>Ga0308164_10000969_pt1 | contig 37576 bp, 29 predicted proteins | sample PhyTR2_FD_201031 | JGI IMG/M metagenome (GOLD analysis project Ga0308164, IMG submission 201031) | Phyllosphere microbial communities from UC Gill Tract Community Farm, Albany, California, United States - DLSLT.R2 | ecosystem: Host-associated > Plants > Phyllosphere > Unclassified | place: USA... | reverse complement strand
TGCAAAATATCAGGGACAATTCACAAGGCTGGATTGCCAAGACCATTATCGGGATCATCGTCGCATTGATGGCGTTCACCGGTATCGAAGCGATTTTCCAGGCTTCGACCAACACCAAGCAGGACGTGGCCAAGGTCAACGGTGAAACCATCACCCAGACCGAACTGAGCCAGGCCGTCGACATGCAACGGCGCCAGCTGATGCAACAGCTGGGCAAAGATTTCGATGCTTCGCTGCTGGACGAAAAACTGCTGCGCGAGGCGGCCCTCAAGGGTCTTATCGATCGCAAGCTGCTGCTTCAAGGTGCCGCCGATTCCAAGTTTGGCTTCTCTGAAGCCGCACTGGATCAGGTGATCCTGCAGACACCGGAATTCCAGGTGGATGGCAAATTCAGTCCAGAACGATTTGATCAGGTGATTCGTCAGCTGGGCTATACCCGTTTGCAATTCCGTCAGATGCTGACGCAAGAAATGCTTATCGGCCAGGTTCGCGCAGGTATCGCCGGCAGTGGTTTCGTAACCGACGCCGAGGTGCTGGCTTTTGCCCGTCTGGAGAAACAGACCCGCGATTTCGCCACCGTCAACATCAAGGCCAATCCTGCTGCGGTGAAGCTGACCGACGAGGAGGTCAAGGCCTACTACGATCAGCACGCCAAAGAGTTCATGACCCCTGACCAAGTGGTCATCGATTATCTCGAGTTGAAGAAGTCGTCCTTCTTTGATCAGGTCAACGTCAAGGACGATGAGCTGCAGGCGGCTTATCAAAAGGAAATCGCCAACCTCGCTGAACAGCGTCGTGCCGCGCATATCCTGATTGAAGTCAACGACAAGGTCACCGACGCTCAGGCGAAAGCGAAGATCGAAGAAATCCAGGCACGTCTGGCCAAAGGTGAGAAGTTCGAAGCCTTGGCCAAGGAGTTCTCCCAGGACCCTGGTTCGGCCAGCAACGGCGGCGACCTCGGTTTCGCCGGCCCTGGCGTTTACGATCCGGATTTCGAAACCGCCCTGTACGCTTTGAACAAAGACCAGGTCTCGGTACCGGTGCGCACCACCTTTGGCTGGCACTTGATCAAGCTGCTGGGGGTTGAAGCACCTGAAGTGCCGACTTTCGCCAGCTTGAAGGACAAGCTGACCCGCGAGCTAAAGACTCAGCAGGTCGAGCAGCGTTTCGTCGAAGCCACCAAGCAGTTGGAGGATGCGGCATTCGAAGCGTCCGACCTGGCTCAGCCGGCGTCTGACCTCAAGCTCACTGTGCACACCTCGGCGCCATTTGGCCGTGACGGCGGTGAAGGGGTCGCGGCTAACAGGGCAGTGGTGACCGCCGCATTCAGCCCGGAAGTGCTGGATGAAGGCGCTAACAGTAGCGCCATCGAGCTGGACCCTGAAACCATCATCGTGCTGCGTGCCAAGGAGCACCGCAAACCAGCGCAATTGCCGCTGGAGAGCGTTGCCACGGCAATCCGTGCACAGATGACCAAGGAGCGCGCCAGCGCGGCGGCCAAGACCCATGCTGACGAGCTGATTGCCAGCCTGCGTGATGGCAAGACCCCGTTGAACCAGCCGATTGACGGTCAGGCGTGGAAAGTTACCGAAGCGGCTACCCGTGGCCAGGAAGGGATTGATCCTGCCGTGCTGCAAGCCTTGTTCCGCATGCCAAAACCTGCGTCCAAGGACAAGCCGACCTTCACCACCGTGACCCTGGCCGATGGTAGCCTGATGATCGTGCGGTTGAACGGTGTCAACGAAGCCGCCGCTCCATCGGACGAAGAAAAGGCGCAGTACCGCCGCTTCCTCGCTTCCCGTGTCGGTCAACAGGACTTCGCGGCTTACCGTAAACAGTTGGAAACCAAGGCTGACATCAAGAAATATTGATGCCGGCTTGAACAAGAAGCCCCCGGCCTGAAAAGTCCGGGGGCTTTTTCGTGGGCGTTCGTTCAGGGGGGCGTAGTCAACCTGTGACGTTTTACCGACAGGAATACGCGCGCCAGTCCCTCGTTCTGTTGCACAATACCGCCCAGATCGTTTTCCTCAGGATTATCAATGTCGACATCATTTCACTTGCGCAGCCTCGGGTTGGCGTTGGTGTTGGCGGGCGCCGCGGGCTGCTCGTCACCCAAGACCGCTATTTATGAACATGAGAACTTCGACGATTCCGGCACCTTTTCCCGGGACTACCCGGTCAGCGATGTGGCGGCGTGCGAAGCCGCACGGCGTGCGTTGCTGAGCCAGGGCTACATCATCACCAGCAGCGACCCAAAACTGGTGGTGGGCAACAAGAGCTTCCAGCAGAGTGGCGAAACCCATTTGCAGATCAGTTTCAACGTGGTGTGTGCCGACGACGGCAAAGGCAAGAAACATTCAACGATGTTTGCCAACGCCTTGCAGGACCGCTACGCGCTGAAGAAGGTCAACAACTCGGCGAGCCTGGGAGTGGGGGTGCTGGGTTCGGTGTCGATGCCGATCGGCTCCACCGATGACTCCATGGTCAAGGTCGCCAGTGAAACGGTGTCCGCGCCCAAGTTCTATGAGCGCTACTTTGCGCTGGTGGACGTGTTCCTGCCCCAGGAAGTGAAGAAGGCCGAGCATATTCCGGAGAAGCCGAAGGCTGAACTGGGGGTGCCGGAGCCTAAAACCGAACCGGCCGCCGAGAAAGTCGAGGCGCCCAAGGATCAGCCTGCTGTGCCTGCCGCCTCGCAACCGCTCGCTCCACCGGCAGAACCCGCGCCGATTGCGCCTCAGGCGGCGCCCGAAGCAGCCCCCGCGCCAGAACCTACGCCTGCTCCCGCGCCGACCAATCCCGACCTGCCCGCGCCGACAGAAGCCATTCCCCCGCTGCCTACGCCTGCACAGTAATCAACACGCTACGGGATCGACGCTGATCCCGTAGCGGCGAGTGCCTCCACTGCCTCCCTGGGCTAAATCGCCGACCTGCTGCTACGTTTAATTCTCAAGTGCAGAAACGTCATGGCGCTGACTTTTTTTCGTCATCACGGCACTTTAGGCTGAGTATTCGGGTCATTTGTTAAGGCCGCTCTAAACCGGCTTTTCTCATCCAAAACAGGGAGCACACCATGGACGATTATCAAGAAGAGCTGTTGGAGTATCAGGCGTTTGAACTGGACCCTTTGGATCCGGCCGACGATGCCACCGAGCTGTAACACCGACCTCAGGCGGAATGCCGCTGACTGCGGCGAAACTCCCCTGGGGTCTGGTTGTTCCATCGCCTGAACGCGCGTTGAAAGGCCTGGGCTGAGGCAAACCCGAGCAAGTAGGCGATTTCGCCGAAGGCCAGTTCCGTATCGCGGATATAGGTCATGGCCAGGTCGCGGCGGGTGTCATTGAGAATCGCGCGAAACTGGGTGCCTTCTTCCGTCAGTTTGCGTCGCAGGGTCCAGGTCGGCAGCTTCAAGCGTGCCGCCACTTCTTCCAGGTCGGGTTCCCGACCGCCATTGAGCATCGGCCCGAGCAAACGGGTAATGCGCTCGCTCAGGCTGCGAGTGCGCGTCAACTGCTCCAACTCCCGTTCGCACAATTGCAGCAACAGGTGCCAGGTACTTGGGCAATGTTGCGGGTTGCGCAAGGCCAGGGTGGCTTGGCTCAGACGCAGTTGGTTCAGGTCAGCACCGAAATGCACAGGGCTATCGCCCAGCAGGCTATAGCGTTCGCTGTAGTCGGGGGCTTGAAATTCGATCTCGATCCGCTGGGCCTGCACCGATTGCTGGGCCAGGCTGGACAATTGATGCAGCCAGCCAGCGATGATCGAGTCGACCACAAAGCGGTTGTAGGCGTTATATGGGCTGATGGAGTAGAAGCGCAGCCAAGCGCCTTGGGCGTCCTCGTGAAAGCTCGATTGCCCCCGGTAGTTGGAGCCGTACAGCGGTTCAAAGCGCGTCAGCGTGCGTGCGGCCTCGCGCACGGTGGGTGCTTGGGCGGCGGTGACACCGGCGAGTCCAGCCTGGCTCAGACGGCTGAGCTGGCCCATGCGCAGGCCCAGGGCAGGGTCGCCAGTGAGCTGTATGGCGGCGTGGCCCAGACGCATATAGCGGGGTATAGATAAGCGCGCGCCGGCTTCGGCCAACCGCGCCGGGTCGAGGCCGTATTGCAGCAGCAGGGGTTGCGGGTCCAGGCCATGGCTGTGCACCGCGTCGGCCAAGGTGTGCACGAAGCCCACCGACAAGTCCCCCAGGCGCACTGGTTTCACGGCGTTACAGCCAGATATTCAGCATGCGCGCGCCACGGGCGTCGCCATCGGCGCTGATCTGCCCGTTGCTGCTGAGAAAGCTGTGCCCTGCAGTGCCCAGGTCCCAGAACTGCCCGCGTAGAAACACGCTCATGCCGGCGCTGGCCTGGCTGACGGGTTGCTGGCTGATCAACGTGAGTCGACGCCAAGCCTCGCCCTCACTGAGTTCCTCGGGCTTGAGGCTGACTTCCGGCGGCGTGGAAACGCTCTTGAAGCCGCGCCATGGCCGGTCCCAGGTGTCACGGCCTGTGACCAGCGCCGGTACGGCGATCAGATGGGCACCGTTTTCGTTGAGCTTGCGGTAGTTATCCGGGTACCAGCTGTCGCTGCCCACTAACACGCCCAATCGACCGGCTGGCGTATCCACCACGCTAACCACGTTTTCATCGCCGGGCTGGATAAATTCGCGCTCGTCGTAGATCGGGTAGAGCTGGCGCTGGGGATCGCCGATGGGCAAGCCGTCCGCAGCGAATACCACGCTGGCGTTGTACAGGGCGCCGTGGCCGATCTGCAGTTGCCGTTGGCTGATGCTCGGGGTGGGCAGGGCGATGGAGCCGGCCACCAGGGTCACGCCGAACTCTTTGGCCAGCCCGCCGAACAGTACCTGATAGTCGCGAGCCATGGCGGGCGCTTTCATGCGTAGATAGGCGTCGTCCATGCGGTCGGCGCCGGTGGCGCTGATCCAGGCGCGCACGAACTGCACCGGGTTGCTGATCGACAGCCAGTTCATCGCCTCCTTGAGGTGCAGCGCTTGATAGACCTCGTTCTTTTCGCCGGTGAGCATCAGCCAGGTGCCGATGTGTTCGGGCAGCACCACAATGGTCTTTTCGTTGATCAGGCCTTGGTCGCGGGCGTTTTGCAGATACGCGGCGAGTTTCAGGTGCAGGCGTTCCAGGCTCTGGTAGTCGGCGGGGAACAACTCCGGCTGGATGCCTAGCAGGTTGCCTCGGTCGGCTGGTACGCCTTCGTTGACGGCCAGGGTGATGCGCAGGTCCGACAGGTAATGCGCCACAGGGCGCTCCTGGGTCCAGACCAGATACGCGGTGACGGCGGCAACCAGGGCCAGGGTAACGGTGAACGCTAGAAGTTTACGCATGGGCAACAGACAACAGACCGGGTGCTGGGTTCGGCGTCTAGGGTAGGGCCCATGCCTTGGCTTGCCAAGGGGCGCTGTACATTTGGATCAATAACTTGTCAGTTTCAGTCATTGAGCAGTCGGTAACCGCCTCTTAGTCTGTGGGGCATAAACCGATGGTTGGCCATTCGAGCCGGCCACGTCCCGTGATGACCTGCCGTGGAGCTGTACCATGACCGCCGCTGCTTACCCGCACCTGCTGGCCCCGTTGGACCTGGGCTTTACCACCTTGCGCAACCGTACCCTGATGGGGTCGATGCACACCGGCCTGGAAGAAAAACCCGGCGGTTTCGAGCGCATGGCCGCCTATTTCGCCGAGCGCGCCCGGGGTGGCGTGGGTTTGATGGTCACCGGCGGTATTGGCCCCAACGATGAGGGCGGTGTGTACGCCGGCGCGGCCAAGTTGACCACCGAGGAAGAAGCCCAGAAGCATAAAATCGTGACCCAAGCGGTGCATGCGGCAGGCGGTAAGATCTGCATGCAGATCCTCCACGCCGGGCGGTATGCCTACAGCCCCAAGCAAGTGGCACCGAGCGCGATTCAGGCGCCGATCAACCCGTTCAAGCCCAAGGAGTTGGACGAGGAAGGCATCGAAAAACAGATCCAGGATTTCGTCACTTGCTCGCGGCTGGCTCAGGTCGCCGAGTACGACGGCGTTGAAATCATGGGCTCTGAAGGCTACTTCATTAACCAGTTCCTCGCCGCGCACACCAACCACCGCACCGACCGTTGGGGCGGCAGCTACGAGAACCGCATGCGCCTGGCCGTTGAAATCGTGCGTCGTGTGCGCGAAGCGGTGGGGCCGAATTTCATTATTATCTTCCGCCTGTCGATGCTCGACCTGGTGGAAGGTGGCAGCACCTGGGAAGAAATCGTGCAACTGGCCAAGGCCATCGAGCAGGCCGGTGCGACCATCATCAACACCGGTATCGGCTGGCACGAAGCACGCATCCCGACCATTGCCACTAAAGTGCCGCGTGGCGCGTTCAGCAAAGTCACCGCCAAGTTGCGCGGTGCGGTACAGATCCCGCTGATCACCACCAACCGCATCAATACCCCGGAGATTGCCGAGCGCATCCTCGCCGAAGGCGATGCCGACATGGTGTCGATGGCGCGGCCGTTCCTTGCCGACCCCGAGTTCGTCAACAAGGCGGCCGCCGGGCGTGCCGATGAGATCAACACCTGCATCGGCTGCAACCAGGCGTGCCTGGATCACACCTTCGGCGGCAAGCTAACCACCTGCCTGGTCAACCCCCGTGCGTGCTACGAAACCGAGCTTAACTACCTGCCGGTCAAACAGATCAAGAAAATTGCCGTGGTCGGTGCCGGCCCCGCCGGTCTGGCGGCGGCGACGGTGGCCGCCGAGCGTGGGCACCAAGTGACCCTGTTCGATGCCGCCAGCGAGATCGGCGGTCAGTTCAATATCGCCAAACGCGTACCGGGCAAAGAAGAATTCTTCGAAACCCTGCGCTACTTCAAACGCAAATTGCAGACCACCCATGTCGAGGTGTGCCTCAATACTCGCGTGGACGTGGCGCAACTGGCGGCCGGCGGCTATGACGAAATCATCCTGGCCACCGGCATTGCGCCGCGCACCCCGGCCATCCCAGGGATCGACAACCCCAAGGTGCTGAGCTACCTGGACGTGATCCTCGAACGCCAGCCGGTCGGCCAGCGCGTGGCGGTGATCGGCGCCGGCGGCATTGGCTTCGACGTATCGGAGTTCCTGGTGCATCAGGGCGTGTCCACCAGCCTGGACCGTGAGGCGTTCTGGAAGGAATGGGGCATCGACACCCAACTGCAGGCCCGTGGCGGTGTGGCCGGTATCAAGCCCCAGCCCCATGCGCCGGCGCGAGAAGTGTTCCTGCTGCAACGCAAGGCTTCCAAGGTCGGCGATGGCCTGGGCAAGACCACTGGTTGGATCCACCGCACCGGCTTGAAGAACAAGCAGGTGCAGATGCTTAACAGCGTCGAGTACCTGAAGATCGATGACCAAGGCCTGCATATCCGTATCGGCGCCGAGGGCGAGCCGCAGTTGCTGGCGGTGGACAACATCGTCATCTGCGCCGGTCAGGACCCGCTGCGCGACTTGCAGGACGGCCTGGTCGCCGCCGGGCAGAACGTGCACCTGATCGGCGGCGCAGACGTGGCGGCCGAGCTGGACGCCAAGCGCGCGATCAACCAAGGTTCGCGCCTCGCCGCCGAGCTGTAAGGCCCTGAGCGGGGCGGTGCTAGACTACCGCCCCGTTTGCCAGGCAGATCCACCCCCATGGGCCCCTTCGATTGGCTTCCCATCGCTCCCCTTGAACCATTGCACCTCGATTGGCTGAACGGCATCGAGCTGGCTGTGCTGCGCCTGGACCGTATAGACCCCCTGATCAGCGGCAACAAGTGGTTCAAACTCACCGAGCATTTGAGGCAGGCAGAACAGGCCGGTGCCCGTGGCATCATCAGCCTGGGCGGGGCTTACTCCAACCATTTGCATGCCTTGGCGGCAGCGGGTGAGCGCTTTGGTTTCGCCACTGTCGGCCTGTTGCGCGGCCATCCTCAAGACACCCCCACCGTCCTCGACCTGAAAGCCTTTGGCATGCACCTGCATTGGCTGGGCTACGCCGGCTATCGCGCGCGCCACGGGGCGGACTTCTGGCTGCCGTGGCGTGAGCAATACCCGCAGTTGTATCCGGTGCCCGAAGGCGGCGGCGGGCTTGCCGGTGCGCTGGGTTGCGCGGTGCTGGTGGAACAGGTCCGTGGGCAATTGAGCAAGCTGGGTTGGAACGCTTACGACGCTTGGTGGCTGGCCGCCGGCACGGGGACGACCCTGGCAGGTTTGGCCCTGGCGGAAGCGGGCGCGCACCCGGTGTACGGTGCGATGGCGGTGCCGGATGATCACGGCGTGGCCCAGAATGTGGGGGCGATTGTGGCGGGTGGCTACGAATTGCTGGAGGCCAGCCGCGGTGGGTTCGCCAAGGTCGACGCGGCATTGCTCGACTTTATGCAAACCACCGAACGCGCCACTGGCCTGCCGCTGGAGCCGCTCTATACCGGCAAGGCGCTGTTGGCGTTAAAGCAGCAGATCGAGGCCGGGCGGTTCTCGCCCGGCACGCGTCTGATCTTTGTGCACACCGGTGGCTTGCAGGGCCGTCGCGGGTTCACAGGTTAGCGCGCTTACCCGGCATCATCCGCAGCGCGGTGTTATCGCGAATCACATAGTGGTGCACGATTCCCGCCAGCGCATGCAGGCCGATCAGCCAGTAGCCGATTTTGCCGAACAGCACATGCCAACCTTCGATCTCTTTGGCCAACGCCTTGTTTTCAGCGATCAGCGGTGGCAGCTCAAGACCATAGAACATCACTGAATGCCCTTCGGCGCTGACGATCAGCCAACCGGCAATCGGCATGCCGATCATCAAGGCGTACAGCGCCCAGTGCATCAGTGTGGCCAGCAGGCTCTGCCATGGCGGCGGGGTGGGGATGATCTTTGGCGCGACCCCCAGGCTCCGGGCGAACAGGCGCAGCCACACCAGCACGAACACGGTGAGGCCGAACATAAAGTGCATTTCCACGATCAACGTGCGTGCGCCGCTGCCCTTGGGGAACTGCCCGCGTAGCTCAATGCAGGCGTAAACCACCGCCAGCAGCACCACCATCAACCAGTGCAGCGCAATCGACATGGTGCTGTAGCGCGTATCGGAATTTTTCCACGGCATCGCTGGGATCCTCATCGGTCAGGGCATGCCTTCGTTCTTTTGTGACGAAGTATTTCTACTGTAAGCCTGTTTCCAACGATTTGCCCGCTGCGATGGCCTTTGTTTTGACCTCAATCAGTGGCTTTGCGGTATTTCGCCGCGGGCCAGGCGTTGGTTGATGTCGGCGATGACCGCCGGCAGGTTGGTAATGGTGTCGATCAAGTAGTGGGGCCGCGAGCCTTCGAACATCGCTTCGATTCGCCTGCGTTCGCTGGCCAGCGTGGCGGCGTCGAGGGCGCGAAATTGCGCATAGGTCAGCCCCAGCGCATTGCCGGAGCAGGTCAGCGCCACGGTCCACATGCCGGCGCGGCGGCCTTCGAGGATGCCCGGTACGGTGTCGTCGACTTTTACGCACGCTGCCACGTCGTCAATGCCCAGGGCGATGATATTCGCCAGGGCCTGGGCGGGCCATGGACGGCCATTGGGTACTTCGTCAGTGGCGACCACATGGTCGGCGACGTAGCCGTTGCGCGCGGCCAGGGCGACCACTTTGTCCATCACCTGTTTGGGGTAGCCGGAGCAGGAGCCGATCTTGATGTTCTGGGCACGCAGTGTGGCGATGGTGTCGAGCGCGCCGGGGATCAGCGCCGAATGCTCGGCGATCTTCTCGATCTGCAGGGGCATAAAGCGCTTGTAAATGGCCGTCACGTCGTCATCGGTGGGCGTGCGCCCGAATGCCTGGCGGTAGCGCTCGGCCACCTGCGGCTGATTGCACAGGGTGCGGATATGGTCCCACTTGCCCATGCCCATCGGGCCACGGGCTTCGTCGATGGACACCTGCACGCCGAACTCGGCGAAGGCCTCGACAAAAATCTGCGTGGGCGCGAAGGAGCCGAAGTCGACCACGGTGCCGGCCCAATCCAGGATCGCGGCCTGGAGCTTGGTAGGGTTTTGATAGTTCATGCGGGTACTCCAGACGCAGAGAGAAGAGGGATGTCCATGGCGCGCAATACCTGGGCGATGGCGGTTACGGCGGCGCGCATGTCGGTAGCGTCGACATGGCCGATGCAGCCGACGCGAAAGGTTTCCACCTGGGTCAATTTGCCGGGGTAGAGGATGAAACCCTTGGCCTTGACCCGTTCGTAGAACTCCTTGAACTGGTAGCGCGAGTGTTGCGGGGCGTGGAAGGTGACGATGATCGGTGCTTGGATCGCCGCCGGTAGAAAGCTGCGCAGGCCCAGTTCGGCCATGCCCTCAAGCAGCGTCTGACAATTGTGCGCGTAGCGCTGATGGCGCGCGGGCAGACCGCCTTCTTCGTGGTATTGCAGCAGCGCTTCGTGCAGGGCCGCCACCACATGGGTGGGCGGGGTGAAGCGCCATTGGCCGGTTTCGGCCATGTAACGGTGCTGCTCGAAAAGGTCCATCGCCAGGGAGTGGCAGTTGCCTTGAGCAGTGGCCAGCGCCTGTTTATCGACAAAGACAAAACCCATGCCCGGCACGCCTTCCAGGCACTTGCCTGAGGCCGCTATCAGCGCGTCGAACCGCACTTCGCGGGCATCGATCGGCAGCGCACCGAAGGAACTCATGGCGTCGACGATCAAGCGCTTGCCGTGGCTTTTTACCACCTGGGCGATGGCCGGCAGCGGGTTGAGAATGCCGGTGCTGGTTTCGCAATGGATCAGCGCGACATGGCTGATCGACGGATCGGCGTGCAGCAGGCGGTCCACATCGGCGGCGGTGGTGGGTTCGTCCTCGGCGGTTGCAAAGGTGCTGAATGCACGGCCGAGCACTTCGCATATCTTCGCCAGGCGTTTGCCGTAGGCGCCGTTGACCAGCACCAGCACCTTGCCATCCCGTGGCACCAAAGTGCCGATTGCTGCCTCGACGGCGAAGGTGCCGCTGCCCTGCAAGGGCACGCAGTGGTGGCTGTCGGCGCCATGAATGATTGCCAGCAACTGCGCGCGGACGCTGGCGGTGAGTTGGTTGAAGCGCTCATCCCAGGAACCCCAGTCCACCAGCATGGCCTGGCGGGTGCGGGCAGACGTGGTCAGGGGGCCTGGGGTCAACAGCATCGGCGCGGTAAGGAGCATCGTGGGTTCTCTTCAGCGTTGGGTTGAATCTACGGCGCTTACGTTGCGGTTTGGCGTGATATCAATCAAATTGTTTATTGTTATGCGAGCTATCAGCGAGGCCGATAAGCATGAACCTGTTTCAACTGCGTGCATTCGATGCCGTGGCCCGCGAGGGCAGTTTTACCCGTGCGGCGGCGCGGCTGTTTATCAGCCAGCCAGCGGTAACCGGGCATATCAAGGCCCTGGAGGAGCACTACCAGATTCCGCTGTTGCGCCGCACGGCGCGGCGGGTCGAGTTGACCGAGGAGGGCGCGCGGCTGGCGGCGATCACCCGGGCGATCTTCGGTCTGGTGGACGAGGCCCAGGCCCTGCTCGAAGCCAATCGCCAGTTACTCAGCGGGCGCCTGGAAGTGGCGGCGGACGGTCCGCACCTGGTCATGCCGATGATCGCCAGCCTGCGCGCGCGGTACCCGGGCATCACCGTCAACCTGCGGCTGGGCAATGCTCAGGAGACCTTGGCCGCGCTGTTGGCCGAGCATGCCGATGTGGCGGTGCTGACCGAGGTGGAACCCCGCCATGGCGTGCATTTGCAGCCCTTGGGCGAATCGCATATCTGCGCCTTGGTCCCGTCCAGCCACCCGTGGACGGAACTGCCCAACGGCATCGAGCTGAAGCAACTCGATGAGGTGATCATGGTGCTGCGCGAGCCCAGTTCGATCACCCGCCGCACCTTTGATGCCGCCTGCCAAGCCGCCGCTGTGCAGCCCAAGGTGCTGCTGGAACTGGATAGCCGTGAGGCGGTGACCGAGGCGGTCGCCGCGCAATTGGGCGTCGGCGTGGTGTCGTCGATGGAGGTCAGCCAGGACCCGCGGGTGCGGGCGGTGCCGATCCGCGGCGCGGGGTTACTGAACCGGCACAGTCTCGGCTGCATGGAGCGACGCCGTTCCCTGCGCCTGATCCAAGCGTTTTTCGAGCTGGCGCCGTGACGGTTTTTTGGTGGAACGATGTGTTCTCGCGCTATAAACTCTGCCCCCAAAGCGCCGGCCAGTAGACGTTTCGGCGCGATGGACGAGAAGAGAGCGAGTCATGGGCGCACAGTGGAAAGTCAAACATAAAGAAGCGGCAGCCAATGCCAAGGGCAAAATCTTCGGCAAGCTGGTGAAAGAAATCACCATCGCCGCGCGCAACGGTGCTGACACCGCGACCAACGCCCACCTGCGTCTGGTGGTGGAGCAGGCCAAAAAAGCCTCGATGCCCAAGGAAACCCTGGACCGCGCCATCAAGAAAGGCGCCGGTCTGCTCGGCGAAACCGTGCAATACCACCGCGTGACCTACGAAGGGTTCGCGCCCCATCAGGTGCCGCTGATCGTCGAGTGTGTGACCGATAACATCAACCGCACCGTGGCGGAAATCCGCGTGGCATTCCGCAAAGGCCAACTGGGCGCTTCCGGTTCGGTAGCCTGGGACTTCAACCACGTCGGCTTGATCGAAGCCTCGCCGGACAGCCCGGACGCCGATCCTGAAATGGCCGCCATCGAAGCCGGCGCCCAGGATTTCGAGGACGGCGAAGAAGAAGGCACCACCCTGTTCATCACCGAAACCACCGACCTCGACGCCGTGCAGAAAGCCCTGCCGGAGCAAGGCTTCACCGTGCTATCGGCCAAGCTGGGCTATATCTCGAAGAATCCGGTGAGTGGTTTGACCGACGAGCAGATGGCTGAAGTCGAAGCCTTCCTCGAAGGCTTGGACAACCACGACGACGTGCAGGACATGTTCGTCGGCCTGGCGGGCTGATCGACGGCTGAGCAAGGTGGGAGGGGGCCAGCCCCCTCCCACATTTTGATCCAGGCCAGGCAGTGAATATCAAAGGCTGGATGGGCTTGCTCTAACGCCTGTCAGCTAAGGGGCACTGTGTAATTTTCTATCCGAGCTGTTTTGGAGCCCCTCTCTGACATTGCCTTAATTAGTCAAAGTTGCAGATGGCGTGCAGCAACGCCTCGATCTCTTCGAACCCCGGCCGCGCCAGCACGTCCGGCTGACAGCAGCGCGCCTGCAGCGCCACCAGTGCCGCATCTACGGGTTCCCCCTCGATCCGCTCCAACAATTCCCCCAACAACACCCCGAAGGCCCGCACTTCGATGCGCTGCAATGCCCGGGTTTCCACGGTGTCCGCCACGGCGTGGAATGACGCCGCGCCAAAGTCCCCCAGCAAACAATCGCCCGTCGCGTTCCACAGAATATTGTGGGCGTACAGGTCGCCATGGGTGATGCCGTGACGGTGTAAATGCGCCGCCACCGAAGCCATGCCACGGGCTATACGCAGTGCGACATCGGCGCTGAAGCGGGTGTCGGGCGCGTAGATATCGCGCGTGCAGGACGCCAGGCTGGGCAGGGCGGCCAGGTTGCGGTAGCTCGGCTCGATCAGGTCCATCACCAAGGCGGCCTGGTCATCGGGGTGGCCGACCACGCGACCTTGCACCTTGATCAGGTTGGGATGCCGCCCGGCGGCGATGCACGCCTGCATTTCGTGCAGCGGGGAACCGTCGCTGGTAATCGCACCTTTGTAGAGCTTGACCGCCACCGGCAGGGCCTGGGGTTTCCACAAGGCTTTGTGGATCACGCCGGAAGCCCCTTCGCCAAGGACATCGGCCAATGCCAATTCGCCCCAGGGAATATCCGGCGTGGTGTCGTCTGCCTGGACTTCCACTGCCATTTCCACTGGGTTGCCGGCATAAGCCAGCCAGGTCAGGCTTGGCAGTGACAGCAGCCAGTCCGGCAGGTGGGTGAGGCGATTGGAGGCGATGCGGATCAGCTCCAGGTTGTGGCACTGAGCCAAGCTGCGTGGCAGTTGCTCCAGTTGATTGCCGGCCAGCATCAGCTTTTGCAGCAATGGCCGTTCACCCAACGCCTCGGGCAACTGGCGAATGCAGTTGTCGGTGAGGATCAGCCAGCGCAGCTGCGGCGGTAGGGCGGCGGCGGGCACTTGGCTGATCCGGTTGGCCTTGAAGCCGATCATGCTCAATTTCGCGCACTGACCCAGGCAGGTCGGCAGTTCGGTGAAGGCGTTGTCCGAGCAGAACAGCACGCGCAGGTGCGGCAGGCGATGCAGGTCGTCCGGCAAGCGGCTCAGGGCGTTACCGCTGAGGTTGAGGATTTCCAGGGTGTCGGCCAGTTCGAAGATTTCCCGAGGAAACTCGGTGAGCCCGCAGGAAAGATCCAGGCGCGTGATACCGGCCAATTGGCCGGCCTTGAGTTGGGCGAGGGTAGTCATGAACGGCGCGGTCACTCGGCAAGGGGGCGTAAAGGGCGCTCATGATACCGGGTCGGGCACGAGTTGCGGATCGACCTGTTGCAATTGGCTCAGGCGGCTGGCGGTGCGGGCCAGGTCGATGGCCTCGCCCGCCAGGCAGTCGGCCAGAGGCTCGGTGCCGATCAGGGTCAGGTGTTTGTCGCGGTCGTAGAGCACGTCCACCAGATTGATGAAGCGTTGTTGTACGGCAATCGGGCACTGCGCCAGGTGGGGCAGGCCGTCGATGATCCAGTGATCGAACGTCTCGCATAGCAAGAGGTAGTCCATCACCGCCGTCAGTTGCTCGCAAAGATCGGCGAAGGTGAAGACGATGGTGCGCGCTTGGTGGTGGCGACACACCAGTTGCCGATTGCCCACCTGCAACTGCTGCGCTGGGCCTTGGGTCGCCGGCAGGCCGAGGGCCGCACGCTGCGCGGCCGTGCCTGGCCACAGGTAGACGCCGGCGGTAAAGCGCTGCGTGGCATGGGCCTGGGGCAGGCTGCGAAAGTCCTGTGGCGAGCTGACTTCCAGCACGTCCATGCGCGCGGCGATCAGATCGATCACCGGCTTGAAGCGCTCGTGGTACAGCGGGTTGGGCAGCAGTCCTTCGGGCGCGTAGTTGGAGGTGACCAGCACCAGCATGCCGCGTTGGAACAGGGCTTTGAACAATCGGCTGATAAGCATGGCATCGCCGATATCGTGGACGTGGAACTCGTCGAAGCACAGCACCCGGCAGTCTGCCAACAGCTCATCGAGGGTCACGCCCAGCGCGTCATCCTGTTCACGGTGCTGGAACATGCCCCGGTGCAGGCGCGCGAAGAAATCGTGGAAATGCACCCGCTGTTTCTCGGCCAGCGGCAGCGCCTGAAAGAAACCGTCCAACAGCCAGCTCTTACCGCGCCCCACCGGCCCGTGCAGGTACAGGCCACGGGTGGCTTGGCCGTCGAGCAGGTGGCCGGTCTCGCGGGCCATGGCGGCAATCGCTCGGGTCTGCCCGGCGCTGAGGCTGTAGCCCTGCTGTTGGGCTTTGTGCGCAAAAAACTCGGGGATGGAGGCGTCGCTGCGTGGCGCGCGTTGTTTGCCAAGCAGGCGACGGATCAAAGTCGGCACGGCCACTGCGGATCACTCTGTGGGTCAAAGGTCGCTCACTTTAGGATGCTCTTCACGTTTTGACCAATCGCGAAGGCGCGCATCGGCCATCTCGAAAACGCATGACCCCCACGACTAGAAGGTTTGCAGTGGCGCCACCGGGTGATCCACCGGGCTGACCACCGCGTAGTTATAGCCGCCACCGGACCAGTACTGCGCTTGTAGCCCATCGGCGGTGCGGCTGCCACGGGGCAGGAAGCCGTTGTCCGGGCCCGGCGGGCGGATGTAGAAACTGATACGCCGCCCCTGCGCGTCCTGGTACAGCACCATGGCAGCGGCGCCTTGATCGGTGGTGAGCAGACGCCCGCTGACCGGCGTGAAGCCCGACTGGCTCAAGTCCGGCAAGCGCTGGGCCTGTTGGAAGTAGCGGTCGAGCCAGGCTTGCATGGTGCCGCTGTCCTGAGCACGGTAGTCGGCGGGCAGGATGCCGTCCTGGGCGAACAGGCGGAACGCCTGCATGGCATCGGCCATGGGTTGCAGCGGCGGTTGAGTCGCCTCGCGGGCCTGCCAGCCGCCCCAGCCGCCGAGGCTCACCGCCACCAGCAACAGCGCTGCCGTAGCCAAGTGGCGACGCGTATTGTGCCGAACGCGCTGGCGGATCAGCGCGGGGTCCAACTGCGGGTTGGCGGGCTGTTGCAGGGCGCCGCCCAAGGCTGCGCGCAATGCGTGTGCGTCCTGTTGCCAGGCCTGCACTTGGGCCGCCACCTCCGGGTGGGTCGCCAGCCAGGTGTCCAGGGCACGCCGGTCATTCTCGCAAAGCTGATGATCGACGTAGGCATGTAAGTCATGTTCGTTGGGAGGCAGGCTGATCATTTGAGTATCCGCAGAGAAGGGCTGGCAATTTCGCCATCGCTGAGTTGACGCAGGGCCTGGCGCGCCCGTGACAACCGCGACATCACGGTGCCGAGGGGTACGCCGAGAATCTCGGCGACTTCTTTGTAGCTCAAACCTTCCACGGACACCCACAGCAGCAGCGCGCGTTGCTCGGTGTTCAATTGATCGAAGGCTTGCAGGGTCGACTGGGCCATCACGGTGCGTTCGACCGAGGGCTGCACGTCTTCGCGTCCTGTAAAGAAGTCGAGCATGCGCGCATAACGGCGGGTACGGCGCTGGGCATCAAGAAACTGCCGGTAGAGGATCGAGAACAGCCATGCGCGCAGGTCGCCTTCCGGGCGTTTGTCGCCCCAGCGGGTGATTGCACGCTCCAAGGTGGCCTGCACCAGATCGTCGGCGCTGCTGGTGTTGCGCGTCAGGGACACGGCAAAGCGCCGCAGCCGGGGCAGGAGTTCGCGTAGCGGTTCGTCGAGTTCATGCATGGTGGGTCAGTCTAGCCAGTTGTAAGAGTAGACGTTCGCCCGCGTAGGTTATTCCATGCCTACCTGAAAGAAACCTTGCCCTTGTGGGGGCGCCCTCTCTGGATAGCCCACAGGCCTGTAATGCCCCACGCCCGCCTTAATCCAGCCTCGTGGCTACCGGTACAGGATCGTCCGCAATGAAGAGGGCGTGTTGATGGATTCACCGACAGGCAAAGCATGTTACTTCCGGCCGGAACTGACGCACTTGCTGGCGGCGTAGCAAGTGATTTTCGCACACAGGCCCTGGCCGATCAGTGGGCGGCGCACTGCACGTTCTACAACGGTTGTGGGCCCACCGAAACCACCATCGTCAATACCTTGCACCGGCATGAGCCTAGCGCCTTGCTGACCATCGGTCGGCCAACCCCGAACAACACGGTGTATGTGCTCGACGAACAAGGGGCGCGCCTGTGAGCTGGGCCAACCTGGGGAAATGTAGGCCGGAGGGGCGGGTGTCACGACCGGCTACTTGAACAACCCGGCGTTGACCCAAAAGCGATATCGCCCCGATCCGGTTCTGGGCGGCGACAACCTGATGTTCCGCACCCGCGACCTGGGACGCTGGACGGCAGATGGCCGGCTCGAACACCTGGGGCGGGTGGATGACCAGGTCAAGGTGCGTGGGCTTTCTGAATCGCGGTATGTAAGGTCGTAACGCTGAAAAAAACTACAGTGAAGTGGGAATAAGCCTGCGTGGGTTTCGTCTCATAGCACTTTCCCCCTGCGGCCCTCGGCCCTGGAGTTTTTATGCTGGATCACCCATCACCGCCCCGTCCTGCCTTGAGTACCGCAAGCCTGGTGGCGCGTCTTGCCGCCATCGGCGTTGTGGTGGCCGGTGTGGCCGCGGCGTTTGCCTACGTCAATGGCACACTCGACCCGCAGCGGCTGCGGCCTAAAACCTTGGTCAATGCCCTGTAGACCAACAACGGCGTGCACCCTGGCTATCGGCGCAACCACGCCAAAGGCGTGTGCGTGGCGGGTTACTTCCAAAGCTCTGCCGAGGCGCGCGCCTATTCCAGCGCCGAGGTGTTCAGCGAGACCAAAACCCCGTTGATCGGCCGTTTCGCCTTGCCCAGCGGCAACCCGTACGCGCCTGATAGCAGCGTGCCGATCCGCAGTTTTGCCGTGCAGTTCAGCCAGGCCAACGGCCAGCAATGGCGCACCGGCATGAACAGCATGCCGGTGTTCCCGGTGGGCACGCCCGAGGCGTTCTATCAGTTGCTCAAGGCGGGCGCGCCGGACCCGGCCACCGGCAAGCCGAACCCGGCGAACATGCCGGCGTTTTTTGCCGCCCATCCGGAGGCCGCACCGTTCCTGGCATGGGTCAAGACCGCCAAACCGTCGGCCAGTTACGCGACCGAAACCTATAACGGCATCAATGCGTTTTATCTGGTGAACGCCGAGGGCAAGCGTCAAGCCGTGCGCTGGGCGGTGGTGCCCCAAAGCCAAGACGCGGTGGGTGAGACCATCGTCGATGGTGCGGACTTCCTGGAGAAAGACCTGGTGCAGCGCCTGGCCGCCGGGCCGCTGCGCTGGCAGTTGAACATGACCCTGGCCAACCCCGGCGACGTGCTGGACGATGCCAGTAAACCCTGGTCCGGCCCCCATACGGTGCTGAACGCCGGTACCCTGGTGGTGCAAAGCAGCCAGCCCCAGGCCGACGGCGACTGCCGCGATATCAACTTCGATCCGTTGATTCTGCCCAGCGGTATTCAAGCCTCCAATGACCCCTTGCTGGCGGCCCGCTCGGCGGCATACGCCAGTTCTTACCTGCGCCGCGCCGGCGAGGTCAGCCCCTTGCACCATGCTCCACAGGAGTCGAAACCATGAAGGCCTCTCCACAATTCTTCGCGCCCTTGGCGCGCCTGCTGCACTGGCTGATGGCGCTGATGGTCATCGCCATGCTGTTTATCGGCGCGGGCTTGGCGGCCTCGGTCTCGGAGCGGCATGCCTGGCTGATCCAACTGCATAAACCGTTGGGTATTGCGATTCTGGCGCTGGTTATCGTCAGGCTGGTGGTGCGCTTTTCCACGCAGCAACCGCCTCTGCCCCAGGACTTGCCGCAGTGGCAAGTGTTGGCAGCAAAGGCATCGCACCTGATGTTGTATGGTTTGATGCTGGCGTTGCCGCTGCTGGGTTGGGCGATGATTTCAGCGGCGGGCGACCCGGTGATGCTCAGCAGCTCCGTACGACTACCGGCGCTGGTGGAGGCGAACGCACCGTTGTTCGCGCTGCTGCGTAAGGCCCATGGGTACCTGGCGTACCTGCTGTTTCTCACGGTGTTGGTGCACCTGGCGGCGGCGTTGTTTCATGGGCTGATCCGACGCGATGGTGTATTGCAGAGCATGACCGGCACCAAGGACTGATGCCGGGGCGCGTTGCTGTCAGCGCAACAGGCCGACGATATCGGCGACGCTGCTCAGTACATCCTTGCCCAGCTGTTTCGAGCGCTCGCCCGACCAGCCAGTTTTCGGGTTGGGCGCGTCGTTGTTGTCCTTGAAGGGCATTTCCAAGGTCAGCGACAGGCAATCGTACTTTTGGCCGACCGCATTGCAGGCCAACGTCATGTTGGCTTCGCCCGGCAGGTCGCGGGTGTAGCCATGAGTGGTCTGGAAGTCACGGGTCAAGCTGCTGAGGTGGCTGCGAAAGTGTTTTTCCAGGGCTTCGATGCGCGGGGTGTAGCCTGGGTTGCCTTCGCAGGCTGCGGCGAATACATAGGGGATTTCTTCGTCACCGTGGATATCCAGGAACAGGTCCACGCCGTACTGTTCCATCTGCTGTTGCACGAACAGTACTTCCGGGCTGAGGTCCTGGCTCGCGCTCTGCCACGCGCGGTTGAGGTCCTGGCCCATGGCGTTGGTGCGCAGGTGCCCGTGGAAGGCGCCGTCCGGATTCATATTCGGCACCAGGTACAGGTCAGCCACCGCCAGCAGTTTTTTCAGCTCGGCATCGCCGTCCTGTTGCAAGCGTTCGATGATCCCTTCCATAAACCATTCGGCCATGTGTTCGCCCGGATGTTGCTGGGCGATGATCCATACGTTGCGTCGTCCTTCGCCGCCTTTGCCCCGGCGCAGCAACTGAATGTCGCGGCCTTCGACACTCTTGCCGGTGGCCAGCAACTGGGTGCCGGTGTGTTTGAGCGCCTGCTCGATCAAGCCGTCATGACGTTCGCGGCTGTAGGGTTCGAAGTAGGCGAACCAGGCGTGCTTCTCGCGAGTCTCCAGGCTGATGTGCAAGATTTCGCCATCGAAGCGTGTCGGCACGCGGAACCAGTTGACGTGGTCGTAGGAGGCTACGGCGTTGTAGCCGCTCCAGGCATGGGGATATGAAGAGCGCCCGGCATTGCTTAGGCGGAAGGTGTGGGTATGGCCCACATGCATACCCTCGGCCTTGAAGTGAAACCACTGGAAATGTTGGCTGCGAGTGTCGGGTTTGATCGCCAGCAGCAATTGATAGGCATCGCTGGCGTCCAGCACCTGGATATTGCCACTGTCGAAGTCGGTACTGATTCTGATGGAGGTCAAGGCCACTGTCATAGTCTGGTTGCCTGATTATGAGTATTGTGGCGGCTATATTACACAGGAGTCCGGTAAAGCCTGGATGCAAAATTGTTGCGCAGGGAGGGGGGCATCATCCTTGACGCCGCCGCAGCTTAGAATTTATGAGATTGATTCTCAAGCGCTATTTCCCAAAGATGTGAGCCAGAGCCTTTGGGTGGCTTTCATTCGGCGATGGTCTTTTGCTACCATGCGCGCCATAACGCAACACACAGTCTTCATTAGCCTGAAGCCATGCCAGGAAAACTGGCAAAAAAAAGACCCGGCCAAAGAGCCGGGTCAAAAACCGTGATTAGCCTGATGAGGAGATATTCCAAGAGTCCGACCTAAGGTCTCTTGGTCTATCGACTGATCTCGCGATCAGCTGGGTCCAATAATAATCATTATCATTTGCAAGTCAAATGTTTTTATCCGTGGGATAGAAATATTTTTCCTTTGCGCCTATCAGCTGTCCGCCTGCGCTTCGCGCACCTGCAACGACCGCTCGACCATCGCCTTCGCCATATCGATCAAATACACCACTGAAAACGCCAGGTCCCGCTGATTACCCTAGTGGTTGCTCGCGGATTCATACGCAGTGGCCGCCGCGCTGCGCAGCAGGTCCGAGGCATGTATCAAGGCTTCTTCCTGACTGATACCTGCTTTGATGGCGAACAACGCCTCGTTCGCCACCGGCGTCGACATCTCTTCTTTCAAGTAGAAATCCAGCGCACGCTGGGCGGCGCCGCTGCTGCGCAAGTCTTGCAGCTCATCGTTTTCAGCGGGTTCAGGCAGGAGGTACGGGCTCGTCGTCATAAGGGGCAGTACTCTGGGTGGGTGTTGAAAACCTTATGCCTGATAATAGTACGTATCGTATTTATGTCGTTTTATGGATTACTACAAACTGTTTATTGCCCTGAAAAATACCTGACGTATTGTCTGGCCCCATGGATAAATGGATCGCGTTGGTCAGGGCCAACATGAAAGACCGCAAGGTCACGCAAGGTGAACTGGCTGAGCGCTTGGGCATGTCCCAGGGGGGCGTCGGTCATTGGCTCAACAAGCGTCGCGTGCCGAGCCTGGAGGACATGAACCGGGTGCTGGAAGCATTGGGTCTGGGTGATCTGGAAGTGGTGCAGGAAGTGCGCGAGCGTCGCGCCGAACCGGCAGTGCCGACGCCACGGCGCACGGCGTTTTTCCGCTACCCCGTCAACGAATGGAGAGGCCTGTGCGAAGCCCGCGAGGAGCGCCCGGCCTATGCTGGCGCGCGCTATGAAACCACGGATTATTACGCCAGGGGCGACGCCTTCTGGTTGCCGGTCACGGGCGATGCCATGACCGCGCCCAGTGGCTTGAGCATCGGCGCAGGCATGATGATCCTGGTAGACCCGGCCATCAGTGCCGGCCCCGGTAAACTGGTGGTCGCGCAATGGGCCGACAACCCTCACGCGACCTTCCGCCAGTTAAGGGAGGAGAGCGGCCAACTCTACCTGGTGCCGCTCAACCCCACGTACCCTAAACAGCTGTTCACCGAGGCGTGTCGCATCCTCGGTGTGGTGGTGCAGGCCATGGCGAGATTCTAGTCCGCCGTTTCCAGCTCCACCAGCGTGCAGCCTTCGGCGACCATTTCGCCTTCCTGACAGAACAGTGCCTTGACCACCCCGGCTTCGGGAGCACGGATGCTGTGTTCCATCTTCATCGCTTCGAGCACCACCAGTTGGGTGCCGGCCTCGACCGCCTGGCCGGCTTGCACTAGCACCCGCACAATGCTGCCGTTCATGGGCGCCGTCAGGCCACCCTGATGGGATTGGTTGGCTTCCACGGCGGCAATCGGGTCGAACAGGCTGACCCCATGCATTTCACCGTCCCAGCGTACAAACACGCCGCCGTCGTGCCGGACCGCCAGATAGCTGCGACGCACGCCGTCGCGCTCGATGCTCAACTGCTCGCCGTGCAACTGCGTAATGTCTGGCGCCAGGGTCACCAGTCGGTCCTGCCCGTTGCAACTCAAGTGCAACGAAACCTCAGCGGGCAACCCCGCGCGAAAGCCACGGGTGTTTGCCCACGGGCCGTCCCCGGCGGGCAGGCTGTGCATGAGCGCGGCACCTGCGGCCTGCCAGAAATCATCACTCAGCGCGCCGGTCGGCGGCAGCAATTGTTCCTGATAGCGCGGAATAAACCCGGTATCCAGTTCCGCTGCGGCGAATGCCGGGTGCCCAATAATGCGCCGCAGGAAGCCCAGGTTGGTCTTCAGCCCGCCCACGGCGAATTCGTCGAGCATGCTCAGCAAGCGCAGGCGCGCCTGTTCACGGTCCTCGCCCCAGGCAATCAACTTGCCCAACATCGGATCGTAGAAGGGTGAAACGCTGTCCCCCTCACTCACGCCACTGTCCACGCGGCGCCCAGGGCCGGGGGCGGATTCGCGGTACAGCGCCAAGTGCCCGGTGGCGGGCAGAAAATCATTGGCCGGGTCCTCGGCATACAGACGCACTTCGATGGCATGCCCGATCAAGGGCACCTGCGCCTGGGTGATCGGCAGCGCCTGGCCTTTGGCCACGTGGATCTGCCAGGCCACCAGGTCCAGACCGGTAATCGCTTCGGTGACCGGGTGTTCGACCTGCAACCGCGTATTCATCTCCATAAAGAAGAACTCGCCGCGCGCGTCGAGCAAAAACTCCACGGTGCCGGCGCCGACATAGCCGATCGCCTGGGCCGCCCGCACGGCAGCCGCGCCCATGGCACGGCGCTGTTCAGCGCTCAAACCGGGGGCCGGAGCTTCCTCCACGACCTTCTGATGACGGCGCTGAATCGAGCAATCCCGTTCATTCAGGTACAGGCAGTGCCCGTGCTGGTCGGCGAAGACCTGGATTTCCACATGACGGGGCTTGAGCAGGTACTTCTCCACCAGCATCTGGGCGTTGCCAAATGACGACAACGCCTCGCGCTGGGCAGAGGCCAGGGCGTCGGCCAATTGGCTGACATCCTCGACCACTTTCATGCCTTTGCCGCCGCCGCCGGCCGTGGCCTTGAGCAGCACCGGGTAACCGATGCGGGCACAGGCGTCGCGGAAAGTCTCCAGGTCTTGGGCCTCGCCGTGGTAACCCGGTACCAGGGGCACGCCGGCGGTTTCCATCAACGCTTTGGCTGCGGATTTACTGCCCATGGCGTCGATGGCAGAGGCGGGCGGGCCGAGGAAGATCAAGCCGGCGGCTTCGATGGCGCGGGCGAACCCGGCGTTTTCCGAGAGAAACCCGTAGCCCGGATGAATCGCCTGGGCGCCGCTGGCCTGGGCGGCGGCGATCAGTTTGTCGATTTGCAGGTAACTGTCACTGGCCTTGCTGCCCCCCAGGTCGACGCAGATATCCGCTTCGCGGCAATGGCGCGCGTCGCGGTCGATGGCGCTGTGCACGGCCACGGTGGTCAGCCCCATGGCCTTGGCGGTGCGCATCACGCGACAGGCGATTTCACCCCGGTTGGCCACCAGTATGCGGGTCAAAGTACTCATGAACGCGGCTCCTGCGCTTGCCAGCTCGGTGGATGTTTTTGCAGGAAGGCGCGCAAGCCTTCCTGGCCCTCGGGGCTGACGCGGATGCGGGCGATGGCGTTTTCGCAGTAGCGGCGCAACGCCGGGGTGAGGGCGCCGTTGCCGACTTCGCGCAGCAGATCCTTGCTGGCGCGCATCGCCGCCGGGCTGTTATGCAGCAGGTTGGCTATCCAGTGTTCGACGTGAATCTCCAGCTCGTCCGCCGGGTAGCTTTCAGCCAACAGGCCGATCTCCCGCGCGCGCTGGCCGCCGAAGCGCTCGGCGGTGAGGGCGTAGCGCCGTGCCGCGCGTTCGCCGATGGCTTGCACCACGAACGGGCTGATCACCGCCGGCGCCAGGCCGATGCGCACTTCCGACAGGCAGAACTGCGCATCGTCGGCGCCGATGGCCATGTCGCAGCAACTGATCAAGCCCAGGGCGCCGCCGTAGGCTGCACCTTGCACCACCGCCAGGGTGGGGATTTTCAGCTTGGCCAGGTTGTACATCAGTTCCGCCAGTTCGCGGGCGTCGTCGAGATTGGTGTGGTAATCCAGCTCGGCCGATTGCTGCATCCAGGCCAGGTCGGCCCCGGCGCTGAAATGCTTACCGCGCCCGCGCAGCACCAGGAACCGCAGGGAAGCATCGCCCTGCACTTGGTCGAGGGCGATGATCAGCTCGCGGATCATCTCGGCATTGAACGCGTTGTTCTTGGCTTCACGACTGAGCCACAGCGTGGCAAAGCCACGGCGGTCGGCGATCAGTTCGAGGGTGTTGAAATCGCTCATGGGGTGCTGCTCCATTTACATGCGGAACACGCCGAAGCGGCTCGGCTCGATGGGGGCGTTCAAGGCCGCGGACAGGGCCAGGGCCAGCACGTCGCGGGTCTGCAACGGATCGATCACGCCGTCATCCCACAGGCGCGCGCTGGAATAGTAGGGGTGCCCCTGGGTTTCGTACTGGTCGAGGATCGGCTGCTTGATCGCCGCTTCCTCCTCGGCGCTGAACCCGGCGCCCGCGCGTTCGGCCTGCTCGCGCTTGACCTGCACCAGCACGCCGGCCGCCTGTTCGGCGCCCATCACGCCGATGCGCGCGTTCGGCCACATCCACAAAAAGCGCGGGTCATAGGCGCGACCGCACATGCCGTAGTTACCGGCGCCAAAGCTGCCGCCGATGATCACGGTGAATTTGGGCACCTTGGCGCAGGCCACTGCCGTCACCAGTTTGGCGCCGTGCTTGGCAATGCCGCCGGCCTCGTATTTCTGGCCGACCATAAAGCCGGTGATGTTCTGCAGGAACAGCAGGGGGATGCCGCGCTGACAGGCCAGTTCGATAAAGTGCGCGCCTTTCTGCGCGGCTTCGGCGAACAGGATTCCGTTATTGGCCAGGATCGCAATCGGGTAGCCGTGCAGATGGGCGAAACCGCACACCAGCGTGGTGCCGAACAGCGCCTTGAACTCATCGAACACCGAACCGTCCACCAGTCGCGCGATCACTTCGCGTACGTCGAACGGCTGTTTGGGGTCGGCCGGAATCACGCCGTACAACTCTTCGCCGCTGTACAGCGGTGCCACCGGCGTACGTTGCAGCAACTGGCCCTGTTTGTGCCAATTGAGGTTGGCCACGCTGCGGCGGGCCAGGGCCAGGGCGTGTTCATCGCTGTCGGCATAGTGGTCGGCCACGCCCGAGATTTTGCAATGCACATCCGCGCCGCCAAGGTCTTCGGCGCTGACCACTTCCCCGGTGGCGGCCTTCACCAACGGCGGGCCGGCCAGAAAGATCGTGGCCTGCTGGCGCACCATAATGGCTTCGTCGGCCATGGCCGGCACATAGGCGCCACCGGCGGTGCATGAGCCCATCACCACGGCAATCTGCGGGATGCCTTGGGCGCTCATATTGGCTTGGTTGAAGAAGATCCGCCCAAAGTGCTCGCGGTCGGGAAACACCTCGTCCTGACGCGGCAGGTTGGCGCCGCCGGAGTCCACCAGGTAGATGCACGGCAGGCGATTCTGCTCGGCGATGGTCTGGGCGCGCAGGTGTTTTTTCACGGTCAGCGGGTAGTAGGAGCCACCTTTGACCGTGGCGTCGTTAGCCACAATCATGCACTCCACGCCTTCTACGCGCCCGATTCCGGCGATGACGCCGGCCGCGGGCACGTCTTCGCCGTAGACCTGGTAGGCGGCGAGTTGGCTGAGTTCAAGAAACGGCGAGCCCGGATCGAGCAGGCGATTGATGCGTTCGCGCGGCAACAGTTTGCCCCGTGAGGTGTGCCGCTCTTGAGCCTTGGCGCCGCCGCCTTGCTGCACGTGAGCGAGCAGAGTGTGCAGGGCGTCGACCTGTTGGCGCATCGCCGCGCTGTTGGCGGCGAACTCCGCCGAGCGCGGGTTGAGCTGGGTGTGCAAGGTGGCCATGGCGCGTGCCCTCAGCGAGTTTCGTTGAACAGTTCGCGACCGATCAGCATCCGCCGGATTTCACTGGTGCCGGCGCCGATTTCGTACAGCTTGGCATCGCGCAACAGGCGCCCGGCGGGGAATTCGTTGATGTAGCCGTTGCCGCCGAGAATCTGGATCGCATCCAGGGCCATTTGCGTGGCGCGTTCGGCGCTGTAGAGGATCACCCCGGCGGCGTCCTTGCGGGTGGTCTCGCCACGTTCGCAAGCCTGGGCCACCGCATACAGGTAGGCGCGGCTGGCGTTGAGTTGGGTGTACATATCGGCGACTTTGCCCTGGATCAACTGGAACTCGCCGATGCTTTGGCCGAACTGCTTGCGGTCGTGGATGTACGGCACGATCAGGTCCATGCACGCCTGCATGATCCCGGTGGGGCCGCCGGAGAGCACCACGCGCTCATAGTCCAGGCCGCTCATCAGCACTTTCACGCCGCCATTGAGCACGCCGAGGATGTTGTCTTCGGGCACTTCGACGTCATCGAAAAACAGCTCGCAGGTGTTGGAGCCGCGCATGCCCAATTTGTCGAACTTGTTGCTGCGGCTGAAGCCCTTCCAGTCGCGCTCGACAATAAACGCGGTAATGCCGTGTGGGCCTTTTTCCAGGTCGGTCTTGGCGTAGATTACATAGGTGCTGGCATCGGGACCGTTGGTGATCCAGGTCTTGCTGCCGTTGAGCACATAGTGGTCGCCGCGCTTGTCGGCGCGCAGCTTCATCGAGACCACATCGGAGCCGGCGTTCGGCTCGCTCATGGCCAAGGCGCCGACGTGTTCGCCGCTGATCAGTTTGGGCAGGTATTTGAGCTTCTGTGCGTGGTTACCGTTGCGGTTGATCTGATTCACACAGAGATTGGAGTGAGCGCCGTAGGACAACGCCACCGATGCCGAGCCACGGCTGATTTCTTCCATGGCCACCACATGCGCCAGGTAACCCAGGCCGGCGCCGCCGTACTCTTCCGGCACGGTGATGCCGAGCAGGCCCATGTCCCCGAATTTGCGCCACAGGTCGGCGGGGAACAGGTTGTCGCTGTCGATTTGCGCCGCGCGCGGTGCGATCTCTTTGGCCACGAAGGACTGCACCTGGTCGCGCAGCATGTCGATGGTTTCGCCGAGGGCGAAGTTCAGGGACGGGTAACTCATGGACAGGCACCTTAATGTGAGCTTTGTTGTTGTGTGGTCGGCGCGCCAGGGGAGGGCGCTCACCTTTACGTTAACGTAAGCTTGCGTTGTGACGCTGTCAATCGTAGTTTACGTTTACGTCAACCTACAAAAAAGATAACAGGGGTCGTTATGGATCAACCGCATCAGAGCTACAGCCGTGGCTCCCAGGACAAGACCTTACTGGCCATGACCATCGGCCAGGCCTTCGATCACACAGTGGCGCAATTCCCCGATGGCGAAGCGCTGGTGGTGCGCCATCAGTCACGGCGTTATACCTGGCGGCAACTGGCCGATACCGTCGACCTGCACGCCCGCGCCTTCCTCGCCTTGGGCCTGCAAACCGGCGACCGCTTGGGCATCTGGGCGCCGAACTGCGCCGAGTGGTTGATCAGCCAGATTGCCAGCGCCAAGCTCGGCGTGATCCTGGTCAATATCAACCCGGCGTACCGCACCAGCGAGCTGGACTACGTGCTCAGACAGTCCGGTTGTCAGTGGCTGGTGTGCGCCGGGGCGTTCAAGGGTTCCGATTACCACGGAATGCTCCAGGAACTGCAACCCGACCTGCGCGGCATCATCAGCCTCGATCCCAGCCCGCCGGCAGGCTTTATGCCCTGGTCGACGCTGGCCACCCTCGGCGCCGAGGTAACGCCCGAGCAACTGCACCAGCGCCAGGCCAGCCTGCACTTCGATCAAGCCGTTAATATCCAGTACACCTCCGGCACCACCGGGTTCCCCAAGGGCGCCACGCTCAGTCATCACAATATTCTTAATAACGGCTACATGGTCGGTGAGAGCCTGGGCCTGACCGCCCAAGATCGCTTGGTGATCCCGGTGCCGCTGTATCACTGCTTTGGCATGGTGATGGGCAACCTGGGCTGTATCACCCATGGCACCGCCATGATCTACCCGAACGACGGCTTCGACCCATTGCTGACCCTCAGCGCCGTCGCCGAAGAACGCGCCACTGGCCTGTATGGCGTGCCCACCATGTTTATCGCGCTGCTTGATCACCCGCGGCGCGGTGAGTTCGAGCTATCCAGCCTGCGCACCGGCATCATGGCCGGCGCCACGTGCCCCATCGAAGTGATGCGCCGCGTGATCAGCGAGTTGCACATGGGCGAAGTGCAGATCGCCTACGGTATGACCGAAACCAGCCCAGTGTCCTTGCAGACCGGGCCACAGGATGATCTGGAGCGCCGGGTCACCACCGTCGGCCGCACCCAACCGCAGTTGGAAACCAAGATCATCGACATCGATGGCAACACCGTCGCGCGCGGTGAAATCGGCGAGCTGTGCACCCGAGGCTACAGCGTCATGCTCGGCTACTGGAATAATCCCGAGGCAACCCGCGAGGCCATCGACGAGGCCGGCTGGATGCACACCGGCGATCTGGCAAGCATGGATGAGCACGGCTATGTGCGCATCGCTGGACGCAATAAGGACATGATCATTCGCGGCGGCGAAAACGTGTACCCGCGCGAGTTGGAGGAGTTTTTCTTCACCCACCCGGCGGTGGCCGATGTGCAGGTGATCGGCATTCCGGATGCGCGCTACGGCGAAGAAATCGTCGCCTGGATCAAACTCCACCCGGGCCACGCGACCGATGAGCTGGATTTGCAGGGCTGGTGCAAGGGTCGCATTGCGCACTTCAAGACGCCCAGGCACTTCAAGTTCGTGGATGAGTTTCCGATGACCGTCACGGGCAAGATCCAGAAGTTTCGCATGCGCGAGATCAGCCTCCAGGAGTTGAGCACCGAGCGCTGAAACGGGGTGCTGGGCTACCGCGTTCGGCCTGCGCCAGCTGCCTAGAGTGGCGGATTATTCCGCTACTCGAAGGCGATGCCCATGACCGATCTGCTCACTGATCCGCTTGCCCTGCCCGATGTCGATGAGCCAAGCCCCCATGTGGGGCCCATCCAGGACAACACCCCCGCTTGGTATACCGATGCGCTGGCAGGGCGCAAGACCGAATTGGCCAACCTCAAACTGGTTATCCCGCCCTGGTACACCAACGCCGACTCAACAGCGAAAGACCGATTGAAGGCGGTCCACGACCGCAGCCGGACTTCGTTAAACCAGCTGGATCAATGGTTCGGCCAACTCAAAAGCCCCGCCGACTATGCCGAACCCTTGCTGGTGGCGGCCATTGAAGAGAAGTTCGGCCTGCGCCTCGACGTCACGAGCGTGTTCTACGCACGCAAGATGGAGCAGAGATCGTGCAGCACCGATTCGGAAGAACTGTCGACCACCACCGTGTCGTCAGCGTCGTCGCCGCTGTATTTCTACAAGGGCGTCAGCCTGCTTGAAGCGGCCTTGATGAATTTCACCGAGGACGACGCAAGCAAGCCGATCTGCTTGGATTGTCGTTTGATCACCCGCTATAACTTCCACCAATATTCCAGCGCAAAGAAGCATGCACCCGCGAGTGTCAAGTCGTTCAAACTGTCGATCAAAGCCCACGAATTTGCCGCCCTGTGCCGAACGCTGGACCTGGGGCAGTCGTACTACGAGCATGTGCGCGGCATCATCAATGCCCCGATTCTGGCCAAGCCCCCCGGCGCCCTGACCGGCAAGCTGTACAGCACGTTGATCACCGCGCACCGCAATCAGTTGGAGTTGGCCGCCGAAATTGCCCTGATGCAGGGCCATATCCAGCCCCAGGACCATCGCTTGATCCAGGCGATTCTGACTCAACAGACCGGGCACACATGGGCAGAGGATGACGTCAGCTTTTCGCCCTTGCAGTTGTGCACGGTCGTGATCGAGCAGGTGCTGATCATCGGGCCGGTGGTGTGGCAGCCCCATCCGCGAAATGCCACGATCCTGCCGCGACCGTGCATGGTCTACATCCCCGGTGATCCGCTGCACCCGCTCAAGGCTTACGACAACCTCACCGCCTTCGTCGACCACCTGACCACGCGCCTGTGCCGTGCTGACTACCGTACCTTCTTCAGTCAGTTCGTCCCGCTTTCCCGGCAAGAAATGTTCTTTACCAAACTCAAGGCACTACTGGACCCCGACGAGGTTTACACCGCCACGCAGAACTTCGATCCGGCGCTCAAAGCCCGGCTTCACCGCCAGGGCACCTACGCACCGCCTTGGCGTGACGTGTGGATCGACAGCGCGCAACAGCGGGTTCGCTCGATCATGGACAATGCTCAGGCGAGCGCCGTGTCCACGCAAGAGGCCACGGACCATGCCGAGAAAGCCTGGCTGTGGTCGTGGGGCAAAAAAATACTGGATGTGCTGAACGTGGCGGCATTCGTGGTGCCGTACCTTGGCGAAGTGATGCTGATAGTTGCGGCGGTGCAAATGGTCGACGACGTGGCAGAAGGCATACAGGCGTGGTCCGAGGGCGATGCGCGCGCGGTCTGGGCGCACTTCTCGGCGGTGGGTCTGAACTTGGCGGGGCTGGCGGTGCCCGCCGCGCTGGCAGCGTTCAAAGAGACCGCTTTTATCAAGCGTCTGGTGCATGTCGACTTCGGCGGGCGCAGCCGTTTGTTTGACTTCGATCCGACGCGGTACACCCACTCGATCAGCCTGCCCGCTGAGCTGAAGCCGAACAGCCTGGGCTTGTATGAGCATCAAGGCGCCACGTACCTGCCGTCGACCCACGGCGGTCACTACAAGGTGCAAGCCATCGCCGAGGGAGATTTCAGGCTCGTCCACCCGGATGGCGACGCCCGTTACTGGCCCAGGGTACGCCGCAACGGGGCGGGTGCCTGGGTGCATGAATTCGAACAACCCCTGACGTGGGATCGCAAGACCCTGTTGCGACGTCTCGGCCCCAGCGTTGACGCTTTCAGCGACGCTCAATTGGAGCAGGTCCGAGCGCTGAGTGGGGTCACGGATGAGCAATTGCGCCGGGTTTACGTCGATCAGCAATTGCCGCCGCCGCTGTTCAGAGAAGCGCTACGGCGCTTCGAATCTGCCCGTCGCTACCAAGGCTTCATTGATCGTTTGAGCAGCACCGACCCTGCCGTCTTTGGGCGTGTCGACTGGAACTTGCAAATGAGGTTATTGCTCGACAGCGGCAAGTGGCCTGAAGCCAGGGTGCTGGTCGCCTTGGATGCCGACGGCGATATCGTCTGGCGCTCGGCCGCAGTCGCCCAACGCAGTCAGGTGGTCAAGCTCGATCTGGCCCAAGCGGCGACCCGGGATGGCGTGATTCTGCCGTCGCTGCTGAGCCAATTGAGCGAAGAGCAGATCCGGCACCTGTTGGACGAGCCGGCCGTCGAGCGAGCACTGCGTTATGAACTGATGCTGACCGGCAGAATTGATTCCGACTTTCTGGCGACGGCCGCCGATAAGGCGTACGCGGATCGCTTGGTTGAACGCATGATGAGCGAGCAGCGCACACCCCAGGCGAGGGCGCTGCGCTACCGCGACCGATTGCGCGAGTTGGCGCAGGACAGCAAAGCCAGGTTGTTTGGCCTTGAAATCGCGGCCGGGGACGTGTCCAGTGAGGCGGATGTGCAACTGCTCCAGCGCGACTTTCCAGGCTTGCCCAAACTGATCGCCGAAGACCTGTTGGCCCACGCCACCGACCAGGAGTTGGCGCGTATGGGCGAAACCTCCCGTGTGCCGTTGCGTTTGGCTGAAGAGGCGCGCCGCTATGGGCAGAGGGTCCGAGCCCTGCGCGCCCATACCGATCTATTGTTCGATAACGAACTCACCCCGGACAGTGTGCGTCTGGCGCTGCACAAGCTGGCGACGCTGCCGGGTCGTCTTGACGACGTGGGTCTTGAGTTACGCGCTGACACCTATGACGGTGAACTGTTGGACCGCGTCGGGCGTGCTGACGCGCCCAGGCAGTTACGCCTCGTGCGCATCAGCCTCAACGAGTGGAAGCTGTTCAGCGGTCCCGATGATCTGGAGTATTGGCGCTCGGACAAAGATGCTTTCTACACCGCGCTCTGGCGGGTGGGTTACAGCGGGCGCACGGATTGGCGGCAACTGAAAGCCTCCACCCAGGCGTTGAAGGAGCAGCTCGCACAACAGCCCTTGAGCGAAGAGGGCACGCGCCAGGCCCTTGGCTTGCAAGCCATCAAACCGGGGTTCAAGTCGCCTATGCGCCTGGCGGACGGGCGGTTTGGGTACCCGCTCAGCCCAGTTGGAGGCGCGGGGCGGCGGCCGTTTATTTGCACCATGAAAGCCATGTATCTGTACCCGTCGAAGTCACTTGAAGAGGTCGAAGCCCTGTATGGGCTTCAAGGCTTGACTGATGCCCAGGTTCTAGCCCGCCTCAGCAGCCTCGAAGAGGAATACAACCAGTTGAAGCAGACGCTGGACGCCTGGCATCAGGACGCAGAGCCGGGCCACAGCCAAATTCGTCGCAGGGTCGCGGGGACGATTATGGCCGCGTGGCAGCGCCAGTCGCCGCAAGCGTATGCGGCGGATCAAACACCGATTGGCCACATTCTGGATCTATCGGATGAACTGGTGGGTGAACTGCCGCCGATAACGGCGAATATGGATCATGTGGGCAGCCTGGATTTAGGTCGAATGGGACTGTCGGACGAGTCGCTCCCCTTTCTCAACGCATTCGGCCGCCTGCGCTGGCTGAATATGCGCGAAAACAACCTCACGCAACTGCCGGAGTTCACCCATGGCGGGGCGGGGCTGACCAAGCTCAACCTGAGTCGCAATGACCTGCAACTGACCGACGCCAGTCGTGCGCGCCTCGAAGGGATGCGAGACCTGAAAATCCTCGATCTGTCCGACAATCGCCGCTTGGGCTGGACCGCCGATCTGCGGGGCATGCGCAGCCTCAATCAACTTTATCTGGCCGACACCGGCACCACGACCTTTCCGGCGGGGGCTGAGCAATTGACGTCCTTGGCCAGGATCGACCTGCACTCGAACCAGATCACAACCTTGCCCGACTATGCGTATCAGCACTTGGACCGGATCAACGTGCATGAGAACCCGCTGTCGGCGGCCACCCGCGAACGCCTTGGCCTGGAGGCACCGGTGGATCCGGCGCAGTGGGCCGACCACGTCACGTTGGACGAGGCTCGGACCCTGTGGTTGCGAGAGGTGCCTGCCGCCGAACAGACGCACCGCGCCCGGCTGTGGGACGACGTGAAGGCTTGCCCTGATTCGGCCGCCCTGTTCACGGTCCTGGCCGACACTACCCGCAGCGCCGAATACGCCTCGCCGGTCACCCGCGCCGCATTGACCCAGCGGGTGTGGGACTTGTTGGAGGCCGCCAGTCAAAGCCAGGCCATTCGCGAGTCGCTGTTTGGCATCGCCGATGATCGTGTCACCTGCGGGGATGGCAGTACGGTGGAGTTCATGAACCTTGAGAGTGAGCTGTTGGCGTTGAAGGCGCTTGAGCAGGCGGGGGAAGCGGACAGCGAAGGCTCACTGATCAGCATCGCCCGCCAGTTGTTCCGTCTGACGCTGGTGGACGCCGTGGCTGAACAGGACGTTGCTTCTCGCGGGCCGGGTTTTACCGAGCAGGTCGAAGTGATCCTGGCCTACCGGATCGGGCTGGCGGACAGGCTGGGGCTGCCGATAAACACCCGTGAAATGCTGTTTCCCCAGCAGGCCAATGTGAGCCAGCAAGCCCTCGACAGTGCTTATCGGCAAGTGCTCAGGAACGAAAGTGTTACCGCTGACGAGAGCGCTTTTTTCGTGGGACGCGAATTCTGGGAGAAACACCTGCGCAGCCGATACCCGCAGGAGCTCCAGGCATTGATGGGCCCGGGTATTGAATTGATCGAGGAAAAAAGCTCGGCGTTGTTCGAGCTTTCGGATGTGCAAGGCGAGCAAGACACGGGGGCGGACCTGGCGGCGCAAGCGGACTGGCAGAGCCGTCATGACGCGGCGGTCGACAGGCTGGCGCGCCTGTTGGGCAAAAGCAAAGACGACATTCTGGTCGATGGCGCCATGCCCAGTGCGTTCTTCGACGGGGAACTCAAGCAACTGGCGGCGGCGCGACAGCAAGAGCAAACACAGGCATTGCAGCGCCTGACTCGAAAGGTGCTGAACAATTTCATGGCCACCGAAGGCACATCGGTGTGAGGCGCCGAACGCCCACAACACGAAGGGGACCCGAAGGTCCCCTTTAATGTGCGTTGCCTGCTCTTTTTTTATTATTGAGGGGCGGTCTATTGTTGTTTTTGGCAACCGTTACCCTTTACCGCTGTTTTTGGCGATCCCCATCCGGGATCAAGAGCAAACGTATTTTTTTGAGCGCTGATCTGCTTCTTCGCAAGCGATCCAACCAGTGGGTAGCTACCTGAAGGTAGTTTTATTTTTCTCTATCCGGTTGCGGGTCTCGGCACGCCGTACCCTGCGAAGCACATCTTCTCCAAAAAAATCTGTTAGCTGCGTCTCTGCCGTGTTGTTTTTGTTATGTCAGAGTCGTTTCGTCTTATTTTTATTAGGTTTGGCGCTTTTTATTCTTGTTATGCCATAGAGATAGCAGAAGCCGTGCCAACTTTTAAAATACCTTTAAAATCAATGAGTTGATTTTTATGTAGGAAATGACCGGGGGCAAATACGACAAAATATGTTCCCGTGTTACTCGATGTGTAGGGCTTGGGTAACACATTGTCACAGGCGTGCTACTCACACGGCGTTACGCGCCTTGGCCACCCGCGAACCGCTGGGGCGCCCCAGCACCTGGCTGATCTGCCGGCCTGCGAGGATCAAGGCGTCCAAGTCGACCCCGGTGTGAATGCCCAGGCCATTGAGCAGGTACAGCACGTCTTCGGTCGCGACGTTACCGCTGGCGCCCTTGGCATACGGGCAGCCGCCAAGCCCGGCAATAGAGCTGTCGAACACCTGGATGCCTTCCAGCAGCCCGGCGTACACATTGGCGATGGCCTGGCCATAGGTGTCGTGGAAATGCCCGGCCAACTTATCCCGTGGCACCTGCGCGCCGACCACTTCAAACAGGCGGCGGGTGGCGCCCGCCGTGCCGGTGCCGATAGTGTCGCCCAACGACACTTCATAACAGCCCATGGCATACAACTCCCGCGCCACTACCGCTACCTGTTCGGCGGCGATCTCGCCTTCATAGGGGCAGCCCAATACACAGGACACATAGCCGCGCACACTGACCCCGTGTTGCTGGGCTGCGGCCATGATGGGCGCGAAACGTTCCAGGCTTTCGCTGATGGAACAGTTGATATTGCGCTGGGAAAACGCCTCGGACGCGGCCGCGAACACCGCCACTTCCTTGACCCCGGCGGCCAGCGCGTCTTCGAAACCGCGCAGGTTCGGTGCCAATGCGCCATAGGTCACGCCGGGTTTGCGCTGGATCTGGGCGAACACCTCGGCGGAGCCGGCCATTTGCGGCACCCACTTGGGCGAAACAAAACTGCCGACTTCGATATAGCTCAAGCCGGCGGCGCTGAGGGCGTCGACCAATTGAACCTTGTCCGCGACGCTGATGGGGTTGGCTTCGTTCTGCAAACCGTCGCGCGGGCCGACTTCAACCAGGCGGACGTGGGAGGGGAGGGTCATGGCGGTCACCTTCTGATCAATCGCCGGCCTGGCGCATGGTTTGGGCCAGGGCCTGGGTGCAACGCTCTTCGGCGGTGTCCAGTTCCAGCTTCATCTGTTCGATATCCAGCAGTTGCTGTTCCAACTGCTCACGGCGCTCGGCGATCTTGGCCAGCATGCTGTTGAGCTGGATGTGGTTGCCGCTGCTGGGGTCATAGAGTTCGATCAATTCGCGGCACTCGGCCAGGGAAAAGCCGATGCGCTTGCCGCGCAGGATCAGCTTGAGGCTGACCTTGTCCCGCGCGCTGTAAATGCGTTCCTGACCACGCCGCTCAGGGGCCAGCAGGCCTTGTTCTTCATAAAAACGGATGGCGCGGGTGGTGATATCCAGCTCGCGGGCGAGGTCGGAAATACTGTAGGTAGTGCTCATGGCGGCGCTCAAGAAAGTTCTGGCGCTAAGCTAAAGGTAGGTTGACGTGAACGTCAAGGTCCGCTGCGCGGACCATCGGGGGCGAGCCCCCTCCCACAAAGGGCTCCTTGGTAGTCCATTGCACGGGAGGGGCGCTCAAGCTTGTTGTTTGTCGAGCTTCTTTTCGTGGGCGGTGACTTGTTGGCACAGCTCGATCATCTGCTCGCGCATCCAGCGGTTGGCCGGGTCTTGGTCGGTGCTTTCGTGCCAGTACAAGTGGGTTTCCACCGGCGGTACGTCGTTGACCGGCAAGTTGAACCAGTGCAGGTCATGGCGTCGGGCAAAGCGCTCGGGCACGGTCATCACCATGTCGGTCTGCTGCAGCACTTGCGAGGCCATCAGGTAATGCTGGGAGCGCAGGGCGATCTTGCGCTGGATGCCCATTTTGCCCAGCGCCAGGTCGACGTGGCCCAGACCGTTGCGACGGCTGGAGATATGGATATGGGTCAGCGACAGGTAATCGTCCAAGGTGAATTTGTCCTTGCCCGCCATCGGGTGGCCCTTGCGCATGGCGCAGACGTAGCGGTCCTCCATCAGCTTGACGTGACGTACCTGCGGGTCGGTATTGAGCGGCGCGTCCACGGCAAAGTCCAGGCGCCCGGCGGCCAGTTCCTTGGTGGTTTCGCGGCGCTTGGAGAGGAAACTCTCGATCACCACCGTGGGCGCCAGGCGGCGCAGGCGCTGGAACAGCGGCGGCAGGATCACCGCCTCGGTAAGGTCGGTCATGCTGATGCGGTAGGTTTTGGCCGCCTGTTGCGGGTTGAAGATGCGGCTTTCCTGCACCGACACCCGCAGCAGCGACAGCGCGTTGCGCACCGGGCCGATGATGTTCTGCGCCATCGGCGTGGGCACCATGCCTTGGGCGGTGCGCACGAACAGCGGGTCGTTGAAGGTCTCGCGCAGGCGGGCCAGAGCGTTGGACACCGCCGGTTGGGTGATGCCGACAATCTGTCCGGCGCGGGTCAGGTTGGCTTCGGTGTAGATCGCGTCAAAGACGATGAAGAGGTTGAGGTCGACCTTGCTCAGATTCATTTCGTTGCGCTCTTATTGTTAGGTGCTCAT
>Ga0308164_10000968_pt1 | contig 37584 bp, 32 predicted proteins | sample PhyTR2_FD_201031 | JGI IMG/M metagenome (GOLD analysis project Ga0308164, IMG submission 201031) | Phyllosphere microbial communities from UC Gill Tract Community Farm, Albany, California, United States - DLSLT.R2 | ecosystem: Host-associated > Plants > Phyllosphere > Unclassified | place: USA... | reverse complement strand
GCAGCCTGCCCATGTCGGCCTGGCCGGAATGGTCGGCCCGCTTCGACCGCGAGGGACCGGCGACGCTGCCGACCCTGAGCACCGCCATCATCATCACGGGCGACGCCGATGCGGCGCAGCTGGAACGTACGATCACCAGCGTACAAGCGCAGCACGGCATGACCGCGCAGACCTTCTCCGGACAACCATTCCCGGCGCTGCTAGCGCAGGCACTGGCATCCGGCAGTGACGTCATCGGCTGCGTACGCGCCGGCGACACCCTGGCGCCACACGCACTGGCGTACGCGCTGGAAGGCTTTGCCCTGCCGAATGCCAAGGTCGTGTACACCGACAGCGAATTCGAGGGCCGGCCATGGTTCAAGCCGGCATGGAATCCCGATTACGCGTTCGCGAGCGATTATCCGCTCGATTTTTTGCTGGTGCGCAGCGACGTCGCGCAGGGTTTGTCAGACATCGACAATGCCGCCGGCTTCGCATGGGATGCACTGGCCGCGGTGTGGCACGACGGCGCTACCAGCGTCGTGCACGTGCCGCGCGTGCTGCTGCGCGTGTTGTCGCCATTGACGACAGAAGAACGCAGTGCGCGTTTTGCTGCTGCCACGCGTGCATCGCTGGCAGTGCAGCCGCACGCAGTGCTTGAGCCATTGCCGAATGCACCGCAAGGCGTAGCCTGGGCGGCGCGACGTGTGCGTCATCCGCTGCCGGAAGGCGCGCGGGAAATGACCATCAGCCTGGTGATCCCGACGCGTGACCGTGTCGACCTGCTGCAGCGCTGCATCAGTTCGATCCAGCGCTTCACCGACTGGCCGAAGCTCGAGATCATCATTATCGACAACGGCTCGACCGACGATGAGACACACGCTTATTTTGCGGAGGTTGCGCAGCAGGGTGTGCGGGTGTTGCCGATGCCGGGGCCATTTAACTATGCGGACCTGAACAATCGGGCGATTGCACAGGCGAATGGCGAGATCATTGGACTGGTGAACAACGATATTGAGGCGCTGCATGACGGCTGGCTTGACGAGATTGTCTCGCAGCTGCTGCGGCCAGGCGTTGGTGCGGTTGGTGCCAAGCTGCTTTGGCCGAATGGGATGGTGCAGCATGGCGGAGTGTTGCTTGGTGTCGGAAACGTCGCAGGCCACTTTGGGAACCGCTTAGCCGATGCAGACTGGGGCGACCATGGTCGCAATCAACTTGCACAACAAGTTACCGCCTGTACAGCTGCATGTCTATTCATGGGCCGGGAAGGTTTTCTTGAGGTAGGAGGAATGGACGCTGACGCATTTCCAGTTGCGTTCAACGATGTAGACCTTTGCTTGAAAATCCGCGCTTTAGGAAAAACAATAACTTGGACACCCTTCGCAAAGTTGTTGCACGCTGAGTCGGCGAGCCGGGGGGATGAGGACACACCAGCCAAGAAAGCCCGTTCACTAAGAGAAATCGCTCACTTAAGATCAATTTGGGGCGAAAAGCTTTTTAAAGATGCCGCATATCATTCAAGTTTAAATCTGGATCCAAATAGCCATGCATTTGGAGGGCTTGCATTCCCGCCTCGAAATAGAGAAGCTCGTATTGCCACGTTCTAATTTTCCGCGAACGACTCGCGGAATTATTTACCACAGGATATGAAATGATTCAGAAATCAAAAGAAGAAAAATTAAATAACTTTAAGAAAGATATTCAAAATCCTTTTAAGCCGCTTGTCCAGATTGAGATTCTGTCCCCTAATTACATCACGGGATGGATCATTGCACCCAGTGTTATCCCAGAAGACCTACAATTATTAGGAATAGCAACCCATTCGGCCACTCTGGCCATGCGTCCCGATGTCGAAACGCAGACTGGTCATAAAGCAATCGGATTTAAGATTACTCCTATTACTAGAATTGAACCAACGAAAATTATTGGTGCAACAATTTTATATAAGGGAGAAGCACTAGCAAGCAAGCAGCCAGCAATTTTCATCACCCCGTTCTATAAAGAATGGGAAGCGTATTTTGTTTCCTTCAAAGACGCGATGATTGGCATTGTAGTGAAATCAGGATTTTTTAATCTAAGCCATTATCAATCACAACTGCCGGATGTGAAATTTACATCGGCAGAAGAAGCGGTAGGACATTATCATACTATTGGATGGCGAATTGGGCTAAATCCGCATCCCTTATTCAACACCAAGTTCTATTTAAAAAACAACACAGATGTGGCTGAATGTGGTGTTGATCCACTATTTCATTTTATATTCTCGGGAATGTTGGAAAACAGAATTACTTCGCCAGACTTCGATACAAATTTTTACACAGCATGCTATGGAAAATCCATTCCATCTGGAATTTCCGCAATACAACATTATATCTGTCACGGCTTTTCCCAATATCTTCAGCCTTTACCATGGATAGACTCAATAACAGTTAAAGCAATTTCGCAGCAAGTAAAAACTGTAGTTTCGCTTGCTGACTGTTACCGAATGCTGTATCGGCAATTAAAGACTCCACATGCTGCAATGCTCACCGCAGTTGTTACAAAGAAAAATCAAAAACTTGGTTTTGAAGGTACCGGTACAGATATCATTATTCCATTTTATCGAGAGCCGTATTTAATTAAACTATGCCTTGAATCACTACATCGAATCGCAGATGAATTAAGCGCGTTAAAATGCAGAGTGATAGCAATTCTGGATTCACCTGAAGATGACGATTCAGTAGAGGCGTTTAAATACTTTACAAACCAGGTTTCCGATAAATTAGAAATAGAAACACATATTAACAAGATCAATAGCGGCTTCGTTTCCTCAGTAAATATAGGATTAAAAAAAGCCAATGCAAAGAACCGTAACGCACTGTTATTGAATAGTGACTGCATTCTCGCTAGTGGCTCACTGACTGAAATGCTTCGCGTACTGTCGCTAGACCCGATGGTTGGATTCGTCAACCCTCGATCCAATAATGCGACAATAGCTACCTATCCAAAAGTTGTATGTGATCTTGGCGATCATTTTAAAAGCTATACTACAATTGCACACAAGTTGCCGGAGATTTCCTATACGCCGACCTGCGTCGGATTCTGCATGCTCATATCCAAAACGGTTTTGGCCAACTTTGGCCTTTTGGACATGTCATATGGAGCGGGATACAATGAAGAAAATGACTATGTAAGTCGAGCCAATAAAGTCGGATTCCGAGCCTGCCAAGCGAATCATGCATATGCCTTCCACTTGGGCGGGACCTCATTCCGCCATACTGACTTTAGCTCAAGTTCAAATGCCGATGTTTTGAGCGGAAGATATCCCGAATACGAAAAACAGATTCGCCTCTATTTCGCTAGCAGAGCGCAGTTCGCGGAAAAAGTTGTAGAAGGCTTCCTTCCAACAAATGAAGGGAAGTTTAAGATATTACTAGACATTTCCCAACTTGGCGGACATCCAAACGGCACAAGTTTAATGGCAATGCGTCTTATTCGCGAGATGGTGGATGGCTCACCTGATATGGAATTTCATGTAGTCGCTACACCGCAAGCAATCCACCACAATCAGATATCTGAAATTGAGAATCTGATCATTCATGCCGGTTGGCACTTGATTCACAACGCACAAATCAAATTTGCCCATGTCTTTAGAATGGGCCAACCGTTCAGAAAAGAAGACCTTCGCAACGTCCTCATGGTAGGCGCGACGCATTCATTTTTCATGCTTGATACGATCGCATACGATTGCGGTTACATAGCGAATGAAGAGATGCAAGAAACTTGGGAATCAACCGCATCCATTGCAAGTGGTTTCGTATATCAGTCAGAATTTACGCGGAGCCAATTTCAACTGCGGTTCCCGGATATGCTTAAAAAACCGAATCTAATGAGCTACCATTCGCTGGCTCTGGAAGAATACCGCCCTGCCAATGTAGATATTCCAGGCAATTACGATGAGAAACACATTAGAGCAGCAGGTCTAGGCGGAGTGCTCTCATCCGACTTCATATTGCTAGTGGGAAATCATTTTGCTCATAAGGATGTATTGAGAACTTTTAATCAACTTTCAATCTCTTTCCCAGAGCTAACAATAGTTGTAATTGGAAATGATGAGATGAGAGATCGTGCTATCAATGCGCACGGCAGTATTTTCCTGAAATCCGGTGACATCGAGAACAGCGTTATGCATTCGCTTTACGCAAATGCAAAAGCGGTTATCTTCCCCTCGTTCTATGAAGGCTTCGGCCTACCGATCTTTGATGCATTGTCACAGAATCGTCGATTGTTTCTCCGCGACAATGCGATCAACCGAGAAATTACCCAAGCAATCGGTGTAAAATCCGAAAGTAAAAATGTGGTCTTCTACACTGATTACTTGGACTTAACTTTGAAATTCGCTGCAATCGTCGATAGCGGCGCTCCGAATCTTATACAACAAAAGAACCCACAGACTTGGAAGAGTTCCTCTATTGAAATCTGCGATTTTATTAGAGAACAGATCAAAAACTGGAACCCAGAATATACTTATCGCGTTTTTGAATTAACTCGAGGGAATAGATGAAAGGATTCGTAGACCGCTTCGATACTACAATAGCAGGGTGGGCTTACGATCCTGAACAGCCAAACCTGCCTGTTGAAATTTCGGTCTCCAATGGAGCAACCGAAATTTATCGCTGCACTGCTGATTTATTCCGAAGTGACCTCCTTCCTGCTCTTGGTAGTGGAGGTCATGGTTTTTCTTTTGATCCAGAAAATATCACGCAGATTAGTGGACAGATGACTTTGACCATCGAAGCGCATGGTACAACGTCGCTGCTACTCTTAAAAGATGAGTGGGTGCCCCGGAAAATCGTTGGCGAAGGTCTAGACGGTTGGCTATTCTTGCAAAATGATAGTAATGATGTAAACGAAAGGATGGCAGGGCTGGTCGGCAATGAAATTTCTCGGATCAAAGAATCGGCTATGACGTTCGCAACCCGAGATGTTATGTTATCTGCGCTTGGAATTGCATATCAGGCAATTATTATCCCAGAAAAAAACGTTGTTTGCCAAGAATATTGGCCCGGAATGCAAGTTTCACCAGACCGCCCGGCACCAACAATCGTTAAACGAGCAGCTGACCTTGGTTGCCGAATACTTTATCCTATAAAAAATTTTTTAACAAATCCCCAAAAATTTTTCTTCAAAACAGATACGCACCTAAATACGAATGGGTATGACAAGTTGCTAGATGTTTTGAGTATTGAAATGCCAGAATTTTTTGGTAGCTCCTTGCCTGCGCCACGCGAGGAGAATCTTTCTTTTTCCGGCGATCTGGGAAGCAAGTTATCGCCAAATAGAACCGAAATAACCAACGAGTTTGTTTTTCCAGGTTCCTCAGATCACGAAGTAGTATGGGACACAGTAGAAAATGCATTAGAAGCAGGTGAAACGTTACGTGGGACTACAATTTTCGTTAGAAACAAATCTGCACCTGTAAAGCGCCTACTTTTATTTGGCACTTCATCTGCTCACCACTTTCTTCCTTCAGTTTCTCAATACTTTAACGAAGTTTTATTCATTTGGGAAAATACGTTCGACTATGAGCTGATTAGGTTTTTCAATCCACATTGTGTTTTATGGTTAGCAGCAGAAAGATTCTTGCCCACAGCTTGCAATGACATGTACGGATTACCAGACACGCTAGAAAATTTTCTAAAAAGTTCAAAGAACGGATTGATTTAATTACTTATCTTAAATCACTACCGCGGGAGATAAAAATGACGAGTAATGTCTTAAGCGGCGCCTTAGATAGTTGGCAGGGAACAGATATGGCCCTCCCAGATCTGAACAATAATTTTATAGCGGACATATTAGCCTTGGGGATTAACTTAAGCCCTGAATTTGCGCCGATATTTTGTCAGGCTTTATCTTGGTCAGATGCAACTTTAGATAACTATAAGTTGTTAGAGTCTCACCCCAAACTTCCTGACTGGTGGAGTGAACGCGGAAATAAGCTTTTTGTTCCTGATAATTTCAGTGGTGACTCGCTACCATCAATTGGTTTTCATGCTGGCATACCCTTTCCCGAGAATGCCACTGTTTTTCTGAACAATAGACATGACTATTCGATTTTACTTTGGGGCTCTCATTCTCTGATTTATATTTCGCCAACGGCAAGGATACCTTCTGGGCATCTGGCCGTGGGAAGCGCTTTTACTTTTGTGGGCCCCGACGTGCGATCTACTGCTCGTCTCAATGTAAATTGCCGCAATCGCGGTGCAATTGTATTAACTAAAGATATTCTTATTGGAAGTGATGTAAAATTCCAAAGCGATGATTGTCACGCTATTATTTCGCTCACTACAAAAAAACGAATAAATCCTTTTGGCGGAATCATTATTGTGAGAAATCATGTCTGGTTCGGAGAAAAAGCACTTATCCTCGGTGACTCTTATATTAATGAGAACTGCATAGTGGGCGCAAGTGGCTTCATTCGTGGCGCAATTACACCGTCTAATTCAATCCTCGCCGGTGCGCCAGCGAGAGTGACGCGAACTGAAGTCACTTGGGACAGTCGCGACTTAGCGCCTGATGATGTTATGTTCGATTAATTTAAAATATTTTTAGCAAAGCTTACAAACCAAGATTTATTGGTCAATCAGCTTTATTGAAGCAATAATTTTTAAATAAAAATTATATTCAACATTACTAAGCAAGCAGCTAAATCCTTATAATCGCTACAATTTTTCACCTTATAATCGCTACAATTTGGTGAGAAACTAAGGAATTCAAGGCCATAATTTTCATCTTTAATTATCGCACCGAGCTGAATGATTCTTGTGATATTAAGTTACCTGCCTCAGTGAGGAACAAATATCTCGTCGTTCGCCCTGGACCCAACTGAAATCCCTTAGTACTCTTGCCAAGAATATATTGAATCAACCAACTGTTAGTTTAACCGGTGGCATATTCAATCCCTACCACTATGACGTATCCAAGCTCGCGCGATTTTATATGTCGAGCTGACAACAAAATTTTCGGACTAAAAGCTCAACTTAAATTCGGGATTTCCAAAAATCCGTAGGCTGGCTATAACTATTGACTTATCATGTCAACATTATAATATTAAGATACCTATGACGACTTTTAAAAACTCGCTGTCCGGCGTTCCCAGTGTTGAACATCCTCTGTTCGCGCGCATATTCGACGAGTCCATCGCCCCAGAAACCCGTCGCATAGCCTTTGAACTAGCAACAAAAGGCTACGCAGTACTGGACTTCCCCGATCCGGATTTCGATTCGATGGCCGAGTCGATCAAGCAAAAGCTTCACCCCCACTACGATTTTGAGGGCTGGCGTGACCATGGCCACAAAGCTGGCATTAGCCTGCGCGTCCAGGACGCATGGGAGTTCGACGACAACGTCAAACGCATCGCCTGCAACGAGAAGGTGCTGGCCCTGCTGTCACAACTGTATGGCCGCCAGGCCTGGCCCTTCCAGACACTAAACTTCCCAGTTGGGACCCAGCAGCACTTTCACACAGACTCGATCCACTTTAGCTCCAGCCCTGAACGCTTCATGTGCGGTGTCTGGGTCGCCATGGAAGATATCGATGCGTCCAATGGGCCGCTGATGTACTTCCCCGGCAGCCATCGCTGGCCGATCTATACGAACGAACACATCGGCAAGTGCATTGCGGAGCTGAAAGGGACGAAGTCGCAGGCCATCTACGAGTCAATGTGGCGCGATCTGGTAGAAGCACATGAGGCGCAGCCGGATTACTTCCATGCGAAGAAGGGACAGGCACTGATCTGGGCTGCCAACCTGATGCACGGCGGCACGAAGCAACTCGATCCGAGCCGCACCCGCTGGTCTCAGGTCACCCATTACTTTTTCGATGACTGTGCGTATTACACGCCGATGATGTCCGACCCCTTTTATGGCAGCATCGCGTTCCGCACGCTCACCAATATCGTGACGGGTGAATCCGTCCCCAATCGTGTCGCCGGGTATGAGATACCCGAGAGTTTTATTGAAGCGACAACGCCGGGGCAAACAAACTGGCATGCGGCGCCCGCCTTTGATCCCCAGCTGTACCTGCTGGCCAATCCGGATGTGGCAGCAGCTGGCGTCGATCCAGAGCAGCACTACCTGGAGCATGGGAAACGTGAAAAACGCCGGCTGCGTCCCTGAGCTGAAGCAGTGGCGGCCATGTGTCGATGCACGGCCGCTACCTGGCTCAGCCGCGCAATAGACGCGATGACGGCTTGTCCGGCCGCGAATCAGGGAACAACACCTGCGCAGTGCGTTGCGGATCCAGCAAAAACGCATCGGCGCAGGCTTGCGCCACCAGCGTGTCAAGGCCGAGGGTCGGTCGCAAGTCACGATTGTCGAGCAGGTCAGCGGGAGTAAGTCCCGGCCAGTCTGCAACGATCTTCCCGCCTTTCACCGCACCGCCAATCAGCATGGCAGCCGATGCAGTCCCATGGTCGGTCCCGCCCGTGCCATTTGCCGCGACGGTGCGCCCAAACTCGGTGGCAACGAGAATCGTCGTCTGGCGCCACGCATCGCCAAGCCCCTGCTGCAGTCCGCTGATCAGGTTATCGAGGTTGTTCAGCTGCGTGGCCATGCGCCCTTTTTGCGCACTGTGCGTATCCCAGCCGTTGGTTTCGATCATGGCAATCCGGGGGCCATCTGCGCGCGCCAAAAAGCCGGCAGCGACCTTGCCCAGTTCAGCCGGCGACTGCTGGCCCTTGCCGCCGGCAGCTGCGCCGGCCATGCCCTGCGCCTTGAGCGCCGTCGACCAGAGTCCGCTCAGCTGGGCATCGCCTTCGTACAGCTTCTGCACGCGCAGCAGCAGATCGTCGTTGGCGTGTGGCAGGCCGGATGGCGCATACGACGCGACATCGATCGCGCCGCGCAGCGCCAGCGGCAGTGTCGGCGCAAACGCGATGGCCTGATTGCTGCGCCGTGGCAGCATGCCGGCCAGCCGGTTCATCCAGCCGTCCTTGACGTCGAACGGCGCCTTGCCGCCTGTCTCAAGAACATTTTGCGCGTCGAAGTGCGAACGATCGCGGTACGGTGACGCCACCGCATGGAACAGGCTGGCCTGCCCTGCCTTGTACAGATCGGCAATGCCGGTCAGCGATGGGTGCAGCGCAAACGTGCCGTCCAGCTTCAATGCTTCGGTGGGATCGATGGCAAGCGCCCCGCGCAACCTGGCATACGCAGGGTCGGCGTAAGGGATCAGCGTGTGCAGGCCATCGGCGGCGCCACGCTGGATGATGAACACGAAGCGGCGCTCGGTGTCGGCGCCTGCAAATGCGATCCGGGGCGCGGCAAGCAATGCGGCTGCGCTGGAAATAAAACCTCGTCGGTTGAGCATGTTTTACCTTCTCAGGAATTCAGGCGATGCCAATAGCAACGCAAGCGCATTGGCCGGGCTTTCTGCCTGGGCAATCGCCGTCGCGGTCGCGCCGCTCAAGGTACCTGGCAGCACACGCGGCGCCAACGCGCGCGCGTCGATCTTGCTGCCAAACTCCGTGGCCAGGCGCTGCGCGATTTCCACTCGGCGCAGCAGCGCATCGGGCGCCGCCCAGGTGGCAGTCACGTCGCCATAGCCGGCCGGCGAACCGGGCCGCCAGACGGGCTCGCCAAGACGGGCCATCAGAAACTGGATGCGCGCCGCCGGCACGGTCTGCACGCCCATGGCGCGCAGTCCGGACAGCGTCCAGTCCCAGGGCGACTTGAACTTGGCGGCCACTGGCGGCAAATCACCTGCTGCGCTCACCAGTTCCCGGTACAGCGCCGGCAAGTCGCCGCCGGTCTGCAGAAACCGGTCCGCCAGCCGCTTGACCAATGCCGGCGGTGGATCGTCGGTAATGAAGTGGCGCGCCAGCTTGGTGGCGATGTGGCTGGCTGTGGCCGGCGCGCTGGCCAGATCGCGCAGGATGGCCGTTGCCTGCTGCTGCCCATCGTCGGCATAGCTGCGGCCAAGCACCGTCCGCACGCCGGGCTCGTGCTGGTTTGCCTGGAACCGGAACGTTTGCGCGGCGTCCTCAAGCGACTGCTGGCCGGGCAGCGTCCAGCCGGTCAGCGCGCGGGCAAACTCCACCACATCGGCCTGGGTATAGCCGCTTCGCACGCCCAGCGTGTGCAGTTCGAGAATTTCGCGCGCCAGGTTCTCGTTCAGGCCACGGGTCGGGCGGTCCGGCGCTTTTGCGCTGGCCCGGCGCGCGGCGACGCTGTCCGGCCCCGTCGAGGCGGACTGGTCGAGATACAGCAGCATGGCGGGATGGCGTACCGTGGCGAGCAGCAAATCTTCGAACCGCCCCAGGACATTCGGCCGGATGGCATCGGCCTCGAAGCTGGCGGCAAAACCCAGCACTGGTACTTTGTCGACCGAGATCGCGAAATGGTTCGCCCAGAAGTGGACCAGGCGCTCGACGAACGGCGTGCTGCTCTGCAGGGCGCTGTTGGTGCGCGCCTCTACGCCGGCAAGATAGGCTGCCCTGCCCGCGCGCTGGTACGCTTCACGAACGCTCGCACGCTGCGCCTCGGGTGCGCTGCGGATGGCGGCTTGCTGCTCGTTCCACTGCGCGGCGCGCTTTGACGTGCGCTCGATGGCACGCCATGGCGGCGGCAACGGCTCGTAAGCATCGAGCTGCGCCAGCAACCAGCGCCGTGGATCGGCAACGGGCTGGTCGTCCGGTCGCGCACCGAGGCCCAGGCGGTTGCGCGCAATGGAATCGTTGATCATGCACCGAGTATAGAACTGGAACTGTGCTGGCAGGTCATACCGGCATGTATGGTCTGTAACTGTCCGTAACGGCTGGTCCGGCAGTGCGTGCAGAAATTCTTTTATATTTGTGTCATTACAACAGTGTGGGCGCAAATACATTCGCACAAATCTATATAATATGGCCTCGTCCCCTCGAGCCCACCATGTCCCACGACCCTTCTCCGCACGACGTACGATCCGCCTTCAAACGCGAACTCATTTCTGCCAATCTCTGGCGCACCCGCATCGTCGTCGTCGGCACGGCTTCCATCGCCGGCCTTGTGGTCGTGGCGTTTACCTGGCTGGCCGAGCTGGCATTTGGCCAGTTCAACAAGATCGCCGACTTCGCCTGGTGGGTGCCCCTGATCTGGACGCCGCTCCTGTGCGCCGCCATCGTCTGGGTCACCCGGCGTTTCGTGCGCGGCGCCGGGGGCTCCGGCATTCCGCAAGTGATGGCGGCCCTTGACCCGGCTATTTCCGGCGGCCGGCGGCCCCTGCTCGTGTCCCTGAAAATCAGCTTTGCCAAGATCGGCCTGACCTCGGCCGGCCTGCTGGGTGGCCTGTCGCTCGGGCGTGAGGGCCCGTCGGTCCAGATCGCTGCCGGCGTGATGCTCGCCGCGCGCCGCTGGCTGCCGCGCGGCAGCGGCATCAGCGCCCATTCGCTGCTGGTGGCAGGCGGCGCGGCCGGTATCGCGGCTGCGTTCAACACGCCGCTGGCGGGGATCATGTTTGCGATCGAAGAATTGTCGCGCGCACCCGAGCAGCGTAACAGCGGCCTGATCGTCGCGGCGATCGTGCTGGCCGGTCTGATCGCCGTGTCCGTCCATGGCAATGGCCCGCACTTCGGCGTCATTCATCCGGGGCCGATCGGGCTGTCGCTGCTGTGGCCCGGCTTGCTGGCCGCCGTCGTGTGCGGCTTTGCCGGCGGCCTGTTCGCGCGCGTGCTGATCGCCAGCCTGCGGGGTGTCTCGCCCGACCTGCCCACGCGCTGGCGCGCCCGCTATCCGGTGCGCTTCGCACTGGGCTGCGGCTTCCTGATCGCGGTCATCGGCGTGCTCAGCGGTGGAGCGACCTATGGCAGCGGCAACGAAGCCACGCGCAGCCTGCTGGAGAACGAAGCCAACGTGCCGGCGGCGTTTGCGCTCTTCAAGTTTGTCGCGACCTGGCTCACCGCGTGGTCGGGCGTGCCGGCCGGTATCTTCGCGCCGTCGCTGTCCATCGGCGCGGCCATGGGTCAGAACATTGCCTCGCTCACCGGCTACCCGCATGGCGCGGCGCTGATTGCGCTGGGCATGGTGGGTTTTCTGGCGGCCGCCACGCAGGCACCGCTGACGGCCTTCATCATCGTCATGGAAATGGTCGATGGCCACAGCATGGTGCTCAGCCTGATGGCTTGCGCGGTCGTCGCCAGTACGGTCTCGCGCGTGCTCACACCGCCGTTGTACAGCGCACTGGCGACGATCCAGTTGCCGCCGCGCCCCGTTCACCCGGCGGGTCCGGGCGAACCGCCCGAGCGTGCGCCATGACGCGCAGCCCGCGCCGTAGCGTGGGCGGCATGTCAAATAATTACGTTATAATCCGACCAGGGTGTTCATGCCGCCAGGCATGACAGGATTTGCGCTGGTCGGGCCGCCACGCGGGCCACTACGCGACCACCATGCACCTGCACTTCTACCAGGCTTACGGGCCAACATCCGCTGTCCACGACCCGATCGGCCGCCATGGCCGGGTCTTGCCGTACCTCTCGTCACACCTCACGCCCTACCCTACTTTCACGAGCGCCCCGGCAGCAGCTGCGCCGCCTCATTCCACACGGGGGTTGCCAGATGACGCCCAAGCACTTTTGGAGATTCACCATGCGCATTGAAAAGCGTCTATCGAACACATTCAAGGAATTCGCCGCGTCCGGCAAGGCGGGCGGCACGATCCTGATCCTGTGCACCATCCTGTCGCTGATGGTCGCCAATTCACCGTGGGGTGCGCCGTACCTGGCGTTCTGGCAGATCAACCTGGCCGGCCTGAGCGTCGAACTGTGGATCAACGACGCGCTGATGGCCATCTTCTTCCTGTTGATCGGCCTGGAACTGCAGCGCGAACTGAACAACGGCGAACTGTCCGACCTGCGCAATGCGCTGCTGCCGATCATTGCCGCAGCAGGCGGCGTGGCGGTGCCGGCGCTGATCCACTTCACGCTCAATGGCGGCACCCACACCCAGCCGGGCATGGGTATTCCGATGGCCACCGACATCGCGTTCGCGCTGGGCGTGCTGGCCCTGCTGGGCAGCAGGGTGCCGGCGTCGCTCAAGATTTTCCTGACCGCGCTGGCCGTCATGGACGATTTGGCCGCCATCATCGTCATCGCCGTGTTCTATACGGCCGAGCTCAAGGTCGGCTACCTGGTCGGCGCGCTGGGCATGTTCGTCGCCTTGTTCCTGATGAATCGCCGCCTGCGGGTGCTGGCGCTGTGGCCTTACCTGCTGGGCGGCGCGGTGATGTGGTTCCTGATGCTGATGTCGGGCGTGCACGCAACGATTGCTGGCGTGCTGCTGGCCTTCACCATCCCGTATTCGCACACGCAGGACGATCCCGCGTCGCCCGCACACCGCATGGAGCACGTGCTGCACACGCCGGTCGCTTTCCTGATCCTGCCGATCTTTGCGCTGGCCAATACCGGCATCGTGATCGGCGCCGGCTGGGCCGGCGAGCTGATGTCGTCGAACAGCATGGGCATCATCGCCGGTCTGGTCGCCGGCAAGCCGGTCGGCATCTTCCTGTTCACCTTTGCCGCCGTGATGCTCGGCGTGTGCCGCCTGCCGCTCGATCTGGCATGGCGCCACGTGATCGGCGCCGGCCTGCTGGGCGGGATCGGCTTCACGATGTCGATCTTCATCACCAACCTGGCGTTTGTCGGTGAGGCCGAGATCATCAACGCGTCGAAGATGGCAATCCTGGCGGCGTCGCTGGCGGCCGGCATCCTGGGCTTCGTCTGGCTCAAGCTGTTCGGCGCGCCGGCCGAAGGCGATACCGATCCGGACACCATGGATTTCGACGACGGCACGACGGACACCGGGCCAGCCCGGGCTGCATGACCGCTATCCTGCACCCGGCCAGGGTCGTCGTCCTGCTGTTTGCAGGCGCGATCCTGGCCGGCACGCTGCTGTTGATGCTGCCGCTGGCCAGTGCCAGCGGCCAGGGCGCGCCGCTCATGGTGGCGTTCTTCACGGCGGTATCGGCCGTGTGCGTCGGCGGCCTGGCCGTGGTCGATACGGGCACGTACTGGTCGGGTTTTGGCCAGGCGTCGATCATGGTGTTGTTCCAGCTGGGCGGCTTCGGCATGATGACGGCCGCCACGCTGCTCGGCCTGATGGTCAACCGCTCGTCGCGCCTGCGCACGCGCCTGATTGCGCAGACCGAAACGCGCTCGCTGGGCATGGGCGACATTGCGAGCGTGGCCCGGGTCGTGCTGACCGTGTCGGTGCTGCTGCAGCTCGTGATCGCCGGCATCCTGTTCGTGCGGCTGCGCGCCGGGTACGATCTGGCATGGGGCGACGCGGCGTGGAGCGCCCTCTTCCACGCCGTCTCGGCGTTCAACAACGCGGGCTTTTCGCTGCATGCCGACAGCCTTACCCGTTATGCAAGCGATACGCTGGTGCTGCTGCCGATCATGATCGCCATCGTGGTCGGCGGGATTGGTTTCCCCGTGCTGCACGACTTGCGCCACCGCTTGCGCGATCCGCGCCACTGGTCGCTGCACACCAAGCTCACCCTCACCGGCACGTTGTTCTTGCTCGTGGGCGGCTTCGTCACGGTGCTGCTGTTCGAGTGGAACAACGCCGCCACGCTGGGCGCGCTGTCGACGCCCGACAAGTTGATGAACAGCATGTTCATCTCGGTGGCGTCGCGCACGGCGGGTTTCAACACCGTCGACTACAGCGCGCTGACACCCGAGACCTGGGCGCTGCACTATCTGCTGATGTTCATCGGCGGCGGCAGCGCAGGCACGGCGGGCGGCGTCAAGGTGGCCACCGTCATGATCCTGGTCCTGCTCGTCGTGGCCGAAGCGCGCGGCCAGTCTGACACCGAGGCCTTCGGCCGGCGGGTCGGGATGGCGGCGCAGCGCCAGGCCGTTACCGTGCTGGTACTGGGCAGCGTGATCGTGGCGCTGGGCACGGTGGCGCTGCTGCGGATCTCGCATTTCCCGACCGATCAGATTATCTTTGAAGTCATCGCGGCCTTCGGCAGCGCTGGCCTTTCCACCGGCATCACCGCCCAGCTGCCGGCCTCCGGCCAGCTGGTGCTGGCCTTGCTCATGTTCATCGGCAGGGTCGGCACGATCACCCTCGCGACCTCGCTCGTTCTGGGCAAGCGGCGCATGCCGTATCGTTATCCGGAGGACCATCCAATTGTTGGGTAGAATTTTCACAGAACAGTTCGCCTTCTCGGCGGGCGACAGCGTCGTCGTCATCGGCCTGGGCCGCTTCGGCGGCGCGGTGGCGCAATCGCTGATGCGCCTGGGGCACGACGTCATGGGCATCGACCGCAAGGAAGAGCTGGTGCAGCTCTGGAGCGAGCGGCTCACGCACGCCGTGCAGGCCGATTCGACCAACGAGAACGTGATGCTGCAGCTGGGTGTGCCCGACTTTTCGCACGCGATCGTCGCCATCGGCTCGGACCTCGCGGCCAGCCTGATGACGCTGATGGTGCTGTCCGAACTGGGCATCAAGGATATCTGGGTCAAGGCGATGACGCCCGAGCACGGCCAGATCGCGCAGCGCATCGGCGCCCATCACGTGGTCTACCCCGAGGCGGACATGGGCGCGCGCGTGGCCCACCTGATCACCGGGCGGCTGATGGACTTCATCGAGTTCGAAGACGGGTTTGCGATCGCGAAGATCAATGCGCCGGCCGAGACGCACAACCTCACGCTGGCCGAGTCACACGTGCGCGCGCGCTTCGGTGTCACGGTAGTGGGCGTGAAACGGCTCAACGAAGACTTCCAGCATGCACTGGGCGAGACCCGCATCCTGCCGGGCGACCTGTTGATCGTGTCGGGCCCGACCAAGAAGATCGAGCTGTTTGCCGGCGGCGAGAAGAAAGGCAGAAAACGCTAGGGCCGTGCCAGGGCCCCGGGGCTGGTCGTCCGCTTACTCGAACACTTCTGCGGTAGCGAACATGGTGCCCTTCTCGTCCTTGGCCGACACCGATGGCGTCGCGCTGATCGGCCAGGTAATTGCCAGGCTCGGATCGTTCCAGACGATGCAGCGCTCATGCTCGGGCGCGTAGTAGTCGGTGGTCTTGTAGACGAACTCGGCTGTTTCGGACAGCACGACGAAGCCGTGCGCGAAACCTTCGGGCACCCACAGCTGGGCCTTGTTTTCGGCGCTCAGGATTTCACCGACCCACTGGCCGAACGTCGGCGACGTGCGGCGCAGATCGACCGCGACGTCGTAGACGCTGCCGGCGACCACGCGCACCAGCTTGCCCTGCGGCTGCTTGATCTGGTAGTGCAGACCGCGCAGCACGTTGCTGGTGGATTTCGAGTGGTTGTCCTGCACGAACGACACCTTGCGGCCCACCGCTTCTTCAAAGCGGGCCTGGTGGAAGCTTTCGTAGAAAAAGCCGCGGTCGTCGCCGAACACGCGCGGTTCGATCTTCAGGACGTCTGGAATTGCCAAGCGAGTAATCTGCATCAAAATACCTTTTCATTCAAAACACGCACCAGATACTGGCCGTAGCCGTTCTTGCGCAGGGGTGCTGCCAGTTCTTCGAGCTGGGCGGCGTTGATCCAGCCCTTGCGAAACGCGATTTCTTCGGGGCATGCCACTTTGAGGCCCTGGCGCTGTTCGATCGTTGCGATGAACTGGCCGGCGTCGAGCAGCGACTCGTGGGTGCCAGTGTCGAGCCAGGCGTAGCCGCGGCCCATGATCTCGACGTTGAGCTTGCCGATGTCCATGTACATGCGGTTCAGGTCGGTGATCTCGAGCTCGCCGCGTGGCGACGGCTTGAGCGTGCGCGCCATTTTGGCGACGTTCTCGTCATAGAAATACAGGCCCGTCACCGCATAGTTCGAGCGCGGCGTGGCCGGCTTTTCTTCCAGGCTGATGGCCTTGCCGTCGTCGCTGAATTCCACGACGCCGTAGCGCTCGGGATCCTGCACGTGGTAAGCGAAGACGCTGGCGCACTCGGTGCGGGCATCGGCGCGCTCGAGCAGCTGGTTGAAATCGTGGCCGTAGAACAGGTTATCGCCCAGCACCAGTGCCGACGGCGAATTGCCGATGAAGTCTTCACCGATGATGAAGGCTTGCGCCAGGCCGTCGGGCGACTCCTGCACCGCGTACGACAGATTCAGGCCCCAGCGCGCGCCGTCACCCAGCAGTTGCTGGAAGCGCGGCGTGTCTTGCGGCGTCGAGATGATCAGGATGTCGCGGATGCCGCCGAGCATCAGGGTGCTCAGCGGGTAGTAGATCATCGGCTTGTCGAACACGGGCAGCAGCTGCTTTGAAATTGCCAGCGTGGCCGGGTGCAGGCGGGTACCGCTGCCGCCGGCGAGGATGATGCCTTTGCGTTGCATAGTGTTGCTCATAGATTTCCTTGCGCCGACAGTTCGGCGATCAATCGGTTGACGTGGTGGCGCCAGTCGGGCAGGCTCACACCGAAACTGGCGCTGAACTTGCTGCAGTCGAGCCGCGAATTGGCAGGCCGCGCGGCCGGGGTCGGGAACGCGCTGGCCGCGATCGGCTGCACGGCATCCGGCCCGGCCTTGAGCACGGCGCCGTGGCTTTGCGCCTGTGCCAGCACGTGCTGGGCGTAGGCATGCCAGGTGGTGGCGCCAGCGGCGGCCAGATGGTACACGCCCGACAACCCCTGCGCATCCGTGCCCGGCACAGCGATGCGGTGCAGCGCCAGCGCCGTAACGTCGGCCAGCAGTTCGGCGCCGGTCGGCGCGCCATGCTGGTCGGCGACCACGTTGAGCGACTCACGCTCTTTGGCCAGGCGCAGCATCGTCTTGGCGAAGTTGCCGCCGCGCGGTGCGAACACCCAGCTGGTACGAAGGATCAGGTGGCGCGCGCCGCTGGCGGCAATGCGCTGCTCGCCGTCGTACTTGGTGCGGCCATACACCGACAGCGGATTGACGGCGTCGGTTTCGACCCAGGCGCCCTCTTTCGTGCCATCAAAGACATAGTCGGTCGAGTAATGCACGAGCCAGGCGTTGCCGGCGGCGGCTTCCTCGGCCAGCACGCCCGGCGAGACGGCATTGACGTTGTGCGCCATGGCGGCGTCGGCTTCGGCCTTGTCGACCGCGGTGTAGGCGGCAGCATTGACGATGACGTCGGGCGCAAACGCGCGCACGACGGCGCGCAGCGATTCGGGATCGGTGAAATCGGCGTCGGCGCGGCCCAGCGCGCGCAGTTCGCCCAGCGGCGCGAGCGCGCGTTGCAGTTCCCAGCCGACCTGGCCATCTTTACCCAGTAGCAGGATCTTCATGCGGCGGCGTTTTCTGCCGTGTACTGGCGGTCGACCCATTCCATATAGGCGCCGCTGGTGACGTTCTCGACCCAGGCGCCGTTGGCGAGGTACCATTCGACCGTCTTGCGGATGCCCGTGTCGAAGGTTTCGGCCGGGCGCCAGCCCAGTTCGCGCTCGAGTTTGCCGGCATCGATCGCATAACGGCGATCGTGGCCCGGGCGGTCTTTCACGAACGTCATCTGCGTTGCGTACGACGCACCGTCCGCGCGCGGCTGCAGTTCATCGAGGATCGCGCACAGCGTGCGCACGACGTCGATATTGGCTTTCTCGTTCCAGCCGCCGACGTTGTACGTTTCAGCGAGGCGGCCGTCTTCGAGCACGCGACGGATCGCGCTGCAATGGTCGGTGACATAGAGCCAGTCGCGGATCTGCTGGCCATCGCCGTAGATCGGCAACGGTTTACCGGCCAGTGCGTTGTGGATCACGAGCGGGATCAGTTTTTCCGGGAAGTGGTACGGGCCGTAGTTGTTCGAGCAGTTGGTGGTCAGGACCGGCAGGCCGTAGGTGTGGTGGTAGGCACGCACCAGGTGGTCGGACGCTGCCTTGGTGGCCGAGTACGGGCTGTTCGGTTCATAGCGGTGCTGCTCGGTGAAGGCCGGCGCATCGCTCTCGAGCGTGCCATACACTTCATCGGTCGACACGTGCAGGAAGCGAAAATCCGTCTTGGCTTGCTCGTCCAGGCCGTTCCAGTAGGCGCGCACGGCTTCGAGCAGGTTGAAGGTGCCGACGATATTGGTCTGGATGAAGGCGCCCGGGCCTTCGATCGAACGGTCGACGTGGCTCTCGGCCGCGAAGTTCAGCACGGCCCGCACCTTGTGCTCGGCCAGCAGGCGCGCCACCAGGGCGCCATCGCCGATGTCGCCGCGCACGAAGTGGTGGCGGCTGTCGCCTTCCAGGCTCGTCAGGTTTTGAAGATTGCCGGCGTACGTCAGCTTGTCGAGGTTGACGACGGGTTCGTCATTGTGAGCGAGCCAGTCGATGACGAAGTTCGAGCCAATAAAGCCCGCTCCGCCAGTCACGAGGATAGTCATGCCTGCAGTTCCTGGTAAAGGTATCGGTGGCTGCGCGGCGCCCTGGGCGCTGCGCGAACCTGAGAATTGTCGTGGACGAACGGCGGTGGCCGTTCATGCGGTGTTGCTTCTATTTTATGATGACTAGGTAGCAAAAATGTGACATGTCGCCACATTCTCCGGGCACTGTAGGTATTCTGTCAATGCCGGATAGCCTGTAGGTTTCGTTGGGGTAATCCTAACATCTGCCTGGAAAGTATGTCACGCAAATAACCGACCGGCTGTGTACAGTCAGTTACATCCCGTCATCGTGTCTGGTCTTCACAGATTGTGGGAACAACAGGACGAAACGATTGCCCGTGTCGTCGTTTTCAGCCCGCGCTTCACCACCGTGCAAATGCATGATCGAGGCCACAATGGCCAGTCCCAGACCACCCGAATCACCGCCCTGGCTGCGTGCCGGGTCACAACGATAGAATCGTTCGAACAGGTGTGGGAGATGGGCGGCCGGGATCGGTATGCCGGTATTGTGCACGGCGATGCTGACCGTTGCGCTATCGGCGCAGGTCTGGATTGTCACCGTGCCTTCGGCCGCACCGTAGCGCAGCGCATTGGCCAGCAAGTTAGCCAGCGCACGCCGCACCAGCGCGCGATCAGCAACCAGTTCGCCTGCCGCGTGCACCACGACGCTGATCCCGCGTTCTTCGGCCACGCCTTCGAAATAGTCCACCAGCTGGGTGCACAACTCTGCCAGATCGATCGTTTCAAGCGTAACGCCGCTGGCCGGCTGCTCCGAGCGCGCAAGAAACAGCATGCTGTCGATCATGCGCGCAAGGCGCTCGTATTCTTCCAGATTTGACGCCAGCAGCTGTTCATAGTCATCAACGCTGCGGCGCTTGCGCAGCGCGTGTTCAGTGTGCCCCATCAGGTTATGCAAAGGCGTGCGCATCTCGTGGGCAAGGTCTTCGGAAAAGCGCGACAGCTGGACAAAGCCGTCGGCCAGGCGCGTCAGCATCTGGTCGAGCGCTGCCCCCAGTTGCTGCAGTTCCTGCGTTTCTTTCAGCGGCACCGGTGTCAGCTTCACCGCCACGTTCTGCTGCAGGCGCCGCACGTCGACGGCGGCGGCCCGCTCCGCCATCAGCCGCACAGGCCGCAGTGCGCGCTGGCTGATCAACCAGCCCAGTACGAACGACAGCAGCGCCCCGCCGGCCAGCGCCGCCGCCAGCGTCATGCGGTAGCTGGCCAGCATGCGCTCGCGCTCGGCCAGCATTTTGGCGGCGACCACGGTGAAACGACGGTTGCCCTGCCAGACATCGACCCAGGCCAGCCGCGCCGCCTGGCCGGTCGTGACATCGGTGAGGCGGATCGAGGACGCGGGCGGCAGGGACGGCAGCGCCAGGCCGCCCGGATTGACAGCGATCAGCAACTGCCCCTTGGCGTCGAGCATCCACAAGGCGTTGTCGCGATTGCCCAGCATGTTGGCATACAGCTGCGGGCGCCGGCGCAACGCCTCGATACTGGCGCTGTCGGCAACCAGCGCGTGCATGCGGTCGATCCGGCCTGCCAGCGCGATGTCGTCGCGCCACGCCAGCTCGCTTGCCAGGGACCGGTACAGGAACACGCCGATGGCCCCCAGCAGCAGCGCGCTTGCCAGGGCAAACCACAGCGCCAGGCGCATGCTCAGCGAACGGGGCGCGAACGCAAGCCTCATGGCGCCTCGCCCAGCATGTAACCCATGCCGCGTACCGTATGAATCAGTTTCAGTGGATAGGGATCGTCGATTTTCACGCGCAGGCGGCGGATGGCCACATCGACGACGTTGGTGTCGCTGTCGAAGTTCATCTGCCACACGTGCGAGGCGATGACCGCACGCGAGAGCACCTCGTCGACCCGGCTGACCAGCAGGTGCAGCAGCGCGAATTCCTTGCCCGTCAGGGTGATCCGGTCGCCCTGACGCGTGACCCGGCGGCGCAGCACATCGACCTGCAGGTCGGCGACGCGAAATTCCTGCATGTCGCGCGGCGGCCCGCGCCGCAGCAAGGTGCGCACGCGCGCCAGCAGTTCAGCAAACGAAAATGGCTTGACCAGATAGTCGTCAGCGCCCAGTTCGAGTCCGCGCACGCGGTCTTCGATGGCGTCACGCGCCGTCAGGAACATCACCGGCGTGGCCGACCTGGCGCGCACCAGTTGCAGCAGCGCCCAGCCGTCAAGGCCCGGCAGCATCACGTCGAGGATCACCAGGTCGAAGTCGAACTCCTCGATCATGTAACGACCGTCAAAGCCATTGCTTGCAACTTCAACGATATAGCCAGACTCGCGCAAGCTCTTTTGCAGGTAGTCGGCCGCCTTGCGTTCATCTTCCACGATCAGTATGCGCATTGCCTGCTCCTTGTGCCGCAATCTTACTGCCCGCCGCGCGCCAGATGACAAAACTGTCATCTGGCCGTCATCTGGTTGTCGCCGGGCGCTGCGTACCATGCGGCCATTCGAACACCACCGGGATGATTCCATGTACCACCCACTGCCTGCAGGTTTGCTGATCGCGTTGTCGCTGGCCTGCCCCCAGGCCAGCATCGCCGCCCCGCTGACCGTACCCCACCGCACTATCTCACTCGATGGCGCCAGTCGCCTGCTCGACGCGGCGATGACCGCCTGCCATGCCGACGGCAGAGTGCTGGCCGCCGCCGTGGTCGACCGCGGCGGCAACCTGGTTGCCCTGCGCCGCGACGATGGCGTCGGACCGCACAACACCATCGCTGCCCAGCGCAAGGCCTACACGGCGCTGTCAACCAGAACGGCGACCCGCCTGCTGGCCGCCAATGCCCGCGCCAGCGCCGAAGCAGCCAACCTCAACACCGTCGACACGCTGCTGCTGCTCGGTGGGGGCGTGCCACTGATGGCTGACGGCGAGCTCATTGGTGCCATCGGCATTGCTGGCGCTGGCGGACCGGCCACAGACGAAGCCTGCGCACAGGCCGCAATCGACAACGTGTTCCGCAAGACGCCCTGATCGCTGGCGACATTGACGTTCCGATTATTTCTACACTCACCCCATATGGACAACACATGAAATTCCTTCAGACCCTGCTCGTTGTGACCCTCGGCGCTGCTGCGCACTGCGCCAGTGCCGCGGCCGCACCTACCGTCGCACCTGCCACCGCGATCAACCCGCTCAGCGTCCATGTCCTCAACCTGCAGGACGGTTTGCCATCAGCCGATGTGGCTGTCACCCTCGAACAGCGCGTGGGCGACGGGTGGACCATGCTCGGCGAAGGCGTCACCAACGCCCAGGGCCGCATCCCGGCGCTGTTTCCCGCCGGCGTGGCAATGGTACGCGGCACTTACCGGGTCACATTCAAGACCGGCAAGTGGTTTGCCGAGCACAAGAGCCCGACGTTCTTCCCCGAGATCCCTGTCATCTTTACGGCTGACGGCAGTGTGCCGCATTACCACGTGCCGCTGCTGCTGAGCCCGTACGGCTATTCGACCTACCGCGGCAATTGAATTCGTACAGCGGCAAAGACTGTCAGCGGCGCGCCGGCACAGAGCATCACGCGCCTGACGCCAAATCCCGCACCAGGTCGGTCAATACGTCGACCAGTGCTTTGCTTGCCGCTGTGCGATACGCCCCCTTGCGCCAGGCGTAGACGACATGGCGCGACGGCATCGCCGGCAGCAGTGCAACCGCGTGCAGATCGGTATAGGTGGCAGAAATCGGGTTGGGCAGAACTGTGCCCAGCGTTCCCTGACGAACGATCTCGACCAACGCGCCAATGGCATTGACTTCGACGGCGACCTTTGCCGCGATACCTTGCGATGCGCAGTACGCGTCGATTTGCTGGCGGGTAGCGAACGACTTGTTGAGCAAGACCAGCGGTTCGGTAGCGAACGCCGCCAGCGGCAACGCGGCAGACCGGGCTGCGAGTCGATGACTGGCGGCGGTCACGAAGCCAAGGTGTTCTTCGTACACCGGTGTGTAGTCGAGTTCACCCGGCTGCAGCGGACTGAAGGCGATGCCGAGGTCGAGTTCGTCGTTGATCAACATCGCTTCAATGTCTTCCTGCGCAATTTCCAGAAAACTGACTGTGACCCCTGGATGCAGTGCATTGAAACGGGCGATCAGCGGACCGATCAGATACAGCGATAACGTTGGCGGCGCAGCGCAACGCAGCACGCCACGGTGTGCAGTGCCGACATCCTGGATCGCGCGGACGCCGGCGTGAAGATGCTGCATGCCGAGTTTGGCGTGGCCCATCCATGCCTCGCCGGCGTCGGTCAGGCGCACGCTTTTTCCACTTCGGTCAAACAGCTGGACACCCAGCAATGCTTCGAGCTGCTTGATCTGCTGTGACAGCGCTGGTTGCGACAGATGCAGCGCGGCGGCGGCACGGGTGAAGTTGCGATGCTCTGCAACGGCAAGAAAATAGCGGATATGGCGCAGCAGCATGGACGTTCCGATGATTCGTTTTACTTATCGACATCATCGCATATCGGTCTTGGACCTTATGGTTATGCGTTGTTATATTTGCCGCCCGAGCAATCCACTCAGTTTTTTAGAAAGATGTCATCTTGTCGTCCTTTCAGCAATGGTGTCGTGACTTCCTTCCCGCCCCGATTCAAATAGCGCCTCGTGAACAATTACGCAGCAGTCTGGGCGCGCTGATCGGGATATTGTTTACGGGCGTGATTGCCTGGTTTTTCGGCGGACCAGTCGACAATCTGCCATTGCTGGCAGCGCCCTTGGGCGCGTCTGCCGTGCTGTTGTTCGGCGTACCGGCAAGCCCACTGGCCCAGCCATGGGCGATCATCGGAGGAAATCTGATCGGCGCAGTAACAGGCGTCAGCTGCGCTTACTTGATCCCGATGCCGCTCCTGGCGGCAGCAGTTGCCGTGGCAGTCACGGTCATGCTGATGTTTTCGCTTCGCTGCGTGCATCCACCGTCCGGTGCGGTGGCGATCACAGCGGTGCTGGGAGGCAGCAAGATTCATGCACTCGGCTATGCATTCGTGCTGTTCCCGATCGGTCTCAATTCTGTCGCCCTGCTGACCGGCGCCCTTGTTTACCACAGGCTCACCGGGCATCGCTATCCTCACCGCGCGGTTCACAAGACGCCTGCGGCCAACCATGACGCGACGGAGATGTTCACACGTGCGGACCTTGATGCGGTATTACGCAGGCGCACCGAAATACTGGATGTCGATGTCGATGACCTGGAAGCGGTGCTGGAAGAAGTGGCGCAGGAAGGTCAGCAACGTCGTACGAGAATGTCGAATTCGTCCTGAAACGGGAGATGGTTGATCAGTGTGCGTCGCGGCGGAAGGTGCCATGCCACTTCCGCCCCCAGGCCGCAACGCATCGACAGCAGCGGCCAGAAAACCTGGCGCTCAGGGCTTGCGAAACACGACCGCATGCTGGATCGGCAGCGACTTGATGCTGCGTTCCCATGTCAGGCCATGCGCCGTGGCTTCACGCCGTATCTGCGTCTCGCTCATCTTGTGCAGCGGCTTGATCGCAACTGCCGGATCCTCGGCACGATATTCGACGAAGACAACGCGCCCGCCCGGCTTGAGGGCAGCGACGATGCTATCGAGGACTTCTGCGGGATAGGAGAGCTCGTGATAGACGTCCACCATGATTGCCAGGTCGATGCTGGCCGGCGGCAGTTTGACGGTGGTTTCGCTGCCCAGCACCGAAACCACATTGCGCACGCCGCGCTTTGCCATCTGGCTGTCGAGCATGGCAATCATTTGCGGCTGCACGTCGACGGCGTACACACGCCCATTGGGGCCGACTTTTTTCGCCAGCTGCCAAGTGTAGTAGCCGGTGCCGGCACCGATGTCGGCCACCGTCATGCCGGGCGCCAGCGCCAGGTCCTGCAGCAGCAATGCCGGCCGCTCCTCGTGTGCGCGGCTTTCGCGCTCGAGCCATTGCGCCCCCTCCCATCCCATCACACCGGAGATCTCGCGGCCCATGTAGCGCTTGCCGATGCCATCCGGGCTGGGTGCAACACGTTCATAGCGCGTATCGGCGGTGGCTGGCTGTGCCACAGCATCGATACTAAAGGATGACAGCAGCGTCAGCGCCGACAGGCAAGCCAGCAGGATGGGGAGCGTACGGTAGGTGCGGCCGGTGCGGCAGTTGCTCGAGCGGGTGCGGTGCATGATCGGTTTCCGTAAGAAGTCGCTGCCTGCAATGGCGCGGCAGGCTTGTCGTGAATGGGAATGATCAGTGTAGCTGCGTTGGCTGTTCGATGTACTTTCCCGTGGCGACTGGCGTCGAACGATGTGCGCTGTTCACAGGGACTCAGCGAATCCGCGAATCGGGCTCGGCTCGTGACACCTGCGCTGTCCACTTGATCCGCTTTGGTGGGAACCAATTGTTCGTAAGGGTATGCGACGCTTTCGCCCTTGCCTCCCTGGTACGATAAATTTAATGAAAGGGTCCGGCCTTGGATTCAACCGATCGATGCAACACACTACACTCTGGGTAAGCAGAAGGAGTGTTACGGATGAAGCAGATAACAAGTATTTATTATACGGAAGCCCAGAAAAAGTTGATTTGGGAGCACTGGAATAAAGGGCATTGCCGTTTGTCCAAATCCTTGAGACCCTTTTTTCTCCAATCCGTAGTTCATTTCTAAAACTTCCCGGTTTGAATTGATACGTTTGCGACATAGTAACCCCAAGAAATTTAGGGATTACAAATCATAGACTAGGTTTCATCTAATTTTTTCATGCATTTACAGCACAGGTGGCTGGAAGCGTTAATTTCCTGTTTTCTGAAATATATTCCTCAAAAAATCAAGTACTTGCGCCGAAATTTATGTCGGGCAACCGGCTAAATCAATGGATTCCTATATAGGTCTTGTTAAAACAGACGATTTGACGCTGCTTACCAGCCTACTGAGGCATTAAAGAAATCGACAGCCCATCTGAATTATTGTAAATTTAATAGTGCAGCAAAAAATTCAATTTGGTATTTGAATCATCGACCAAAAGGAGAATAGACATGGATGCTGATGCTAATTTTTCACTAAGCGATTGCGAACACGAGACATTGAAGCGGGCTGCCCAACAAAGGGTGATGCCGTTCGACGAGGAAAGGCGTGAATATACCGGATCCGAGCTTGAAACCTTCGGTCTCGTGCGGGAAGGATACAATCGTCGTGAAATGCATAAGGCCGGCGTAAAACCTGAACGTGTATCATGCTTTGATGAAATAGCCGTACTGGCCGAGAGAACAATGCCATTGGATACTCCTTTTGGGAGCAACATTCGAAAATGGCAACTTCCAATCGACATGATGCCAATCCGCGTTTCAAAAACAGTGTTCCCGAAAAATTCTGTCGTCCGGCCCCACGTTCATCCGGAAGGCGAAGTTGGAAATCCCGGCGGAGGTCTGCGCGTTGTGACAAAAGGCTGTATTACATTTGATGGAAAGGCATATGGCCCTGGTGACTGGTTCTTCGTGCCAAACGGCGTTCCCTACGAATTTTTGACATCGTCAGAAGGAGACACAGAAGTGATGTATACCTATGCCTTCTTTGCGGCTGCTGAGGGAAATCGGTTCTCTCATCCTCACGCTTGATTTTTCTATACGAGAGGGCTGACTGGTGGCGGTTTTGTGGCCCTCTCATGCCATTCAGTGCTGAAGATAGGTTTCGAAGGGCACGCGTTTAGTGAGATGACGAAAGCTTCTTCCTTGCCATCGAATGGAGCCTTGTATTGGCTGCCATACGCACGCGATCACATACGCTGACCGACCTTCGCAACACCTTATAGCTGAATGTTGTTGATCATCGCGACATTTTTTATGTTTTCCGTGAGTATCAACTTCAGGTCAAAGTCGGACTGTCGCACACCTGCATGCCCTGCTGACTATGGGCATACGTTATTGTTGAAGCAACTGGTGCATAACGCTTTGCCGACGTGCCCTGACAGACCGTCCATCGCGCGACGTGCGTGCGCCTACGCAGCGGCGGTAAGATTGCCTGGCTGGCCCTGAACAGCAGGCGCCGCGCGCAGCAACGCTTCGATGGCGTCCGGCGCCACCGGCCGGCTGTAGCAGAAGCCCTGCATCTGGTCGCACCCGTGGGCCAGCAAAAAGGCGAGCTGGTCCGCCGTTTCGACGCCTTCGGCAATCACGTTGAGCTTCATCGAGTGGGCCAGGCCGATCACGGCGTCGACAATGGCGGCGTCATCGGCATCGTCGATCAGGTCGCTGACGAACGAGCGGTCGATCTTGAGGCTGTGGATCGGGAAGCGTTTCAGGCTGGCCAGGCTCGAGTAGCCGGTGCCGAAATCGTCGATCGCCAGTTGCACGCCCATCGCCGCCAGGCGCGCCATCGTGGCTGTGGCCGCCACCGGGTTCTGCATCAGCACGCTCTCGGTGATTTCCAGCGTCAGCGCGCGCGGGTCGCACCCGGTTTTCTCGAGCAGCACAGCGACGCGCTGGGCCACGTCCTGGCCCAGGAACTGGCGCGCTGACAGGTTCACGCTGACGCGTACCGGCGGCAGGCCGCCCTGCTGCCAGGCCACCTGCTGGGCCATGGCGGTTTCCAGCACCCACTCGCCAATCGGCACGATCAGGCCGGTTTCCTCGGCCAGCGGGATGAAGTCGGCGGGCGAGACCATCGGCTTGCCCTGCGGCTGCCAGCGCAGCAGCGCTTCGACGCCGCCCAGGTGGCCGGTGGCGATGTCAACCACGGGCTGGTAGTGCAGCACGAATTCGCGGCGCTGCAGCGCGCGTTGCAGCTCGCTTTCCATGCGCAGATGCAGCGCGGTCTGCGCGCCCATGTCGGCCATGTAGAAGCTGAAGCCGTTGCCGCCCTCGCCCTTCGAGCCGTACATGGCGCTGTCAGCGCACTTGAGCAGCGTGGCGCTGTCGGTACCGTCGCGCGGGTACATGGCGATGCCGATCGAGCCGGTCGGGAAGACCTCTTGCCCGCACAGCAGCAGCGGCTGGAACAGGTTGTCGAGCAGCTTGCGGGCCACGCGCGCGGCGTCGGTCTCCCCGTTCATCTCGGGCAGCACGACGACGAATTCGTCGCCGCCCTGGCGCGCCACGGTGTCGCTCTCGCGTAGCGAACTCGACAGGCGGCGCGCGATCTCGACGATCAACTGGTCGCCCGCGTCGTGCCCAAGCGTGTCGTTGACGTGCTTGAAACGGTCCAGGTCGATGAACATAACGGCGACTTGCGTGCCGGCGCGGTGCGCGTGGGCAATCGCGCGCTCGAGCCGGTCTTGTAGCAGCACGCGGTTCGGCAGGCCGGTCAGAGCGTCGTGGTTGATCACGCGCAGCAGCGCTTCTTCGGCGCCCTTGCGGCGCGAGATGTCTTCGACGACCGAGATGAAACGCTGGTTGCCATAGGCATCGCGCATCGTCGAGACGCTGACATTGACCCAGATCGGCGTACCATCGCGCCGCAGCAGGCGCCGCTCGCGCTGGTAGTCGCTGATCTCGCCGTCGCGCAGACGTTTGACCAGTGTCAGCTCGTCCGGCAGATCGTCCACGTGCGTCAGTTGCTGGAAGAAGCGCTGCAGCAGTTCGATTTCGGTGTAGCCCAAGATCTGCGCCATCTTGCCGTTCACGCGCAGCAGGCGCCCGTCCGGGCCCAGCAGCACGATGCCCACCGCCGCCTGGCTGAAGGTCAGGCGGAAGAATTCCTCGCTCTCCTGCAAGCGCAGGCGCGCCTTGCGGCGGAAGGTGATGTCCTGGCCGATCAGCAACAGCATGCAGCCGCCGGCCTGCTCGGTGCGGCGGATGTTGAATTCGAGGTGGCGCACGCCGTCCGCGTGGCCTTCGAGCGAGACGAGCACGTGGTCTTGCGGCATGCCGGTGTCCAGTGCAGCGCTGACGCGCGCGGCCAGGCCGGCGTCGGGCAGCCAGCGCGCAAGTGGATGGCCGGCGCTGGCCGATTCTTCCGGTGCGTCGATGAGCTCGGCCATCATGCGGTTCATCGAGCGCACGCAGCGCTCGGCGTCGATGACCAGCAAACCTGCCGGCATGCCGTCGATCACTTGCTCGAGGTAGTTGCGGTTGTGGCCGAGCAGCGCGTGGGCGTCACGCAGCGCATGCGCCTCGCTGGTGTCCCAGGCGAGTTGGCCGGTTGTGGCGCCCAGGTTGGTTGCCGCAAAAGCTTGCGGTGCGGAAGTCTCATTTGGCTGGATCATCATGGGAGGCACCTGTAGCTATGCAACGTAATCGAGTGTTATTTTTTGTTGGATACGATTGTTGCATAATAGCAAACTAAGCCTGTTCAGGCGACGGTTGTCGCTCCTCTGTTGTTATTTCGTGTGAGATTTTTGTGTAGCAGAAGACACGATTCAAGCTCGCCAACACTTGGCGCTGCAGCGGCTCAACGTGGGCAGAAAAAATAAGGTGAGAGTTATCCGGTCCAACCCAACCGGAGTCCACCATGCATTCAGGTTTTCTGCTGTCGCGCGCCGCTGGCGCACTCGCCGTTGTGTGCGGTGCTGGCGCGGCGCATGCCCAGGTCAACGTCACGCTGAGCCCGGCGCAGCCGGCGGTTGGTCGCGGCGACAACGTCCTGGTGAGCGTCACGCTGACCAATACCTCGAACACGGTCCAGCACCTGCTGCGCTGGCGCACGCCGCAGCAGGGCCTGGAGGCGCCGCTGTTCGAGGTGCAGCGCGACGGTCAGCCGGTGCGCTACCTGGGCCGCCGCATCAAGCGCGCCGCGCCGGGGCCGGCTGATTACCTGCAACTGGCCCCGGGCGCGGCGCTCACGCACACGGTCGAGCTCTCGCGGTTCTACGAGATGACCATTACCGGCAACTACACGATCCGCTATCGCAGTCCGGCCATGCCGTCGCCGGGCACGACCGTCGGCGCGGTGGTGGGCGAGCTGGCCTCCACCCCCGTCACGATCTGGATCGACGGCCGCCTGCCGCGCGGCAGCAGGACGACGATCCTGCCGGAGGCAGCCGCCCCTGCCACCGGTTTTGCCAACTGCAGCAATGCGCAGCAGGAGCACCTGGTGACGGCGATCGACGCCGGGCGCGCAATGGCGGCCGACAGCCAGGCCTACCTGACCTCGGGCACGCCATATGGCGCGCGCTATGCGATGTGGTTCGGGGCGCAGGATGCCGCGCGCGGCGCGAAGGTCACGGCCAATGTCACGGCGATCAAGGAAGCGTTCGAGAACAAGCCCCTCAAGATCGACTGCGATTGCGACGAGCCGTATTTTGCCTACGTGTATCCCGCGAGGCCGTACACGGTCTGGGTGTGCAAGGCGTTCTGGGCCGCAGCGGCGACAGGGACCGATTCGCGCGGCGGCACGCTGCTGCACGAACTGAGCCACTTCGACGTGGTGGCGGCGACCGACGACCACGTGTACGGCCAGGCCGCGGCAGCGGACATGGCGCGCAGCGCGCCGCAGCGGGCGATCAACAACGCCGATTCGTATGAGTATTTCGGCGAGAACACGCCGCGGCAGGCGACTGCGGCTCAGGCTGCCGGGGAGTGATCGACCATGACACGGCTTCCAACGACCCTTGCCGCCGCCCTGGCTGACTACCGGCTCGACACGCGTAACCGGCCCCTGCGCATGGTGCTGGGCCAGGCCGGCGCCGCCGATGCGAATGCCCTGCTGCCACACCATGCCAGCGCCAGCGAAGCGGTGTGCGGCGGCCTCGAGCTTCAGATTCTGTGCCTGTCCGAAAACGCAACGCTCGAACTGAAGCGTTTCATCGGCGTACCGTGCGAACTGCAGATCGTGACCGACCGGGGCCCTGCAACATCATCGTGGTACATGGCGTAAATGATGTTGGCACCAGCTATAGCGCGGTCGAGGAAGGGCTGTGTGCGGGACTGCAGGATCGCCTGCTGCGCAAGTTCAAGCCGGGGACCTACCGGATGCCTGGCGAGGGGGACAAGAAGACGCTGCTGGATGATCCTGATGCGGTGTTTTTTAAACGCGACCAGAAGGCGGATGCAGATAGTCCGGTGATTCCATTTTACTGGGGTTTTCGTGAGGTCGGCAATCTGACGAAGACAGTGAACGGCCAGAAGACGGACCGCAACGGCAATCGCCTTGACAAGGACCTGTCCAAGGAGGCGGCCCGTTTGGCAATGCCACCAGCACCCTGCCCGATATGTGGAACAAGGGGGTATTTGCGCCATTCGACCCGGCCGGTGATCCACTCCGACCTGTCAAGAACGGACCGGGGCGAATGTACATGGTGCTTGCTGCGCGACGCCTGGCGGCGCTGGTGGCAATGATTCGCCAGTATGAGCCCAATGACACTGTCAACATCGTCGCGCACAGCCAGGGTTGTTTGATCAGTTTGCTGGCACAGGCTTTTCTGATGGAGATGGGTGAGCGTACGGCGGATACATTGATTCTGACGCATCCTCCATATAGCCTGGATGAAGGGATGGGCGTGGCAATGCGGACCGCCACCTTTGTTACAGGTGACAGCGACAAGGCTATGGAAGGGTTTTACCACCTGATCGCCAGCAGACAAAACGTCCATGCGCGCCTGCAGACGCTGGTCAATATTGTCGCTGGTGTTGCGAAGTCGAAGGCAACCTCACCCGTGTTCGGAAAGATCAACGAGACCGACTCCTGCGGGATGGTGCATGGGCGCTGGAAGGCGGATGCTGATCGCGACAACCGGGGCAAAGTTTATTTGTACTTCAGCCCGGAAGACATGACGGTCGCTCTCGACAATATGCGCGGGATTGGCTGGCAAGGGGTACCTGACGCTGTTGCGTACTTAATCGCCCCGCCCCCTTCGAACAAGATAGACGTGCTCAGCGATGAAGCGAAGTTCGGGCCGTCGCCGTCAATGCTGAAGGTAGAACGCATGGCGCTCAAGGAAATGGGGCCCTCGTTCCGTCAACGCGTTTTTACCGGGAAGCTGCGAGCTGCCGCCGGGCTGGCGAAACCTGCGCCAGTGCTGATTGGCCAACCACCACATGACTTTGTGTTGCGACTGCCGGGAGAGGATGACCATGCCCATGTGGCATCCAGCGGACGTATGCTGCGTCAATCGTTACCGCAGGCAGGACAGTTCAGCCTCGACTATCCCGTGTATCGTTTTGGCATCCGGACTATCAATGGAGAAGCGCTCAAAACACCTTGCGAAGCCGATATTTGGGGCAACCAAGTCAGTCCGGAAAAAATCCCAACGCATTCCATGCTCGCGCACCTCAAGCGTGAAAAACGCGGGCCGTGTGAGGAAGTCGATCCGATTGATGCTGCCATCGCCGTCACGAGCGATAAAGGCCTGCTTGTCAAGACGGTAGGGCTATCGGCGTCCGTTGTCGCATCGATCGAGCGCGGGGAGGATGACGACGTCTCGGAACAAGACCGTCAACGGCTGGAAGTTGCATACAACAAAGCCCAGGCCCCTGGTACCACCAACCCGGATGACATGGCGCGCATCTTGTGGGCCACGCGCTACAAACATGTCATTTCCGCGCAGGTACAGGAAAGTCCGAACGCTGCAAGGCTTCGCTGGCAGAAGGAATTCAGTCCGAAATCGTTTCACAGCGCGATTTTCGGAAGCAGCAAAAATCATCGGCGAGTCACTGCATACGACTTATCGATCGGAAGTGGCAAAGCGGTGAGTGATCCGGCCTTCTATGCCTATTTGTGTGCGGTGGCGGATTGGCGGCTGAAGAAGGCAATAAATATCGAAAAAGCACGTAAAGGTATTTTGACTTGGAGCGAATTCCTCTATTCATTCAGTGCCTTCTACGTAAATGAACCCGATTGGAGAAGGCAGCTAATAGTAGGCAATGCCGACTATTACAGCAGCGGTGCGCTTCCACACGCACTGCCTCTCCTTGCGGGTGGACTTTGGGACATCGTCATCTCAGAAACAACCTCAGGCAAGCGCGTGATGTCCGCCTCGAAAGGGAAATCGTGAAAAATCGCCTGTCGGATGACTTTCCGATCGCGTTACCCAAGAAGTGGAAATATCTATTGGGAGCAGCAATCACTTTTCCGGTGTTATTCCTGATAGGGATCGCATTCGATCTCAGCGTATTACGCCCGGATCTTGGCAATTTCAATGTGGAGACAACGATGGACAAAGTGCGTTGGTTTGGCATTCCCCTCATGGTAGTCATGATTTTATTCGGCGGAAAGTGGCTGTTTGACTCGAGTGCTATTCATGAACGCCAACGGGCATGGCAACAAAAAAATCATCAACTCAAGGAACAGGAAAAGCTCGATAAGAAATCGGAACAATCCCGGCGCGAATACGTGCTGGAAGTAATTGGACTGGGCGTTACTGTCGAACGGTACCGTCAAGGCAAGCTTTGGCAAGCGTTGCAGGGAGGCGAGCCCTACAACAGCATTCGTGAACCCGATCCCAAAAAATATCCATGGTCCAGAATCGACAAAATAGGACAGACAGGCAGCCGCGCTTGCGACGCGCTGGAAAATGGCGCCGATCCATCTCCCATGTTTTGGGGTGTGCCAACCATGTATGCCGGCGGGCCGATCAACAACCCTGCAGAGCAGCCGAGTGCAGTCATGCCGATGGAGGGCCTTGCATCCAGCGCCGAAGGTACTGGTATGGCCTGGCACCTGTTCGTCACTGGCCCATGGCAGCTTGCAGAAAGGCCAGACCAGTTATTGGAGCAGGCCTTTGCCTTTTTCGATGCACATCCCGATCTTCCTTATCTCGTCCTGCTAAGTGCCGACGATGCAGCAGACCGCGGTTATATGCAGGTACCCGGCAGCCCCCCACTTGTCCGTGACGGGTACTACATTCCCGAGTACTCCGATGCCAGTGCAGTCTTCGTTCTGGCACGGCGCGAGCGGGTCGAGCCACTGCGGCCCTACGCATGGACCGACCCGGACAATAACTATTTGCAAGAAACCCTGCGCCAGATGTACTACCAACTCATGAGCACAGTACCCATGCGCCCAGAGTTGAAAGCCGAATGGCCAAATAGCACCAGACAACCCACCGTCGCCGAATGGCTACCTGCCGCCGCCAAATTCGCCAAACACCCCGTCTTCGACCGCCCCGAAAGCACGCTGCTCGACGACTACAAGCGCTGGGCCAATCCGCCCCCGAAAGACTGGAAGCCCACCCCCTGGTTCCCGGTCCCCTGGAACCGCAACCAGCTTGCTGCCTTCGATGCCCTGCCCTCGATGGGCTTCATCCACCGCCCCGTGTTCGTCAAGTTCGAGGATGACCAAGGCAAGCCGGTAAAGCGCCGCGACGCGCGTCAAAAGCTGCTGGAGGCCGGCTGGCAGCAGGCGCTGCAAACGCTGCCGGAAGCACAGCGCGCCGCAGGCCCAGCGCGCATCATCGCCGCGTTCAACCACGACACCGAACACAAGATCGCGCTGGCAGGCACGCTCCACGCGTATGCCGCGCAGGGCGGCCCGGACATCGACACCGGCAAAACGTCGCAGTTCATCGATACCGACCACCGCATAGGCAATACCGGGGCCGCGACGTTCTTCGTCCAGATGGCCGTGGGTGTGATGGGCAGCTATATCGACGGCGGCGCCTCGGCCGCGATCAACCTGCGCGATCCGGCCGGGGCCAGCATCGTGTTCATCAGCCCACCGAGCAAGGAACGGCGCGAGTCGCAAGGCGCGAACATCTTCAAGCACATCGTCCAGCCGTCGATCGACCCGGACAACTACAAGCCACCGACCGTGGCCTCGGTACTGGGCGCAGACGCCATCCCCGAACACGACACCGCATCCGACTGAAGTACCGTCAGAAGAAAGGCTCAATCATGCGCAATATCATCAGGCTCGGCGACGCCACCTCGCATGGTGGCAAGGTCCTTAGCGTCAGCGCGCGGCATGTCAGGGTGGGCGGTATTCCAGTGGCGTGCGTGGGCGACACTTGCAGTTGCCCCATCAAAGGTCACAACGGCTGCAAGATCGTCAGCGGCTCGGCGCAGCACAAAATTGACGGCAAATTGATTGCCTTCGATGGCGACAAGACGAGTTGTGGCGCGACGCTGATTGCCAGCGCCACCAATTGCAAGGCGCCCTGAATCAGCGCGCGGCCATCCTGACCGTGTGCGAAAACTTCACCGGCAGCGCCGGGCTGCTCTTGATGCCGCCCGCGTCGAGCTTGCGCAAATCGGTCACCCATGGGCCGGCGTAGCGGATCTCGTAACTGTGCTGGCCAGGCTTGAACGCATAGGCCTGCGTGATGTCGAGCGTGTTCAGATAGGTCGTCTGCGGCTTGACCTCGAGATAATCAGCAGCGTTCAGCGGGCCGCGTTTGACCATGCGACCGGTGTAGGCGACCGTGTCCGTCAGTGAACTGAGCGCAAAACGGGGGGCGCTCAGATCGTCGCCCAGCGCGATCTCGCGCGGGATCCATATCGGTACGTCGCCCCGGTTCTCGATCAGCACCCGCACCTTGACCTTGCCGGCCCCGGTTTCCACTTCGAGCCGATGCTGGACGTTCACCTTGGCCTCGACGGCCTTGACCACGCCAACCAGGCCGACCAGCGACAGCACCATTGCCAGCTTGGCCGCCGGCGAGCTTCGTTTGACATGCATTGCGACTCCTCGAGGATTCACGGCAGGCGTCACCCGCGCGACGCTGCCTGTCGATTATGCCATGATTCCATCAATACATTCACGGAAGTATGTTACCGCCGGTCTCGGGCAGCGCTGCCAGGATCATCACCGCCACGCGCCGGTTGCGCGCCTTGCCGGCCTCGTCGGTGTTGGGCGCCACCGGGCGCGTCGCGGCAAAGCCGATCGCCGACAGGCGCACCTCGGGCACGCCGTTGGCGGCGAACAGCCGCACCACGCTGCTCGCGCGCGCGGTCGACAGTTCCCAGTTCGATGGATACAGTGGATTGGCGATCGGCAGGTCGTCGGTGTGGCCTTCGACCTCGATGCGGTGCGTGTCGTTCCTGAGCAGGCCGGCCACCTGCGCGAGGATTTCCTGGCCTTCGCCGTCCAGCACTGCTTCGCCCTGCGGGAACAGCACGCTGGCGTTGATCTCGACGCTGATGCCGCGCGCGTTCTGGATCACCCGCACCTGCCCCGACTTCACCAGCGGCAGCAAGGTCGCCGACAGTTCGCGCGCCATCACACCCATCTTTTCCTGCTCGCGTCGCGCTGCTTCGTTGCGGCGGCGGTTGATGATGTGCGACAGCGGCAGCACCGGTTCGACATTGGTGTTGACCTGGGTGGCTGCGCCGCGGCCGCCGAACGCATCGCCGAGCGCCTCGGACAGCACCTGGTACTTGCCCTCGTTGACAATGGAGATGGCGTACATGACGACGAAAAACGCGAACAGCAGCGTGATCAGGTCGGCGTATGAAATCAGCCAGCGTTCGTGGTTTTCGGTGGGGACGTCGTCGTCGTAGCGCTTGCGGGCCATGGCGCTGGCCTAGTGGTGCGTGAGCAGGCTGGCGACGCGCTCGTCGACGACGCGGCCGTGGTCGCCGCTGGCCAGGTCAGAGAACACTTCGGCCAGGATCTCGTACTGCGACACCTTGTCGCTGACGATGGCCTTGAGCTTGTTGCCGACCGGGTAGAAGAACAGGTTGGCCATGCCCACGCCGTACACGGTCGACACGAACGCGACCGCGATGCCAGAACCCAGACGGGCCGGATCGGACAGGTTTTCCATCACGTGGATCAGGCCCAGCACGGCGCCCAGGATGCCGATCGTGGGCGAATAGCCGGCGGCCGATTCCCAGATACGCGCCGCCTGGCGCTGGGCGAATTCGTAGCCGTTGATTTCGTGTTCGAGCAGGCTGCGCACCTTCTCGGGCGCGATGCCGTCGACCACCAGGCGCAAGCCTTTGGCGACGAACGGGTCGGCCTTGTTCATGAATTGTTCGAGCGAGAGCAAGCCGTCGCGGCGCGCCGTCAGGCTCCATAGCGCGATTTCGCGCGACAGTTTCTGGCGGCCGTTTTTTGGTGGCACGAACACCCAGCGCAGCATGGTGATGCCGCGCAAGAAGGTGCGTGTCTCGCTTTGCAGCAGCACGGCGCCGAAGGTGCCGACCACCACGATGGCAAATGCGGCAGGCTGGATCAACGACGAGAACTTGCCGCCGTCGAGGGTGTAACCGAGAAAGATGCCGGCGATTGCCAGCACCAGGCCGATTACGCTGGCCCAGTCCATAATTGCTCCCGTAAGGTGGTGCGCAAACGTGCGACGGCCTGGGTGTGCAGCTGCGACACCCGCGATTCACTCACGCCCATCACGGCGCCGATTTCCTTCAGGTTCAGTTCTTCTTCGTAGTACAGGCCCATCAGGAGTTTTTCGCGCGGCGGCAGCTTGTCGATCGCGTCGATCACGGCCTGGCGGAAATCGGTTTCCATCAGGCTGCGCAGCGGAT
>Ga0308164_10000966_pt1 | contig 37683 bp, 32 predicted proteins | sample PhyTR2_FD_201031 | JGI IMG/M metagenome (GOLD analysis project Ga0308164, IMG submission 201031) | Phyllosphere microbial communities from UC Gill Tract Community Farm, Albany, California, United States - DLSLT.R2 | ecosystem: Host-associated > Plants > Phyllosphere > Unclassified | place: USA... | reverse complement strand
TGGAGACGTGATGCATTCTGATTTCAGTGGTGATACTCACGCCGACAGCCCTTTTCAGTTATTTTCTTTCAGAAACCTGATCAATTTCCTTTTAGGATTTGGATGGAGCGGTGTGGCATTCTATGGTTCAATAGAAAACAAAACACTGCTGATCTTTGTTGCAGCACTTATTGGAGCAGGATTTATATTTTTATTCTTTATTCTTATCCTTCAGATCATGAAGCTTACAGAAGACAATACATTTAAGTTGGAAAATCTGATCGGTAGGGCAGGAGAAGTGTATCTTACCATCCCTGCAGATATGAGTGGTAAAGGAAAAATCACGATTTCTGTGAATGGAACCAGCCATGAGCTTCCGGCAATGACGGAAGAAAAAGAAAAAATTTCGTCCGGAGATTCTGTAAGAGTAACTTACATCTATGACAAGATTCTTGTCGTTTCAAAAATTTAATTTATCAACCATTTTATAAAAACTATTTATGGCAATACCAGGAAGTCTTATTTTAACATTAGTTATTGTACTTGTACTATTCGTCACATTTTTAGCCCTTATTTCGAGGTATAAAAGATGTCCGTCGGATAAAATTTTGGTTATTTACGGTAAAACGGGCGGCACCTCAGCGAAATGTATCCATGGAGGCGGTGCTTTCGTATGGCCGGTCATCCAGGATTTTGCTTACCTCGACTTGAAGCCGATCTCTATTGAGGCTAATCTTACGAATGCCTTATCCAGACAGAATATCCGTGTAGATGTACCGTGTAGATTTACCATCGCCATTTCTACGGAACCCGATTCTATGGGAAATGCAGCGGAAAGATTATTGGGATTGGCTCAGGAGCAGATTCAGGAACTTTCCAAAGATATTCTTTTCGGTCAGCTTCGTTTGGTTATTGCCACGATGACGATTGAAGAGATCAACTCAGACAGAGATAAATTCTTAGATAATATTTCTAAAAATGTAGATACGGAATTAAAGAAAATCGGTTTAAAGCTGATCAACGTGAACGTTACGGATATCAGAGATGAGTCCGGATATATTGAAGCTTTGGGTAAAGAAGCGGCTGCAAAAGCGATTAACGAAGCCATCATCAGTGTTGCCGAGCAAACAAAGATCGGGGAAACAGGAAAAGCAATTGCCGACAGAGAAAAAGATACGCAGATCGCCGAAACACAAAGAGACAGAGACGTAAAAATTGCCATCACACAAAAAGATAAAGAGATCAGTATTGCCTCTGCCATCAAGGATGAATCCATCGGTAAGGCAGAAGCGGCAAAAGAATCGAGAATTGCAACCTCTTTGGCGAACTCTATCGCTGTAAAAGGGGAAAACGAAGCCAAAATTACCATTGCGAATTCTGATGCCGAAAGAAGAGAAAAAGAAGCGGAAGCATTGAGAATTGCAACGGCTGCAGAAAAAGTACAGGCTGCACGATCTTTGGAGGAATCTTACCTGGCAGAACAGAAAGCGGAAGTTGCGAGGGGAGAAAGAGAACGTTCTACCCAACAGGCGAATATCGTAGTACACGCAGAAATCGCAAAACAAAAAGCCATCATTGATGCACAGGCAGAAGCTGAGAAAATCAGACTCCAGGCAAAAGGGGAAGCAGATGCTATTTTCGCTAAAATGGAGGCAGAAGCAAAAGGTCTTTATGAAATCCTGACCAAACAGGCCCAAGGTTATGATAAAATTGTACAGGCTGCTGGAGGCGATACCAACAGTGCTTTCCAGTTGTTGCTTATTGAAAAACTTCCTGAATTGGTTAAAACTCAGGTGGAAGCTGTTAAAAATATTAAAATCGATAAAATTACGGTTTGGGACAGCGGAAACGGACAGGACGGAAACGGTTCTACCGCTAATTTCGTTTCAGGAATGATGAAAACCGTACCACCACTAAATGACCTGTTTAATATGGCCGGTCTTAATTTACCGGAATATCTGAAAGGAAAACCCGAAGAGGTTAAAAAAGAAATTGTCATGGTTCCGGAAAAGAAAGAGAAAAAGAATTTTGATGATATGACTTTGGGAAATGAGCCTCCGAAAGGAGACCTGCCTAAGGCTTAACTTAAAAAATAAATAATAATAAAGAAAGACAGGCTTACAAAAAGCCTGTCTTTTTTAGGGATTTTGGCGGAAATCAAAGCTTCCCCAAAATCATTTAGTCTAAAATAACTTCTACATTGTGATCTGCAAAGATTTCGAGTATTTTATCAATTTTTTTCTTAAGTAATTTCTTGCTTCTTTGATGGTTAATCCATGTAAATTCTGAAATAGATTTTACTCCAAACCCTCCACGGAGACAATCGTCTAAGGAACCAAATCCACGTCCAAAATATCCTCCTATACCATTGATTTCTTCTCCTAGAATACAGAAGAAACTATCTAAATTATGAAATTCATTTCCGTCGATCTGAATGCTGATATTTTCTTTGACTTTATCTATTCTTGTAGTATGAAGTGCATAAACAAGCCAGCCTTGTAGTTCTTCTTTCCTGAAATTTTTCCAAATATTTTTTTTGGTAATTTCATTATTTAATCTCATTTTCATTGCTTTGTGGTAGCCTGCAGGATTACTCCATACTTGCCCTAATAAAGAAATATTATTCTTTTTTGATTTTATTACTCTGATATTGCCGATAAAAGTTCTGGTTACAATAGATTTTTTATCATCAAGAAAGCAGATGAAACCATTATTTTCACAGGTTTTTGTAGTATTTTTTATTGCTGATATCAGCTTGGGAGCATTATCAACATTAATGAGCCTTAGAGTACGGTAAATAATACCTGCTTCGTGTTCAATATTTTTGACATCATCAATACAGGCAATAATTTCAAATTCCGTTTCACTGTCAAAAGCAAATCCAAACATATTTTAATGGTCTCAGTTATTAGTAAAGAATCAAATCTACTGAATTTATAGGTCAAAAAAAAGCCCCGGTAAATCCGAGGCCTCATCAGCTCAAATTATATTTATTTTACAATAACCCTTTTCATATATCCTTCGGAAGTTTTTACAAGATAAACACCCGCAGAAAGCTTTGAAGTCTCTATTGTCAAGGCATTTTTCTCTTTTCCAAGCATTTTTCCTGACATATCGTAAAGTTCATAATCCTGCGCTCTGTTGAAGTATAATGGATCTCCTTTCTTTACAGGATTCGGGAAAATATTGAAGGTTGCTTTTTCAGTTTTTACTTCTCCGGTTGCTAATGTTGAAGGAGAAGCTACTTCATACATCGATAATGTTCCGCTGATCTCGTTGGCGATAATTACATATCCTTTTCCGGTAGTTGTATTTCCCGGAGCAATATAGGTGATTCCTTCTGGTCCATTGTCGCCGCCATAAGCTGAGGTAGTACGGGAATGCTTATAATCGGTAAATGTAGGATTGTTGGGATCAGTAATATTATAAACCATCACGCCTCCGGTTCTTTCCAGAGTAATGAAAGCATAAGTCTGTCCATTGATGGTTGCCAAAGCAACTCCTTCCGGTTCAGGGCCTTTTGCACGGCTTCTGGTTTTAGCACCGTTAGCTTCATTGTCTGCATTAAAAATCAGTGGGTGGTTGGCAGCGATATATCTTTCAAAACGGTCACCGCTATCGTAAACCAATTGCTTTGTATCAGCATTGAAAATAGAGAATGAACGCGCTCCCAAAGCTGCAATCTCTTCAAAATCAGAATCTGCATCCGTATTTCCTGTCGCACTGGAAACTCTGAATCTACCTAAATTATAAGATGATTTTAAGACAGATGCCTGAGGGAACAGAACAGGATCTAATGTATAGGTATTAGCCCCGACAGTTGTTCTTTCGCTGTATCCTGAAAGGTCTTTTTCATCCCCCTCATTGGCGGTTACGATGTAATTGGTATTTCCTACTTTGTAATTTTGAACAGCATCCGGAATGTAATAGGCTTTTACAGGCCAGTTCGCAATCAGTATTTCACCATTGTTATCTGAGGCATCAAAACCGTTTCCCGGAAGACTCATGTCTTTTTTTCCCAATCCCCATATTCCGGAAATTGTTTTTGTTGCTAAATTGATTTCGGCCACAGCATTGTTTTCCTGAAGTGTTACCCAGGCTTTCTGACTGTCTGTACTTACCGTAACATATTCAGGTTCCAGATCTTGGGACAGCGTATTGTTCGTTCTTACTTTTCTAAGTCCGGTTGCCGTTAAAGCTGCAACCTGAGAGTCAAAACTGTTAAAATTAAGAGTGGTGACATTACTTTGTGCCAGATTTCCGATACCGCCTGAAATATCAATAATACTGATTGTTCCTTCAGGATCTATGGTATACGCATCATTCGGTTCACCCTCATTGGCTGTAATCACCTTTGTTCCGTCCGGAGTGAAAGTAATCATATCAGGAAGAGCACCTACACTTACCTGTTTCAGGAAGTTTCCGTTAATATCAAAGAAAACTACAGAACCGTTCTGTTGAGGGTCTGCATTTGGGGAAGCAGCAGCAATAATGCCATTTTTAACCGCAATGCTGGTAATACCACCATAAGGAGCCATATTCACCGTTTTAACGACTGATAATGCAGTTGGATTACTGAAATCAATAATATCAAAGACATCTGTGATGGAGCTTATCGTAAATAATTTCTGGGTAGCAGGATCATGGACAACAATTTCAGTAGAGCTGTTATTGTTTCCTGAAGGATCAAAGCTTCCGATATAATTCAACTGAATCTGTCCTGAAGGCACAGGTGCAGGTTTATCATTGTCAACAATATAAACAGTAGCCGTGTTATCTCCCGAAACCGTTGCTCCGTTTGGATTTTCGAGGCTTACCACAAAATATTCTGCCTGCTGCTCTTCCAATGTATCGTCGATGATCGGAATATTGACCGTATAGCTTGTTGTAGAAGGAGTAATATTAATCGTCTGATTGCTTAATGTAAAATCATTGCTGTCGGCAGTACTGAACGGAGCCGGTTTTACCACAAGATTAACTGTGGCAGCGGAAGGATTAGAAACATTGATCTTGAATGCCAGACTTCCTGCATTTTCATTCACCTTAAGGAAGTTTTTATCCAGAGAAAGGGTTGTTCCGGCTGTTGTAAAGGTACTTGATGTTATTGTTGTAACTCCATTATCACTTATATCCTCAACCATATTGGGTTTAAGGGCCAGATAATAGGTCTGTCCGGGAATAAGTGCAGAGGTAGGAATTACTGTGATTTTATTATTACTGAAAGTGGTTGTGAAGGGAACTGAAGTACCTGAAGCATTTCCTATACGGAAATCTACAAGATTTTGTGCATTAGAATCGGTGATCGCAGAATTATCTGTAAGTCTTATATTTTCATTGAACGAAATATTTGGATTTACAGAAGTGGAAGCATTATTTGTGTTATGAGCGGGAAGGTAGGTGGCAATAGGTGGGGTAGTGTCAGCACCTCCGGTTGCTGTAGCGTCCATTGTAAAATTATCAAAGCGGTTATTACCGCCGGTTCCGCCTCCTGTAGCAGAAAATTCTACTTTTAATTTAAAATTCGGGTTATTGGCAACACCGGAAACTGTAGAAAAATCAAAAGTGACAAGCTGAGGATTGGCATCCTGAGGATTAATGGTCTGATACGGTATAAAAGTAGTTCCATCCGTTGAATAGAACCAGGATTGGGTTCCTGCTCCCTGCCCGGATCGTCTTGTTGTAAACTTGACAACAGCGTTTTGGTAACCTGTCGTAGGAAGATTGAACTGTAAAGCTCCTCCAATCGGATTGTTAAACCGTAAATGGGTTCCGGACGGATCACCATTCCTTGTATTTAAATTATCTGCATTAAAATTCTGTCCCGTACCGCCTGCAAAATCTATTTCACTGGTTCCTCCGGCTATAGCGGCAAGAGATCCGCTCACTAAAGTAGAGGATGGGGTAGTAATGGATGCTGCAGATGAATTATTGTTAAAATTCCAGTAATGGATTAAGGTCTGTCCGAAAAGCCCGCCCTGAAGGAAGAATGCGGCAATAACAGATCCTTTTAAAAGATAGTTGTTTGTCATTTTTTACTTACATTAGATATATGCAAAAATGAACTTTATGGATGGCAAGTGTTTTAATGGAATTTTAAGAAATGTTTAATAAAAAGGTAACAGTATTACCGTTTTATTATTTAGCCTGCTGTCCTGAAATATTGAGAACCTTTCCTGCCGGACTGTTTCCTTCCAGGGGATGCTGCTGCATATAAAAAAATCCTGAAACAGCAGTAAGAACCAGGAGTACAAAAATAACCAGAATGATTCTTTTTAACATTTCTCTCATATAGATAAGTTTTTAATGTCTCTAATTTCCAATACAGATGTAGGATAGCCTTTATGTACGGCATTGATCATTGCCTGACCTACTTCGTGTAAAGTTAATGATTTTGAAGGTAATACAATAGGGAAAAGCCAAATAAGTGGCTTGAAAAACCATTTTACATGAATCTGACCTTCAACAGGTTTCATGAATCCCGGCCTGAAATTGAATGCATTTCTGAATCCCAGTTTTTTCAAAGCATTTTCAGTTCTGCCTTTTACTCTGGCCCACATCAATTTTCCACTTTCTGTACTGTCAGTAGAGGCTCCTGAAACATAATTGAACACCATATCGGGGTTTTGGTTCAGAACAGCTTTAGCAAAATGTAGAGTAGTATCATATGTGATCTTTGTATAGTCTTCCTCATTCATTCCAACACTGCTGATCCCTGCGCAGAAAAAACAGGCATCATATCCTTTAAGGTTTTCATCGTGGAGATCTATGGCCAGGAAATCCGGAACGAAGTATTCTTTCAGCTTGGCATGTGTTTTTCCGGATGGTTTTCTGCTTACACTAAGTATTTCTGAAACATTGGGATTTTCAAGGCATTCCATTAAAACACCTTCACCTACCATGCCGGTTGCACCTGTAAGAATTATTTTGATCGGATTCATTTTTCTCTGTTGATATTATGTATGACGTATGACTTTTTGATTTACTTTAAATTTACAGTAAAAAATCTGTATTTTAAAAAAAAGTAGTATAGTACTCATTTTATTACCGCAGATTTTACCAATCTGCACGGATTTATCGCCAGAATATTGTACAAATGTATCGTCATTGAGCAAAGCGAAGCAATTTCAATCTTAAACATTAAGAAATACTTCAGATAGTAAGAATATTAAGGAATGCCTGAAACGAGCATGTACAATAAACAAAAACCAGCCATAGAAGACTGGTTTTTAAATATAATATATAAGAAATTTATTTTTTTTCGTGCAGCTTGCTGTAAATATTATGGATCAATCCATCAGCTACTGAAATTTTAGGAACAAATATTCTATTAATATCTGACCATGACATTACGTTATTAAAGATCCTTAAAGCATGGACAAGAACATCGGCTCTGTCTTCCCTAAGGGTATGTTTAGTCATTCTTTCTTCCACAGAAAGCTCATTAAATTCCTTGTAGACCTTTTTAAGATGAGAAAGTGTCATTGGTTTTCCATCTTTCGTTTTACTCATCGAGAAAACCTTATTGATGTTTCCTCCTGAACCAATAGCAACAATAGGCTTTTTGCTGACAATATTTTCCTTGATCGCATCTTTCATTTCCTGCCAGTTTTCCGGCGTTACCAGATTATTCAGAAGCCTGATCGTTCCGATATTGAAGGATTTTTCATAGATCATATTTCCGTTTTCGTAAAAGGTAAGCTCTGTGGAACCTCCTCCCACGTCAATGTAAAGATAGGCAAATTCTTTGTCCAGTCCTTCTGCAACATGGTTTTCATAGACAAGTGTTGCTTCCTCATCTCCTGAGATGATCTCTATATTAATTCCGGAAGTCTCCCGAACCTGTTTGATGATCTCATTTCCGTTCGAGGCATCACGCATGGCACTGGTGGCGCAGGCGCGGTAGTGATCCACTTTATAGATCTTCATAAGGTCGCTGAAGATCTTCATAGAATCGATGACCATTTTTTCTCTTTCCTCGCCAATCATTCCCATGGTAAAAACATCCATGCCCAGTCGCAGCGGAATTCTTAGAAGATTAAGTTTTATAAATTCAGGTTTTCTGTTGCTGATCCTTACTTCATTGATCAGAAGTCTGGCGGCGTTGCTTCCTATGTCTATCGCTGCAATCTTCATTTTTTGCTTGTTTTAGCTTTTAAATATATATAGGTTTCTATTTGAGAACGGCATTCCTTCTTATCATTCCTGACATACTCGTTGCTCAATTTTTTGTCTAAAATACGAGCTTTTACATTATCTCTCAACTGAATGTCAAGAATATCTTTTAATTCTTTTTTCAGTTCTTTGTCTGTGATCTTCGCTGCGGCCTCTATTCTGTAGTCCAGGTTCCGGGTCATCCAGTCTGCGGAAGATATATATATGTCTTCTGCTCCTTTGTTGTAGAAGTACATTACCCTGGCATGTTCCAGATATTCATCTACAATGCTAATGGCCTTAATCTTTTCTTTAAATTCCTTCTGATTGACCGGACAGTAGATTCCCCTTACAATGGTTTTCGTGACCACTCCGGCATAGGCGGCTTCATAAAGTTTTTCAATCAGGGCTCTGTCGCTCATCGAATTGGCTTTGATGATGATCTCAGCTTTTCTTCCTGCTTTGGCTTCTTCAATTTCCTTATCAATATGATGAACGATCTTTTCACGCATGAACTGTGGACAGATCATTAAATTTTTACAGGTTTTTAAAACAGGCAGAAAATCATCTTTAGGTTTTTTCAGGACATTGAAGACCTTATTGATATCTGCCATGATGGCGCGGTCGGCTGTCATCAATAAATGATCACCATAGATTCTTGCTGTTTTTTCATTGAAATTTCCGGTGCTTACAAAACCATATTGAAGAGTTTTATTGTGAGCTCGTTTTTTAATTACACAGAGTTTGGCGTGTACTTTTTTGTTGGGAAGACCTACGAGAACAGTAATTCCTTCCGGCTCAAACATTTCTTTCCATTTCAGATTGGACTCTTCGTCAAACCTTGCCTGAAGTTCCAGCATCACCGTTACTTCCTTACCATTTCTTGCAGCATAGATCAGTGCATTACTTATTTTTGAGTTGCTGGCAAGCCGGTACGCTGTAATTTGTATAGATTTTACATCAGGATCCATAGCCGCTTCACGCAGAAGATCAATCACGGGGTTGTATTTGTGGTAGGGGAAAGAAAGCAGGACATCTTTCTTTAAAATAACATCTGTCACTCTTTCTCCGTTTTCAAAAGCCTGATGGGTGAAGGATGATCTTTCTACAGGTCTCTCATAGGTTTCAAAAACATCTGGAAAATCCATGAAATGTTTGAAATTATGAATCTTTCCACCCGGAATAATGCTGTCTTTCTTTGTTAAATTCAATTTACGGATCAGCAGCTCCAGGAGCGCCTTATCCATATCCTTATCAAAGACAAAACGGGTTGGCTTTCCTTTTCTTCGGTTTTTAAGGCCTTTCTCTATTTTTTCTGCGAAGTTGGTACGGATATCATTATCCAGTTCCAGTTCAGCATCTTTTGTTACTTTAAAAGCATTGGCAGAAAATTCGTCATATCCAAAATAAGAAAAAATATGCGGAAGGTTGAAGGTAATAACATCTTCAAGAAGCATGACATTTTTTTCCTCCGGATCTTCCGTTGGCAGCAGGACAAATCTTCCTACAAAACGGGAAGGTATTTCAATAATTGCATAATTACTGGAATATTGCCAGTCTTTTTTTCTCATGGCGACACCCAGATAAAGACTTTTGTCCCTTAGATAAGGCATTGGAGTATTTTCATGAAGAAGAATAGGGATGACATTGGATTCCACGACTTCGTCAAAATATTGTCTTACAAATTCCTTCTGCTTGGCAGTGAGGTTTTTAGAATTTTTAATAGAAACTTTAAGACCAGCCATTTCAACCTGAATGTGTTTCCAGGTCTTATCGAAATTCTGCTGCTGTCTGATCACAATTTCATTGATCCGCTGAAGGATTTTTGAAGGGGGCTGATAGAAAGATTCTGCGATTACTTTTTCTTTAAAATCCATTGCACGCTTTAATCCGGCTACACGCACTCTGAAAAATTCGTCTAAATTGTTGGAAAAAATTCCCAGGAAACGTATTCTTAAATGTAAAGGGACATTTTCGTCCATGGCCTCCTGTAAAACCCTTTCATTGAAGGCAAGCCATGTAATATCTCGCGGATTAAAGTGTACTGACATTCTAAAGTTTATATTTTATCAAAAATAGTAATTCATAATGTTTAATTCATATTTATAAGGTTAAACTTTGATTAATTTTTAAGTGTCCCCAGATGTTCAAACTGTCTTGAATAGTACCATTTAACATAATCTCAAATATGTTTTTTGTGATACATAATATTGATTCTGTCATTTTGTCACAAATTTTTGAATGGTATAGATATTGAGAAATTGAGAGTGTAAATTAAAATATAAAAATTAGAAAAAATAAAATATTATGAGTAAAATAATTGGAATTGACTTAGGAACAACCAACTCTTGTGTTGCTGTAATGGAGGGTAAAGACCCTGTTGTTATTCCTAACGCAGAAGGTAAAAGAACGACTCCGTCTATCGTAGCATTTACAGAAGATGGAGAAAGAAAAGTAGGAGATCCTGCAAAAAGACAGGCTGTAACCAATCCAAAGAAAACTGTATACTCTATCAAAAGATTTATCGGTACTCATTTTAAGGAAGATGCTAAAGAAATTTCAAGAGTACCTTATGAAGTTGTAGCAGGACCGAATGATACCGTAAAAGTAAAAATCGACGACAGAGAATATACACCACAGGAAATTTCTGCAATGACTCTTCAGAAAATGAAGAAAACTGCAGAAGATTATCTTGGCCAGGAGGTAACAAGAGCAGTAATTACTGTTCCCGCTTATTTCAACGATGCGCAGAGACAAGCTACTAAAGAAGCTGGAGAAATTGCAGGTCTTAAAGTAGAAAGAATCATTAACGAGCCTACCGCAGCTGCTTTGGCTTATGGTTTGGATAAAAGCCACAAAGATCAGAAGATTGCTGTATATGACCTTGGAGGAGGTACTTTCGATATCTCTATCCTTGATTTAGGAGACGGAGTATTTGAAGTATTGTCTACAAACGGTGATACCCACTTAGGTGGTGATGACTTTGATGATGTGATCATCAACTGGATGGCTGATGAATTCAAAGCTGAAGAAGGAGTAGACCTTAAAACTGACGCTATTGCCCTTCAGAGATTGAAAGAAGCTGCTGAAAAAGCAAAAATCGAGTTATCTTCTTCTCCTCAGACTGAGATCAACTTACCTTATATTACGGCTACAGCTACAGGTCCTAAACACTTAGTGAAGACTTTAACTAAAGCTAAATTTGAGCAGTTAGCTGCTGATCTTGTAAGAAGATCTATGGAGCCGGTAGCAAAAGCATTGAAAGATGCAGGTCTATCAACTTCTGATATTGATGAAGTACTTTTAGTAGGTGGTTCTACAAGAATCCCGATCATCCAGGAAGAAGTAGAAAAATTCTTCGGTAAAAAACCTTCAAAAGGAGTTAACCCGGATGAGGTAGTTGCTGTTGGAGCTGCTATTCAGGGAGGAGTATTGACAGGAGATGTAACAGATGTATTGCTTCTTGACGTTACGCCGCTTTCTTTAGGTATCGAAACAATGGGTTCTGTATTCACTAAATTAATTGATGCAAACACTACGATCCCAACTAAGAAATCTGAAGTTTTCTCTACAGCTTCTGACAACCAGCCAGCTGTAAGCATCAGAGTAGGACAGGGAGAAAGAGCAATGTTCAACGATAACAAAGAGATCGGTAGATTTGATCTTGCAGATATTCCACCGGCACCAAGAGGAGTTCCTCAAATTGAAGTAACTTTCGATATTGATGCGAATGGTATCTTAAGCGTTTCTGCTAAGGATAAAGGAACCGGGAAAGAACAAACGATCAAAATCCAGGCTTCTTCAGGTCTTTCTGACGAAGAAATCGAAAGAATGAAGAAAGAAGCTCAGGAAAACTCTGCAGCAGATGCTAAGAGAAAAGAAGAAGTTGAGATCTTCAACAAAGCTGACGGATTGATCTTCCAGACTGAAAAGCAGTTGAAAGAATTCGGTGAGAAATTATCCGCTGACAAGAAAGCAGCAATTGAAGCAGCTCACGGAGAATTGAAAACAGCTTTTGAAGCTAAAAATGCGGATGATGTTAAAGCTAAAACAGAAGCTTTAGATGCAGCATGGATGGCAGCTTCTGAAGAATTATATGCCGCTGGTCAACAGCCAGGTGCTGAAGCAGGTGCTCAAAATCCTGGAGATACCAATAATGGAGGAGGAGCTGAAGATGTACAGGATGCAGACTTCGAAGAAGTCAAGTAAGTAGCAATTATCATCGATTAATATCGATCGAAATAAATTAGCAAATCGCTGTAAATGTAATGTTTACAGCGATTTTTTTTTTTGCATTTTTTATTAATAGTTGATTTTAATCGATTTTTGTTGTAATTTTGTATCTCATTTGTACCGCGTCTTAATAACGGAGTTTCTGCGTCTTATTATGTCTTATTCGGTCTAGTTTGATTTTTATTCTTTAAAATAGTTGTTTTATGGGCTTTAGTAATCTTAGAATACCAAAACTTTGCGAATTTTGTGAAAAACCATTTGAAGCGAAAAAAGTTACTGCTAGGTTTTGTAGTAAATATTGCTCAGAAAAGTCAGGAAAAAGACAGAAACAATTGGCTAAAGAAATGGAAGCGAGGCAAACGCTTTTAGAAAAATCCGTTTCTAAAATCGCAGATATACAAACTCGACCGTACATTTCCGTGAGTGAAGCAGTAACACTTTTTGGAATATCAAGAGATACTATTCACAGATTAATTAAAAGTAAAAAAATACCTGCCATCAATTTGGGAGAGCGACTTACTCGTGTAAGCAAAATAGATATAGAACAAATGTTTACTGCAGTTGAAATGCCTGATCAATCCAAGGAAATTCCTGAGAAACCCAATTTTGAAGTTGGTAATTGTTATACAATTTCCGAAATTAGTTCAAAATTCCACGCTGATCCAGGAACTGTGACTAATTTAATTAGAAGAAACAAAATTCCGACAAAGAAAGTTGGAAGTTTTGTTTATGTGCCTAAAAATCTAATTGATAAAATTTTTGAAGGAAAATGAAAGAATTATTGAAAACTAAAGTTACAGTAAGACTGCGAAAAGCCGAGTTCCGAAAAGAATGGTTTATTTATTTGGAAAGTTATCCTGTAATAGTTCCCGGAAAAGATGGCGCTCAAAGGATTCGGGAATACTTGAACCGAAGCGTAACCACCGTAGATTTTGATAAGAAGAGACCTGTAAGAACAACGCAAGAATCCATTTCATTTAAACCTAAAAGGGATGACAATGGTATTATCGTTTGCAAAAGCGAAAATGATCGGGAGACAATGTTCTATGCAGATTCTCTGCGAAAATTACGTCAAAGAGAATATGATAATTTTGAGCTTTATAGCGAACTGGACAAAATTCAAATAGAGCAAAAGGAAAAATCTGAAGAGGATTTTGTGAGGTATTTTGATTTGTTGGTCAATAAAAGACATAAAAACAATTCCGAATCTATTCAAATCAATTGGTATCGTTCGATAGAATTTCTAAAAGATTTTGGAGGCGAAAAAATTATGTTTTCGCAGATTACTACAAAATTCTGTGAAAAATTTAAATCCTATCTTTTGACTGCTAAAAGTGGAAATAATAAGGAGAATACTATTTCTCAAAATACGGCTTCTACCTATTTTTCTGTTTTCAAAGCCGCATTGAAGGAAGCTTTTATCGATGGTTATTTTGCCAATGACATTTCAGCAAAGATAAAAGCTATTCCACACGAAGAATCAAGACGAGAATATCTAACACTTGATGAACTTAATACTTTAGTTGAAACGCCGTGCGAACTTGAAGTTCTTAAGCGAGCTGCACTTTTTTCAGCATTAACAGGATTGCGTCATTCAGATATTCAAAAACTAACATGGAAAGAAATAACAATTGAAAACGATCAGGCAAAAATAAACTTCACTCAAAAAAAGACAAAGGGTGTGGAATATATGCCGATTTCTCGGCAGGCATTACAGCTGTGTGGTGAAATTGGTCATCCGAATGAGTTGGTATTTAATAATTTGACCAATCCAGCTTGGATTTCTCGACCACTTAAGAAATGGATTGAAACTGCAGGGATTACCAAAAAAATAACTTTTCATAATTTTAGACACACTTTTGCAACGCTTCAACTTTCGAGTGGAACTGATATTTACACGGTCAGCAAAATGCTTGGTCATACGAACGTAAAAACTACGCAGGTTTACGCAAAGGTTGTTGATGAAAAGAAAAATAAGGCTGCACAGGCTATACAGCTTAATTCTTTGAAAAAATAATTTCAATAAAAAATTATGAATATCAAATTCTTAGATTCTGTTTTGAAATATTTCACCGTTATCATTTGTTGCGCAGTCATTGGGCTTTTTGTTCAAGAAATTTATTCCAAAAACAATCCTAATATTTCGGGTAACATAGTTTTTCTAATTGTTTCTGGTAGCGCATTTATAGGATATGCCATCATCGTTGTTCTTTTAAATGAGATTATTCCGAAATTGAATATCGGGAAATTTTCAAAAAATAAAAAAACCTTTGATGAACAAAGAGAAAATGAAGAAAAGTCAATGGATCTCCAAATTTTAGAAGTTGACGCTAAGGTTTCGCCTAATGATAGTCAGATCTTAGATGAAAATTTTCCGATTTTAAAAAATGAAAAACTTAAACTAGAGGACGATAAATCAACTGTGGAAGTTGACAATCAAATAGTAAAAGCTGAATTGTCAAATGATTTTTCTGATCTTGATAAAATCAGAATTCGAGCCAAGGCTACGGAAGAAAAACTTATTCAAGAAAAGTTAGAACTTATCATACAATACACAAAAGAAAAATTGGCTCCTTATGCCTCAGATGAAGATTTATTCAAACTTTGCGACTATCTGATAGTTTTTCTTCGAGATGGTAAAATTGAGAATGTAAATCCGATTAAGATAACAGTTCTTAGCACAACTGATTTAATGCATTTCGGATGGAATGTCTGGAATCATTATAAAGGAAATAATCAGAGGATACATGTTGCTGAATTTTTAAAGACTGTATTTTATGAAAATTTTAGAGAAATAGAAGAAACAAAAACAGTAGAAAAATTGCTTACTTCAAGAAGTAAGGAAGGATTAATTATAATCGAAAAAAATCTGCTTCAATAAAAGTTAATATGAAGTAGAAAACCGTTATGTTTCTTATATGATTTAATCATTTTTAATCATACAATAAACAGACGGAGAACATAAATTATCATTGCACCATAACAATCATAAACAATAGTTATGGATAGCAATGACATTTCATTTGAAAATCTGCCGAGAGCAGTTGCGCATCTGGTTAGCGAAATAGCCGAAATTAAATTTCTTGTAGAAAGGAGAGAACCTCCAATCATTCCCGTAAAAAGAATTCCGATTGACATTGCAGAAGCTTGCCAAATTATAGGTAAGGCAAAACCTACTGTTTATACTCTTGTACGGAAAAGATTGATTCCCTGTTATAAAAATGGCAAGAAACTCTACTTTTTTGAAGATGAACTATTGGATTGGATCTCGAAAGGAAAGAAGAAAACCTTACAAGAAATCCAATCTGAAGCGGAAGCCAGTTTCAGAAAAAATTCAAGAAAGGGAAATGTGGATTCTAACCAAAATCTACAATGATGAGCCAAAAAATTCCCTACATCCGAGTTGGAACCACCTATTATAAAGTAATAGAAAAACCATTAATTTCGGGCGATAAAACTTCTGTTTTGGTTCGCTGGAATCGAGAAACAATCGTGAGCGATCACGGAAAAACGTATGTCTCAACTGTGCCAAAATTTGACGGTTTTTGTTGCATTCCGGAACATCTAAATTATCAACAAATCGTTCAAGGTTTCTATAATATTTACAATGAAATCCCATTTCATCCTTCATCTGAAAAGGAAGATTTGAAATCCAAAATTCCATTTTCCTTAAATTTTGTAGCGCACATTTTCGGCGAACAACTGGAAATGGGTTTGGATTATTTGAAAATTCTCCTGCAATTTCCAACACAAATTCTACCAATTTTATGTTTGGTATCCAAAGAAAGAGCAACTGGAAAATCAACATTTATCAAATGGCTGCGAGAGATTTTCGGATTGAATATGACTTACATCAAAGGCGATTCGTTCGGAAGTCAATTCAATAGCGACTGGGCAGCAATGTTGCTGGTGGCAATCGATGAAGTTTTTTTCGACAAAAAAGAAATCACAGAAAGACTGAAATATCTATCGACAACTAATAAAGATAAACTCGAAGCCAAAGGAAAAGACAGAGAAGAAATCGATTTTTTCGCCAAGTTTATTCTTTGTTCCAATAACGAAGAGAATTTTATTCAGATCGACGAGAACGAAATCCGATTTTGGATTCTAAAAATCAATCCGATCAAAACGGAAAACACTGAATTTTTGAATAACCTCATTTCCGAAATCCCCTATTTTCTTCGATTTTTAATTGAAAGACCATTTTCAACAGAAAAGAAAACAAGAATGTGGTTTTCTCCCGATGAGATCAGAACGAAAGCACTTCAAAAATTAGTTTTTAAAAACAATAATAAACTAGAATCCAAAATCATTGAATTACTGTACGAGTTTTTTGAAAGCAACAATGATGAAGAAATTAATGTCGTTCCGCAAGACTTGCTGAATATGATGAATAGGATGTTTCGCCCAACTTACTGGACAAGAAATGATATCCGAAATCTACTAAAGGAAACTTGGAAATTGAATCCACAAAATAATGGTTTGACTTACATCAGATACGACCTTGATTTTGCAGGAATTTTCTATCAAAACAATTCAGTAGGTCGCTATTTCACCGTAAAAAAGGATTTTATTCTTAATAAACGTGTTGAAATGTTGAGCTGATTGATAATGAATAGAAAATCAAACACTTAAAATTCAACAAAATCCTCAACAAACTTTTAGACCCAACTTTTTTGTTGAATGTTTGTTGAGTGAAAAACCTCTAGTTTGTTGAATTGTTGAGACTTTGTTGAGTGTATAAATTATATTTAATCAATAAGTTACAAGATTTACTCAACAATTCAACAAAAAACATCTTACTCAAAACACGGAAAATTTACAGCTATGAATTGTAGACAATTAAATACAATACCGTTGGAAGAAGTCCTCCTTTCTCTCGGACACCTTCCCACGAAACAAAATGAAAAAGAAGCTTGGTATCTCAACCCCTTTGCCAACGAATCCCAAGCCTCTTTTAAAATTAATAAAAGTCTAAACTATTGGTATTTATTTTCAGAAGGAATCGGCGGAACTAATGTAGATCTTTTGAAAAAATATCTGAACAAGACTGCAAGTGAAATTTTAATTTGGGCAGAGAATCAGAATTTTTCTTCTTTTCAAAAGCAAAATATTTCGAATCATAAAGAAGAGAATTTTTCGAAAAATTATGAGATAGTTGATATCAAAAATATTCAGCATCCTGCTTTATTGGAATACTTGAAAGAAAGAAAAGTTGAAAATCAAACTCAAATTTTAAAAGAAGTTCATTATCAAATAAATGATAAAAATTATTTTGGAATAGGTTTCAAGAACGATTCTGGCGGTTATGAAATTCGCAATAAATATTCAAAAATTTGTTTGGGTAAAAAGGATATTTCAACCATAAAAAACAGTTCGGAGTCACTCCGAATTTTTGAAGGATTTTTCGATTTTCTTTCCTTTAAAAATGTAGAGAAATCTTTAGAAAAAGAACCTTCTGATTATATCATTTTGAATTCCGTTTCGATGATTTCTAAGATTAAAAATTCAATCGAAAATTATGAAAATATTGAGCTTTATTTTGATAATGATGAAGCAGGAAATCGTGCCGTTGAAATGATTAAAAATGAAAACAAAAACGCAGAAGATTGTCGGGTCTTATATTCAGATTTTAAAGACTTAAATGATTGGATGATTCACAAAAATCCACCACCCGAAAGACAAGTGAAACTTAGGAGAAGGTGAGTAAAATAGGTGCAGGTAAAATTCGGTGGGTAGCTAGTGCAAAAAGTACCCAAAGTTTACAATAAGCGTAACCGCTGATTGTAAAATTGAGATTTTTGATTTCTTCCTATCGTCAGAAATGTTTTTTAAATGCGCTAAAATTAATACAATGGAAAAAGACTTTTTACAAGAATTCATACACCAAGCCACCAAAGAAAATGAAGCTAAAATTGCTCAGGAAAAGAGAAAAAAATATTTTCAGGAATTAGGCAGAAAAGGTGGTTTGAAAACCAAAGAAAATAAAAAATTGGACAAAGTTATTTCAATCAGAATGACCAATTCAGAATATGAAATTCTCATTCAAAAACAGAAAAAATATCCAATCAAATTATCCACTTATATCCGAAATGTTTTATTGGAAAAAGAAATAAAAATCAATGAATTTAAAACTGATGAAACCTTATTACAATTTGGAAATCACTTCAAAAAAATAACCAACCTTTTGCGAAATCGGGAATGGAATGTTTTTGAAAATAAGAAAGAAATCTTATTGAGAATTGAAAATCTCATCGAATTAATTCATCAATATTTATATTCTAAAATTCAGAAAGATGAATAATTCTGCAACCACAAGAGCTATCACAAAGATTGCTTTGGAATACAATGCAAACGATAAAGGAACAGCAGAGATGGTGGCTTCTAATTATCTTCTAAACAATACTTCTGAAGGTCAATTTCACGAAATGAAAACCGTAGCTGAGCGAAATCCTAAAGTGAAGAAATGGGCATTGACAGGCTACATTTCTCAACCGGACGAAATTGGCAGAAAATTGAAGAATGAAGAATTTTTAGAAATCGCAATCAAAGCTTTGGAAAAAATTGGAGTGACAAACAAAAATCAGTACCGATTGGATATTCACAACAGCACAAAACATAAGCACATTCATTTTATCGTGAATAGGATTGATATTTCGGGAAAGTGCACAGTGAAAGCACACGATATCGGCAAGAGATTCGGTGAAGCTGTCAGAGAAGTCTGCAAAAAGAATGGATTATTAACCGATGTTGAAATTGGAATTCAGAAAAAAGCGGAGATGCTTAAAAGCTTGACCGAAGCCATTAGGTCAGAAGATAATTTTGATAATCTGATCTCAGAAATGAAGAAAAGAGGTTTTGAAATTCAATTGTCTTCAAATATCAAAGACGGGATTTCGGGAATGCGAATGGTGATGGAAAAAGATAAAAATTATAAAACAGAAAGGATTTATAAATCAGGCTACAAATTGTCTGAAATCTCAAATGAACTAAAAATTTCTGAAATAAAATCTCTGTTTGAAATTAAAACTGCGGTTAAGGAAGCACAAAAATACGCTGACAACTTAAAGGTATTTCGGGAAAATTTACAACAGAAAGGATTTTCTGTAAAGATCCAATATAACGCAGACTTTAAAGCTGGTCAAAAAAATCAAATTAAAGATATTTGGATAAATGAAATTAATAGTAGTAAAGAGAAAAACGGATTCTTCTTCCGAAAAAATGTCGGGTTCTCTCTGTCGGCAATAGATTCTGATCTTGGTTCTCTCGTAAAATCATTAAGTCAAAATAGTGTAAATAATGATGCAAGTAATCATCTGAAATCAGGAACAAATGAAAGTTTAATAGATATTGCAGGCGGATTAATAGGTGACTTCCTTAATCCAACCTATGTTTCTCAGGACGAAGATGAACTCTGGAAAAAGAAGCGAAAATTAAGACGATAATCAAAAATTAAAAAAAATAAATATGGAAAATGAAAATAAAGAATCTAAAAGTAACGGAATGGAACTTTTAGAAAATGTGATTAAATCAAATATGGAAAATATAGAACAAAGTGTCAAACTTCAGTTTGCGATTGAAGATCATACGACTCTTTTGAATGACTTAAAGATCTGCTTGGAAGACGGACAGTCACTCAATAATGAAACTATGGTCTTTTTCAAATTAGTGCAAGCCAAAATAACTGAATTAATTGCCAGTATTCCTACCCAGACAGAAATGGTTCTTTCAAAAGAAACTAAAGATGAATTGGACGGTTTAGGAAAGGATATACGATGGAAGAAGAAATTTATTTGGAGCGGAATTGGAGTTTTTGTCTTTGCAGTTTTAGTGTTGATAATCTCCCTGAATTTCGCAAGCAATTGGTACAAAGAAAGCATCAAAGCAAAAAGTGAACTACGTCAAGATATTTTAAAAGAAATTGCTGATGAAGGAAAAAAAATCTACGATGAATATGAGATTAGAATATTGAGCGAAAACACTCAAGTGATGCAATTGTGGATTAAGAATAGACCTAAAAAAGCGGAAGATTTTTTAAGGTTTAAAGAAGGATTTGAGGCTAATAAGAAACAAAAATAGAGATATAAAACTAATTTCGAACATTTCTGAATCTGCACATTAGATGAATTTATTGAAATTAAGATTTTAAAATAGAATATTATTTGGCTACTATTTTTCAATGATTATAAATATCACCAAAGTTAGTTTCTATAAATATCACATGGAATTTATCTTGATTTTGTATACCTAAAAATGGGAGATTACTTCCTGTTGCTCTAAATACAGTTAATTCATTAACATCCGCAGTAATTATATGTGGTAAATCTGGCTTGATTTCACGGATGGGCATTTTTTCTGTACCAAAAGAATGTCTACCAGAAACATTTATACCTTTCCAACCTAATTCACTCAATTTTTTTAACCTAAATAAAAACTCATAATAAAATTTATGATCAACACATCCCTTTAATGATGCGTCTTGTAAATATTTAAAACAAAATAATGGATAAGAGTCAGATGTCAAAGTACTGCCGATAGCTTTTGTCCCTGCATCTCTATTTTTTATTTTGTTCTTACTCATTTACTAAAGTTTGAAAGTATTTTTTAATGATTTCATTATCAATTTTTTCTGTAAGTTTAGTTACTTTCCAAGGATCTTCATTGTGGGTCATATTCATTAGTTGAATTGCAGAATATTTTCCGTACTCTCTCAGTACTTGATGAAAAATGTCTTCTTTTTCTTCTTCTAATATTATTTCCTCTGGAGTGTTTCCTTCATTAAAAATTATGGCATTAAATCCATAACCTTTGAATTCGTGATAAACATTTGGAACTACTGGCCCATATTGCCAAGCAGATATACTTTCATCAAATAATTCCTCGCCAAAGATTGCTAAATTAAAACCCTGAACATAATATAAGAGCTTTTGAAGTTTGAGATTAGTCATTACATCACCCTTCTCAATATCCGTATTAAGAATTATTTTGTTTGCAATTTCTAAAGCACTGGGTTTCATATTATTGTTTTTGCAAATATATAATAATTTTTTTTGTATGTAGAAGCTGATTTTTTTTATAATACTAAACATATTTCTAATTTTTATTAAAAATACATTTGCAAGGCGACAAAACTTGACGTATTATTTTCTTATATATCGTTTAGAATTATTTAGTAGAGAACAATTTTTTTCTTCGCTTAATTAAACTGATTTTTCAATACAATGTAATATAAACTATGATCAAAGCTTTTTACCTTTCTTCCTTATGATAGACAAAAAGAGCCCACGCCGTTGTATATACTATTGAGTATTTAGTGAGCGTTCATGACCTCACCCTACGGATGTACAAGCACCCTCGTTATTTTTTCAGCTATCCAACGATTAATTCGATGCCAGCCTTTTCTGCTTTGTATTTTATTTTGGTCTGCAATTCATAATAACTCCAATTGCGAAGCACAAATTCCTGTTCTTTTGCAATGCCTATCTTGTCTTCCTGATTTTTAAGAATCAGTGTTCCCGCCTGTTGCTGGATACAGAAATCAATTAATTTGCGGCTATACATATGAAGCCGATGGCTTACATAGCGACTTTCCAAATTTTCTGTTTTATACAATGCCTTTTGTTTTCGTTTAGTTCCATTTCCAGAACGGGCAAAGGTGATGCCGTTTTGAATCCTTTTTTGACTTGCCTGAATCGCAAGCCTGCGATACAAAAACTCTTCTTTTGAGCCAATATTGATTCGTACATTGTTTGCTTTTACTACAATAGGATGTTCCAGAGACAGGGAAGCTTCTGCGATGATTTCGGGTTTTAAAAGGTGCTCTTCCTTTTCAAATTCAAATACTGCAAGCCAAAATATTTTTCCGGCTTTCAGCTGGATCTGCGAGGTGCACAGTTTTATCTCTGCTTTTAAGAGTCGTTCCATTATTAATCGTTTATCGGAGAAGTCTCGCCCTAAATACGTTTTAACAGGAATAGCAAACATATTGAAACAAAACGCTTTCTTTTCGGCATCATATCTCATTTTAGTAGTACATTTAACAGGAAGCGGAATTGGTATATCTTTTTTAAAGTTCCTCAATGACTTTGTCCCTTGCCAGTAATCCACTTTGTTTTTGGAAAAGGTTGATTGAATCGTATGGTTTAGGCTTCCCAGAATATCAGTCGTAACCTCCCCTTTGAAACGGTCGAAGATCATCCGTGCAGTTGTGTGTGTTTTCGATCTTGTAAACATTCCCATTTCATCTTTGTTTACATCCGTTAGTTTGTATTGGATGTCTTTCGTAAGGTAAAAGAAATCTTTGATCATTTCCTGAACATACAGATGGGAAACAATTAAATTAGCCGCCCGGAAACAGCGGTTCTGATAACGATATAGTTTTTCCCACATCTCTTTTTGTTCATTTGCAGGAAGATCGATCAGCAGCTGAATTCTTCGGGTAAGTGTAATTGTGGATTTTTCCATTTCAAAGAGGTATTTCAGAAGTGTTTTGATTTTGTAAATGTTGATATGCATACAGAAATTCCCGATGTACTGTCTTTTCAGGTAATTTGAGTTCCTGGGCAATAACTGCAAATGAAGATTTCTGTTCAAACCTTCTTTTCAAAATATCGAGTTGTTGACTACTGAGTTTTTCTGACTGCTCTTTATTATCGAAAGCCTTTCCCTGTGGCTGTTCAAAAGAACTTCTATTAAGAATTTTCCGGAGATCATTTATAGCTCTGCTTACCTCATTGCTGATGTCTTTCACACTGCTTCCCATTGCTTCTGCGATTGGTTTGTGCTGAAAGCCATATTCTAAGCAAAGTTCAATCAGGTGTTTTCTTTTGGGATCCAGAACAGGTAAAACCTTTTTGATTTCATCGAAATTTTTCTGATCGGATTCGTGACTGAGGAGATTCTCTTTATCAGTTAGGGGATCATAACCCACAAGATAATCCTGATAATTCTCAAAACTTTCAAGAGAAGCAATTAGACGGTTGAATTTATTCTTCGGCGCAGTGACATACGATATACAGTCTCTTTTCATAACAAACCGTAAAAAACCAGTAATATGATTAGGCGTTTCAATGGTGTCACGGTGTAGCCACAATTTAAGGAAGGTATCCTGAACAATAGTGTTCACTACAAAATCATCCTTAAGCACCTGCCATCCAACCCAAAAAAGAAGTCTTTTGTAACGCAGATGGATGTGTTCCAGAGCGGTCGGATTGCCTTTTTTCAGTAGTTCGTACAACTGAAAATTGCTCAACTTTCGTGGCAAAGAGTCTGTTCTTTTCATAAGCAGTCATTTTATAGTTACTTCATAACCGGAAGGAACTGCTAAGATCCGTAAGGATGAATTCTCTGTACTAAAACGCTAACTCTCTACATATCCTAAAAGAAACGGCGTGGAACTCAACTTACAGCATTAGAGGCACTGGTATACCCGTGTACGATAAGTGAGCCCACGCCGAAGTCGTGGGCACATTTACTTATCTTCTCGTACACATAAAATTACCAGTTTTCTAATGCGAGAATCTAAGCAATAGCTTCTATATTTCTTTGAACTATTGCAAAATTACTTTTATAAGTAATTTGTTCCAAATATAATAAAAATAATTTAATTACGGTCGAACGACCGTAGTATTTCAATAACAAAATATTTCTTTTGTTTTATGATTGACATAAACGAGAAAATCTGTTCTTACATAACTAAAAATTGGTTGATTCCTTGGCTTCAAGAAAATAAGTCACAGAACTCGTTTGCTAAAAATCACGATGTTGAAGAAAGTACTGTTAGAAAAATTAAAAGTGATAACACATATAGGATTCCAGTTGAAACACTCTATAAGATTTGCAAAGCAAGAAAAATTACTCTTGAACAATTTTTTAAACTCATAAATGAATAAAATACCGACGAGAGTTGGTGTTTTTTTTGATAGAATGATGATGAGTTTGCAATATGAACATCTAATTAGTTACATTATTTTAAAGTTCGTGCTAATAGAAATACAGCAAAAACGAACACTCTATAGTTTGTGCTAAATTATTGACAATCATTTGAACGAAGAAATTAGGAATATGGAAGCTAAAAAATAAATGCCTGATTTTTAATCAACTTACTATAATTACATAGGAATTAAAATAGTTCAAGATTAAACATTTTTTAAATACCTTATTTCTACTGAATTAAAAAGATATCTAACTCCATAATTTAACGCGCTTAAGCTTAAATAAAATAATTACATAGATTACTTCGTCATTTAATGTTTTTTAGATTTTTCACTGGCGAAAACACTCAAGAAAAAATAGATTAAATTTTCCATCCTCCACATAAAACCGATATTCTTAAAAAAAAATATTTTCATAGTCGCAAATTCTATTTTTAGAGCGATTTTCTAATTTCAATTCTTGCTTAGTAAACTAAGAATATGTCTATCAAAGCATATAGAGCTAAATATTTTTAGAGATTTACTCAATAAAAAACTAACAATAAAAATAACAACGCAAATGTATTGCGTTGTTATATCGTTTATTTGCATTATTAATTGGAATTAAGGTAATATGATATTATTACATTAGTCTATAAATCCTAACATAACATAATAAAGCACAATCTTAATAATGGAAACAATAGATATTTTAGGTCTTGAAAATTTTAGGGTATTTGGTAATAATGATCGATTTTTTGAACAGATGGCAGCAATTAATATACTTACAGGAGTAAACAATTCTGGGAAAAGTTCGGTAGTTAAAGCTTTACAACTTCTTAGAAATAGTGTTATAGGAAGGCCATTTCCGTTTGACTTAGATCTTTCCCAGCAAGAACATCTCTTGGGAGACTTTCAAAATGTAGTGTATGATAAAGATAATAGCGAGGTGAATATTTCAATTCCTTTTAATTTTCTTGGATTAACAAATTTATACATATCTCTTACATTCAATCTTGATAAAGATGATAGCTACAAAGCTAAGCTTCGAAAAATAGTCGTTACTGATAAGATAGATAACATCAAAATGTTTTCATTCTTGTATAAAGATGCAACTGAAGAAGAAAAAGAAATATTTACAAAAAATGAGCAGAATAGAATTCTTGAAGGAGAAAAAAAATACGGTTCCGTATACCGTTCAATGAGTTTTAAAGATAAGCTTGTAGCATCTGTAGATTGGACAATCGATTGTAGAAAACTTAAAAAGTATTTACAAGAACTTAGGAAATTGTATCTTGAATATCCAAAAAAGGATAGAACTCATAGAGTATTAGAGCAATTAGATATGATTGGAGTAGAGAAAAATATAGCCTTAATACCATCGGTATTCTTCTCTTTCTTTCGAAATGATGTAAATACGGATACATGGCAAAAGTTCGTTGAAGGGGGGCTTAACGAAGAAAATTTATCAGGTAACAAAAAAATTCTCGATAGTCACTTTGATGTTCCCGAGCCATTTTATCCACTTCCCGAAGTAGAAAATATCTTTTATTGGGAAGTACTTGCTATAATAAAAGATAATCTAAATTGGGAGGATGATGAAATTGAGGGTAAGAATGTACTAGCACATTTTTTTGAAAACAGTATCAGAGGGCTAATGCACAGAATTTCAAGTATCCATTATATTTCTACAGTCAGGGAGCAAAATGCCAGAATATACAGTGCTTCTATACATTCACCATTTATTAATCTGCTGAAAGAATACAGTACACTTACTTATAAAGAAACGAGATTTATTGAAGGTTATCTTCGTCAATTTAAGATAGGACAAAAATTAGAAGTTGATTACAAAAGAGATCAACAATTGATATCTGTCAGGATTACCTCTTCTTCGGGAATTGAGCGTGACCTAGTGGACTATGGTTATGGGATTAAACAAATCATACTTATATTAATACAGGTTAGTGTTCTTGCCCAAAAAAATATCAGAACGATTCACGATTATGATGATGAAGGCGAATATATGCAAGACTATTACGACCCAAGCCTACTTCTTATCGAAGAACCAGAGTCAAATTTACATCCGAACTGGCAGTCTATTCTGGCTGAAATGTTTACGGAAATCAATAAAAAATTTAATATCCAACTAATAATAGAAACGCATAGCGAATATATGATCCGTAAATTTCAAGATTTGGTTGCTTTTGGGAATATTAAAGGATCTTCAATCAAAATATTTTATCTACGTGATATGCTGAATTATAATGGAAAAGGCAAAAAAATGGGATCAACAACTATCCAGGATGATGGTACGATTGATTATGAAATATTTGACGGTGGCTTCTTTGATGAGTCTGACAGATTAGAACTTAGCCTTTTAAATATGAGAAGGGATAAATTTGTTACGGAATTTGAAGAACTTAAAAAAAACATGTACGAAAGCGAAGCTACCAATTATATACTTGAATCACAAATTGATGAATTTACTAAAAAATCGGATATTAATATCTATAGAAGATCAATCTTAAATCAATTTAACAGCCTTGATGTAAATAGTAAAACGCTAACATATCTTTCTTCCGGTCAATTTCTGCTACATAATATGAAGGACGGAAACGATTTCTCACCTGTTATCATCCAATATGGACGTGCACTCGAAAATGAACTACTGGAATTATTTAGCGGTATTGTACCAATCAAAGCTCCTTGGGTTTTAGGAAACATGGAGATTGCTTTAAACAGTGCCATGACGGCAAATAGTAGATCAAGTAATGTATGTAACAGTCAAGAACTTAATAAATTGAAATGTAAATTAAATTTGTTTTTTAAAGATACCTTAAATATAAAAGTACATAAAATTAGTAAATTACGTAAACTTAGAAATTCAGCAGGACATGCTGGAAAAGTACAAGCGAGAGAAAAAGCTGAATTATATATAATATCAATCAATCAGTTCCTAAAAGAATGGTTTGAGCAAAAATTATGATACTTTTCAAATAATAAATCTTGCATCATGAATCCAAAGCAGGAAAATCATAGATTACATGAGTTATGAGATTTAAATTTTTGTTGCCAAGAAGCAATTTATTAATTAGGCAATACTTTATTAATATAATTTAAAAAAAATATGTGGAATAGATATAAAATCAGCTGCCAGACTTGTGAAAAAATTACAAATTTGAGATTACAAATACCTGAAAAAGAAATACTGGAGGTTTCTTTTAACTGTCTGAATTGCTCTTCAGAGATAAAAGGAACTCTTCACGTGAATTTGGAGAAATCTAATTTTCATTTAAATATGAAAAGGGGAAGTATAGTTTATGGTCACCCAGATGAAGGTGATTATTTTTCTGAGTACAGTGATACTATTATTACAAATAAACCCTCTACGGAGTTTCATGATTTAATGTTGCCAACATTAAGATTACCTCGTGAACATTTTCATGCATTAAAAGAAAGGAAAGATTACAGACTGTTATTTTCCGATGATACATGGGACGATTTAAAAGACCTTACTAGAGCATACATAAAATTTGATAAATCAAACATTGAAAAATTAGGCAGAAAAATTCTTGGAAATAAAAATGGTTATGCTGATTATTTAGATTGCACCATAGAGCCAGATTTTCATAGGATATATTTTCTTTCACTAAATCATATGATTTATCCATGGATAGATTTTGATAATCATAAAGATTTTGTTTTATGGCTGACTCAAAACGTATTTATAGAAAAAAATATAGTAGCACTAAGAGAGTTTGTTGATGTTTTTGATGAGGATGTTTGTGAAAGGATTAGAGAAGACATTGGTGGACTACTGATTCGTTTTATTGACTTGCGTAATTACTTCTTATATGCTAATCCTGTCGAGCTCAAAAATGATGGGTATGTTGCGATACATAATTTCAATCAACTTAAAACTTTTTATACAGACTGTTTCGAATTTATGGGGAAAACAAGTCAGTATGTTTTCTGTTTACAGAACCTATTTGAAAGAGGTTCTCAGAACAATGTCCCTCTTGGATCACCAAAAAATGTGACAGATGCAGAGTCTTTTGCTAGATTGAAACATGGTTCCAAATTGCCAATTATAGAGTTATCAACGGAAGCGAATTTTAAGAATCTCTATAAAGACTGTTTTGACAATAAGCTTAGGAACGGAATTAATCATTTTAGTGTTAAAATTGATGAACAAACACAATTGATCACTTATTTTCCATTGGAAAAAGATCCTACTCAGGAATTTACAATTTTGTATATTGATTTTCTAAACAAATCTTTAGAGTTATTTAATTCTGTACTTAAAATAGGACAGATAATGAAGATGGTATCCAATTTTAGGGGATTTGGTCTAGGAGGATAAAATATGTTTTTCGTTACAAAACGCTCTTTCCAAACATTATTTAAAGAATTACAAATAGTTTTGAATTCAAATTATACAGCTAGCCTACTAGAATAGAAAGATTTATATCATAAATCTTTCTATTCTAGCAGATATATCATGCAAATTTAAATTCCCCACCATTTTCCTCTAAAATAGAAGACAATTCCAAAGCTGTATTCTGAAATATCTCTTGAACAGTATCAACTATTCCATACCATTTTTCAGCTTCGTTCTTATTACTGAAAATTGTATCATCAGAAAAATCTATGCCTGCCTCATTGGCTTTTTTTACCAACGTGAAAATTTCATCATAAGTAATATGGTATCCCAAATTATGTGCATAGATATTACGGATATCATTTATTAAAAGTAAAAAACTTTCAAGTTTCTCATCAAAATATTCAAGGTCAACACACATCTTTAACTTTGTTGGAAAGTTTTTCTTTATAATTGCCTCGTTAGTTTGTCCTTTAAAATGTATCATTTGCATAACCAGAGATTCTATAATTAGATGCCCGGTAATAAACGCAGATAATAGGTTGTTGCCAAAAAGTGATGTTAGAATGTCTAAATCCGGTTCAACGTTTCTTTTTTCAAAAATTTTTTCTTGCATGGCGATTTTACTTATTACCACAAAAATAGATGATTAAAATATAAAAAAATACTGTAATTGCATTTTTATAACTTATAAGAAGTATATTTCTGACTTAGTTATATTATAAAGAGTTTTCTTTCAATAATATTAATATATTTGATTATAAAGATTGTTCATGACTAATAACCATCTATCGAAGACTACAGCTCGTATTATTACTAATATGTTGATTCAGCAATGGGAAGGAGTTGCTAACAAAAATATTGATACTGCAATTAATATAATTCAGGAAGTATGGAAAGAAATTTCTAGTTCGTTGTTAGAAAGATCAGTGGAAGAGCTTGTAGAAGATGTAGCTCAACACTACGTTCGTAACAATGATTATGAAACAGGATATATGTTTGAAGAAGTTCTAAAAGTATATCACCTTGATTTCAAGAGTTTGAAAATATTTATAGAATTAATTCTTAATCCAAGTAATTTTAATGACATTGCCAGTCTGATTAGTTTTAGTAGCTTAATTGATTATGAACTTTCCAAAGATGATTTTAGACTTGTAGTAATAAATTATGATGAGCTTAATTTTCCATTACAAATTGTAGATGAAAACAAGAATCTTGATGGTTTGCCACAAAATGTAAAATTAAATGATATTCCTTTCTATATCTATAAAGAAACGAGAATACATCCATCGGAGGAAAAGTATTTTGCTTTAATACCTAATAAAAGATGGAATGATTACGGTGTGATATCAGTCTTCAACATGAAATACTACTACGATTTTGGCCGAAAAAGTATTGATATGGGTGGACTTAGGATAATCCATAAAGATGAATTTACGACTTGGGAGTTACTTCCAGAAAAATTTTTACAACTGGATAATCACTTTAGTTCTATCGGTTTCTCTGATAACTATTATGAAGATTTTCTAAGAATTTTCGAGTTCGGTAATACAGTGTCCATCCTTTTTGCTTTGAAGGATGCTGCATATTTTTCTGATATTCAAGAGAAATTTGAAAAAACGTACAATTTCACTAAGTCTCTAATTCGTGCAGATAATTCGGAAAGATCATTACGGCAAGTTCGTCCTCTCCTTGACGGGGCGAATATGGAAAACTTTTACTCATTTAAATATGCTTTCAAACCTGCTTACAGCACAGAAGCTACCACTGTAAATTTTGACTTTAACACAAGATCATTGCTTGCAAATAGAATTTTCGGAATAATAGGTCGAAATGGTGCTGGTAAAACTCAGTTATTAAATAATTTGCCTCATAGCTTATCAGAAAAAAAGCCAGCAGAATTTTACAATGCAATACCTTCTTTCAGTAAAGTTATCGCTATTTCTTATAGTGTTTTTGACAATTTTACATTACCTCAGAAAAATGTGAATCTAAATTATGTTTATTGTGGCTTAAAAGATTCAGATGGAGATATGCGTTCAAATAAAGGTCTTGTGGTAAGTTTTCATCATAACTGGAAAAAAATTCAAGATCAGAGTCGTATCGTTAAGTGGAGAAAGATCCTATTAAATTTTATAGATATAGAGATTATTGATGAATTTATTTCTGATGAAGATATTGACTTTACAGAAACTAATCCGGCAGTAAATGTTAATGATTTTAATCGGATAAAAAATAAACTTAGTTCCGGGCAAAGTATTTTGCTTTATATTATAACACAGGTAGTAGCCAATATAAGATTTGACTCCCTATTACTGTATGATGAACCTGAAACGCATTTACATCCTAATGCAGTTGTAGAGCTTATGAATACTCTCTATGATTTAGTAAATGAATTTGAATCTTTTTGTATTATTGCTACACATTCTCCTATAGTTATTAGAGAATTATTTTCAAAAAATGTATATGTATTAGAGAGGGAAAGCAATTTTCCGGTGATCCGAAGAATTGGCATAGAAAGTTTTGGTGAAAACTTAGGAATACTTACTGATGAAGTTTTTGGCGATAGGGGTGTTCCGAAACAATACAAGAAAATTTTATCACAGCTTGTGAAAGATGGGAAAACATTTGATGAGATTATAAACATTTTAGAATTTGATGAAATGCCATTAAGTTTGAATACTCGAATCTTTCTTAAACATATTGTTGAAAAGAATAATGAATAATTATAAACATTACGAAGGGGATGCTTTTGAATTTTACGAAAAAGTTTTTGCTCAAAAAAGAGGTAAATCCGGAAAAAATATCCTAGAATCATTTTCAAACGATATTAAGTCATTATACAAAAATTATGATAATAATTTTGACCAAAATTCTTTACAAATACTTATTAAAAACGATTTTAGTATTGATGTTTGTACACAATTGAAAGATTTATATAAATATTCTGCTAAAACATTTGTAGATCTTAGAACGGAGCTTACAACAACTAAAAACGGTCGAAAAGTTGAATGTCAATATTGCACCTTAGGAAAGGTACATACATTTGACCATTATATTCCTAAAGGAGAATTTGCCGAGTTTTCTGTACATCCAAAAAATTTACTTTGTTGTTGTGCTGAATGTAATTCGCTTAGGGGTAGTAAATGGAGAAAAGATGGGAAATTATTATCCTTAAATTTATATAAAGATATCCTCCCAAAAGAACAATATTTATTTGTATCCATTAATGATGTTAAATCTTTTGACTTCAACTTTTATTTAGAAAATAAATCAGGAATAGATGACGAATTATTTAAACGTATTGAATATCACTATAAAAGCTTGAAGCTTTTTGATCGCTTTGGTGAAAGTTCTGATAACGTAATTTCAAGTTTTTACGCAGATTTAAAAGCTTTTCAAGAATATCCTCTAAGTGAAAAATCAAAAGAAATAGTGCTAAAACAAATACATAGTCAACGTTTGGGTAAAGGTTTCAACTATTGGGAATCTATCTTGAAATTAGCACTACTTGATGATAAAGATTTCATGAACTCCTTAAGATAACATACTCGGTTCTAAATTTTACAGGTGTGCAATTTTCTAAATTTCTTTTTCTATAAATTCATCTATCAGATTATCTAAAGGAAAAAAAAGTTTTGTGATCTCTAAAATATGATCTTTCGTGAAGTTATTATCATTTCGAAACCATTTAATTTTATTCGAAAGTTGAGGTTTTTGCTTATTGTAAAATAGACTTGTAATATTTGAAGAGGCTTCGATAATGTGAGTTGCTAAATCAAAATGTTTAAAGGTATCTGAATTTATATCTTGGATAAAATGAGAATAAAAACTTTCTTGTCCATTGCCAATTATTTCCCATAACTCAAACTGTACTTCATTATTTTGAAGTGTCCCCAAAACATAAAAATCTGCATACACTCCCTGATCAAAATCTTTTTCACGTTCACAATAATAATGAGAACTGACAGAAGATTTTTTTTCGGTCAGAAGTTTAAATAATTTATTATAATTAACATTTATTATTGGAACACGACTGGAAATAGTATTGTGAGTTTCTGTTAATTTAATTCTACTCCCTTCGATTAAATTATTATTGTAGAGATATTCAACAATATCAGTTATTTGTTTAGGTATAAAAAACCAATATCCGTCAATATCATATATTCTTTTAAATGGTTTTGATACGTATTTGTCTTCCGTGAGCTTACCTAAATCTACTAATCCATCTTTATCAAAATAGGATTCAACAAATGTTTGTCCGTAATTTATTTTTTTTGGAATGTAGAAATCATGTTTATACTTTTCAACTTCAATCCTCTTTCCATAAAATAAGTAGCCAGCTAGAACTTTTATTTCTTCATTCAGTTCAGTTAAACCATAGCTGAAAATATTTCCTGTTTTTTTATTTTGGATGGTGCAGTAGATCATAAATTTTTGATTATTAATACAATGGATGTCAAAATTTATTGTAGGATTAATAAAGATCGCTATTTAGTTTTTGCAACAAAATTTTTAAATACTTGTAGCAGGCATATTTGCTTAATTTGAATTAGGATTTGTGAATTAGGATTTTGCGCGTGAAGATTACCGTATAATCTCTCAAAGTTACTATCTCGGAGCTCTTCGGGAACTTCTTTTACTAAATCCTGCAAATCTAAAACTTCCATAGGATTATCCACTGAAGAAAGTCTTTTACCATTGAGTTCTGCATTTCTAACAGTCAATGCAATTCTGGCTCGGGCGCCAAGTATTACAATGTGTAACCACTACCACAAATATTTGTTTGATATCCTGTTCTCTTGTCATAAGTTGAATTTTATCGTTATATGTTTCTACTAAAATACAAAAAAAAGTACTTCTCTGTCAATACAAGACGTAATATAACATTAAAGGGCATTCCTCAAATGCCCGGTTTTTCACTTGCAAATTTGTATAAAAGTCCTGCAGAGTTTAGAATTTAAGAACAGATTTAACATTTTAAAAATGGAAAAACAAAGAAAAAAACTACTGATTTGCGGTTTGACATTATTGGCTGTTGCTAACATTTCAGCCCAAGGTAACTGAAACATAAAAGACTCCATAAAGTTCATAACTTTTTTGTTTAAAGGTTGCAAATTTTGATTTATTTTCAATCTCTTTTCCGACCCATGGCCTAAAAGCGTTTTAGGCTTCGCTGAATATTTTTTAAAAGAAAAACCGATAAAAAGAAAGCAGATAATCAAAGCAGTCAATGTTGAAAGCCAAAAGGAAACGGAATAATCGGAGAGTACTTTTAGGGAGGAAGCCGTTTATGCCGTATTCTTTTGACTGGGAATAGTGAGGCTGGCCGCTCTACCTTAGCTGCCTTTTTACCTTTTGATTATGGTAAATGTTACGTTTACTTATTATTCTTTCATATAGTTAAAAATCCACATCATCTCCTTTCACAAATTTGTGTAATTTCTTATTTTAGTGAAAAAAAATAAATTTATGATAAATACGGACCAGCCAATCGTAGATCCAACTCTTGATAAGCTCGGAAGAATTTTATTTGCCCAAGAAATAGCTTCAGGTCTAGTCAACTCTTTCAAAGATAATAATGAAAGCATAGTGATTGGTCTAAGTGGTAACTGGGGATCAGGAAAATCAACATTGGTTAACTTTATAGTCGGCGAAATTGAAAAGATGTCGAAAGAACAAGAACAGGAAATTATCGTTATTAGATTTAATCCTTGGATGTTTACAGGACAGAGAGAATTACAGAATATATTTCTAAAAGAACTCTTGACGAAGTTTAAGACTAAGACAGCTAAACTTAAGGAATTATCTGAAAAGCTATCGGAATTTTTAGGACATTTAACGTGGCTAAAATATGTGCATTCTGGAACTGGCGAAGCTGTAAAAGATGTTAAGGAATTTTTAGAGGGAGTTAATAAAGAACAAGATATTAATGAACTCAAACAACAAATTGATAAGTTGCTCATTGCATCTAAGATTAAGCTGTATATCACTATCGATGATATTGATCGATTGACTCCAAGTGAAATTACAGATATTTTTCAACTGGTAAAATTGAATGGCAATTTTGCTAACACCATTTTTTTGCTGGCTTACGATCAGAAAGTGGTAGCCCAAGCATTAACTAAACAATTCGGTGAAAATGGTAATAAGTACATTGATAAAATTGTGCAGGTAGATTATACAATTCCTAATATTTCCACAAATACAATTTCCAGAATATTTGGTGACACCCTATTAAATTTATTTCCTGAAGGAGATATAAAAAATCTCATTGCAAAGGAACTAGAAACTATAAAAGGACAAAATTTTGTGAAGTATTTCTCGTCGTTAAGAGATGTATATCGATTTACGAATAGTTTGAAATTAAGACTTTCATCTGTGTACAAGGATCTTAATCTTTTTGATTTTCTAAGAATTGAAGCTTTAAGGATTTTTGATTTTGATGCGTACGAATACATCCTAAACTCAAAGGATGATCTTGTCGCTAAGAAAGATGGAGCTAATAATATGTTGGGGAATCAGCCTGCTGAGAAAAAATCGATTATAGAAAGGACTTCTTTTGGAGGGATAACACAAAGTATTTTAATAGAACTCTTTGATATTGGGGATTTTGGTTTTTTTCAAAGTATGGATGAGGAAGGCTTAATTAAAAATAAAAGATTAGCCAACAAACATTTTTTTGATCGTTATTTTAATCTTCAATTGGGCGATTTTGATATTCCGGAATTGACGTTCAATCAGTTCATCAATAATTCATCAATATTAGAAAAAGAAAAAATATTGCAGGAAATAAGGGAAAAGGATAATTTGGTTAAATTTCTTCGTTGGGTAGAACTAAAATGCAGTGATGTCGAAATTGATAAAATTAAAAATATTTTTGACGCAGCTTTAAATTTTTGCGAAAAGGTTGAATACACAAGAGGTAGCTACTTTGGCTTCGGATCTGATTTTAGCTTCTTAATTCACTTTTGCCATAAACTGCTTGAAAGAATCAACGGTAGAGATCAAAGCAAAGATTTAATCTTAGATAGGTTAAATTCAAAAAAAGGTAATTATACTTTTGTAGACTATTATCTGACAGATACTATAATCTTAGTGAAAATCAGAGGTGATGAAGGCAAATCTACTTACAATTATCTTTGGAATACCTTATATACCGGAAATGAAGACGATGATAAAGCATTTTTCGACGAAGTATTACAATTTCAGAAAAACTCTCTTTTGTTTCTCTTTACCAAACATCTGGAAGGTATTTCATTGTTAAATGATGATCAGTTAACCATGATTTTACCTTTAATGGAAGAGTATTTTCCTAATGAATTCAAAGAAGAGTTTCCGAAGCTTATAGATGATGATAAAAAGTTACTTCATTATATTTGGCTTTCAGCTAAAAGGGCTTATCGAACTTCAACTTCTCTTAAGGGTATCTCTTTTCAGCTTTCTGAATCTCAATTTTTACCGGGACTTGATAAGGAACATGCAAAAGAAAGATTAATCCATACAAATCAAAGTGACCTAAATGAAGATGAGAAAAAAGTTTTGAATTTATATTTAAAAGCATATGCGGATGGCTTTAAAGAAAAGAGATATTATGATATTGATGATTTGAATAAAATTTTAGATTCTTGATAAAATATAAAACTGTTCCAGCTTCTATCGGTGGAATACTTTGTTGATTTACCTATTATTTATGATCTCAGTAAATGTTTTTCTTTTTTTGATGGCTTTATATTTACTTTCTCACGGTCCAACAAATACCATTAACTTAAAGGTTTTTAAGACTTCATACTAAATGTTCATTTTTGGTAATTTTCAAATTATAAAAATTAATATTTGTTTTTTTTAATTTATTATTGACCACGGTGTGACTTGAATTGGTTAGCTAACATTTAAATAATTTATTTATGTTTCGAAGAACTGAATATTATAACTTGCCTAGAAAGTATAGACGTAGACACGACTATTGTGAGTTTGTAATTAATCAAATTGAAGAATTAATAGTTGATGAGAAATTTATAGAATTAAAAGCACAGGAGTTTAAATTTCCAAAAGAAGTAATGGAAGGAATCCAAAGCTCTAACGAACATATTTTTGACATATTTAAAGAATTAGGCTTGAAGAATGAATTAAATAAAGCAGTAAGAACTCATTTAGTATTATCACTAATAATGGAAACCTGCTACTTTATTCAAGAAAGTCTTTTATGTTCACTGAAAATGAGAATGACTGTCAGTTTCACGCTTTTACGAAAGCCATTTTTAGAAATTTTAATACTGGTAATGCGTATTCTGAACGAATCTGATTTTGTAGATAAATTTAATAATTTGGATGGATTCGACCCTCTTAAAACCACTCCCTCTGAGAAAAAGGAATTACTAAGTAAAACCAACAGTTTATTATTTAATAATTTTGATAATGATGATTTATTTGATTTTATATTTAATAAAGAGTTTGGTGACAGTTTATTTAATCTGACAAATAATGCTATCCATCTTTATACCGACAGAAACAAAATTTCTGCAACGGAAAAACAAAATTTAAATTTTATTTTTAGCACTCAAGAGAATATTGATTCAATGTGGGATTACATATATACTAATCTGCCAATGTTATTGTCTTTTTTAGCATTTTCTTTTGACTTACTGGTATTTAAATCTACAAATTTGAACGAAAATGTTTTTGTTGAAAGGCATAAACTAAGGGAGAAAACAAGAAATAAAAGTCGAATAAAATAGGCTATGAGTAAAAAACTAATAAATTGTTTCAATACAGTAGTGGTTACTAGAAATGCAATTTAAAAGGATTTGCAGCCTAATCCAAAATCAAATTTGCGGGGAAAAATTATACGAAACTCTATGAATAAAGAAAAGCAAGGATAAATCCTTGCTTTAATTAGTGTTGCCCAGGTCTTGACCTGCAATGTTGAGTTACGAATTCTAGACGCCCGAAACGTATTCTAGTATAAGCTCTTACAAAAACCGGTCTCCACAAGGAGCATAGTAAACATCTGTTCATGATACAAAA
>Ga0308164_10000965_pt1 | contig 37726 bp, 34 predicted proteins | sample PhyTR2_FD_201031 | JGI IMG/M metagenome (GOLD analysis project Ga0308164, IMG submission 201031) | Phyllosphere microbial communities from UC Gill Tract Community Farm, Albany, California, United States - DLSLT.R2 | ecosystem: Host-associated > Plants > Phyllosphere > Unclassified | place: USA... | reverse complement strand
AGACACCGGAGAGGTGGCAGAGTGGTCGAATGTACCTGACTCGAAATCAGGCGTACGTGCGAACGTACCGAGGGTTCGAATCCCTCCCTCTCCTCCAGGACCGGCTTCCTGATGGCACCACGCGGTGCCACCGAAAAGCCCATCAAAGCCCCGCCAGCCGGGGCTTTTTTGCGTCCGGTCGCATGGGGTCGCGCGTCGATGCTTCCGTCGAGGGTCGATCACCTCCATGACACCGGCTGTTACGGCATTGTGATGTCACACGTCTTCTCGGCTTCGACCGTGGCGAGGGCACGAAGAGGGATCGTGCGCGTCCATCGCAGGGCGGCGATGCATCGGCATCGCCACCGAGGGCAGAATCCGATCACGACCAGCCACCCGCCGCCGCCATCATGAAGATCCAGCGCCTGAAGACCTGTGCCCTCGCTCTCGCGCTCTGTGGCGCGCTCGGCAGCCAGGGATGCGCGACCGGCGGCGACGCCCATGCGTGGCCCGCCAGGATCGTCGCGTCGGACCAGCTTCGACCCGCGGAACGCCTGCGCCTCACGATGCCGCGCCGGAACCTGGGCGATCCCATGCCCAACGGCACCGCCGTGCTGCGCGTGCATGTGGACGAACTCGGCATCGTGCGCAGGACCTCGCTCGAGACCAGCAGCGGCAGCGCGGTGCTCGATGGCGCCGCGCAGCGCGCGCTCGTCGGCGCGCGGTTCGTTCCCTATCGGGAGGCCGGCGAGGCGATGGCCGTCACCACGCTCATGCCGGTGAGCGTGAAGGCCTTCGCCCAGTGCCGGGCCATGAGGTCGTTCGACTGCTGAGCCATCGCAGGCGCAAGCGAAAGTGCGCGGCAACTCGGTCGCACGAACCAAAGTTGTTGCTGCGCTACACTTCGAAAAGTTTCTCGATGGTTACAAGTGCATGGCGCAGCAGGCACTGACAATCCAGGAATCAACTTTCGGCTTGGGGGAATCATTGGGGACCCGGGGTACAGCGAGACGAGCGGAAGACCGGCGTCCAGACCGCCATGCAGCTCGATCCGATGATGCTTCCCTCTCCTCCAGTGGCGCCCATCGAGGCGCCATTTTTTTGCTTCTCGCCTCCGGCCATGGTGCCTCCGCGAGCAAGTTCATCCGTCTGGGAGCGATGAATCCAATGCAATTTCCCCGGCCGACAAAGGTAGTGAGTCATGAAGGGTAATTCGTCTTTCGTGGGTCTCGGCAACTCCTCGTTCGCGAGCCTGACGCCCGCGCCGGCCACGGCCGACGAAGCCGAACCCTGGGTCCGCGGCGAGCTCATCCGCAGTCTGATGCGCGCGGCGCGCGGCTCCTATCTGCTGGCCGCCGCCCTGATGCCCGCCATGGTCGGACTGAGCTGGGGTCACGTGCCGCGCTGGCAGCTGTTCCTCTGGCTCTTCCTGGGCATCGTCGCCACCAGCTTCCGCGTCTGGGGTGAACGCGTCTACATGCGCGACTATGCCGACAAGGATTCGACGGCGCAGCAGGAATATGTCGACCGCTACAGCTTCCTCTGGATGGGCAGCGCCTTCGCCTGGGGCCTGTCGATCCTGATCTTCTTCGAGCGCACGCCGATCGTGAACCAGTTCATGAGCTGGCTGATCGTCGCCGGCGTGGCGACCTTCCCGCTCAACGGCCTGGCGCTCTATCCGCCGCTGCTCAAGCGCTACGTGAACATGCTGTTCATGACGATGATGTCGGCGGTCGCCTATCGGGTGGTTCAGCTGGAATTCATGCGGCCGCACTTCCATTACGGTTTCCTGCTGCTGCCGGTCCTGCACTGGGGCCTGCTGCTGCGCTCGGGACGGCGCATCCACGAGACCGCCCGCAACAGCTTCGAATTGCTGTTCCACAACCACATCCTCATCAGTTCCCTCACGCAGCAGCGCCAGGCCGCCGTCTCGGCCGTGGCCATGAAGAACCGCTTCCTCGCCAGCGCGGCGCACGACATGCGCCAGCCCGTGCTGGCCCTGTCGCTCTATGCCGACTGGCTGCGCAACGAGCCCGAGCTGGTGGAGGAGATCGCTCCCAAGATCGTGCGCGCGACGCACGCGGTGAATGCCCTGTTCGACTCGCTGTTCGATCTGGCGCGGATCGACTCCGGCCAGGTGAAGCTGCACATCGAGCGCGTCGACGTGGCCCAGCTGCTGCACGACCTCGAGCTGCAGTACCGGCCGGTGGCCGAGGCCAAGGGCCTGCGCTTCCGCGTCCACACGACCTCCGGCGTCATCCTGACCGATCCGATCCGCGTGCGCCGCATGCTGGGCAACCTGCTGGCCAACGCCATCAAGTACACCGCCGAGGGCGGCGTGCTGCTGGCCGCGCGGCAGACCCGCGAGGGCCTGCGGGTCGAGGTCTGGGACACCGGCATCGGCATCGCGCGCGAGCACCTGCGCGACGTGTTCCTGGAGTTCTACAAGGTGGCCGACCACGCCGGCACGTCGGATGGCTTCGGCCTGGGCCTGGCGATCGTGGCGCGGCTGTCCCATGCATTGGGACATCCGGTGAGCGTGCGTTCGCGCCTGGGGCGGGGCAGTGTCTTCAGGGTCGCGTTGCACGACGCCGACGAGTCGACGGCCCAGACCCGGATCTCGGGCGCCGTCGGCTGAGCCCCGGGGCCGGTTACAGAATCAGAGCGTTCTGTCGTATCCGGATCACATCGAGCCGGACAACAGCCCGTGGCTGCGCGCGTGATGCAGGGCCTGGGTGCGGCTCTTGACGCCCAGGCGGCGGAACAGGCGCCACAGGTGCACCTTCACGGTGTGCTCGCTGATCTCGAGTTCGGCGGCGATGTCGCGGTTGCTCATGCCCTTGTCGAGCATGGCGATCAGCTGGGTCTGGCGCTTCGAGAGCTTGCCGCTGGCGGAGGTCGCGACGGGTTCCTCGGCTTCGCTGTCGGCCATCAGCAGGCCGCGCAGGGCCGCGGTGAGTTCGGCCGAGCTGGCCGACTTCTCGATGTAGGTGTCGGCGCCGGCCTCGATGCAGGCCTCCTCCATGTCGGCCGCCGGAGAAGCCGAGTACACGGCGATCGGCACGTTCGGATAGACCTCCTTGACCGCGATCACGCCCGAGCAGCCCGTGGTGTCGGGCAGCTTGAGGTCGAGGCAGAAGAGGTCGGGCATGCCATGCTGCTTGACGGCGCCGGTCAGCTTGTCGAGGCGCTCCAGCTCCACGATGCTTTCGGCCGGTCGCAGGCGCCTCAACACCATGACGATGGCGTCACGCATCAGGGGGTGGTCGTCAATGACATAGATACTCATGGTCTGCTCTCTTGGTAGATGCCCCGGCGGCCCTGCGGGCTCCGGGACGCGATTCGCCGTTGTTCAAACGCCGCTGGACGTATTAGCCAGCGTCTCCAACGCCTCGATGGTTATACGTATTGTTTCATTGTCGATGGGTTCGAGGCGATTGGCGAGTGTGTTCAATGCTTCTCCCCGCTGCTCCTGCAACAAGGCGATGGCCCGGCCGGCCTCCTGCGGCGTCCCGAAACCCTGGCTCTGCAGCAGCAGCTGGCCCTGGGCATCGAGGAACTTGAAACGGAACGATCCGTCGCGCTCGCGATATTGCTTGAAGCTCGGGCGCGCGGCCCTGGCCGCCTTCGCCGCGGCGGGCTGACGGGCCGGCTCCAGCCGGCGCAGGCCGACCGCGTGGCGCAGCTCGGCGATGAAGGGGCGCGAGATCGCGCGGGCCTTCTCGGCGCCGGCCAGCAGCACGCGCTCGATGTGCGCCGGATCGGCCATCAGGGCCTCGTACTGCGCCCGCAGCGGCGCGATCTCGCGGTCGACGCGCTCGAACACCACCTGCTTGGCGTCGCCCCAGCCGATGCCCTCGGCGAAGGAGCGGCGCAGGGTGGCGGTCTCGTCGGCGTCGGCGAAGGCCTGGTAGAGCTGGAACAGGGCCGAACCCTCGGTCTCCTTGGGTTCGCCCGGCGCGCGCGAGTCGGTCACGATGCCGCCGATGAGCTTCTGCAGCTGGGCGCGCGGCGTGAACAGCGGGATCGTGTTGTCGTAGCTCTTGCTCATCTTGCGGCCGTCGAGGCCGGGCAGGGTCGCCACCGCCTCGTCGATCGCAGCCTCGGGCAGCGTGAAGTGGTCGCCGTAGAGGTGGTTGAAGCGCTGCGCCATGTCGCGCGCCATCTCGATGTGCTGGACCTGGTCGCGGCCGACCGGCACCTTGTGGGCGTTGAACATCAGGATGTCGGCGCCCATCAATACCGGGTACATGAACAGGCCGGCGGTGACGTCGGCGTCGGGGTCCTCGGCGCGGGCGGTGTTGCGGTCGACCGCCGCCTTGTAGGCGTGGGCTCGGTTGAGCAGGCCCTTGCCGGTGACGCAGGTCAGGAACCAGGTCAGCTCGGCGATCTCCGGGATGTCGGACTGGCGGTAGAAGGTCACGCGCTCGGGGTCGAGCCCGCAGGCCAGCCAGGTGGCGGCGATCTCCAGGGTCGAGCGCTGGATGCGCGCCGGATCGTCGACCTTGATCAGCGAGTGGTAGTCGGCCAGGAAATAGAAGCTCTGCACATCGGCGCGGCGGCTGAAGCGCACGGCATGGCGCACCGAGCCGACGTAGTTGCCCAGGTGCGGCGTGCCGGTGGTCGTGATGCCGGTGAGGTAGCGGGTGAAGGGCGGCGTGGAGGGCGGCGTGGAGGGCGGCGTCATGGGAACGGTCGGAAAGATGGAAGGGGGTGCGGCGGGCGGCTAGCGCAGCAGGAATTCGAACGGCGACACCAGCACGCCGATCGCCTTCAGGCCGAATTGCATCAGCGGCTGCAGCCACCAGGTGCCGACGACGCCGGCGAGCACCAGCGCCAGGACGATGAAGAAGCCGAAGGGCTCGATGCGCATCAGGACGTCCTGGGCGCGCCCGCGCGGCAGCAGGCCGGCCAGCACGCGGCCGCCGTCGAGCGGGGGCAGGGGAAACAGGTTGAAGGCCCACATCACCAGGTTCACCATGATGCCGCCCTGCGCCATGCGGATGAAGAAGGTCTCGTCGATGCCCAGGGCGACCAGCGCCAGCAGCACCAGCGCCCAGCCGATCGCCATGACGAAGTTCGACGCCGGCCCGGCCAGCGCCACCCAGATCATGTCGCGCTTGGGATGGCGCAGGTTGCCGAACTGCACCGGCACCGGCTTGGCGTAGCCGAACAGGAAGGCGCCGGAGGTGGCGAAATACAGCAGCAGCGGCATCAGGATGGTGCCGACCGGGTCGATGTGGCGCAGCGGATTGAGCGTCATGCGGCCCAGGACATAGGCGGTGTCGTCGCCGAAATGGCGCGCCGCGTAACCGTGCGCCGCCTCGTGGACCGTGATGGCGAAGATGACCGGCAGGGCATAGATCGCGACGGTCTGGATGAGCTGGGAGAGCTGGGGAAACTGGAAAAGGTCCACCGGTCGATTGTCTCAGAGGGGGCCGGCGCGCAGCCTGGACCTACAGCCCGAGCGGCGCCAGCGCGCCCCGGCCCTGGCGCAGGATGACCGGTTCGTCGCCGTCGCCCACCGGCGTCAGGTCGACCACCGTGGTCGGCTCCGACGCGCAGGCGCCGGCATCGATCACGGCGCCGATGAGCTTCTCGAAGCGCTCGCGGATCTCCTGCGCGTCGTTCATCGGTTCGGTCTCGCCCGGCGGGATCAGGGTGGTCGCCAGCAGCGGCTCGCCCAGCAATGTCAGCAGCTCGCACAGCACCTTGTGGTCGGGCACGCGCAGGCCGATGGTCTTGCGCTGCGGATGGCTGACGCGCCGCGGCACCTCCTTGGTCGCCTCCAGGATGAAGGTGTAGGGACCGGGCGTGGCGGCCTTGAGCAGGCGGTACTGCTTGTTGTCGACGCGGGCGTAGTTCGACAGCTCGCCCAGGTCGCGGCACAGCAGGGTGAGGTGGTGCTTGTCGTCGACCTGGCGCACGCGCCGCAGCCGGTCGACCGCTTCCTTGTCGTCGAGGTGGCAGACGAAGGCATAGCTCGAATCGGTCGGCACGGCGATGACTTCGCCGCGCTGGAGCAGGGTCACGGCCTGCTTGAGCAGGCGCTGCTGGGGGTTGTCGGGGTGGACTTCGAAAAACTGTGCCATTGGCGGGCTCCTTTCGCTCAGGTCTCGGCCGGTTCGATCGGCACGCGCCGCTCGCGCACCGTCAGCCAGGCGCCGGCCGCGCCGCAGGCCGCGATCATTCCCATGCCGATCAGCGACCCGGTGTCGGGGATGTGCGAGAAGACCAGCCAGCCGCCGAGCGTCGCGAAGCCGATCTGCGCATAGAGATAGGGTGTGAGGGTGGAGGCGGGGGCGCGCTGGTAGGCCAGGATCAACAGGAAATGTCCGATCGAGCCCATCACGCCCATGATGCACAGCACGCCCCACAGGTGCCACGAGGGCAGCGCCGTCCAGGCGAACGGCAGGGCGCACGAGGCGATCAGCGTGCCGACCCAGCCGGTGTAGAAATGCATCGTCAGCGGACTCTCGGTCTGCGCCAGCCGGCTGGTGAGGACCTGGAAGCAGGCATTGGTCAGCACCAGGCCGAGCGGCAGCAGGATGGCCCAGCTGAAGGTGCCGCTGCCCGGCCGCAGGATGACCAGGGTGCCGACGAAGCCGCCGGCCACCAGACTCCAGCGCAGCGCCGACACCTGCTCCTTGAGCACCGTGGCGGCCAGCAGGGTCACCACCAGCGGCGCGATCAGCACCACCGCCGTGAATTCCGCCAGCGGCATGTAGCGCAGGCTCAGGAACGCGAAGATGCTGGTGCTCAGCAGCAGGGCGCCACGCAAGGCGTGGAAGCGGGGGTGCGCGGTGCGCAGGATCGCCGTGCCGTGGCGAGGCAGCAGGAACAGGGTGGTCGCGACGGCCTGGAAGGCATAGCGGAACCACACGCCCATCAGGATCGGCACGCCGGCCACGGAGATCTTGGTCGCGGTGTCCAGCGTGGTGAAGCAGGCCACCGCCAGGATCAGCAGGCCGATGCCGGCGAGGATCCGTTCGGATTCGAGGTCGCGCGTCGGTCGGGTCTCGCCCGGGGACCGATCGCCGGGCAGCGCGCTCACCGGATGCGGTCTTCGAGCAGTTCCCAGACCGGCGTCAGGGTGCCGGGCAGCCAGGGCAGTTGGCCGAGATCGGTGTGGCTTTCGTCGGGACTGTGGAAATCGCTGCCGCGCGAGGCGGCGAAGCCGTATTCGAGCGCCTTGTCGGCGTACTCGACGTACTCGGCCGGCGTGTGGCTGCCGGTCACGACCTCGATGGCGCGGCCACCGTGGGCCTGGAATTCGGTGAAGAGCGCGTGCTCCTCGTTGGCCGTGAAGCGATAGCGCCCGGGATGCGCGACCACCGCGATGCCGCCGGCCTCGGTGATCCAGTGCACCGCGTCCTTCAGGCTGGCCCAGCGATGCGGCACGTAGCCGGGCTTGCCCTCGGTCAGGTACTTGCGGAACACCTCGGGCGTGTCCTTGCAGACGCCGCTCTCGACCAGGAAGCGCGCGAAGTGCGTGCGCGAGATCAGTTCGGGATTGCCGACGAAGCGCAGGGCGCCCTCGTAGGCGCCGGCGATGCCGACCTTGGCCAGTCCGGCGGCCATCTCCTGCGCGCGCGCCTGACGACCGCCGCGCGTGGCGTGCAGGCCGTCGCGGATGCGGGTGTCGTCGGCATCGAAGCCCAGGCCGACGATGTGGACGGTCTCGCCGGCGAAGGTGACCGAGATCTCGGCGCCGGTCAGGTAGCGCATGCCATGCGCGTGGGCGGCATCGCGGGCGCGCTGCTGGCCGGCCACCTCGTCGTGGTCGGTCAGGGCCCAGAGCTCGACGCCATTGGCGGCGGCGCGCTCGGCCAGGGCTTCGGGCGTGAGCGTGCCATCGGAGACCACGGAATGGCAATGCAGGTCGGCGTTGAGGATGGAAGGCACCCGCCGATCTTATTCGCGAAGGGCGGCCTCGCGCAGCGCGCCGGCGACATGCCCCCGTCGTCGCCTCGGCCACACCGGGGCGGCATGCCCGGCCGGGGCCGGCTCCGCTCGTCAGCCGTCCCGGTGGCGCCGCAAGGTGACCCAGCCGGCCACGGCGGTGAAGCCCAGCACGATCGCCACCACGATCCAGAAGCCATGGGCGTCCTCGGCCAGCGGGATGCCGCCGACGTTCATGCCGAACAGGCCGGCGAGGATGTTGATCGGCAATGCCAGCACCGTGACCACCGTCAGCACGAACAGGCTGCGGTTGTTGTCCTCGTTGACGCTGGCGGCGATCTCCTCCTGCAGCAGCTTGATGCGCTCCTGCAGGCCCTGCATGTCGCGCAGCACGACCGAGAACTCCTCGCTGGCGCCACGCAGTTCCTGCAGGTCGTCCTCGGGCACCCAGGCCGGCGGGTGCTGCAGCAGGCGGAACAGGGCCGCCGGCTCGGGCGCCAGCAGGCGCTGCAGCCGCACCAGCAGCCGGCGCAGCACGCCCAGGCGCGCGCGCTTGCGGTCGAGCCGGCCGCTCAGCAGGGCATCCTCGACATCGTCGACGCGCGTGGTCACGCCGCGCACGATGCCCACCAGGCCATCGGCCTGCGTGCGCATGAGCTGTTCCAGCAGGCCGATGCTGGAGCCCGGCGCGTCGCCCCGGCGCACGGCCGTGCGCAGGACGTCCACCGAGCGCAGCGGGCGCGTGCGCGCCGTCACCACCAGGCGCGGACCGACGCTGACCCACAGCGTCGCGATGTCCGAGGGCTCGAAGCCGAAATCGAAGTGCACGTCGTTGATCACCGCCACCAGGGCGTCGTCGTCGCGCTCGATGCGGGTCGAATGGGAGCCGTCCTTGAGCGCCTCGAAGAAGGCATCGGAGAGGCCGGCGTGGCGCTCGATCCAGCGCTCGGCGTGGGCGTGGCTCAGGTTGAAGTGCAGCCAGGCGAAGGCGCCGGAGGCATCGCCGTCGTCGTCGCCAGGTCCGGTGTCGCGGCCCAGCCAGGCCGCCGCCTCGCCGATGTCCAGCGGCCGCACGGCGTCCACGCCGGGGGCGGCGGCGAACAGGTAGCCGCAGATCAGGCCGGCGTCGTCGCCGGGGTGGGGCGGCGGACCCGTCGCATCGGGCACGGGCAGCGTCATGGAAACTCGCGTTGCATCGGAGAGGGGAGCGGTGCGAGGATGTTCGCGCCGGCATGTGACAGGCAGATGTCGGTGGCGCGACACTGTCATGCGGCCGTCATGGGGCCACGGCAGCATCGCGGCGTTCCTGCGCAGTCCTTCTTCCATCCCTCTCCATCCTTCGACGACACCATGCCGGCCAGCTTCCATCCCGACCCAGACGAACTCATGCAGCGCATCGCCCGCGACCTCGTCGACAGCTACGACGAGGAGCTGGAACTGGAGATCGAGGATCGCCACGTCGACGAAGCCGGCGATCCGGTCGGCGTCGACCGGGTCGCGCGGGCTTCCTACTTCAAGGAGCTGTTCCGCCTGCAGGGCGAGCTGGTCAAGCTGCAGGACTGGGTGCAGCACAGCCGGCAGAAGGTGGTGATCCTGTTCGAGGGCCGCGACGCCGCCGGCAAGGGCGGCGTGATCAAGCGCATCACGCAGCGGCTCAACCCGCGCGTGGCGCGCGTGGCGGCGCTGCCCGCGCCCAACGACCGCGAACGCACGCAGTGGTATTTCCAGCGCTATGTCGCGCACCTGCCGGCCGCCGGCGAGATCGTGCTGTTCGACCGCAGCTGGTACAACCGCGCCGGCGTCGAGCGGGTCATGGGCTTCTGCAGCGACGACGAGTACGAGGAGTTCTTCCGCAGCGTGCCGGATTTCGAGCGCATGCTGGTGCGCTCGGGCATCAAGCTGATCAAGTACTGGTTCTCCATCACCGACGACGAGCAGCACCTGCGCTTCCTCGGCCGCATCCACGATCCGCTCAAGCAGTGGAAGCTCAGCCCGATGGACCTGGAGAGCCGCCGCCGCTGGGAGGAATACACCAAGGCCAAGGAGATCATGCTGGAGCGCACCCACATCGAGGAGGCGCCGTGGTGGGTGGTGCAGGCGGTCGACAAGAAGAAGGCGCGCCTGAACTGCATCGCCCACCTGCTGGGCCAGCTGCCCTATCACGAGATCGAGCATCCACCCATCAGCCTGCCCGCGCGGATGCGCAACCCGGACTATTTCCGCCAGCCGGTGCCGGCGAACATGATCGTCCCCGAGATCTACTGAGCGCCGACGGCCCGGGCGGATTGGGCCAAAGGCCGACGCCGGACCCCTGGACGAGGCGTCACACTGTTTCCCATGGCCCGACGCTCCTCCTTCTCCGCTTCCTCCGCCACGTCCGCGCTCACGCGCGCGTACCAGCGCAACCTCCAGGCCTTCACCCAGGCCGCGATCGGCAACGGCCGGCGCATCGCCAGGCAGGTGACGAAGAAGGTCGCCGACGCCGCCGCCGAGCAGCGCAAGCCGCCACCCGGACCGGGCGACTGGATCAGCGGCATCGCCATGGGACCCGGCGGCACGCGCGGCTATCACCTCTATCGGCCGCCGGGCCTCCAGCTGGCCTTCGGCGAGAAGCTGCCGCTGATGGTGATGCTGCATGGCTGCGGCCAGACCGGCCGCGAATTCGCCACCAGCACCCGCATGAACCGGCTGGCGGCGCGCGAGCGCTTCCTGGTGCTCTATCCCGAGCAGGACCGTCTGCACCATCCGCAGGGCTGCTGGAACTGGTACGACACCCGCTCGGGCAATGCCGACCGCGAGGCGGCGACATTGATGGCCGCCATCGACCAGGTCTGCCTGCTGTATGCGGTCGACCGCGCGCGCGTGGCGGTGGCGGGCCTGTCCGCCGGCGCCGGCATGGCGGCATTGCTGGCGACCCGCCAGCCCGGCCGCTTCGCGGCGGTGGTGATGCATTCGGGCGTGGCGCCGGGCGCCGCGCAGTCCACCGCCACCGCCATCAGCGCCATGCATGGCCGCCGCGCCGCCTCCATCCCGACCACCGCCGTGGGCAAGGCCATCGGCGCGGCCGCGCAGGGCGCGGTGCTGCCGCCCCTGCTGGTGCTGCATGGCGATGCCGATCACGTGGTGGCGGCGAGCAACGCCCACAGCGCCGCCATGGTGTGGGCGGCGGCGACGGCGGGGCGCCCCTCGCCCGAGCGCCTGGTGCGGCGCGGCCAGCGCCATCCGATGCGCGTCACCGACTTCAAGCGCGGCCGCCGCACCGTCGTCACGCTGTGCCAGATCGAGAAGCTCGGCCACGCCTGGAGCGGCGGCCTCAAGAGCGTCGCCTACAGCGACCCGGCCGGCCCGGATGCCTCGCGCCTGCTGTGGGCCTTCGTGCAGAAGCAGTTCAAGCCTGTGATATGAACGTCGCCTCGTTCCCCCACCCAAGAATCAGGAGACTCCCATGACCCCTCGCCGCCTCTTCGTCCCGGCGCTCCTCGCCGCCGCGCTCCTGCCCGCCGTCGCGCTGGCGCAGGCCTGGCCCGCGAAGCAGCCCATCAAGATCATCTCGCCCTACGCCCCGGGCGGCACCACCGACGTCATGGCGCGGCTCCTGGCGATTCCGCTCCAGCAGAAGCTCGGCCAGACCGTGGTGGTGGAGAACAAGGGCGGTGCCGGCGGCAACGTCGGCACCGACTACGTGTCCAAGGCCGCGCCCGACGGCTACACGCTGCTGCTGGCGGCGAGCGGACCGATCGTCATCTCGCCGTCGCTCTACGCCAAGCTGCCCTACCAGCCGATCGCGGACTTCACCTTCGTCGCGCCGGTGGCCAACGCGGCCTTCGTGGTGCTGGCCAATCCGGCCTCGGGCATCACCTCCATCAAGGACCTGATCGCGCGCGCCAAGAAGGGCGACAAGATCAACTTCGCCTCGGCCGGCTCCGGCACGCCGCAGCACATCATCGGCGAGATGTTCAACCAGAGCGCCGGCATCAAGATGCAGCACATCCCGTACAAGGGATCGGGTCCGGCCATGAACGACCTGCTGGCGGGCCAGGTGCCGGTGTCGTTCGAGAACCCGGTGCCGGCGATGCCCCACGTCAAGGCCGGCAAGGTCAAGGTGCTGGCCAGCACCGGCCTCACGCGATCGGCCGCCTTCCCCGACATCCCGACGGTCGCCGAACTCGGCCTGCCGGGCTTCGATGCCAAGCCGTGGTACGGCCTGCTGGCCCCGGCCGGCCTGGACCCCGCCATCGCCAGGAAGCTCAACGAGGTCGTGCGCGAGGCGCTCGCCAGCACCGAGATGAAGGCCCGGATCTTCGCCCTCGGCGCCGAGCCGATGAACATGTCGTCGGCCGACTTCCAGGCCTTCGCGCAGAAGGACCTGGACAAGTGGACCAAGGTCGTCAAGACCTCGGGCGCGACCCCCGACTGACATGGCGGCACTGACGATCGCGGACCTGCGCGCCGCCGCCGCGCGCCACGCGCCGGACCCGGCCTGCCCGTGCGGGGCGCTGCGGTGCCGGGGCTGGGAGAGCCTGCCGGCGACCTTCGACGGCGCGCTGCTCGAATGCGTCGGCAGCCTGCGCGAGGGCGATGCCTACGACGAGCCGACGCTGGAGGAATTCCACCCCGACGGCACCCGCTACGACGCGCCCGATGCCCCCATCTCGCTCGCCCACTTCCCCTACAACCGCTGCGAACTCTGGCGCTGCGTGAACTGTGCCCGACCGTTCCTGCGCTACACGGAATACGGCGGCTACTACGTCGACCCGCGCATCCGTGCCCTGGACCCCAGCCTCCTGATCGACCCGACATGAATCCCCGCCCCCTCGTCGTCGTGCTCGACGACCTCGAAGATGCCGCCCGCCGGCTGGCCGACTGGTCGGCCATCGAACGGCGCGCCGACCTGCGCATCCACACCGCCCAGCTGCGGGACGCCGATCTGCTCGATGCCGTGAAGGACGCCGACGCCCTGGTGCTGATGCGCGACCGGACGCCGGTCGATGCCGCGCTGGTCGCGGCCATGCCCAGGCTGAAGTACCTGGCCTTCACCGGCACGCGCAACGCGGCGCTCGATGTCGCCGCGCTGCGGGCGCGTGGCGTGCCGGTGTGCCACACGGCCTGGGGACCGTCCAAGGAGAGCACCTGCGAACTCGCATGGGCCCTGATCCTGGCGGCGGCCAAGCGCCTGCCGCAGGCCGTGGCGGCGATGGGGGAGGGCCGGTGGCGCGATGGCGGCCCGCTCGGTCAGGTGCTGCATGGCGAACGGCTGGGCCTGGTCGGTCTGGGCGAGATCGGCGCGCGCATGGCCCGCGTGGCCCGGGCCTTCGGCATGGAGGTGGTGGCCTGGAGCCCGCGCATGACCGCCGAGCGGGCGGCCGAGCATGGCGCGCACGCGGTGTCGCTCGACGAGCTGGTGGCGACCTCGAAGGTCGTGAGCCTGCACCTGGTGATGACCGAGGCGACGCGCCACCTGTTCGATGCCGGGCGGCTGGCGCGGATGCGTCCGGATGCCGTGTTCGTGAACACCTCGCGCGCCGGCCTGGTCGACGAGGCCGCGCTGGTCGACGCCCTGCGCGCCGGCCGCCCGGGCGCGGCGGCGCTCGATGTGTACTCGAGCGAGCCGCTGCCCGTCGCGCATCCGCTGCGCGGACTCCCCAACGCATTGCTGTCGCCGCACCTGGGGTTCGTGTCGCAACCGGTGTTCGAGCGCTTCTACCGGGACGCGGCCGAGGGCGTGCAGGCCTGGCTGGATGGCGCGCCGTTGCCGCGCCTGATGCCGGGCGGCTGACACCCCGGGAACGGGCGGTCTCGGCGCCGTACGCCACCCGGCGTATTGGCCGAAGCCGCCGCGCTGCGCAGACTCCTTCCATCCAGACACCACCGAGAAGGAAGAAGTCATCATGCAGCAGCAGCAACGCCGTTTCACCCTCAAGGCGATCACCGCCGCCGTCGCCTTCGCCGGGCTCGGCGTCGCGCCGGCCTTCGCCGCCGACACCATCAAGGTCGGCATCCTGCACTCGCTCTCGGGCACCATGGCCATCTCCGAGACCGCGCTCAAGGACGTGGCCCTGATGACCATCGAGGAGATCAACGCCAAGGGCGGCGTGATGGGCAAGAAGCTCGAACCCGTGATCGTCGACCCGGCCTCCAACTGGCCGCTGTTCGCCGAGAAGACCAAGCAGCTGCTCGGCCAGGACAAGGTCGCCGTCATCTTCGGCTGCTGGACCTCGGTGTCGCGCAAGTCGGTGCTGCCGGTGGTCGAGGAGCAGAACGGCCTCCTGTTCTACCCCGTCCAGTACGAGGGCGAGGAGCTGTCGAAGAACGTGTTCTACACCGGTGCCGCGCCCAACCAGCAGGCCATCCCGGCGGTCGAGTACCTGATGAGCAAGGCCGGCGGCGGCGCCAAGCGCTTCGTGCTGCTGGGCACCGACTATGTCTACCCGCGCACCACCAACAAGATCCTGCGCGCCTTCCTCAAGAGCAAGGGCGTGAAGGACTCGGACATCGACGAGAAGTACACGCCGTTCGGCCACAGCGACTACCAGACCATCGTTGCCGACATCAAGAAGTTCTCCCAGGGCGGCAAGACGGCCGTGATCTCCACCATCAACGGCGACTCCAACGTGCCGTTCTACAAGGAGCTGGGCAATGCCGGCCTGAAGGCCAAGGACGTGCCGGTCGTCGCCTTCTCGGTCGGCGAGGAGGAGCTGCGCGGCGTCGACACCAAGCCGCTGGTGGGCCACCTGGCCGCCTGGAACTACTTCATGTCGGTCAAGAACCCGACCAACACGGCCTTCATCAAGCAGTGGAGCGACTACGCCAAGGCCAAGAAGCTGCCGGGCCAGGCCGACAAGCCGCTGACCAACGACCCGATGGAAGCCACCTACATCGGCATGCACATGTGGAAGCAGGCCGTGGAGAAGGCCAAGTCGACCGACACCGACAAGGTCATCGCCGCCATGGCCGGCCAGACCTTCAAGGCACCGGACGGCTTCACGGTCGAGATGGACCCGAAGAACCACCACCTGCACAAGCCGGTGTTCATCGGCGAGATCAAGGCCGACGGCCAGTTCGGCGTGGTGTGGAAGACCCCGGCGCCGATCAAGGCCCAGCCGTGGAGTCCGTTCATCGAAGGCAACGACAAGAAGCCCGACCAGCCCGCTGGAAAGACCATGTAACCCCCCAGGCTTCGCGCACTGCGTGTCGCTTCGCCCACCCCCCTGCTGGGGGCAACACCTGCGGCCTGGCAGAGCCAGTTCCGCGGTGTTTCCGGCATTCCCCCAGGCTCGCCCACTTCGTGGGGCGAGGCCTGCCCCTTGAGGGGGCGATGAACAGCAGACCGGCTGCGCCGGTTCCTGCCGGGTTTTCACATCCATCCATGCCGTGTCGCATCCATCCATGACCATGCGCTTTCTTCATTCCTGCGCGGTGGCGCTCGCGCTGCTGGTGGCCTGGCCGGCCCAGGCGCTGACGGCCGACGAGGCGCGGGCCATGGCGAGCGGCGAGACCGACGATCGCGTGGCGGCCATCAACAAGGCCGTGCCGACGGCCGATGCCAGGACCGCCGAGTTCTTCCAGGCCATGGCCGACGACGCCGTGAAGACGACGCCCGGGCGCGTCTTCGTGATGAAGGACGACCAGGGCTTCGACCCGGTCAGCGGCGCCGAGGCCCGGGTGCCCGAGGATGCCGAGGACATCGTCAACAACAACCTCCTGCGCAGCACGCTGGAGTCGGCGATGGCCGCGCTCCGGCTCACCAGCACCGACGAGAAGGTGCGCGGCGATGCCGTGCAGACGCTCCTGAACGAGCCCGACGAATCGCGCCTGCCGCTGATCGAGCGCGCGCTGGCGGCCGAGCGGGTGCCCGCCATCAAGGCCCGGCTGGAGCGCGTGCGCGCGGCCAGCATGCTCGACAGCGCCGACCGCGCGCGCCGCATCGAGGCCGCCGGCACGCTGGCGGGCAGCGGCAGCCCCGAGGTCAAGCTGCTGCTCAACGAGCGCCTGGCCAAGGAGGACGACGTCGAGGTCAAGGCCGCGCTGGTCGCCGCCGTCCGGCGCATCGACGACCGCCTGGTCTGGGGCGACCGCATCAACGCCGTCTTCAGCGGCATCAGCCTGGGCTCGGTGCTGCTGCTCGCCGCGCTGGGCCTGGCCATCACCTACGGCCTGATGGGCGTCATCAACATGGCGCACGGCGAGCTGATGATGATCGGCGCCTATGCCACCTACCTGATGCAGGGCGTGTTCCAGCGCTACCTGCCCGAGGCCTGGTTCGGCGGCTACCTGATCGCCGCCATCCCGGTCTCGTTCCTGGCCTCGGCGCTGGTCGGCGCGGTGCTCGAGCGCGGCGTGATCCGCTTCCTGTACGGCCGGCCGCTGGAGACGCTGCTGGCGACCTGGGGCATCAGCCTGATGCTGCAGCAGCTGGTGCGCTCGCTGTTCGGCGCCCAGAACGTCGGCGTGGAGAACCCCTCGTGGATGAGCGGCGGCTTCACCATGCTGGGCAACGTGTCGCTGCCGTGGAACCGCATCGGCATCATCGTCTTCGCGGTCGGCGTGCTGCTGGCGATGGGCTGGCTGATCGGCCGCACGCGGCTCGGGCTGTTCGTGCGCGGCGTGACGCAGAACCGTCCGATCGCCTCGTGCATGGGCGTGAACACCGCGCGCATCGACACCTATGCCTTCGCGCTGGGATCGGGCATCGCCGGACTGGCCGGCTGCGCGCTCAGCCAGATCGGCAACGTCGGCCCCGACCTGGGCCAGAGCTACATCGTCGACTCGTTCATGGTGGTGGTGATGGGTGGCGTCGGCCAGCTCGCCGGCACGGTGTACGCGGCGATGGGGCTGGGCATCCTCAACAAGTTCATCGAGGGCTGGGCCGGCGCGGTGCTGGCCAAGATCGCGGTGCTGGTGTTCATCATCGTGTTCATCCAGAAGCGGCCCCAGGGAATCTTCGCAATGAAAGGCCGTGAGGCATGACCGCCGTGACTTTGCCGACCAAGGGCCCGCTGCTGCGCGGCAAGGGCTGGACCGCGTTCTTCGTGGCGCTGATCGCGGTGTGCGCGGTGGCGCCGGCGCTCAACCTGTGGGTGAGCGCGGACAGCCCCTTCCACATGAGCGACTACGCCGTCGCGCTGACGGCCAAGATCATGTGCTACGCCATCTGCGCGCTGGCGATGGACCTGATCTGGGGCTACACCGGCATCCTGTCGCTCGGCCACGGGCTGTTCTTCGCGCTCGGCGGCTACATGATGGGCATGTACCTGATGCGCCAGATCGGGCGCGATGGCAACTACAAGAGCGACCTGCCCGACTTCATGGTGTTCCTCGACTGGAAGGAGCTGCCCTGGCACTGGACCTTCAGCGGCAGCTTCGCGATGACGCTGGTCCTGGTGGTGGCGGTGCCGGGCCTGATCGCGCTGGTGTTCGGCTTCTTCGCCTTCCGCTCGCGCATCAAGGGCGTGTATTTCTCGATCATCACGCAGGCCCTGACCTTCGCGGCGATGCTCCTGTTCTTCCGCAACGAGACCGGTTTCGGCGGCAACAACGGCTTCACCGACTTCAAGCGCATCCTCGACATCCCGATCGCCACCCAAGGCACGCGCATGACGCTGTTCGTGATCACCGGGCTGGTGCTGCTGGGGTGCTTCCTGTTCGCCCGCTGGCTGATCGCGAGCAAGTTCGGCCGCGTGCTGCAGGCCATCCGCGACGCCGAGACGCGGGTCATGTTCTCGGGCTACAACCCGCTGCCCTACAAGCTGACGATCTGGGTCATCTCGGCCGTGATGTGCGGCGTGGCCGGCGCGCTGTACGTGCCGCAGGTGGGCATCATCAATCCCGGCGAGATGAGCGCGGCCAACTCGATCGAGATCGCGATCTGGACGGCGGTGGGCGGCCGCGCCACGCTGATCGGGCCGATCGTCGGCGCCTTCATCGTCAACGGCGCCAAGAGCTGGCTGACGGTGGCGTATCCGGAATACTGGCTGTACTTCCTGGGCGCGCTGTTCATCGCCGTGACGCTGTTCCTGCCGCAGGGCATCGTCGGGCTGGTGCGCAAGTGGCTCGCGCCCGGGGATCGCGGCGCCGTGGCGTCGGACGATGCCCGGCACGAGGCGCAGCGCGCCCTGGCCGCCGGCGAGGGCATGGAGCCCGAGGCGCTGCCGCCCGTGGGCGTGACGGCCGCCGCCGTCGGTGGCATCGAGACGAAGGGAGCGCGCGCATGACGCCCGATCTGATGGAGCAGGGCGCGCAGCGCCTCGGGCGGCGGGGCGGCCCGGCGGGCGCGACGGGCAACACCGAATCCGGCGGACGCGAGGCCGGCTCGGGCCGCATCGCCACGCCGGGCGAGGTCGACGTCACGCACGGCCGCATCCTCTACCTGGAGGACGTGTGCGTCAGCTTCGACGGCTTCAAGGCCATCAACAACCTGTCGCTGGACATCGCCCCGGGCGAGCTGCGCTGCATCATCGGGCCCAACGGCGCGGGCAAGACCACGATGATGGACATCATCACCGGCAAGACGCGGCCCGACTCCGGCACCGTCTTCTTCGGCAGCACCATCGACCTGCTGCGCCACCGCGAGGCCGAGATCGCCCAGCTGGGCATCGGCCGCAAGTTCCAGAAGCCGACGGTGTTCGAGCAGCTGACGGTGTTCGAGAACCTGGAGCTGGCGCTCAAGACCGACAAGGGCGTGGCGCGCTCGATGCGCTTCCGGCTCGATTCGGCGCAGAGCGACCGGCTGGCCGAGATCATCGGCACGATCCACCTGGCCGACAGCGTCTCGCGCCTGGCCGGCACCCTCAGCCACGGCCAGAAGCAGTGGCTGGAGATCGGCATGCTGCTGATGCAGGACCCCAGGCTGCTGCTGCTCGACGAGCCGGTCGCGGGCATGACCGACGAGGAGACCGCCCGCACGGCCGAGCTCTTCCTCACGCTCAAGGGCAAGCACTCGCTGATGGTGGTGGAGCACGACATGAGCTTCATCCGCACCATCTCGGAGATCGTCACCGTGCTGTGCGACGGCTCCGTGCTGGCGCAGGGCACCCTCGACGAAGTACAGGCCGACGAACGCGTGATTGAGGTCTACCTTGGACGATGAGGCCGTCGAGGTCGTCGGGCGGGGGGCGTCGGCGGGCGGTCGTGGGACATCCTCTTTTCTCGCACGTGGCCGGGACGATGGCCCCTCTTTTTCCTCTTCCTCCGGGAGAGGGAGCAAGGAAGAACACGACATGCTCACGGTAAAGAACATCCACCAGTACTACGGCGGCTCGCACATCCTGCGCGACGTCAGCTTCACGGCCACGCTCGGCAAGGTCAGCGTGCTGCTCGGGCGCAACGGCGTGGGCAAGACCACGCTGCTGAAGTCGATCATGGGCCTGGTGCCCATCAAGAGCGGCAGCATCGAGCTCGACGGCCAGCCGATCCACCGCCGGACGCCCTACGAGCGCGCGCGCGCCGGCATGGGCTTCGTGCCGCAGGGCCGCGAGATCTTCGCCCGCCTCACGGTGGAGGAGAACCTGCGCATGGGCCTGGCCTACAGGAGTGGCGGCACGCCGATCCCGGCCGAGCTCTACGACCTGTTCCCGGTCCTGAAGCAGATGCTGCACCGGCGCGGCGGCGACCTCTCCGGCGGCCAGCAGCAGCAGCTCGCCATCGCCCGCGCCCTGGCGCCGGGACCCAAGCTGCTGATCCTGGACGAACCCACCGAGGGCATCCAGCCGTCGATCATCAAGGACATCGGCCGCGTCATCCGCATGCTGGCCGATCGCGGCGACATGGCGATCGTGCTGTGCGAGCAGTACTACGACTTCGCCCAGGAACTGGCCGACGACTACCTGGTGATGGAGCGCGGCGAGGTCATCGCGCGCGGCCAGGGCAAGGACATGGAAGCCCACGGCGTGCGCCAGCTGGTCGCGATCTGAGGGCGGGGAGGGCGTGGGCGAGCCGAGGGCGGCGTGCCTAGAACGACGGCCTCGCGGTGCTTCCCGGCGGTCCCGCATGGTAAGGTCGCGCGCCAGGGTTAACCCCTAGATCGCCGTGCCGGGCCGTGGTTCGGCATCATCCGCATCCCGTCCGTGCCCGCGCCCGCCTGCCTGCCCATGACCACCCCGATCTTCTCCGACGACCTCGATGCCGCCCCGGCATCCGCGACCACTTCATCCTCCTCCTCCTCCTCGCCCGCCGCGCGCGACGCCGCCGCCGACCGCACGCTGCTGCGCGCCGTGCTGGCATTGGGCGTCGGCGGCTTCGCCCTGGGTACCGGCGAGTTCGTCATCATGGGCCTGCTGCCCGAGGTGGCGAAGGACATCGGCGTCAGCATCCCGCAGGCCGGCCACGTGATCAGCGCCTATGCCGTCGGCGTGGTGCTCGGCGCGCCCCTGCTGGCGGTGCTGGCGGCGGGCTGGCGCCGGCGCACGCTGCTCATCGCGCTGATGGCGGTGTTCGCCATCGGCAACTTCGCCTCGGCGCTGGCGCCGGGCTATCTCTCGCTCAACCTGATGCGTTTCCTGACCGGGCTGCCGCACGGCACGTACTTCGGCGTCGCGGCGCTGGTGGCGGCCTCGCTGGCGCCGGCGGGCAAGCGCGCCCGCGCCGTCGGGCTGGTGATGCTCGGCCTCACCGGCGCGACCCTGGTGGGCGTGCCGATCGCGGCCTGGCTGGGGCAGGAGTTCGGCTGGCGCGCGGCCTTCGTCTTCGTCGGCGCCATCGCGCTGCTGGCCATGGTCATGCTGCGCCGTGGCGTGCCCGACCTGGCGCCGGCACCGGGCGCCAGCCCGATGCGCGAGCTCGACGCGCTGCGCCGCAAGCAGGTCTGGCTGACCCTGGGCATCGCGGCGATCGGCTTCGGCGGCATGTTCGCGGTCTTCAGCTACATCAAGCCGACATTGACGGAGGTCGCGGGCATGCCGGTGGGTGGCGTGCCGTTCGTGCTGGCGCTGTTCGGCCTGGGCATGGTCACGGGCAACCTGGTGGGCGCCCGGCTGGCCGACAAGGCATTGATGCGGACCATCGGCACCCTGCTGGCGTGGTCGGTGGTGGTGCTGGTGGCCTTCGTCTTCATGGCGCACCACGTGGTGACGGCGGCGCTCGGCACCTTCCTGATCGGCACCGTCGTCGCCATCGGCCCGGCGCTGCAGATCCGCCTGATGGACGTGGCGGGCGAGGCGCAGACCCTGGCCGCCGCGCTCAACCATTCGGCCTTCAACATGGCCAATGCCCTGGGCGCCTGGCTCGGCGGCGTGGCGATCACGGCCGGCCTGGGCTGGACCTCGACCGGCTGGGTCGGCGCCTTGCTGGGCATCGCCGGCCTGGGCATGTTCGCGTGGTCGCTGGCGGTCGAGCGGCGCACGCTGCGGACCGTCGCCGCCCACGCCTGACGCCCGAGGCCCGGCGCCCGATCCGGCGCGTCAGCCGCGCGCGCCGTCCTCGCTGCCCAGCGGCGGCGCGATGTCCTCCAGCGAGCGCCGCTCCGCGTCCACCCCCCAGCGCAGCGCGATCAGGCCGGCGGCCACGACCAGCACGGCGCCGATGGCATAGCCCACCGCCACCGCGCCCCGGCTGCCGGTCTCGATCAGCAGGCCGAACAGGAAGGGCGCCGCGAAGCCGCCGGCGCCCGTGCCGACGGCGTAGAACAGCGAGATCGCCAGGGCGCGCATCTCCAGCGGGAACACCTCGCTGACCGTCAGGTAGGCCGAGCTCGCCGCCGCCGAGGCCAGGAAGAACACCGCCGACCAGCACAGCGCCTGCGTCAGCGCGTTCAGCCAGCCGGCCATGAAGGCCGCGCCCGTGAGCGCCAGGCCGACCCCCGACAGGGTGTACGTCAGCGCGATCATCCGGCGCCGCCCGACGCGGTCGAACAGCGGCCCGAGCAGCAGCGGCCCGAGCACGTTGCCCAGCGCGAACGGGAAGATGTAGAGCGCCACGCGACCGGCCGGCACGCCGTGGAAGCGCGTCAGCACCAGGGCGTAGGTGAAGAAGATCGCGTTGTAGAAGAAGGCCTGCGACACCATCAGCGCCAGCGCGACGATGCTGCGCTGGCGATAGCGGTGAAACAGCACCTGCGCCACCCGCCGCAGCGAGGGCGCCGTGCCGCCGGCGACGAAGGCATGGTGCTGCTCGACGGGCACCGGCGGCAGCGGCCCGTGCTCGGCGGCGACCCGGGCCTCGATGGCCTCGATCACGGCCAGGGCCTCGGCCTCGCGGCCGTGCGCCATCAGCCAGCGCGGACTCTCCGGCACGTCGCGCCGGATCAGCAGGATCGCCAGCGCCAGCAGCGCGCCCAGCCCGAAGCCGACGCGCCAGCCCCACACCGGTCCGAGCACGCGCGGGTCGAGCAGCACCAGGCTGAGGCCGGCGCCCAGCGCCGCGCCGAGCCAGAAGCTGCCATTGATCGCCAGGTTGACGCGGCCCCGGACCCGGGCCGGGATCAGTTCGTCGATGGCCGAGTTGATGGCCGCGTACTCGCCGCCGATGCCCACGCCGGTGATGAAGCGGCAGACCGCGAAGAACAGGAAGTCGGGCGAGAACGCGGTGGCGAAGCTGGCCGCCGTGTAGACCGCGAGCGTGATGAGGAACAGCTTCTTGCGCCCGAGCCGGTCGGCCATGCGCCCGAACACCAGCGCGCCGAGCACCGCGCCGCCGATGTAGAGCGAACCGGCGGCGCCGATCTGCGCCGCCGACAGGCCCAGGGTGTCCGGGCGCTCCAGCACGCCGCCGACCGAGCCGACCAGCGTCACCTCCAGGCCGTCGAGCACCCACGCGATGCCCAGCGCGATCACCACGCGCCAGTGCCAGCGCGACCAGGGCAGGCGGTCGAGGCGGGCCGGGATGTCGGTGGTGCGGTGGCGCGGGCCGGTGGCCGAGGAGGAAGGAGTGGAAGGGGTGGAAGGGGTAGAAGGGGGCGAGGCGATGCTGCGGTTCGTCATCGGCCCCACTTTATGCGGTGCGCGGGTCGGCCGCCCACAGCAGGCGCGCGCCGAGCGCCGCCGTCGCCGCCAGCGGCAGGGCGAAGGCCGTCGCGGTGCCCAGGGCGCCGCCGAGGACGGCGAAGCCCGGGGGCGCCAGCGCCAGGCCGGCATAGCCGAACAGCAGGGCCGCGCCGGTGACCGCGCCGGCGCGCGCCGGCCCGGCCAGGCGCGCGAGCTCGGCCACCATGACGCCATTCCAGCCGCTCGCGCTCAGTCCCAGCAAGGCGATCAGCAGCGCCAGCGCGGCGGCCGGCGGCGTCGCCGGCCACAGGAACAGCAGCAGCCCCGAGCCGCCCGTGAGCAGCCCGAGCCCGCCCAGCAGGCGCCGCGTCGAGACGCCCGGGCGCTGCGCCACGCGGCCCCACAGCAGGCGGCCGGCCAGGCCCGCGCCCTGCATCAGCGCTACCCAGCCGGCGGCCGCCGGCACGTCGAGCCGCCAGTGGCGCACGGCATGGCTCATGACGAACAGGTTCAGGCAGACCTGGTTGGCCATGAAGACCACCATCGTCAGGGTCAGCAGGCGCAGCGCCGGCGAGGCCGCCAGCTCGCGCAGGCCGCTGGCGTGGTCGCCGGAGCGCGTGGCGGCCGTTGCCGGTCCCGGCGGCGTGGTGGTCGCGGCATCGGCAGCGGCATCAACATCGGCAACGGCAGTCGGACCGGGCGCGGCGACCGGGCGGGTGCCGGGGCCGGCGCCGCGCGCCAGCCGCAGGCAGGCCAGGGCGACCGCCGCCGCCAGCAGCGCGACCAGCGCGAACGGCGCCGCCGCATGCAGCGGCAGCAGCGCCGGCAGGCCGAGCGAGCCGGCCATGGCGCCGATCTGGTTGCCGGTCTGGCGGATCGAGAACACCCAGGGCCGGCGGGCCGGTGGCGTGACGCGCATCAGCACCGAGGCGCTGGCCGGGGTCTCGGGTCCGAAGGCCAGGCCCAGCAGCAGCGCGGCCGGCCACAGCATCGCGCCCACGCCGCCGGTGGCCATCGCCTCCGCCGCCAGGCCGGCCATGGCCAGCAGCACGCAGCCGGTGCACAGCGCGGCCAGCCGCAGGTCGCCCAGCCAGCGGATCAGCCGGCCCGAGGCCAGCGAGGCCAGCGCGCCGACGCCGAACAGCAGCCCGCCCAGTCCGCCGAGGCGGCCGAGGTCGACGCCCAGCTGCGGCGCCAGTACCGACAGCGCGAAGCTGCCCATGGCGACCACCGCCTGCACCGCCGTCAGCGTCGGCAGGGCGCGCGCGACCGCGCGATCTGACGGCCCATGCAGGTCGTCCAGGGCGTCCGGGGCGTCGCGGCCGTCGCGGCCGTCGGCGCCGGCGCGCGCGCCCGGCCCGGGCTTCAAGCCGGGGGCGCCGCCCGGCCGTCCAGCAGGCGGGCGATGGCCTCCGGCAGGCCCTGGTGCGGCTTGGCCGGCGGGGGCGCGAAGCTGCCGGCCGTGGCCCGGCCCGGCGCCAGCGCCACCAGGGTCGCCGCGTGCCGCACGGCGCTGGAGACGCCATCGACCACCGGCACCGGCAGGCGCCCGCGCAGCGTGCGGGCCAGGCCGGCGAGCGGCGCGCCGGCCAGCACGATGACCTCGGCGCCGTCCTCGCGCACCGCGCGCTCGCACAGCGCGAGCAGCGCCTGGGCATGCTCGTCCTGCACGTGGCCGATGCTCGCCAGCGGGCGGTCGAGCGCGCGGATGCTGGCCAGCCGGCCGATCAGTCCGTGGCTCTCGACCATCTCGCGATACCAGGCCTGGATGCGCTGCGAGATCGCGATGATGGAGAAGCGGTGGCCCAGCAGCGCGGCGGTGGCCAGCGCCGACTCGGTCATGCCCAGCACCGGCACGGGCAGGGCCTCGCGCAGGCCGGCCAGGCCGGGGTCGCCGAAGGCCGCGACGATCACCGCGTCGTGGCCGGCATGGTGCTCGGCGGCCAGCTGCGCCGTGGCATAGGCGCCGATCAGCGCCTCGAAGCGCGTCTCGATGTAGGCGACGCCGAAGGCGGCGGTCCTCATCGTGATCTCGGTGCCGGGCTCGGCGCTGCGCCGGGCCTCGGCCTCGATCAGCGCGCTGACGCTCTCGGAGATGTTGGGGTTGATGACCAGCAGGCGCATGGGACGGCTCCCGCTCAGCGCCGGCGCGGCATCAGCGTGGGCAGGCCGCAGGCCAGCAGCTCGCCACGGCCGGGCCGGGGATGGAATTCGCTGCCGTCCCACACCACCTCGCCCCGGCTCAACGTGAGGCCGGGCCAGGCCTTGAGCCTCATGCCCTCGTAGGGCGTGTAGTCGACCTCGTGGTGCAGCAGGGCGTTGGTCAGCGTGACGTCGCGCTCGTCCCAGATCACCAGGTCGGCATCGGCGCCGATGGCGATGGTGCCCTTGCGCGGATGCAGGCCGTAGGCCTTGGCCGGGCCGGTGGCGGTCAGCTCGACGAAGCGGTTCTCGGTCATGCGGCCGGCCAGCACGCCCTCGGACCACAAGAGCGGCATGCGCGTCTCCAGGCCCGGGATGCCATTGGGGATGTGGCGGAACGAGACCTCCTCGCCACCGGGCTTCTTGCCCTCGGGCGCGTCGTACTTGAAGGGCGCGTGGTCGGACGAGAAGACCGAGAACAGGCCGTCGTTCAGGCCGTCCCAGATCACCTGCTGGTTGGCCTTGTCGCGCGGCGGCGGGCTGCAGACGCACTGCGCGCCCTTGTAGCTGTCGTCGATCCCCAGGTCCTCGGCGGTCAGGAACAGGTATTGCGGGCAGGTCTCGGCGAAGACGTTGAGGCCATGCGCGCGCGCCCAGCGGATCTGCTCGACCGCCTCGCGCCCGGAGACGTGGACGATCAGGATCGGCACGTCCACCAGCTCGGCCAATGCGATCGCGCGATGCGTGGCCTCGCGCTCGACCAGCAGCGGGCGCGCGTGCGCGTGGAAGCGCGGCGCGGTGCGCCCGGCGGCCTCCAGGCGCTTGGTCAGCCACTCGATGCAGTCGGAGTTCTCGGCATGCAGCATGGCCATCGCGCCATGGCGGCGCGCGACGTCGAGCACGTCCAGGATCTGGCCGTCGTCGAGCTTCATGTCGTCGTAGGTCATGTAGATCTTGAACGAGGTGAAGCCCTCGGCGATGAGCGCGGGCAGCTCGTCGTTGAGCACCGCGGGCGTCGGGTCGCTCACGATCAGATGGAAGGCGTAGTCGACATGCGCCTTGCCGGCCGCGCGCGCGCGATAGTCCTCGACCGCCGCGCGCAGCGACTGGCCCTTGTGCTGCGCCGCGAACGGGATCACGGTGGTGGTGCCGCCGCAGGCCGCCGAGCGCGTGCCGCTGTCGAAGTCGTCGGCATTGCGCGTCGGCGGCGGCATCGGCTGGTCCAGGTGGCAGTGGGCATCGACGCCGCCGGGCGTCACGGTGCGCCCGGCGGCGTCGATCTCGCGCGCGCCGGGGCCGAGCCCGCGGCCCAGCTGCGCGATGCGGCCGGCGACGATGCCGATGTCGCAGTCGAAGGTGTCGGAAGCGGTGACGACGCGCGCGTTGCGCACGACGAGGTCGAAGTCGGTCATGGGTGTCTCGTGGGGGTGGCGTGGGGAACGGGGGGCGGCGGATGCGTGGCGCGTCTCAGGCGGCGATCCAGCCGCCATCGACCAGCAGCTCGGCGCCGGTCAGGAAGGTGGCCTCGTCGCTGGCCAGGAACAGCACGGCCCGCGCGACGTCGTCGGGGTGGCCCAGGCGCGGCCAGGGCGTGCGGCGGTGGGCGCGCGCCAGCACGTCGGGATCGACGGCGCGGCCGCCGGCGCCGGTCTGGATCTTGCCGGGCGCGACCGCGTTGCAGACGATGCCCTGCGCGGCGTAGTCGGCCGCCACCTGGCGCGTCAGGTAGGCGATGCCGGCCTTGCTGGTGCCATAGGCGAGGTCGCCGGGCGCGGCGATGATGCCGTGCTGCGACGACAGGTTGACGATGCGCCCGCGCACCTCGCCGCCGGGCGTCGCCGGCGCCTGCGCGACCATCCGCCGCACCGCCGCGCGGCAGCAGCGGAAGACGCCGCCGAGATTGACGTCGAGCACGCGCTGCCAGTCGGCCTCGTCGAGCTCGAGCAGCGGCCGGGCATGGCGGATGCAGGCGTTGTTGACCAGCACGTCGAGCCGGCCGTGGCGCTCGACGGTGTGGGCGACCAAGGCCTCGACCTGCGCGCCGTCGGCCACGTCGGTGCGCACGAATTCGGCCCGGCCGCCCTCGGCCGCGATCACCTCGGCGGTCGGCGCGCCGCCCTCGATGACGGCGACGCCGAGGTCGGCCACGACCACCATCGCGCCATGGCGCGCGAGCAGCCGGGCGATGGCGCGGCCGATGCCCGAGGCGGCGCCGGTGACGATGCAGACGCGGTCCCGCATGCGGCGGGCGGCGGGGTCGAGGGGCGGGGGGGTCAGGTCGGTCATGGTCGCTCAGGCGGCGGTCGCCGCCAGCCAGGCATGGAAATCGGCCGCGGCCCGGGGCAGGTCGTAACGCGGGACGAAGCCGGTGTCGGCGCACAGGCGCCGGATCGACAGCGAGGCGCGGTCGCGCGGTCCATAGCAGTCGACGAGGACGGCGTCATCGGTCGCTGCGCCCGCGTCGCCGGAGGCCCCGTCGATGCGCCACTCGAAGCCCGGATACCAGTCGGCCACGCGATCGCACCATTGGCCGAGCGACCATTCGAAGCCCGCCGACAGGTGGTGCACCGGCGTCGGCAGGGCGGGAGCGTCCAGCAGCGCGGCCAGCGCCGTGGCGGCATCGCGCACATAGAGCCAGTCGCGCCGGCTGTCGCGCGGCAGCCGCACCGCCCGGCCCTGGCGCGCGTGATGCAGCACCTGCCAGGGCGCGCTCAGGGTGTCGCGCGCGCCGGTGGCGGCTTCCCACGGGCCGAAGCAGGTGCCGAGCCGGCCGATGCGCAGGTCGATGCCGTGCAGCATCGCCAGCCGCGCGGCGGCGGCCTCGGCGGCCTGCTTGGAGATGCCGTAGAGGCCCTCGGGCCGCAGGGGCGTGTCGAGCTCGTCGAGCGGCGTCGTCGTGGCGTAGCCGCTGGCGCCATAGACCGCGCCGGAGCTGCCCAGCACCACGCGGGCGACGCCGGCCGACGCGGCGGCATCCAGCGCCGCCAGCACGCCACCGACATTGACCTCGAAGATCGCCTGCGGCGTCGCCCGTTCGCGCGCGGCATCGGCGGTGAGGGCGGCCAGCAGCACGGCGCGCTCGACACCGTGGTCGCGCAGCGCCCGGCCGATCGCCGCCGCGTCGCGGACGTCGCCCCGGACGGCCTCGAAGCGACCCGGCAGGGCCGCGAAGGCGCGCAGCGCGATGGCCGGCGGCGGCGCCAGGTCGTAGCCGACCACGTGGTCGCCGCGCGCCAGCAGGTGCTCCGCCAGCGCCAGGCCGACGAAGCCGCTGGCGCCGGTGATCAGGACGGTGGCGGCGGTGGCGGCGCGCGTCGTCATCGCGCTCAGGCGGCGACGGCCGCCTCGGGCCGCAGCAGCTGCAGGATGTGGCGCTTGTAGTCGTTGAAGCGCGGGCTGGTGGCGTCGCGCGGGCGCTCCAGGTCGATCGGCAGCAGCTCGCGGATGCGGCCCGGGCGCGCCGACATCACGGCCACGTGCGTGCCCAGCGCCAGCGACTCGTCGATGCCGTGGGTCACGAAGACGATGGTCGCCTGACTCTCGCGCCAGATGCGCACCAGCTCGGCATGCATCTCCATCTTGGTCTGCTCGTCGAGCGCGCCGAAGGGCTCGTCCATCAGGATCACCTCGGGGTTCATCAGCAGCGCGCGCGCGATGCCCACGCGCTGGTTCATGCCGCCGGAGAGCTCGCTGGGGAAGTGGTTCTCGAAGCCGGTCAGGCGCACCATGTCGATGAAGCGCTGGGCGTGCTCGCGGCGCTCGCGCCGGTCCATGCCGCGCATGGTCAGGTGGAAGGCCACGTTCTCCCACACCGTCAGCCACGGCATCAGGGTCGGCTGCTGGAACACGAAGCCGCGATCCGAGCCCGGCTCGCTGACGACCTGCCCGCCCACCGACACGGTGCCGCTGGTGGGATGGTCGAAGCCCGCGATCATGTTGAGCAGGGTCGACTTGCCGCAGCCGCTGGGACCCAGCAGGCACAGGAACTCGTTGCGCCCGACATTCAGGCTGATGTCGTCGAGCGCCTTCACGGGCGTGCCGCGCTTGGGGTCCTCGAACAGGCGCGAGACGTGATCGATGGTGATGAGCGTCATGGCGTCAGCCTTCCTTCGCTTGCAAAGTGGAGCCGCGCTGCCAGCGCAGCACGTGGGCGGCGACGCGCTTGATGGCGAAGTCGCTGAGGAAGCCGAGCAGGCCGATGCTGGCCATGGCCGCGATCACCAGGTCGTAGCGCAGGAAGTAGTAGGAGTCCCACAGCACGTAGCCGACGCCGCTCTTGACGGCCACCATCTCCGCCGTGACGGTCAGCATCCAGGCCGAGCCGATGGCGATGCGCAGGCCCGAGAAGATGCTCGGCAGCGCGGCCGGGAAGACGATGTGGCGCAGCAGCTTGTGCGGCGTGCCGCCGGTCATGGCGCCGGCGCGCAGCAGGTTGCGGTCGACCGTCTTCACGCCATGGATGGTGCTCAGCAGGACCGGGAAGAACGAGCCCAGGAAGACCAGGAAGATGGCCGGCTTGTCGGCGATGCCGAACCAGATGATGGCCAGCGGGATCCACGACACCGGCGGCACCGGCCGCAGCACCTGCAGCACCGGCTCGATCAGCTTCTCGACGGTGCGCGACCAGCCGATCGCCATGCCGATGCCCACGCCCAGCACGGTGGCCAGCGCGAAGCCGGAGAACACGCGGCTGGCGCTGGCGGCGGTGTCCATCAGCCAGTGGCCGCTGTAGCTCTGGGTGTTGCCATCGGTCGCGAAGACCCAGTCGGCCCAGGCCGTGAGCACCTGCGAGGGCGCCGGCAGCAGCGCGCGCGGCAGGATGCCGGAGCGGGAGAACAACTCCCAGCCGACCAGGAGCAGCACCGGCACGATGGCGCGCTCGATGCGGAGGTAGAAGCGGGCGAGCGGCGAGCGGCGGGCCATGGCGATGTCCGGGGGGTGGGGCGGGAGCGGGGGCGTCGCGCGGGCTCAGTAGCCCAGCGCCGACTTCGGCTTGCCCGTGGCCGCTTCGAGGAAGCGGTAGTCCATGTTCTTCTCGACCGCGCCGGAGACATCGGAGCCGATGTACTTGAGGTCGCGCATCATGGCGCCGATGGCCACGGCCGGGGCGCGGTACATGCGGTAGTCGGGATAGAGGTTCTCGACCGCGCCGGCGGCGATGGCCTTGTCCAGGCCGGTGACCTTCTGGATGGTGTCGACGAACAGGCCCTTGTCGGCGGTCATCAGGTCGTTGACCTTGACGATCGCGCGCACCGTCTCCTCGACGCCCTTGGACTTGCCCGCGATGACATCGGAGCGCGTGACGATGAGGTTGGTCAGCTTGCCGGCGGCCTGGTCGTAGGGATAGGCGAAGAACTTGGCGGCGTTGAGCTGGCGGATCTGGGTCGCGAAGGGGTCGACCGAGCAGATCAGCTCGATCTCGCCGCGACGCAGGGCCTGCACGTGGTCCGACGGATTGGGGATGTTGATGAACTGCACGTCCTTGTTGACGTCGATGCCCTGCTTGGCGAAGGCGCCGCGCATGTGGATGTCCTGGGCGTTGCCACGCGAGGCGGCGACGCGGAACGGCTTGCCGGCGGCCTTGTAGTCGGCGATGACCTTCTTCAGGCTGGCCCAGTCGTTCTCCTTGATGGGCAGGTCATTGCCCACCAGGATCTGCGAGCCGCCGTTGACCTGGCCGGAGATGGCGACGACGTCGAAGCCCTTGTCGAGCGCGGTGGCGTAGTGCAGGTAGGTGACCTGGGCGACATCGATGCTCTTGGAGAGCAGGGCGGTGAGCACGTCGTTGCCGGTGTTGAAGCCGATGGCCTCGAGCTTGACGTTGGCGGCGTTCTGCGGCGTGAGCGACAGCGGCGTGCAGTGCGCGCACTTGGCATAGCCGAGCTTGATCTCGGGCACGGCCTGGGCCTGGGCCGGGCCGGCCAGCGGCAGCACGGCGGCGGCGGCCAGCACGAATTGGGCGATGAGTCTGAACATGGATTCCCCGGAAGGTTGGATGGACGACGGGGTGCCGCCTCCACCGGGTCTTGCAAGTGCCGTGCCAAAAACTGTATCCAATCAGGATTCGATCTTTCCCAGGGAAACGATGGAATCCGCCAGATTGGAGATCGCCAAATTGGATACAAAACGACCATCGATGGTGCATGGCGCACCAAGGGCGGGGCTCAGGCCCAGTAGGCCTTGCCCTCGGCGCCCCAGAGTTCGCGCGCGGCGGTCTCGGCCTCGGCGCAGACGGCGTCCATGTCGACCTTCGTCGGCCGGCCGTCCTCGACCAGGATGTCGCCGGCCACCATCACCAGGCGCACGTCGCGGCCCTGGCCGGTGTGCACCAGGTTGCCCAGCGGATTGACATGCGGGCGCAGGTGCGGCCGGTTGGCGTCGAAGACCACCAGGTCGGCCGCCTTGCCGACCTCGATGCTGCCGATCTCGTCGTCCAGGCCGAGCGCCCGCGCGCCGCCCATGGTCGCCATGTGGAAGACGTGGTGCGGTTGCCATTGCGCGTCGACGCCGCCCTCCTGCACGCGCGCGGTGATCAGCGCCCAGCGCATCAGCTCGACCATGTCGCCATGCTGGGTGTCGGTCGCCAGCGCGATGTTGACGCCCGCGCGCTGCAGCATCGGCGTCGGCGCGAGGCGGCCGGAGGTGGCGTTGCACTTGGGGATGTGCACGGCATGCGCGCCGGCCTTCGCCATGCGTTCGACATCGCCCTGGCTGACATAGATGCAGTGGCCGCCCATCAGCCGGTGGTTGAGCAGGCCGGTCTCCTCCAGCACCTCGGTCGAGCTGCGGCCGGTGCGTTCCTTCACGCGCTCGACCTCGGTCCGGCTCTGGCCGAGGTGGGTGCTGACCACCAGGTCGTGCGCTTGGGCGGCGGCGGCGATCTCGCGCAGGAAGTCGTTCGAGCAGGTGTCGACCGCGTGGGCGGCCAGGTTCACGCGCACGCGCGGGTGGCCGGCCCAGCGCTCGCGCAGCGCCAGGCCGGCATCGAGCGTGCGGCGGCCGATGGCGGCGTCGTGGTGCCAGTCGCCATGCGCCACGCGCGCGAAGTCGACGTCGTGGATGCGCCAGCTCGGGCACAGCCGCGCGCCGAGCTCGACCATCGCCTCGGTGCCGATGTCGGCATGCACGAAGTTGTCGCCGATGACGGTCGAGCCGAACAGCAGCGCCTCCAGCGCGCCCAGCCGGGCCAGCGCGCGGGCCTGCGCCGGCGTGACGGCGGTGCCCTTGGGGATGCCGGGGGTGTAGGAGGGCGCGAAGCCGAGGTCGGCCGCCACGCCGCGCACCATGGTCAGCACGCCGTGGGTGTGCGGGTTGACGAAGCCGGGCGTGACGAAATGGCCCGGCAGGCGCAATGTGCGCGCGGTCGTGAAGCGTTCGGGCGGCGCGCGGTCGAGCCAGGCGATGCGGCCGTCCCGGATGCCGATGGCGCAGTCGCGCAGCTCGGGCCGGCGCGGGTCGGCGGTCAGCGCGATGGCGTCGAGCAGGAGCAGGTCGAAGTCGTGGTGGCGCGGCGTGGCATCGGCGGGGTCGGGCGTCTTCATGGGCGTGGACGTGGACGTGGGCGTGGCGGTCGGCGCGTTCATCGGATGCGCTTGCTGATGCCGGTCAGGCGTTCCATGACGATCATCAGCACCAGGGTGACGAGCACCATCAGGCTGGAGACGGCGGCGATGCTGACGTCGAGCCGGCCCTCGAGGTCCTGCCACATGCGGATGGGCAGCATGTCGGTGGAGGCGTCGCGCAGGAACAGCGACACCGGCACGTTGTCGAACGAGGACATGAAGCAGATGAAGGCCCCGGCCGCGATGCCCGGCGCGATCAGCGGCAGCGTGACGCGGCGGAAGGTGTAGAGGCGGTCGGCGCCCAGGCTGGCCGAGCTCTCCAGCAGGGCCGGCGGCATCTGCGAGAGCGCCGCCACGGTGGTGCGGATGACATAGGGCACGCCGACGACCGTGTGGCCGACGACCAAGGTGGCGAGCGACAGCTCGATGCCGATGCGCGAGAAGTAGATCAGCGAGGCCAGGCCGAAGGCCAGCGCCGGCAGGATCAAGGGCGACATGAAGAAGGAGTCGAGCACGCGCGCCATGGCGCGCTCCGAGCGGGCGATGGCCATCGCGGCGGCCACCCCCAGCACCACGGCGATCAGCGTGGCCGCGCTGGCGACCTTCAGGCTGTTGAGCGCGGCGTACTGCAGCTGGAAGGCATCGGGCAGCGATTCGTACCAGCGCAGCGAGTAGCCCGGCGGCGGGAACTTCAGCGAGAAGCCGTTGGTGAACGACAGCACGATCACCACGACCGTGGGCGCGAGCAGCAGCAAGGTGGCGAGCGTGGCGATGGTGCCCAGCACGGCGGTCAGCGCGATGCTGGAGGGTTCGTGTCTGCGTCCTGCGCTCATGATCGGTTCGCCAGGACGCGGCCAGGGCGGGAAACACCGCGGAACCGGCTCCGCCGGGCCGCCGGTGTTGCCCCCTGCAAGGGGGTTGGCGCAGCGACACGCAGTGCGCGAAGACTGGGGGTGTATTTCATTTCAGGCTGCTACATGGCCGCGGCTGAGCCGGCCGAGGTAGTTGAAGAGCGTGACGCAGGCCATCACCGCGACCAGGAAGACCAGCGAGATGGCGGCCGCGAAGGGCCAGTTCTGCAGCGACGAGGCCTGCTGGTAGATGTACATCGGCATGAACAGCATCTGGCCGCCGCCGATGAGCGACTGCGAGATGAAGGCCGTGATACTGGCCGCGAAGGTCAGCAGGCAGCCCGCCAGGATGCCCGGCAGGGTCAGCGGCAGCGTGATGCGCCAGAAGGTGCGCAGCGCGCTGGCGCCCAGGGCGGCGGAGGCGTCCTCGAGGTTGGGGTCGAGCTTCTGCAGCGCCGTGATGAGCGGCAGCGCCATCAGGGGCAGCTGCACGTTGGCCAGCGCGACGATCAGGCCGCCGCGCGTGTAGAGCAGCTTGAGCGGCGACTCGATCCAGCCGAACTCCGCGAGCACCGAGTTCACGATGCCCTGGCGGCCGAGGATCACGACCCAGGCGAAGGTACGCACCACCACGCTGGTGAGCAGCGGCAGGATGATGATGAGCATCAGCACCTTCTGCAGCGCCGCCGGGCTGCGCACATAGCTCCAGGCCAGCGCGTAGCCCAGCAGCAGGCACAGCAGGGTGGTCTGCACGCCCAGCCACAGCGTGTCGAGCAGCACCGGCAGCGTGAAGCCGTCGCCGGCGATCTTGGCGTACTGGTCGAGCCCGAAGGACGTCAGGTCCGGCGTGGCGTAGAAGCTGATGACGATCAGCAGCAGCAGCGGCGCCAGGAAGAACAGCACGAAGAACGCCCCCAGGGGCGACGCGAAGGCCAGGCTGTAGCCCGTGACGGGCGGCCCCTTGATGGCGGCGGTGCTCATGGGATGCGATCCGTTCCGGTCAGACCTTGATCTCTTTGTTGAAGCGGTCGATCCAGGCCGAGCGGTTCTCGTTGATCTTTTTCCAGTCCTGGAAGACGAACTTCTTCTTCATGTCGGCCGTGTCCTTGGCCAGCACGCGGGCGATCTCGCCCTCCATCTTCACCTTGGCGTTGGTCGGCACCACCAGGTAGGGTGCCTGCATCAGCTTGGCCTGCACCTCGGGCGACAGCGCGACATCGATGAGCTGCGCGGCCAGGGCCTTGTTGGGCGAGTTCTTGACGATGTGGATGCTGGTCTTGAAGGCGATGGCGCCTTCCTTGGGCGCCACGAACTCCACCGGCACGCCGCGCGCCTTCAGGATCTGGATGGCGTTGAAGTTGCCCGGGCTGATGTCGATCTGGCCCTGCTGGAACAGCGCGGCCAGCGCGCCGGGATTGGCCGCCACGGCCGCCAGGTTGGGCTTGAGCCTGTCGATGGCCTTGAAGCCTTCCTCGACGTTGCCCTCGTTGCCGCCGTGCATGCGCGCGATCTCCACCAGGAAGCCGGTGCCCAGGGTCGAGTTGAGGTTGGTGATGCCGACGCGGCCCTTGTACTCGGGCTTCCACAGGTCGGCCCAGGAGGTCGGCGGGGTCTTGACCTTCTCCGGGTTGTAGGTGAGGCCCACGACCTGGAAGAACATCGACGGGCCCATCGGGTCCTGCGCCTCGGGGATCAGGTCCTTGTAGTGCTTGCTGGTGGCCACCGGGAAGGGCTCGACCAGGTCCTGGCGGATGGCGGTGAGGGCCGGACCCGGATCGTGCAGCATGACGTCGATCGGCGGGTTGGCGCGCGCGGCCGAGACCTTGGCGATCTGGTCGACCGAGAGCATGGCGTCGAGCAGCACGTCCTGGCCGGTCTCCTTCTTGAAGGCCGGCACCAGCACCGCGCGATGGGCTTCCTCCCAGCTGCCGGTGAAGGTGGCGAACACCAGCTTGCGCGCCTGCGCGTGGCTGATGCCGGGAAACAGCTCCATGGCGCCCAGGGTGAGCGCGCTGCCGAGCAGTTGACGACGGGAGAGTTGCATGGATGGACCTCGTGAAAAAGGTGGGGGAACGAAGAAGGAAACAGAAGACGGAAGACGCAAGACGGAAGAGGGAGCGGACAGGGTGGCGATGGCGCGGACTTGGCCTCAGGGCGCCGCGAACACCGTCACGCTCGAGGCGCTGGCCGGCCGCACCCAGACCCGCGTGCCGGGCTCGCGCGGCACGGTGCCCGGCGCGCGCGGCTCCGACAGCTTGAGCCGCGCGCCATCGCGCGTGCGGATCTCGTGGACGATGGTGGCGCCCAGCGGCATGCCCAGCTCGACCGTGCCCTCGAGCGCGCCCTGCGGCGCCTCGCACAGGCGCAGGTTCTCCGGCCGCACGCAGGCCACGACCCGGCTGCCGGCGGCCAGGCCGGCCGGCGCGCGGGTGGCCAGCAGGGTGCCATCGGCCAGCCGCACGTGGGCGCCATCGGCCGCGAGCGCATCGAGCGTGCCGGGCAGCACGTTGGCGGTGCCGACGAACTGGTTGACGAAATAGGTGGCGGGCGTGTCGTAGACCTGGGACGGCGCGGCGAACTGCTCCAGCCGGCCCTGGCTGAGCACGGCCACGCGGTCGGCCATGCCCAGTGCCTCCTCCTGGTCGTGCGTGACGATGATGGCCGTGGTGCCGGCGGCGCGCTGGATGCGCTTGATCTCGATCTGCATGTCCAGCCGCAGGCTCTTGTCCAGGGCCGAGAAGGGCTCGTCGAGCAGCAGCACGCGCGGCTCGATGGCCAGCGCCCGCGCCAGCGCCACGCGCTGCTGCTGGCCGCCCGAGAGCTGCTTGGTCAGGCGCCCGGCGAGGTGGCCGAGCTGCACCATCTCCAGCATGTCGGCGGTGCGCCTGGCGGCCGCGGCGCGGTCGGTGCCGCGCGCCGCCAGGCCATAGCCGACGTTCTCGGCCACCGTCATGTGCGGGAACAGGGCGTAGTTCTGGAACACGATGCCGACGTTGCGGCGCGCCGGCGGCAGCTCGTCGATGCGGCGCCCGCCGATCACCACCTTGCCCGAGGTCTGCGTGATGAAGCCCGCGATGATGCGCAGCAGGGTCGTCTTGCCGCAGCCGCTGGGGCCCAGCAGGGCGACCAGCTCGCCGGCGGCGACCTCCAGCGTGACGTGATCCACCGCCACCGAGCCGCCATAGCGGTGCACGATGTCGTCGAGGGTGAGGCTTTGTCCGGCGGTCGATTCCATGACGGCCCACCATGCAATCGCTGTGCCAGATTTTTGTATCCAATCTTTCTGCGGTACGGCGCCCTGGAACCGTCCTTGCATGGGGGATGCCTCGTACCGGTCCATGCCGCAATCCGGTGCGCCGCCGCACCAGATTGGATACAAAGTGGATTCGGTGGTGCATGCAATCGCATCGGGCCGGAACCGGTCGACCGCCTTTTTCCAATGCTCCCAGAGCCCCTTTTTCGAGGAACGCCACGCCCATGACTCCTGAACCGCATCGCTGGACCGCCCGGCACCTGGCCGCGCGGGTGAACCAGCGCGAACTGTCCGCCGTCGAGATCGCGCGCGGGATGGTCGAGCGCGTCGAGCGCCTGCAGCCGCGGCTCAACGCCTTCACCGACTTCGATCCCGCCGTGCCGCTGGCCGCCGCCCGCGCGGTGGATGCGCGGCTGGCCGCCGGCGAGCACCTGCCGCTCGCCGGCGTGCCCTTCACCGTCAAGGACAACCTGTGGCTGGGCGGCCGGCGCGCCACCTTCGGCTCGAAGGTGTTCGAGGACTTCGTCGCGCCGCGCGACTCGTGGTGCGTGGCCCGCCTGCGCGCGCTGGGCGCGGTGCCGCTGGGGGTGACGAACTGTTCCGAATTCGCCTGCAAGGGCATCACCGCCACGCCATTGCATGGCGAGACGCGCAATCCGTGGGACCTGGAGCGCACCACCGGTGGCTCCTCCGGCGGCGCCGTGGCGGCCGTCGCGGCCGGGCTGGGGCCGATCGCGCTGGCGACCGATGCCGGCGGCTCGGTGCGCCGCCCGGCCGCGCACACCGGGCTGGTCGGCATGAAGCCCACGCTCGGCCGGGTGCCCAACCCGTGGGGCTTCGACGATCCCAACCACCTGTTGTCGGTCATCGGGCAGATCGGCCGCGACGTCGAGGACGTGGCCCTGATGCTGGACGCGCTCACCGCCTGGGAGCCGGCCGACACGCTGTCGTCGCCGGCCTTCGCCGCGCCCGACGCGCTGGCCGCGCTGAAGGCACCGCTGCGGCCGCTGCGCCTGGCGTGGTCGCCGCACCTGGGTTGCGGTCTGCCGGTCGATGCCGACGTGCGCGCCACGCTGGAGCAGGCGGTCGAGGCCTTGCGCCGGGCCGGCTGGCGCATCGAGG
>Ga0308164_10000962_pt1 | contig 37914 bp, 34 predicted proteins | sample PhyTR2_FD_201031 | JGI IMG/M metagenome (GOLD analysis project Ga0308164, IMG submission 201031) | Phyllosphere microbial communities from UC Gill Tract Community Farm, Albany, California, United States - DLSLT.R2 | ecosystem: Host-associated > Plants > Phyllosphere > Unclassified | place: USA... | reverse complement strand
CTATACATTCCAGCCCAACGCTGGCAGACTAGTTGTGCATGAATAGCACGCCCGTACTTATTGGGCCATAAAGAATATCCTCAGGAGACAATATGCGTCACACCAAACTTGCCATCGCCGCAATGGCACTTGCCGTTCTTGCCGGTTGCGGTGGCTCCAGCCCCGAAGCAGGCGATCAGACCGTTCGCGTCAAATTCAGCTCGCAGGTATCGTTCGGCGACAGCCTGTCCGACGTCGGCACCTATAACGTCGGTACCGTCGCCGCGCTCAAGGGTGGCAAGTTCACCATCAACGGCGATAACACCGCCATCAACGCCACGCTTACCGGCCGCAACTGGACCGAGCTGGTGGCCGCGCAGCTGGGTCTGCCAGCGCCGTGCGCTGCCATGACCGGTCTCGAAGGTGACGCCAGCAAGGGCTTCAGCGTGGCGCGCGTCAATCACGCCGGCTGCTACGGTTATGCCCAGGGCGGCGCCCGTGTCACCAACCCTGTCGGTCCCGGCAATGCCGCCACTGGCAGCGCGCTCGGTGCGTTGACGGTCCCGGTGGTCACCCAGGTTGCCAATCACCTGGCCATCTCGGGCGGCAAGTTCAAGGGCGATGAAATCGTCTTCGTCATGGCAGGCGGCAACGATGTGCTGTTCCAGCTGTCCAAACTCAGTGCTGATGCTGCCGCTGCCGGTACCGCTGCCGGTATCAAGGCGGGCGGCGAAGCGTATATCGCCAGCCTGGTGTCGCAACTGGCCGCCGGTGCCACCGACCCGGCAGATGCTGCCAAGAACATTCTGGCCGCAGCCACGGCCGCAGCAGCGCGTGGCGCCAGCCAGGCCGTCATTACCCAGGAGACCATCGGCGCGGCTGCCGTTCAGCCGGGCAATGGCGCAGTATCGTCGCAGGCGGTGTACAGCCCGATGGTCGCCACGGCCACTGCCGCAGGTAACGCTGCCGGCGCTGCTGCCGGCCCCGTCGCCGGCGCCGCGTACGCCAAGGCCCAGGGCCCGGTCCTGGTCGAGGCGCTGAAAACCGCTGGCACCGAGCTGGCCACGCTGGTAAAAACCCAGATCATCGCCAAGGGCGCCAACTATGTCACCGTCAACAACCTGCCGGACGTGGCGACCACGCCGTCGGGCCGCAGCCAGTCGGCCGAGACGCGCGCCCTGATCAACGCCATGATCAGCGCTTTCAACGGCGCGCTCAGTGCCGGCCTGGCCGGCGAATCGAAAGCCGTGATCGTCGATGTGTTCTGGGTCAGCAACGACCAGGCCACCAACCCTGCGCCGTACGGCCTGACCAACGTCACCGAGCCGGCGTGCGACCTGACAGCGGCCAAGAACCCGCTGGGCACGGCGCTCACCTGCAACGGCGGCAACCTGAAAACGGGCGATGTGAGCCATTATTCGTTCGCCGACGAAGTTCACCCTACGCCGTACAACAACCTGCTGCTGGCGCGTTACGTGTCGCGCAGCCTGGTGACCAAGGGCTGGCTGTAATGCTGTCGCCGCCGATGGGCGCGCCTGCGGGCGCTCCGGTGGCGGCGAACAATACCAAAAAGAATCTGGAGACAATATGACGAAAACTTCGCTCAAACTGCTGGTGCTGGCCGCCGCAATGTCGGTGGCCACGGCCGCTTCGGCGCAACAAACGGCCGGTACCTGGCTCGGTACCCTGGGCATGAACAAGATCACCCCCAAAGTGGACTCGGGCGATGTCTCGGCGCCCGCGCTGCCGGGCACCAAGGCCGATGTCGAGTCGGACACCAAGCCGCGTTTCGCGATTGCTTACATGCTTACCGATAACTGGTCGGCCGAGCTGGACCTGGGCGTACCGTACAAGCACGACCTGATCGGCGCCGGTTCGATCGAAGGCACCGGCAAGCTCGGCGACGCCATGGTGCTGCCGCCCACCGCGTTCATCCAGTACCGCTTCTTCCCGGCCAACGCCACGTTCCGTCCCTACGTGGGCCTGGGCGTGACGTACGCGATGTTCATCAAGGAACGCGGTTCGGCCCAGCTGACCTCGATCCTGAACACAGGCGGTCCTGGCGCTACCTACAAGCTCGACGACAAGGCGGGCGTCAGCGCCCAGATCGGCGCCACCTGGCGCATCGACGACAACTGGTTCCTCGACGCCACCGTGATCAAGACCAAGCTGAAGACCAAGGTCCATTTCTCCACCGGTCAAACCCAGGACGTTCGCCTGGACCCGGTAGCGGCCAGTATCAGCATCGGCTACAACTTCAAGGGGTTGAGCTTCTAAAACAAAAAAACCGCGCACCATGCGCGGTTTTTTTTTAAGCCGATCACGCCTGTCCGTTTACTGGAAGGCCTGGATCCCGGTCTGCGCCCGGCCCAGGATCAGCGCATGGATGTCGTGCGTGCCTTCGTAGGTGTTGACCACCTCGAGGTTCACCATGTGCCGGATGATGCCGAACTCGTCGGAGATGCCGTTCCCACCCAGCATGTCGCGCGCCACGCGGGCGATGTCGAGCGACTTGCCGCACGAATTGCGTTTCATCATCGAGGTGATTTCCACCGCTGCCGTGCCGGCGTCTTTCATGCGTCCCAGTTGCAGACAGCCTTGCAGGCCCAGCGTGATTTCGGTTTGCATGTCGGCCAGCTTCTTTTGCACCAGCTGGTTGGCCGCCAGCGGCCGGCCGAATTGCTGACGGTCCAGCACGTACTGGCGCGCCGTGTGCCAGCACGACTCTGCCGCGCCGAGCGCACCCCAGGCGATGCCGTAGCGGGCGGAATTGAGGCACGTGAACGGACCCTTCAGGCCGCGCACGTCGGGGAAGGCATTTTCTTCAGGACAGAACACATTGTCCATCACGATCTCGCCCGTGACCGAGGCGCGCAGGCCGAATTTGCCGTGGATGGCTGGTGCACTGAGGCCCGCCATGCCCTTGTCGAGGATAAAGCCGCGAATCGCGCCTTCATCGTCCTTGGCCCACACTACGAATACATCGGCCACCGGTGAATTGGTGATCCACATCTTGGCGCCCGACAGCGAATAGCCGCCCGGTACTTTTTTGGCACGGGTGATCATCGCGCCCGGGTCGGAGCCGTGGTTCGGTTCGGTAAGGCCGAAGCAGCCGATCCATTCGCCGGTGGCCAGCTTGGGCAGGTATTTCTGGCGCTGCGCCTCGGTACCGAATTCGTAGATGGGCACCATCACCAGCGACGATTGCACGCTCATCATCGAGCGGTAGCCGGAGTCGATACGTTCGACTTCGCGCGCGATCAGGCCGTAGGCCACATAGTTCAGTTCGGGGCCGCCGTATTGTTCGGGGATGGTGGGGCCGAGCAGGCCGAGTTCGCCCATCTCGCGGAAGATGGTGGTGTCCATCTTTTCGTGGCGGAAGGCGTCGAGGATGCGCGGGGCCAGCTTGTCGCCGCAATAGGCGGCAGCGGCGTCGCGCACCATGCGCTCTTCGGCGGTCAGCTGCTGGTCCAGCAGCAGGGGGTCATCCCAGTGGAACTGGGCGCGGGCTTGGCTCATGGTGGTCTCTCATTATAGTGAATGCTGCAGGCATTCTAAGCCGCCGGCGAGAACCCGGCTTTTCTAATGGCGACACCAATTTCCGTTTTTGGAACCTGTCCCAGCAGTGAGGGCGCGCGCAAGCAGCGCCTCATTCTCTGCTGGAATAGGTTCGGCTATCCCAGGCTGCCGAACTGGCCGCCGTGGTAAATCAGCGGCGGACTGGGAGAGAACTCGCACAGTTCGACTTCGCCGACGAAAATCACGTGGTCGCCTTCGGGATAGCGGCTGCGGTTATGGCATTCGAACCAGGCCGACGCACCTTTTAAAATCGGGTGGCCGGTGCGCGACAGTTCGTATTCGACGGTGTCCCACGGGTTGGCGCCGCGCGTGGAAAACAGCTTTGCAAGATGGGCCTGGCTGGCGCTGAGCACGTTGATCACGTAGTGCGAATTGCCGGTAAAGATGGGCATGCTGTTGGCGCCATTGGACAGGCTCCACAGCACCAGCGGTGGATCGAGCGAGACCGAATTGAACGAACTGGCGGTGAGGCCACGGAACGTGCCGTCAGCCAGGCGGGTAGTGATGACTGTGACGCCGGTGGCGAACTGGCCCAGCGCCTGGCGGAAGTGGGTGGTGTCGAACGGCCGGTCGTCGGCGCGGGGAGAAATGGTATGCATGATCAGCCTGAGTCTTTTAGCCATTATGCCAAAGATTGGGCGCGGGCTGGGGAATGGCCCGATACCAGGCTGGCCAGCCAGCTCAACCCGGCCGACCGGGCGCCCGGCGTGAAAAAATGCGCGGCAGTACGAAGCTGAAAGCCTGTACCTGAACCGCCAAGCCCCCCGGCGCGTGCGCGGCGCGCCTGTCCCGCTGCAGTTGTTATACTCAAAAGCAAGCGTTAGCAGCGGGGAGACGATCATGGCTACCGAAACCGCCATCCTGGGCGGAGGATGTTTCTGGTGTACCGAAGCGGTTTATTTGCACGTCAAAGGCGTGGAAAAAGTCGAGTCCGGCTATGCCGGCGGCGCCGTGCCCGATCCCACGTATGAACAGGTGTGCGCCGGCGATACCGGCCACGCGGAAGTGATCCGCATCGAATTCGATCCGGCCGTGATCGACTACCACGACCTGCTGGAAATCTTCTTTACCATCCACGATCCCACCACGCTGAACCGCCAGGGTAACGACGTCGGTACCCAGTACCGGTCGGTGATTTATTTTTTGTCGGCGCAGCAGCAAGCCACGGCGCGCAAGGTGATGGCCGAGATGGCCAATGTGTGGAACGCCCCCATCGTGACCGAACTGGCGCCGGCGCCGATGTTTTACCGGGCCGAAACCTATCACCAGGATTACTTCAGCCACCACCCGCTGCAGGGGTATTGTGCATTCGTGGTGGCGCCCAAGATCGATAAATTCCGCGCCATCCACGGCCACCGCATCAAATAATCGTTACGGCTGCAGCCGCTCTTTTACCCAGCTGCCGTCGGCCTGTTTCACGTACACGATGCGGTCGTGGAAGCGCGAGCGGCGGCCTTGCCAGAACTCGATGCGCACCGGGTCGAGCCGGTATCCGCCCCAATGATCGGGACGCACCGCGTGCTCGCCGCTGGCAGCGGCCACCGCGTCGTAGTTCGCTTCCATCTGCGCGCGGTTGGCAATGGTTGCGCTCTGCTGTGACGCAATCGCGGCAATCTGGCTTTTCAACGGGCGGCTGTAGAAATACTGGTCGCTTTCCGCGCTGGCGGTTTTGACCACCGTGCCCTCGATCCGCACCTGGCGTTCGAGCTCGCTCCAGAAAAACAGCAGCGCTGCATGCGGGTTGCCGCCCAGTTGCCGGCCCTTCTGGCTGTCATAGTTGGTGTACCAGGTGAACCCGCGCGCATCGAATTGCTTGATCAGCACGATGCGCGAACTGGGCCGCCCGTCGCCATCGACGGTGGCCACGCTCATCGCATTCGGTTCGTTGACCTTGGCCTTCAGCGCTTCGTCGAACCACTTGCCGAACTGGGCGATCGGGTCCTCCAGCACATCGTGTTCCGTCAGGCTGGCGCGGCCGTAGTCGAGGCGCAGGTCGGCCAGGACCACGCCGTCGGCCACCGTATTATTGGCGGGCACCTGTTGCTGCTCGGGCACCTGGCTGGCGGGCAGGGCGGGGGTGAGGCCGCGCCGCACCTGCATCGCGCTGCCCAGCTGCGCCATCTGCTCGGGGCTGAACAAGCGCTTGGCCATCGGCGCGATATTGCCTTCCTCCTTCACCATGTGGGCCGCGTAGGCATCGCAAAAGCGCTGGACTTGTTCGCTCGACAAGGCGGTGCCAGCGCCAAGAGCGATCTGTTCCAGTTGCGGCTGCAACTGCGCCCAGTCCTGGTCCATGGCCGCGTGGTCGGCCAGGATGCCCGGCACCAGCGATTCCAGCAGCGCCAGGTCGGCGTCGCGCGCCGTTGCCTGCAACATCGGCATCAGGTTTTGTTCTTCGTCGTCGTGGTGCAGGTGGGCCGCGTGGTTGAAATACTTGAGGACCGCTTGCGCGGCTTGCCGGGCGTCGGCGTCGGCGCCGTGCACCGGCAGGTGGGCCAGCAGCTTTTCCAGCGTGGCCAGTTGCTTGCGGATGCGGTCGTGGCAATGCTTGAGCACGGCGATCGGCTGGTTGAAGTCGGGGGCGGTATCGAACAGGGTGGTGCTCATGGGATAAAGACTCTGGCTGGGTGGGAAAATCATTCTAGAATAAATTTTCTTGCCGTGTCCGCTAAAATGGCGGGATGGATACCAATTCAACCTTTAATCTGGACGAAGTCGACTTCGAGCGACGATTCGGCGGCATTGCGCGCCTGTATGGCGCCCCTGCGCTCGAACGCTTTCGCGGCGCCCACGTGTGCGTGGTGGGCGTGGGCGGCGTCGGTTCGTGGATCGTGGAGGCGCTGGCGCGCAGCGCCATCGGCCAGCTGACCCTGATCGACCTCGACAACGTGGCCGAATCGAACATCAACCGTCAGATCCAGGCGTTGAGCGCTACCGTCGGCCAGGCCAAGATCCACGCGCTGGCCGAGCGCATCGCCCAGATCAACCCGTTCTGCGTGGTGCACCAGGTGGAAGATTTCGTCACCCCCGACAATCTCGACGCCATGCTGGGCGCCGGCAAGTTCGACTACGTGGTGGACGCGATCGACAGCGTGAAGGCCAAGGCCGCAATGATTGCGCATTGCCGCCGTCACGCCATTCCCCTGGTGATCATCGGCAGCGCCGGCGGCCAGACCGATCCTACCCAGATTGCCGTGCGCGACCTGGCGCGCACCGAGCAGGAACCGCTGCTGAAAAAGGTGCGGCGCCTGCTGCGCAGCGACTATGGCTTTCCGCGTGGCGAAAAAACCAAATTCCACGTCGACGCGGTGTTTTCGATGGAGCCGCTGAAGTACCCGGAAGCGGCATGCGAGGTGGACGGGGCAGGCATTACCGGCCTCAATTGCGCCGGTTTCGGCTCGGCCATGGTGGTCACCGCCACCTTCGGCATGGTGGCGGCCGGCCACGTGCTGCGCCAACTGGCGGCCGCTGCCATGCAGCCGGTGCCCGCAGCAGCAGCGGACGGTACCGTCCAGAATTAATCCAGCGCGCCGGACAGGTTTGTTATCATGGTGCGCGCTGGCACGGACGCCGTGCTGTCCCTAGATATCCAGAGAGAGAAACAATCATGAAGCGTAGTTCCGTTTTTGCAGCAACGCTGCTGGCGCTGGCAGCCTTCTCGGCCCAGGCGCAAACCCCTGCACCCGCAGCACCCGCAGCCCCGGCCGATGCGCCAGCACCGGCGCCGCTGGTGGTAGGCTCCGCCACCCCCGGTCCGGCCGCCGAATCCCTGATCGTCACCGACACCAAGGTCGGCACCGGCCGCGAAGCGACCACCGGGTCCACCGTCTACATGCATTACACCGGCTGGCTGTATCGTCCGCTGGCCAAGCACATGCACGGCCGCCAGTTCGATTCGTCGATTCCACGGGGCGAACCGCTGGACTTCGTATTGGGCACCGGCCGCGTGATCAAGGGCTGGGACCAGGGCATCGTGGGCATGAAAGTGGGCGGCAAGCGCACCCTGATCATTCCATCGGAACTGGCCTACGGCTCGCGCCCGGCGCCGGGCGGTGGCATTCCGGCCAACTCGGCGCTGATTTTCGACGTCGAGCTGGTGGACGTCAAGTAACCCGACTTCTGCTTCAAAAAAACGGGCCGCGCAATGCGGCCCGTTGCACGTCGGCTGTCAGTGCGCGTGCCCGTGCGCGGGCGCCGTGGTGGGCGGCATTTGCAGGCAGCACTCCTGCTGCATCGCCCCCAGCCGCACCTGCAGCGTGCTGTGATCGATCGCATACTTGTTCTTGAGCTGCTGGCTGATGGCGTCCACCGTCACATCGCCCGGGTACCCGGCCGGCACGACCAGTTGCGCCGTCAGCGCGTTTTCTGTCGTGCTCATGGCCCAGATGTGCAGGTCGTGCACTTCGGCCACGCCGGGATGGCCGCGCAGGAACTGCTCGATGCCGGCGCGGTCCACGTTGTCGGGCACGGCGGCCAGCACCATGCGCAGCGACTGCGTGAGCAGGGCCCAGGTGCTCCACACGATGATGGCCACGATGATCATGCTGATCGCCGGATCGATCCAGTTCCAGCCGCTGTAGCGCACCGCCAGGCCGGCCAGCAATACACCGAGTGAAATTGCGGCGTCGGCCGCCAGGTGCAGGTAAGCGCCGCGGATATTGATGTCGTCCTTGCTGCCGGCCATGAACAACCACGCCGAAAAACCGTTGATCAGGATGCCGATGCCGGCCACGACCGACACGGTCAGTCCCGCCACTGGATCGGGCGTGATCAGTTTTTGCACGGCTTCGAACGCAATCACGCCGCAGGCCGCCATCAGCAGCATCCCGTTGAACAGCGCGGCCAGCATCGACGTGCCGCGCAGGCCGTACGTATAGCGCGCGCTGGGCTGGCGCCTGGCCAGGATCGCCGCGCCCCACGCCAGCATCAGGCCGAGCACGTCGGACAGGTTGTGGCCGGCATCGGCCATCAGCGCGGTGGAGTTGGCCAGGTAGCCGTAGAAGAACTCGACCACGACAAAGCCGAGGTTGAGCACGATGGCAATGGCAAACGCGCGGCCCATGGTGTTGGGGTCGCCGTGGTGGTGATGGTGGCCGATGCCGTGGCTGTGATCGTGCGCATGAGCGTGATCATCGTGGCCGTGTGTTTCGTGCGCGTGGTCGTGGCCGCTATTGTTGACGTGGTGGCTGTCGTGGCCGTGGTGGCCTTCGTGGTCATGGTGCTTGCTCATGCGTCGTTCCCATTCGAAGGTTCGGCGATATGCTCGAGCATATCGTTCAGCACGCCGCTGATGTGGGCGTCGGCGGCGGAATAGAATACCTGCTTGCCCTGGCGCTCGGACTTGACGATGCGCGCGGCGCGCAGCAAGCGCAAGTGGTGGCTGACCAGCGAGCTGCTCAGGTCAAGCGAGGTGGCGATATCGCTGACCGCGATCGGCGCCGCCACGCAGGCCAGCACGATGCGCAGCCGGGTAGGGTCGCCCAGCAGGTGGAACAGGTCGGCCAGTTGGGCGATCGCAGGATCGCAGCCGGAGTAGTCGTGTTGGCAGCTCATAAGTCGTCATGTGAATAGGTGTTCATATGTTAGCACGAAAAATGCTTCAACAACCCCCGTACATGTGGGGGTAAGCCTGGCGGCCTGGAATGGCCGCACGATCCGCATTATTTTCTAGTCAGGCCACCAGCGAGCGTAGCTCTGTTTCAATCTCGGTGGGAAGGTTTTGCAACTCCTTCAATACATTGATTTGCCGCGTGGTTTGGGAGACGTCCACCACGCTCGTATCGACAGGATAATCCTTTTGTTGCAGCCAGCCGAGGAGATCCGCGAGGTGCCAGACGCCCGAGCTGCCTTCGTGGACCTGCACCGGAAAAGTGGCCGGGTTGGCCACCATCAGCTTGCGCAGATTTTGCCGGCTCATGCCCATTAATTCCGCCACATCGGTAAGGCCCACGAAATCGGGACCTGCTTCGACCAGCCTGGCCGTTGGCACGGTATCGCGGATGTCGGCCAGCGCGCTTTTCACGGCATCCTTGGCGGACGCTGCTTCGCGTGTGAATTTGAAGCCGAGTTGGCCCGGCTGGCCGATGCCGATCAGCGCATCGTCGCAGCCGGCAGCGCCCAGTCGTTCAACCAGGTCGTCGGGATTGCAATCGGTGACATCGAGTTGATACTTGAGCGTAAATTCATATTCCATGAAATTCTCCTTGGTCGGGCTGTTCGCCGGCCCGGTGATGCGTGCTGCTCGCGGTACAGTGATCGACCACGCGTTTGATATCCCTGGCGTGGCTGATGGCATTACGCGGTGTGCTCCAGATGCTGGTGATGCAAAAAACTCCGCAACGGCATTCGCTGTCGTTGTCGGGGCAATAGAGCTTGCCCCACGCGTGGCTACCGCCCACCGTCACCCGCCAACCGTTGAGTTCAGCATATTGGATTGCTTGCTCCACTTCCTTTTTTGGATGACTTCTGCGCACCATGATGACTCCATCCTAGGTGATTAAAATTGGGTTGTCAAGTGACAACCTCATGAGTACGCTTCATCCGGTCGCTTTGTCAGCGTTGACCTGCGTAGCTTGTTTAGAGTGGCGAACTGATAGGAAGTTCGGGGGAGGAGCCTCCCCCCGCGGAGCGTTTATTTTTGCAGCTGTGCCCGCACTTCGTCGCGCAGCTTGGGATCGAGCTTGTCGATGGCCAGGCGCAACTGGTCGGCGTCGTGCAGCGCCCGGGTTTGCTCTGGCGTGAGGCCCGGCTTGGAGAACGCGGCCTGTCCGCCCAGCACCAGCAGGGCGGACAGCAAGGCAATGCCAGCTGCTGCGCCGAGCAGGCGCAGCTCGCGGCGGGTGATGGCCGGCGCCTTGGTGGGGATGGCGCGCACCGGCCCGGCCGGGGCCGGTTCGTAGCCGAGGGCGCCGGCAGCCAGAGCGGCCGGTGCGTGTTCGCTGGAGCCGTCGTGGCGTTGGCCCGGGTCGCGTGATGGCGGCAGGCCGCCGGCTTCGCGCGCGTGCTGCACCAGTTCGCGCGTGGCGCTGTCGATGGCGGCGACGTGGCGTTCCACCGCGTCTTCCAGCACCGCTTCGTTGAGCGCCACCAGCGCGAATACGGGGTCGTCGACATCGATTTTGACGCCGGTCTTTTCAAATACCAGCGTGCGCAGCTTGTGCTGATCCATGGCCATGGCGGCTTACCACTGGACGTTGTCGAGTTGCTCGAACAGGTCGCGGAACACGACCTTGATGCGCTGCTTTTCCATCACGTTGAACTTGTCGCTCTCGCGCACTTCGGCCGCTGTCAGGCGCGCCGTGTTCATCTTCTTGATGTCGGCGCCAAAAGTATCTGCATTGCGCGCCGACAGCACCACGCGTCCGCGCACCCGCGCCGCATTATCGGCATAGGTTTGCGATTCCGTGAACTGCTTGCCGGCCGCCGATTGCAGCAGGCCGAAGTGCTCGTTTTCCCACAGCACCAGCGGCACCTTGGTCGCCTTGGCCGTGGACACAAACCCCATGGCCGTATCGTGCAGGGTATCGCCGCCGCCGACGATGGTGTGAATGTACACCTTGCGGCCCGATTCTTCGAGCAGCGCGAAGCAGTCGTTTTCCAGCAGGTAGCCCATCAGCGGCGAAAAGGTGTTGGCGCCGTTGTCGATCACGCAGTTGCCGTCGTGTTCGAGAATGTCGATCATCAGTGCGTCGAAACGCTTGGGGTCGATGTTGCGGCTGTCGGTCATCACCGGCACATGCTTGACGGCCATCGCCTTGTAGCGGCTGAAGGTGGCGTTCTCCTGGTCGGTGTCGTAGCAGCGCAGCGGCTGCGCGCCTTCGGCCACGTCCTTGCCCGCGATCCATTGCGCAAGGATGGTGGACACCAGCGTCTTGCCGATGCCACCTTTGCCCTGGAGAATAAAATGTACCGTGTTTTGCATCGCAATTACTCCAAAATCGTCTGTAAAATCGCAGCCCCGGACGAGAGTAATTGTTTTATGGCCGGAAGGCAATATTTCCTTACCTGCCCACGGGTTAGTTAATGAATCGCAGCAGGCCTTGCAACACGTGGATCACGCTCTGCTCGCGCACGGCCTTGCGGTCGCCGGCAAATACCAGCCGTTCGGTGTGGACGTTGTCGGCATTGGCCCAGCCGAAGCACACGGTGCCCACCGGCTTGCCCGGCACCGCACCGGTAGGGCCGGCGATGCCGGTGGTGGAGATGGCGAGATGGGCGTTGCTGGCGCCGAGCGCGCCGGTGGCCATGGCGGCGGCCACTTCTTCCGACACGCTGCCCATCTGCGCAATCAGCGCGGCCGATACGTCGAGCATCTCGGTCTTGGAGGCGTTGGAATAAGTGACGAAGCCGCAGTCGAACCAGTCGCTGGACCCGGCGATTTCGGTGATGGCCTGGGCCACGCCGCCGCCGGTACACGATTCGGCAGTGGTTAAAATCAGGCCTTTGTCTTGCAGTGCTTTGCCGACTTGCGCGGCCAGGGCAAGGATGGTGTCACTACTCATGGGACTCTCCTAATTTTGGGAACCATTTGTGCGGCGGTCAAGGGTGCTGCCACTGTACCATGCAGTTCGCAATCGTTGCCAGCCGTGCACTACGATTTTGTTTGCCCAGTAATATTATTTGAATTCATTAGACCGTGCTATCGAACATGCGTACACTCAAACGGACCACGTCGCCCTGCGCTGCCAGTCGTGCAGCCCCATCACGAGGCCCAGCTGGAGGTGCACCTTTATGATCAGCGAGACCGACATCTTCCATGCGCGCATACTGATTGTTGACGACCAGCCCGTCAATGTCGAACTGCTGGAATTCCTGCTGAAATCGACCGGCTACCTGGCCGTCAGTTCCACCACCGATTCGCGGCTGGTGGCCGGCCTGCATGCCGAACACCGCTACGACCTGATCATTCTCGACATGCAGATGCCCGGCATGGACGGCTTCGAGGTGATGGACGCGCTGCGTCCGCTCGAAGCCGGCTCGTGGCTGCCAGTGCTGGTGGTCACGGCCCAGCCCGACCACAAGCTGCGCGCATTGGAATGCGGCGCGCGCGATTTCCTCAGCAAGCCGATCGATCCGGTGGAAGTGCTCACGCGCATCCGCAACATGCTCGAAGTGCGGCTGCTGCACCGCGAAGCGCGCGACTACAATGCGCGGCTCGAACAAACGGTACGCGAGCGCACTGCCGAACTGCAGCGCTTTCGCAGCGCCATGGACGCCACCGCCGATGCGATTTTCCTGCTCGATGCCGCCACCGGCGAACTGCTCGACGTGAACGGCGGCGCCTGTCGCATGCTCGATTATCCGCGCGACGAAATCCTGGGCCAGACCGCCAGCCGGCTCGGCCTCGGCACGCTGGCGTCGCTGCGCGCGCAGGCGCTGCGGCTCGACGATTACGCCGCCGCCGTGGGCCAGCCGCGCGCGCCGGAACTGGCCGAAGGCGAATTGATGCGCCGCGACCTGGTGTCGGTGCCGGTGGAAATTTACTGGCAACTGCTCAAGCGCGCGGGCCAGAACACGGTGCTGCTGGGCGTGGCGCGCGACGTGAGCGAGCGCCGCCATTCCGAGGAACTGTTGCAGCACATGGCGCACTACGACAGCCTCACCGGCTTACCCAATCGCACGCTGTTCTTCCACACGCTGGGCGACATCATCGCTGCCGCGCACAAAAAAAACTGCCGGGTGGTGGTGCTGCTGATCGCGCTCGACCGCTTCAAGAACATCAACGATTCGCTCGGCTCGGCTCTGGGTGACGAACTGCTGCGCCAGTTCTCCAACCGGCTGATGCAAACCGCGCGCTTGCGCGATACGGTGGGCCGCATTGGCGGCGACGAGTTCGCGCTGATCATGACTATGCCGCGCGACCAGCAGGAAGCCGTGCACATGGCCAACGAAGTGCGCGAGACCTTGCGCGTGCCGTTCGACCTCGACGGCCACCAGGCCGTGATGAGCGCCAGCATCGGCATTGCCATGTACCCGGACGACGCCAGCGATGCGGAAACTCTGATCAAGTACGCCGACACCGCCATGGACCGCGCCAAGCAGGCCGGCCGCGACGGCTACCGCTTTTTCACCCCCGGCATGAACGTGCAGGTGCTGGCGCGGCTCGACCTCGAGCTGGCGCTGCGCCGCGCCATCGAGAACGACGAACTGCTGCTGTACTACCAGCCCAAAGTGAACCTGCATACCGGCGCGATTGCCGGCGCCGAGGCGCTGCTGCGCTGGCAGCGGCCCGGCTACGGGCTGGTGCATCCGGCCGATTTCGTGGCAGTGATGGAAGACACCGGCCTGATCGTGCAAGTGGGCGACTGGATCATCGATGCCGCGTGCCGCCAGATCGGCGCCTGGCTGCGCGGCTCGGTCGGGCCGGTGCGGGTGGCCGTCAACGTGGCCAGCCGGCAGTTCTCTGAAGGCGACCTGGAGCAGGTGGTGCGCGGCGCCCTGAACCGCCACAACGTGCCGCCCGAGCTGCTCGAACTGGAGCTGACCGAAACCGCGCTGATGTCCAACACCGAGCGCACCATCGACGTGCTCACGCGCCTGAAAACGCTGGGTATCAAGGTGGCCATCGACGACTTCGGCACCGGTTATTCATCGCTGGCGTACCTGCAGCGCTTCCCGATCGACAAGCTGAAAATCGATATCGCGTTCGTGCGCGACATCACCACCAACCCCAACGATGCGGCCATTGCCACCGCCATCATCAGCATGGCGCACAGCCTGAAATTGCGGGTCATTGCCGAGGGCGTGGAAACCCGGCCCCAGCTCGAATACCTGCGGCGTGGCCGTTGCGATGAAATCCAGGGCTATTTCTTCAGCCGCCCGGTGGCGCCGCGCGACATGGGCGTGCTGGTGGAGTCGGGCCGCTGCCTGCCGGTCGATCCCGACGTGCCGGTGCAGCCTGCGCAAACGCTGCTGATCGTGGACGACAATGCCGACGTGCTGTGGACGCTGGGCCAGTTGTTCGAGCCGGACCACTACAACGTGCTGAAGGCCGGTAATGCCGACGAGGCGTTCGAACTGCTGGCGCTGCACGAAGTACAGGTAATCCTGTGCGACCAGCGCCTGCCCGGCATGAGCGGCACCGAATTTCTCAGCCAGGTGAAAGACCTGTATCCGCAAACGATACGCATCATCCTGTCCGGCTACCTGGGCGTCGATGCGGTGCTGGAGTCGATCAACCGCGGCGCCATCTACCGCTTTTATACCAAGCCGTGGGACGACGTCCAGTTGCGCGACAATATCCGGCTGGCATTCCACCATTACTGGCTGATGCAGGGCAGCGGCCGCAAGATCGGCTTGCCCGAAGAAGACGTGACGGCGGTGGCTCAGGAAGTAAAGTGATCGAAGCTCGCCAGGTTCAGCGCAAGTGCCGAACCGTGCGCATCGACCAGCCGCAGGCCCGGCGCCGGTTCGATGGTGCCCACGCGCGTGACCGGCGTGGCCGCCGTGGCGCCGCACGCCAGGATGGCCGCCCGTGCGCTGGCTGGCGCCGTGAAGCACAGTTCGTAGTCGTCGCCGCCGGCCGCGCAATATTCGCGTTTTAATGCCTGCGCCTGTGCCTGCGTTTGCGTGGCCAGCACGGCGCCGGCCGGCAGCGCATCGACATCGAGCGTGGCGCCCACGTTCGACAGTTTCAGGATATGACCGAGGTCGCCGATCAAGCCGTCCGAGATATCGACTGCCGCGTGGGCAGCGCCGGACGCGGCCAGTGCCATGCCCAGCGCCACGCGCGGCGTGGGCGTGTGCATGCGCACCGCTGCCAGCTGGTGTTCGGCAGCCGTCAACGGCGTTGCCAGTTCATTGCGGTATGCCGCCAGTGCCAGCCGGGCATCGCCCAGCGTGCCGGAAATCCAGATATCGTCGCCCGGACGCGCGGCGCTGCGGCGCAGCGCCCGGCCCGGCGCCAGTTCGCCGAACACCGTGATGCAAATGGTGAGCGGGCCCCTGGTGGTGTCGCCGCCGATCAGTTCGATATCGTGGGCATCGGCCAGCGCGAACAGCCCCTGCGAAAAACCGGCCAGCCAGTCGCGCCCGGCACTGGGCAAGGCCAGCGCCAGCGTGAAGCCCACCGGCCGCGCGCCCATGGCCGCCAGGTCGGACAGGTTGACGGCCAGGCTTTTATGGCCGAGCCGCAGCGCATCTTCGCCGGCAAAAAAATGGCGGCCCTCCACCAGCATGTCGGACGAGATCGCCGTTTGCATGCCGGGGGAGGGCGTGAGCAGCGCGCAGTCGTCGCCGATGCCAAGGGTTGCCCGGCCCGCGTGCTGCGGGCGCTGGAAGTATTCTTTGATGAGGTCGAATTCGGAGAGCATGGCCGTATTGTAACTTTGTGACTGCGGGAACCACGCAAACCGCCCGCGTGACGGCGGCGCGATTGGTATTTTCAATCAAATTGCATGAAGAAATAGCCAAACCTTATAATTGCCAAAAATGGATTATGTTGATGCATCTGTGCGCCTAAAGTCCTTAAAAGCACCGAAAATTCGGTCATTTCCACTTTATCATCATAACAAATGCTGATATCCATTATCACTCTGCGTGAAAATACCTACTTATGCGCAAGATGGGGTCTGATAAAATCATAAGCTTTCCGACCGCATACATAGGAAGGCAGTAAAGCATGGATTCGTCAGCAGAGAAGAAAGAAGAAATTCGTCAACAACTCCGCCTCGCGGCACTCGAGTACCACGAGTTCCCGACTCCCGGCAAAATCAGCGTGACGCCGACCAAGCAACTGACCAACCAGCGCGACCTGGCGCTGGCCTACTCCCCGGGCGTGGCCGCACCGTGCGAAGAAATCGTCATCGACCCGTCCGCTGCCTACAAATACACGGCGCGCGGCAACCTGGTGGCCGTGATCACCAACGGTACCGCCGTGCTGGGCCTCGGTAACATCGGCCCGCTGGCCGCCAAGCCGGTGATGGAAGGCAAGGGCGTACTGTTCAAGAAGTTTGCCGGCATCGACGTGTTCGATATCGAAATCAACGAACTCGACCCGGACAAGCTGGTGGACATCATCGCTGCCCTGGAACCCACGTTCGGCGGCGTCAACCTGGAAGACATCAAGGCGCCCGAGTGCTTCTACATCGAGCGCCAGCTGCGCGAACGGATGAAGATCCCGGTCTTCCACGACGACCAGCACGGCACCGCGATCATCGTCGGCGCCGCCATCCTGAACGGCATCCAGCTGGTTGGGAAAGACATCAAGAACTGCAAGCTGGTGGTGTCCGGCGCGGGCGCGGCGGCACTGGCCTGCCTCGACCTGATCGTCGACCTCGGCTTCCCACTGGAAAACATTTTCGTGAGCGACCTGGCTGGCGTGGTCTACAAGGGCCGTACCGAGCTGATGGATCCGGACAAGGAACGCTTTGCCCGCGACACCGACGCCCGCACCCTGGCCGAAGTGATACCCGGGGCCGACATTTTCCTGGGCCTGTCCGCCGGCGGCGTACTGAAGCAGGACATGGTGAAATCCATGGCGCCCAATCCGCTGATCCTGGCGCTGGCCAATCCGAATCCGGAAATCCTGCCCGACGACGTCAAGGCCGTGCGTGACGACGCCATCATCTGCACCGGCCGTTCGGACTATCCGAACCAGGTCAACAACGTGCTGTGCTTCCCGTACATCTTCCGTGGCGCGCTCGATTGCGGCGCCACCACCATCACGCGCGAAATGGAAATCGCCGTGGTGCACGCGATTGCCGAGCTGGCCCACGCCGAACAGTCGGACATCGTCGCCACCACCTACGGTTTCACCAACCTGTCGTTCGGCCCGGAATACCTGATCCCGATGCCGTTCGATCCGCGCCTCCTGATCAAGATCGCGCCGGCCGTGGCCAAGGCCGCCGAAGATTCGGGCGTGGCAACGCGTCCGATCCAGGATCTCCAAGCGTACGCCGACAGCCTGCAGCAATTCGTGTACCGCAGCGGCACCTTCATGAAGCCGCTGTTCCAGGTGGCCAAGAAGACCCCGCTCGAACTCAAGCGCATCGTTTACGCCGAAGGCGAAGAAGAGCGCGTGCTGCGCGCGGTGCAGGTGATCGTCGATGAAAAACTGGCGCGTCCGATCCTGGTGGGCCGTCCGGCCGTGCTGGAAACGCGTATCGCCAAGTTCGGCCTGCGCCTGAAACATGGCGTCGATTTCGACGTCATCAACCCGGACCACGACGACCGCTACCGCGATTACTGGCAGTCGTACTACGCGCTGACCTCGCGCGCCGGTGTCACCCAGGAATACGCCAAGCTGGAAATGCGCCGCCGCCACACGCTGATCGGCGCCATGATGATCAAGAAGGGCGATGCGGACGGCATGATTTGCGGCACCTTCGGCACCACCGAACTGCACCTGAAGTATATCGACCAGGTGCTGGGCAAGCGCGACGGCGCTTGCGTGTACGCGGGCATGAACGTCTTGATCATGCCGGAGCGCCAGATCGTCATGGTGGACACGCACGTCAACGAAAACCCGAACGCCAAGGAACTGGCCGCGATCACCGTGATGGCGGCCGAAGAGATGCGTCGTTTTGGTCTGTCGCCCCGCGCGGCATTGCTGTCGCACTCGAACTTCGGTTCGTCCAACAGCGAGTCGGCGCAAAAAATGCGCGCCACCCTGGAGCTGGTCAAGCAGCTCGATCCCACCCTGGAAATCGACGGCGAAATGCACGGCGACACCGCGCTCGATTCGAAACTGCGCCACGCCATCATGCCTGACTCGACCCTGACGGGCGACGCCAACCTGCTGGTGGCGCCAAATATCGACGCTGCCAACATCGCCTACAACCTGGTGAAAACGGCCGCCGGCAACGGCATCGCGGTGGGCCCGATCCTGCTCGGCTGCTCGCAGGCCGTGCACATCCTGACGCCATCGGCCACCGTGCGCCGCATCGTCAACATGACCGCGCTGTGCGTGGTGGATGCGGTGGCGGGCAAGGCGCCGCCGGCGGCGTAAGCCGGCCCCGCCGACGGTAGACCAAAGCCGCTTCTTCGGAAGCGGTTTTTTTTTGTCCGAATTTACAGCGCTGTAACTGTATGTAATTATTGTAAGCGTGTGACTGCGGCGGGGAACGCAAAAGCGACCTTCAGTTACAATCGTTCACCTTATTTTTGCCGGGGCCGTGCCATGACGATTTCCAAGAAAGCCTTTATTACCGGCATTACCGGTCAGGACGGCGCCTACCTGGCGCAGCTGTTGCTGGAAAAAGGTTATCAAGTCACTGGTACTTTTCGTCGCACCAGTTCGGTTAATTTCTGGCGCATCGAAGAGCTCGGTATCGACAAGCATCCGCAGCTGGAACTGGTGGAATTCGACCTCACCGACCTGTCGTCGATGGTGCGCCTGATGCAGCGCGTGCAGCCAGATGAGGTGTACAACCTGGCAGCGCAAAGCTTTGTCGGGGTGTCGTTCGACCAGCCGCTCACCACTGGCGAAATCACCGGTCTCGGCGCTGTCAATCTGCTCGAGGCGATCCGCATCGTCAATCCGAAGATCCGTTTTTACCAGGCATCCACTTCCGAAATGTTCGGCAAGGTACAGGCCGTACCGCAAAAAGAAGACACGCCGTTTTATCCGCGCAGCCCGTACGGCGTGGCCAAGCTGTACGCGCACTGGATGACGGTCAATTACCGCGAGTCGTATGGCATGTTCGGCGCCTCGGGCATCCTGTTCAACCACGAGTCGCCGCTGCGCGGCCGCGAGTTCGTCACCCGCAAGATCACCGATGCCGTGGCGAAAATCCACCTGGGCTTGCAGGACGTGCTCGAACTGGGCAATATGGATGCCAAGCGCGACTGGGGTTTTGCCAGGGAATACGTGGAAGGCATGTGGCGCATCCTGCAGGCCGACCAGCCGGATACCTATGTGCTGGCCACCAACCGTACCGAGACCGTACGCGACTTCGTCACCATGGCGTTCAAGGCGGTCGATATCGGCATTGCATGGAACGGCACGGCCGAGCACGAAACCGGTACCTGCCAGAAAACCGGCAAGGTGCTGGTGCGCGTGAATCCCAAATTTTATCGTCCGGCCGAAGTCGAACTGCTGATCGGCGATGCGTCGAAAGCGCTGTCCGAACTGGGCTGGAAGCCGCAGACCACGCTGGAGCAGCTGTGCCAGATGATGGTCGATGCTGACCTGCGCCGCAACCGGGCCGGCGTGACGTTTTAAGGAGCAGCAGGTGACCGCCACCGTACTGGAAGGCGCCGGCAAGCGCGCGCTGATCACCGGCATTGCCGGCTTTACCGGCCGCTACGTGGCCGAACAATTGCGCACTGCCGGTTACCAGGTGTCCGGCCTCGGCGTGCCCGGCGAAGCAGGCGGCGCCGACGTGCACGGGGTGGACCTGGGCGACCGTGCCGGGCTGGCGGCCGTCGTGCAGCAGGTACAACCGCACGTGGTGGTGCACCTGGCGGCGATTGCCTTCGTCGGTCATGGCGATGCCGAGCAAATTTACCGCGTCAACGTGGCCGGCACCCGCAACCTGCTCGAAGCGCTGGCCGGCCTCGAACAACGGCCGGCGGCGGTGCTGCTGGCGTCGAGCGCCAACATTTACGGCAATACCGACGTCGGCGGGGCCGGCACCATCGACGAGGATGTGCCGGCAGCGCCCGCCAACGACTACGCCGTCAGCAAGCTGGCCATGGAATACATGGCGCGGCTGTGGCAGGACCGGTTGCCGATCGTCGTCGTGCGACCGTTCAATTACACCGGCGTGGGCCAGCACGAGAATTTTCTGCTGCCGAAAATCGTCGCCCATTTCCGCCGCCACGCCACCACCATCGAGCTGGGCAACCTGCACGTGTGGCGCGATTTTTCGGATGTGCGCATGGTGGCTGCCAGCTACCGCCGCCTGCTGGCCGCACCTGCCGCCGCCACCGCGGGCCGCGCCTTCAATGTCTGCTCGGGCCAGGCATACTCGCTGGGCGAGGTGCTGGACCTGATGGCCGACATTGCCGGCTACCGCATCGACGTCCAGGTCAATCCTGCCTTCGTGCGCGCCAACGACGTGGTGCGCCTGGTGGGCGATCATCGCCGCCTGGCGTCCGTCATCGGCGCGCCTGACTCTGTGCCGCTGGCCGACACGCTGCGCTGGATGTTCCAGGCGTGACCGCCACCGCCGCCATGCGCGTGGGCCTGTCCACCACCATGATCGAACCGGCATTGACCGGTGGCCGGTTTGACGGCATCGGCGTGTACACGCGCGCCATGCTCGAGCATCTGCCGGCCGCCGGGGTGGCGGTGCTGCCGTTCAGCTTTGCACCGCCCGGAAGCGTGCAGCAGCTGGAGGTGGGGCGGCCGTTGCCGCTGTCGTTCCCGGTTGCCACGCTCGGCGACATGATCCTGCCGGCCAGCGCTTATCTCGAAGTAAGTCGTACCCTGGCCAGCACCGGCGGCGCGCCGCTCGACCTGTTCCACGCCACCGACTACCGCATCGTGCGCATGGATTGCCCGGTGGTGGCCACGCTGCACGACGCGCTGCCGGTATCGCATCCGCAGTGGTGCAATCCCAAGTGGCGGCGCCTGAAAAACTGGCTGCAGATCCGCGCCGCGCGCAAGGCGCAGCACGTGATCGCGCCATCGCGCCACGCCGTGCGCGAGCTGGTGGAATTTTTCGGTATCGACGAGCAGAAGATCAGCGTGGTGCACCACGGCGCGCGCGCCGAGTGGTTCGACGCGCCGCCGGCCGATGCGCGCGATGCCACACTGGCCCAGTACGGTTTACAGGCCGGGTACTTCCTGTTCGTGGGCACGCTGCAACCGCGCAAGAATGTCGAACGGCTGCTCGACGCCTACCTGGCGCTGCCGCCCGTGCTGCGCGCCGCGCGCCAGCTGGTGGTGGTGGGGGCGCCGGGCTGGCGCAGCGCGGAACTGGTGCAGCGCCTGAAGGCGGCGCGCGAGCGCGGCGAAAACGTCGTGTGGCTCGACCGCCTGACAAGCGACAACCAGCTGCGCCACCTGTACGCGGGCGCCGGCGCCTTTATTTTCCCGTCGCTGCACGAAGGTTTCGGCCTGCCGCTGCTGGAAGCCTTTGCCAGCGGCGTGCCGGTGGCCAGCGCCCACGCCACGTCGCTGCCGGAAGTGGCGCAGGGTGCAGCGCTGGAATTCGATCCGCTGTCGGTGGGCGACATCACCGCTGCCATGACCACGCTGGCGCGCGACGACGGCGCCAGGGCGCGCCTGATCGCTGCCGGCCACCGCCGCGCACTGGACATGACCTGGGTTGACGCCGCCCAGCGCACCGCCGCCGTGTATCGCCACGTGCTGGCCGGCAGGGGCTAGGCCATGCGCGTACTGCATTTTTACAAAACCTATTATCCCGATTCGTGGGGCGGGGTGGAACAGGCGATCCGCCAGATGTGCGTGGGCACCGGCCGCCTCGGTGTGCGCAACGACGTGCTCACCCTTACCCCCCATGCCGGGCCGGCGCAGATCGAGTTCGAAGGCCATACCGTGCACCGCGTGCGCCAGGATTTCGAAATCGCATCCACCGGGTTTTCGTTTGGCGCGATCCGCCGCCTGGCGCGGCTGGCGCGCCAGGCGGACGTGATCCACTACCATTTTCCATGGCCGTTCATGGACCTGGCGCACTTTGCCGCGCGGGTGGGCAAGCCCTACGTGGTCACGTACCACTCCGACATCGTGCGCCAGAAAAACCTGCTGCGCCTGTACGCCCCCCTGATGCGCCGCTTTTTGCGCGGCGCCAGCGCCATCGTCGCCACGTCGCCCAACTACCTGGCGTCGTCGCCGGTGCTGCGCCGGTTTCCCGGCCAGACGCGGGTAATCACGTTCGGCCTCGATAAAACCGGGTACCGCGCGCCGCCGGTGGTGGTGGCAGACAAATGGCGCGCGCGCTTCGGCGAGCGGTTCTTCCTGTTCGTGGGCGTGCTGCGCTACTACAAGGGCTTGCACATCCTGCTCGATGCGCTGGCCCACCCGGCCAATGCCATCTACCCGGTAGTGATCGTGGGCGCCGGACCGATCGAACAGGAACTCCGGCAGCATGCCGCGCGCCTCGGTTTGCGCCACGTGCACTTCGTGGGCGCGGTGGACGAGGACGACAAGATCGCGTTGCTGCAGGCCTGCTATGCGCTGGTGTTCCCGTCGCACCTGCGCTCCGAGGCATTCGGCATTTCGCTGCTGGAGGGAGCGATGTTCGGCAAGCCGATGATTTCGAGCGAGATCGGCACCGGCACCACCTACATCAACATCGACAACGATACCGGCCTGGTGGTGCCGCCCGACGATGCGCCGGCGTTCGGCGCCGCCATGCGCACGCTGTGGGACGATCCTGCGCGCGCTGCCGCGATGGGCCGCCGCGCCGAGGCGCGCTACCACGAGCTGTTTACTGCCGAACGCATGGCCCGTAACTACCATGCGCTGTATCGCGAACTGGCCGTGCCGCAGGCGCCGGGACAGCATGCCGCCTGATTTGATCTAACGCAAATCTTTTTATTCGGCAAGCCGCTATGATGGCCCCGAACTCTGCGCCCGACGACGGTCCTCACCATTGACGCCACCAAGATGGCGCCACCTGCTGTGCGACGCAACGACGGCGTTCCGGCGGGGGTTCACCTCTTTGCTCCCGCCCTTTACGGTTAAAATACCCCATCAATCCCCCTGATGGAGAACCGCGTGCGCTGCCTGGTCATCGAAGATGAAGCCGAAACCTCGAACTACATCTGCAAGGGCCTGCGCGAAGCGGGCTACCTGGTCACCGCCTGCGCCACCGGCCCGGACGGACTCGATTACGCCATCGGCGACGACTGGGACATCATCATCCTCGACCGCATGCTGCCGGGCCGGATCGACGGCCTGTCCATCGTCGACAAGCTGCGCGCGCTGGGCAAGCTGACGCCGGTGATCATCGTCAGTGCGCTGTCCACCATCGACGCCCGCGTGACGGGGCTGCGCGGCGGCGCCGACGACTATTTGCCCAAGCCGTTCGCGTTCTCCGAGCTGCTGGCGCGGGTGGAGGCGCTGCTGCGCCGCAGTGCGCCGGGCGCCGACAGCACGCAACTGCAGGTGGCAGACCTCAAGCTCGACCTGCGCACCATGCGCGTGACGCGCGGCGCCAAGGTGATCACGCTGCAGCCGCGCGAATATCGCCTGCTCGAGTACCTGATGCGCAACGAGAACCAGGTGGTTACCCGCACCATGCTGCTCGAATCGGTGTGGGACTATCACTTCGACCCGCAGACCAATGTGATCGATGTCCAGATCAGCCGCCTGCGCGCCAAGGTGGACAAGGACTTCCCGGTCATGCTGATCCACACCCTGCGCGGCGTGGGCTACCGCATGGGCGCCACCGCGCCGGCCGACCACGGCGGCGGGGAGCGGTCGCTTGGCTGACTGGCTGCGCCAGCCGGCCCGGTTGTGGGGCGCATCGATCGCGGCCAAGCTGGTGCTGGGCTACGGCCTGCTGGGCACCATCTCGATCATGGTGGTATCGGTGGTGTTTTATACCGGCACCATCGGCGTACTCGATCAAAATCTCGATGGCAAGATCGTGGCCCAGGCCCAGCGCCTGCTGCAGCGCGCCGGCAGCCTGCGCCATGACGAGCTGGTGGAGGAGGTACGGCGCCTGCTGGCCGACGGCATCGACAGCGACCGCGAAATCTTCCAGCTGCTGGACGCCGACGGCGTCACCCTGGCGGGCAATCTCGGCTCGTGGCCGTCCACCGCGGACCGCACCGGCACCGCTGCCCGCATGGTCAGCGAGGACGTGGTGCGCAATGGCCACCTGAAACCGGCGCGCCTGTACCTGCGCCCGCTCGACGGCGGCGGCCTGCTGATCGTGGGGCGCGACCTGAGCGAGCAGGAAGCCGTGCGGGAGCTGATCTGGAGCGCGTTGCTGGCCGGCGCTGCGGTCTCGCTGCTGCTGACGGTGGCCGGCGCGCTGCTGTTCCGGCGCACCATCGAAAACAAGCTCGGTGAAATCCGCCGCACCGCCGCCCGCATCGAAGCCGGCGACCTAAGCCAGCGTATCGCGGTCACTGGCGACGACGAATTCGCGCTGCTCAACCGCGACATCAACCGCATGCTCGATCGCATCGAGCTGCTGATGGAAGGCATCCGCCACGTGTCCAACGCGATTGCCCACGACCTGCGCACGCCGCTCTCGCGCATCCGCGGGCGGCTCGACGATGCACTGCGCCACCAGACCAGCGTGGCGCGCCTGTCCGGCGCCGCGCACGACGCCATCGACGACATCGACGACCTGATACGGCTGTTCGAGCGCCTGCTGCAAATTGCCGAGGTGGAGTCGGGCATGCGCACGCAGATGTTCGAGCGGCTCGACCTGGGACGGGTGGTGGCCGACATCGGCGAAATGTACGAGGCCAGCGCCGAGGATGAAAACATCGTCCTGAGCGTGGATGCGCCGGAGTCGCTGTACGTGGACGGCGACCGCAACCTGCTGGCCAGCGCGATTGCCAGCCTGCTGGAAAACGCCATCAAGTACGCAGGGCCGGGGGCGACCATCCGGGTGCGCGCGGGCCTGCACCACGGCATGGCGTCGATTGCCGTGATGGACGACGGCCCCGGCATCCCGGCAGCGGAACTGGACAAGGTGACGCAGCGGTTTTATCGGCTCGATAAAAGCCGCCACCTGCCGGGCAACGGCCTGGGACTGTCGATCGTGAGCGCCACCGCCACGGCGCACGGCGGGCGGCTGGCGCTGGAGGACGGCGCCCCCGGACTCGTAGCGCGTATCGTGCTCCCGCTCGCGCCCGGCTAACTATCCTCCCCGTAATGTGACCGCAAGCTTGCGGAGAGATGCCCGGTTCTATGATGGATTCATCGTCACCGAACCCTCTCCATCATGCATGATTTAAGCGATATCGCCCACTGGCTGCAGCACCATCCTGTTCACCACGATTCGGCCGTTCACAGCACGCTGCCCGATCCCACCTTTACCACGCACGGCGAACAGGTGGTGTCGTTCAGCACCAATAACTACCTGGCGCTGGCCAACCATCCGAGGCTGGTGGCGGCGGCCAAGCAGGGGCTGGACCGCTACGGCGTGGGCAACTGCGAATCGCGCCTGCTGGGCGGCGACCTGGAAGTGTACCGCGAGCTCGAAGCGCGCCTGGGGGCGCTCAAGCACAAGAGCGACGCGGTGCTGTTCGTCACCGGCTACATGACCAATATCGGCGTGCTGTCGTCGATCGTCAAGGCGGCCACGCTGGCGCGCCTGCACGGCTTCCGCGCCAAGAAGCGCCACAAGTACGCGTACTACTCGGACGAGTACAACCACATCAGCATCCGCGAAGGAATCCAGATGTCGGGCGCGCTGCGCTACAACTACCGCCACTGCGACATGAACCACCTGGAGTCGCTGTTGCAGGCCGGCGCGGAAGAGGGGACCACGCCGATTATCGTCAGCGACGGCGTGTTCAGCATGGAAGGCACGATCGCGCCGCTGCCCGACCTGGTGGCGCTGGCCGAGCGCTTCGGCGCGCTGCTGTACATCGACGATGCCCACGCCACCGGCATCCTTGGCGCCAACGGCGGCGGCACGTCGGAGCACTTCAACTGCTACAGCCCGAACATCATGCAGATGGGCACCCTGAGCAAGGCGCTCGGATCGATCGGCGGCTTCGTGGCCGTGGAGCGCGACGTGGCGGACGTGATCCGGTTGACCAGCTCCGCCTACGGCTTTACCTGCCCGCCACCGCCGGACCAGGCGGCCGCGCTGCTGGCCGCGCTCGATCTGCTGGAACAGGAACCGCAACGGCGCCAGCGCCTGTGGGACAACCAGCGGTATTTCATCGAGCAGATGGCGCCACTGGGCTACACCATCATCTCGACCCAGACGCCGATCTTGCCGGTGCTGATCGGCGATGCCGAAACCTGCCAGCGCTACGCCATCGAACTGCGGCGCGAAGGCATCCACGTCGATGCGATCCAGTTTCCGGCGGCGCCGGTGGGCCAGGCGCGCCTGCGCTTCATGATGAATGCGGGCCACACCACGCGCCAGATCGACCACGTGGTGGCCGTGATGGCGCGCCTGGCAGGGCGCCAGGTGCGGCTGGTTGCATAAGGGACCTCGACAACCTACTGCGCAATCGCCTATCGCCTTTCCGTTGCTCAGCGTACCTCCACGCTTGCGCTACTCAAGACGATATGCGACCGCTCGCTACGGTTTTCGAGGCCCCTTGGGGTTGCTCTGCCCAGCGCTCTTTAATTCCTAAGAGCGCGGGCATCTGTTGAATGAACAAATCCACCAGCCGTGGCTCGAAGTGCTTGCCGCGTTGCTGTTCCAGGTACTCCACCGCCTGCTCCACCGGCCATGCCTGTTTATAGGGCCGCGCCGAAGTGAGCGCGTCGAACACGTCGGCAATGGCCACGATGCGTCCCACCAGCGGAATTTCTTCCCCCTTCAAACCGTTCGGATATCCGCTGCCGTCCCACTTTTCGTGGTGCGTGACCGCCAGCAGGTGCGCCATGGCCAGCATGCCGCTCTCGTGGCGGCCGATGATGTCGCCGCCGATCAGGGAGTGCGACTGCATGACCTTCCATTCGTCGGCATCGAGCGGCCCCGGTTTTTGCAGGATGCTGTCGGGGATGCCGATCTTGCCCACGTCGTGCATCGGCGCCGCATGCAGCAGGTCGTCCGCCTCTTCCTCGCTCATGCCCAGCGCCAGGCCCAGGATGCGCGAGTAGTGGCTCATGCGGATCACGTGCAGGCCGGTTTCATTGTCCTTGTACTCGGCGGCCAGGCCCAGGCGCTGGACGATTTCCAGGCGCGTGCGTTTCAGTTCGTCGGCACGCACCAGCGACAGGTGGGTGCGCACGCGGGCGCGCACGATGGGCGGGCTGACCGGCTTGGTGATGTAATCGACGGCGCCGGCCTCGAAGCCCACCACTTCGTCGGTGGCGTCATTGAGTGCGGTGACGAAAATCACCGGGATGTCGTGGGTGGCCGGATCGCGCTTAAGCAGGCGACAGGTTTCGTACCCCGTCATGCCGGGCATCATGACGTCGAGCAGGATCAGGTGCGGCGACTCCTGCACTGCCAGTTCCAGCGCGCGCGGGCCGTCCTTGGCAAACAGCAGCCGGTATTGGTCTTGCAGTATGTGGCGCAGCAATTGCAGGTTGCTCGCTTCGTCGTCGACCGCAAGGATCAGCGGTAGTTTGGTTTGGCTCAAAGGCATCAGTTCTCCTGGGCGGACAGGCTGTCCAGTAATACTTCCAGCGTGGATGCCGCCAGCGGGAAGTCGAAATCGTCGAGGGCGCCGTGCAGTGCGGCCAGTTGTTTGGCCGGCGCGGCCGGGGCGCCGGCCAGGCTGGCCACCAGCGCCGCCAGCGCGGCGTCGTCGAGCGCGCCGCGCTTGAGCGACGACTGCAGCTTCTCGGCATGCGCGCGCGCTGGCGCAGGATCGAAGGCAGCGGGCGCCGATGGTGTGGCGTCGCCACTGCCATCGTCGGTGGCGTCGCCGTCATCGTCACGGGTGCGAGCATTGGCCGCCTCGCGGCGCGTGGTGATCGCTTGCATGGCGTGAATGGCGCCCAGCGCCGCTTCCAGTTGCGTGGCCAGCTGGCGCTGCAACTGCGACAGCTCGGCGTCGAGCGGCACATCGGCGTCGCGCGGCGGTGCGCCGCACAGTTTTTCGATCTGCGCCAGCGTCGCTGCCAGCTGCTCCAGTCCCAGGTTGGCAGCCACGCCGCGCATGCGGTGGCACCAGGCCTGGGCATCGGTCAGGCGCGAGCTGGCGGCGCCGCCCAGCAGCGTGGCCAGCGTGGCGGAACCGTCGTTGTAGTCGGCGGCAAAGCGCCCCAGCGCGTGCTGGTAGACGGCTTCCTTGCCGGCCCAGCGCTGCAGGCCCGCCTTGTGATTGAGTACGCGCTGGCGTGCCGGCGTCTCGGCCGCCGCGCCATGTTCCATGGGCGGCAGGTGCAGCACCTGCGCGATCTCGTGCGACAGCGCAAACCAGTCCACCGGCTTGGATGCAAAACCATCCATGCCGGCGTCGGTGGTAGCCTGGCGGTGCGCGGCCAGCACGCTGGCCGTCATCGCCACGATAGGCACGCGCGGCGCCGGTCCGGTGCCGTCGTCGTGAGCCACGCCGCCCATGCCCACCACGCGTGCACGTTCGCGCTCGCGCGCGCGAATTGCGCGGGTGGCGGCCAGGCCGTCCATGAGCGGCATTTGCACGTCCATCAGGATCACGTCGTAGCGGTGGTCGGCCGTCAGCTGGACCGCGATGGCGCCGTCGCTGGCGGTTTGCAAGGTGTGGCCGCGCTTGGTGAGCATGAGCGACAGCAGCTCCAGGTTCTGCGGCACGTCGTCCACGGCCAGGAAGCGCAGCGGTGGCAGCGGGTAGTCGCTGCGCTCTGCGCTCTGGCCCGGGCCGTCGTGCGAGTGGGCCGGTTCCAGCGGCAGCAGCACCGTGAACGTGGCGCCTTCGCCGGGCACGCTGGTGACAGTAATGGTGCCCTTCATGAGCGCCACCAGCTGGCGGCTGATGGTGGTGCCCAGGCCCGTGCCGCCGAAGCGGCGCGTCATCGAGGCGTCGGCCTGGGTGAACGGATCGAAAATCGCTTCCAGCCGTTCCGGAGCGATGCCGATGCCTGTGTCCTGCACGGCAATCTGCAACTGGCCGTGGCGCGCACCGGCGCGCAGCGTGACCTTGCCGGCGCTGGTGAACTTGATGGCGTTGTCGAGCAGGTTGCCGAGGATTTGCCGCATGCGCAGCTCGTCGCCGTGGAGCCAGGCCGGCAGCGACGGATCGTAGTCGATGTCGATGGTCAGGCCCTTAGCGCGCGCATTGCCGCCGAACGTGGATGCCAGTTCGTCGATCAGGCCGAGCAGGCTGTAATCGTCGGGCTCCAGTTCCACCGCGCCCTTATCGAGCTTGGCGGTGTCGAGTACCTCGTTGAGCAGGCGCAGCAGCGAGCGGCCTTCCTTGCGCACGGTGTCGAGGTGGCGGCGCTGGGTGGGATCGAGCTCGGTGTCGAGCAGCACGTCGGTGAAGCCGAGGATGGCATTCATCGGCGTGCGGATCTCGTGGCTCATGTTGGCCAGGAAGCTGGCGCGCGCGGCAGCGGCCTGTTCCGCCGTCTCCTTGGCTTGGCGCAGTTCCTCTTCCATCTCGCGCCGTTCGCTGATGTCGAGGATCACGCCGTCGATCCAGATGATGTTGGGATTGCTTTCGTCGCGCGTGACGGCGCCGTGTTCCCACATCGAGCGGATGCTGCCGTCGGCGTGGAGGATACGGTATTCGACCTGGTAGGCCGACAGCTTCTCCACGCTGCGGCTGATTTCGGCCTCGACGTATTCGCGGTCGTCGGGATAGACCAGGCTGCCCAGCGTGCGGGTGCGCTGCGGCCCCACGAAGTCGCTGGCCGGGAAGCCCGCCAGCCGCTCCATGCCGTCGCTGACAAACACCGGCGGCGCGTCGTAACCCATGCTGCTGCGGAACGAGATGCCGGGGATGTTGCGGATCAGCGAGCGGAACTGCTGCTCATTGGCGCGCAGCGCCTGCATGATGGCGCGCCGCTCGCTGATGTCGGTGATGAACAGCACGAACAGATCGCGGTTTTCCACGCGCGCATGGCCGATGGCGCGCCGGATGGGCACCACGCCGCCGTCCTTGCGCAGCGCGATCACTTCGTGGACGATGTCGGCGCCCGCTTCGTCGCCGCGCCGCAGGTAGCTGAGGAGGCCGTCGCGCTCCGAACCCTCGATGTCGGTGATCAGCAGGCGGATGTTGCGGCCGACGATTTCGTCGCGGCGCCAGCCGAAGATGCGCTCGGCCGAGGCATTGAATTCGTGGATCACGCCATCGGCATCGACCGTCACCACGCCGTCGATGGTGGTGGTGAGCAGGGCGCGCATCCAGCGCTCGCTTTCGCTCAGCTGGCGATACAGGTCGCGGTAGCGCAGCACGCCGTTGGCGGCCAGTACGAACACGGTGATGGCCACCGTGATCACGGTGATCGACAGCGCCAGGAAACCGATGTTCTGGCCGGGACCGTCGGTGTCGAGCGGGGTGCCGGTAAAGCGCGCCGCCGCCATGCCGGTGTAATGCATGCCGGCGATGGCGCAGCCCATCACGAACGCGCTGAGCGCACCGAGAAAGCTGGGCCGCACGTGGCGGCGCAGGCTGCGCACGCCGAAGCGGATCCAGATCGCCAGCGTGGCCAGGGCCACGGCCACCACGATCGACAGCGCGAACATGGCCGGGTCGTAGTGCAGGTCGAGATTGGTGCGCATGGCGGCCATGCCCGTGTAGTGCATGGCGCCGATGCCGGCGCCGGTGAGCACGCCGCCGGTGAGCAGGGAACTGGTGGTGAGTTCGCGGCGGCCGATGATGTTGAGCGCCACCCACGAGGCGCCCAGGCTGGGCAGCACCGACAGCATGGTCACGCCGGGATCGTAGTCGACCGTGGTGCACAGGTCGAAGGCCAGCATGCCGATGAAGTGCATGGCCCATACGCCGCAGCCGAGCGCCAGGCTGCCCGTGGCCAGCATGGTGGCGCGCAGGCCGCGCGTGGTGGCGGACTTGGCCTGGTCCACCACTTGCAATCCCATCCATGATGAGAAGATGGCAACCACAATCGAAAGCACGACCAGCGAGGGAGTATAGGTGCCGTACTGAATCAGCGAAGCATCGCTCGGCGGGGAGAACAGTTGGAGCAGAGTGGCGGTAGTCATATGATAGTAGGTTGTACGCCGACCTGGAGCGGAAACCATATCACAAAAGGGCTGCTGCAAGACGGGCCTTTTGTGTCGTGCGTGTTGGGTGTTGCGTGCCGGTGGCAAGCCCGACTGGCGCGCGTGGTGAATTGCCGTGGTGCGGGCGCGCTGGTCTGGCGGCGCCGGCGCGCACCGCTAGTACTCGAACTTCTTGCTCGGTTCGCCGCGCTTGATGGCAGCTTCGCGCTGCTGGATTTTTTCCTGCTCGGCGCGCCGTTGCCGCGCCTCGGCGGCGGCCTGCTTGCGGCGTGCCGTGTGCTGGGCGATGCGTTGCTGCGTGTGCATGTGGTGCTTGCTGTTTTCCAGCAGCGCCATCTTCTGGCGCATGGCCAGCGCCCAGATCAAAAAGATGAGTATTAACGCCAGCAGGTAGCTCAGCTGCCAGACCCCATAGTTCTGGCTGATAATGGGAAGCAGCGGCGCGGCCCGTTCCAGCCACCCCTGGCCGAGGATGCCGAGCACGCCGGCAAAGACGCCAAGGGCAATGGTCTTGGAAATCATCCAGCGGCTTGCTTTGACGCGTTCTTCCCAGAATTGGAGGGGATCGGCGTGCAGGTTGGGGTCGAAGCTTTCGGTGCTCATGGTGCGTTGGAGTGGGCGTCGTGTTGGCTGGGGCGCAGGTTAACTATTATGGCATATTTTCCGAGTGGAAATAAGAATATCAGAGGGGACATGTTGCATGTATGGCATTGATTTTATTGAGAAATATCTAATCGCGGGCTTGCTGGCTGGCGTCGTGCTCCACGCCGCTGCGGCGCCGGCAATGGCTTCGGCGCCGGTGGAAACCGTGGTCGGCGCAGGATGGGCGAACAACTCGGTCAATGCCGTGGTATTTCGTAAAAATTCGCTGGTGTCCGACCGCGACTACCAGTACGTGGGCTATTACGATGCCGACCGCTACCTGGTGCTGGGCAAGCGCAAGCTGGGCGCCACGCAATGGACCGTGCATCGCACCCAGTACCAGGGCAACGCTGCCGATGCCCACAACGCCATCAGCCTGATGCTCGATGGCGCCGGCTACCTGCACGTATCGTGGGACCACCATAACAATGCGCTGCGCTATGCGCGCAGTGTCAAGCCCGGTGCGCTCGAACTGGGCGCCAGGCTGCCGATGGTGGGCCGTGACGAGGACACCGTGTCGTACCCCGAGTTCTATCGCCTGCCCGACGGCCGGCTATTGTTCTTTTATCGCCTGGGCGGCTCGGGGCGGGGCGACCTGGTGATCAACCGGTACGATCCGGTTACTGCGCAATGGACCCGGCTGCACACCAACCTGATCTCGGGCCAGGGCAAGCGCAACGCGTACTGGCAGGCGTTTCTCGACCACCGGGGCACGCTGCACCTGTCATGGGTATGGCGCGAATCGCCCGACGTGGCCAGCAACCACGACCTGGCCTATGCGCGTTCGCGCGACGGCGGCACGACGTGGGAGACGTCAACCGGCAAGCCGTACGCGCTGCCGATCGATGCTGCCAGCGCCGAGTACGCCGCACGGATACCCGAGAACAGCGAACTGATCAACCAAACCTCGATGGCGGCCGACGGCGACGGCCGGCCCTATATCGCCAGCTACTGGCGCGATGCCGGCTCCACCGTGCCGCAATATCGCGTGGTGTACCGTGATGACCAGGGCTGGCAGATGCGCAACCTGGGCTTTCGTACGACGCCCTTCAGTCTGAGCGGGCAGGGCACCAAGCGCATCCCGATCGCGCGCCCGCAGATCATGGTGGGCCTGGACCCGGCGCGGCCAGGTGCGCTGCTGGTGTTTCGTGATGAAGAGCGCGGCAGCAAGGTATCGGTGGCGCGCACGGCGGACATTGCCGGGGGCCAGTGGCAGGTCAGCGATTTGACGGCGTCGTCGGTGGGATCGTGGGAGCCGAGTTTTGATACCGAACTGTGGCGCAGCAAGGGCGTGCTCAGCCTGTTCGTGCAGGCCGTGCAGCAGGTCGATGGCGAAGGCCAGGCCGCCGTGGCGGCGCAGCCGGTGCGGGTGCTCGATTGGCACCCGGAGTAGCTTACGCTTGCGCGGCGCGCGACTTGCGCTTGCGCATCCAGCCGACCAGGCCCAGGCCGGCGCCCATCAACAGCCAGGTTTCCGGTTCCGGTACGGCGGTGATCTGCACCGTATCGATGCCGATGTAATCCCCGTTGGTGCCCAATGGTCCCGAGCCACTGACCGTGTAGCGGAATGCAAAGGCGCCGGTGGTGGCGCCCGTCAGACCGTTCAGCGTGACGCTGTACCGGGTCCACTCGGCCGGGTAGGCGCCTGCTTGCAAGGATGGATTGATGGCAAGCAGCAAGGTGGTGAAAGTGCCCACGCTGCTGTCGCTGGCGCCGACGTCGGTGCCGCCTGTTTGGCTGAAGCGCACTTCCAGGTTGTCCGGCAGTGAATCGATCAAGTCGGTGCGGGTAAAGAACGACAGCGTGTCGCCGTTGCTGTAACTCGACGTGGGCAGGATCAGCCAGGTGCTCAGGTTGGACACGTCTGCACCCGAGTTGAAGTTGGCCGCCAGGTAGGAATTGGCGGCGCCGCTCTGCGCAGCAAAAATGTCCTGGTTGCCCTGGAACCAGCTGGTGAGACCCGCCGAGGTACTGAGGTTTTTGACAGTCCAGTCCGCCGGCACGCCCTGGTCGAAGTTTTCGGTCAGGGCCGTGGCGGATGCCACGCTGGACAAGCCCAGCGACAAGGCCAGGGCCAGCGGTAATACAGCGGATTTGAACGACACCGTCATGAAAAACTCCATCAAGTTGGTAGGGGAGCACGTCCAGCGTGCCTTTCAGCACAATAGCATGTCGCCAACCGCTTAATGGAGATAATGATAACGATAAATATAATATTGACAGCTATCAGCAACGTTTAGTGCTGCGCCATCTTGCCCAGTGCAACCTTCAGGGTGTTACTGTCGAGCGCGTTGAAAATTTGCGGATATTTGGAAAACAGCGAGGCCACGCGGTCGATGATGCCCACGTTGTGCTGCTCCGCCACGTCGGCGATTTCCGCCACCTGCGGCGGCGCGATGTCCGCTACCTGTTCCGGCGTCAGGCTCGGATGGCCGCGCTCGGTGAGCAAATGGCCGATGCTGCCCGACAGCGCGGTGAGCATCGCCGGGCTGACGTTGTCGAGCAGCAGGTTGAGCAGCTTGGTGCGCAAGTCGCTGTCGCTGTGGACAAACAACTGGCTGACCAGTTGCGCGAATGGCGGCGTGTCGCCGGAGCGCAAGGTTTCAGCGATGCCCTGTACCAGCGCCGCCTGCGGCTGCTCGCCCACGATGTGCTTGAACGCCTGCGCCACACCGTCCGGATCGGCAGCGGTGATGTTGCCGGCATGTTGTTGCAATAAACTTCCCAGATCGAATCCCATGGCAGCTCCCGTAGGCAAAAATTGTAGCGTAGCCGCAGTGCACGCGGCGGTCTGTTCGCAGGCGCACCATGTCTCCGCCGTGGGGCGCGCATAAGTCAGTCGGTCATGCCGATCTCGCGGTACTGTTGGCCGTCGAAATAGATGATCGCTGCCGAGGCCTCGCCGAAATGCAGGCCGATGGCCTGGTGCTCGATATGGACTTTTTCACATGGCGTGCCAGAGTGGCAGACCGGCTGGTAGTCGCCGGGTTCGATCAGCGACAGGACCGGCGCGTTCACCTGATCGTCGTGGAAGGTCTTGACCATGCTGGCCTGGCCGCCGTCCGGGGTGAACGTGACTACCACCAGGCCGGAGAGACGCTGTTCCTCGCGGTACACCAGCAAGGCATTGTCGTTGCTGTCCGGCGCCCGGAAATGACCGTTCAGCGAGGGCAGGTGCAACACCATCCAGCCCGGCGGCAACGTCACGCCCGTGCGGCCTTCGGCGCCGACGGCGGGTGGGGTGGTGTCCGGCGTCTGCGCGGCAGCGATGGCGGCGGTCAGCGACAGGAGGCAAGAGATGGCAAGCGCGGCCAGCTGGCGCGGACGGATGGAAGCATGGTCGGTCCGGTTACATGCCAGGGGCGAAATCGAAGAAGGACAGCGCACCGGCCAGCCCTCCACGCGCCAGCGTTTGCAGCAGCTACCAGGCATGGGTGAGGTTTTCCGAGAAGCCGTTGGCGCAACCTAATCTATTCTCTCTTTAGAACGTCGAGGATGACTAGGTCGTTGGTCGCGTTCTCAATACGGCTAGTCCGACTGCAAACGCTCGCGCTTAGTCCATCTTGGAACGCATTGGCATAGATAAGATATGTTGCACCAACCGTAAAATGATACCCATGGACTTCATACGAATTCATTCCGTCGGGATATTTATAATTGGAAGTCTTCAGTCGGACCGTTCTTACATCTTCACCCTTCCACCACGTCGACGTAGACATAGTGATTATCAGCATCTCTTTGCTGTCGCGTTCTGGACTGACTGGCACGTAGTCCTGAGACGTGACCGAGCCAATAAAGACCGCATCACTTTGTCCAAGGGCGTGTTTGACCGCAGAGGTTTCGGGATCGCTATCATTTGTGACAGGCACAAATCCAATGCACGCCGCGACCGCGCCATGACTGATCACCGTAAAAGTCAGGAAGAATATGAATTTTGAAAGCAGACGGCGCATTTTGAATCCTCTCGACACAAACGACGTTTTCGCAGATGCGAAATAAATCCTTAGCAAGCTTCATCGATTCTGATTAAAGTCCTTTTGGCCGTGGTCGGCCATCGAAGGGTTATTTGCTCGGATAGAAAACGAAAACTCTCGAGCTACCTTCGGTCATCCTGACTCCGCTTGAGACCAGCGCATTTCCGTCGGAAATAAGTGGCAGAAATTCTTGTTGCCCATTTTGACCGAATACAGACTCTTGCAGCAAGGACTTCGCAAAATCATACATCGCCAGGCGACTGGAAAATTTCAGATAGATGTCACCGTTTTTGACATCCACTTCGGATGCCAAATGATGGCGGCTGTCCTGTTGAACTGCTGCGGAGCTGACATCCTCTGTGGCTGTGACAACCACTGTGTTCGATAAAGTCATTTTTACTTTCTCAATCTGTGACCGGCAGCTACTGGCCGTTCTCAGCCGATAACACCGGCATAGCATGTTGCCAGCGCGAAAACGGCAAGGTCGGTGGCGACACGCCGCAGTCGTCTTAAAACGCCGTTCTATTGCAGTTGAATTAATACTCGCGGACGCTGACACTGCTCGCTATCCATCGATTTTGTACTTTGAGCAGCAGTACAGTTCCTTCCATTCCTTCTGGGCGATAGGATATTTCCGCTTGGGCGCCATTAGAGGTCCGGGCAATCGCGAAGTTCACGGCGTCGGCTCCCTCTACGACAACTACCACCGGCCTGCGATAAAGCACCAGGTTTAGCTGGGCACCTGTATAAGGTGCGGCAACTGTAATCTTGACCGGAAGGCGACCAGGCAAATGCGGATGCAAAAACTGGGCGACGTCCGCATGGGTCAGTACAGCACCTACGATTTGATTGATGTCTGTCTTTGTGAGCAGCGCCGGGGAAGGTTGCGGCAGACTTGAGGCGCCTGTCGCAGCCGCTAGCAAAAGAGCTAAAGTTTTCATCGCACCTCGCTTATGAATTGTTTGGGCCGGCTGGACAGCCAAATTGTTGGATCGCGTCAAGGTGCGATGGATCGCTTCTGGCCAAAATCAGTCAACGATAGCAGAATTTCCAATCGGAAAAATCACACAATCTTACTTTGTTTCGACCAGAGCATTCGGCGTAAACGGCAGTTGTGGAAGCGTCCGCTAAATGGTTCCCCCGCCCAACAGCGGATCGGCCAGCACCGCGTGGCCTGCCGCCGCTGTTTTCCTCCCCCATTCGCCGGGGTGTGGCCGGCAACGCGACATGCAGCGCCACCTTGCTAGCTTGGGCGGCAACATGCGAGTCTTGCCGAACTCCCTTTCCCACGCGCCCCGCACCAGCAATGGCTTTGCGCGTGACACGTCGCCCATGTGCGCAATGGGTGTCGGCGTCCGCGGACGGGACAGGCCCCGGTTCCTGCCGCCGACCTGCCAGGTGGGTGAGGCGCCACGCCTTCATGACGGTGCTGGCGTGGTTGATGCTGCCGCGTGCCGGTGGTCGCACGTGTGCACCGTAGGAAGCGAGTTGCAGCAACCCTGCCGGTCAGGGGCGGCGGCATTGATGATGTGGGTGCCTTGCTGGCGTTCTCGATGTACATGGTGGTCCCTGCTGCCAACGATGCATCCACGCTGCCGCTCCCGGCCATCGAGACTCATCAGATAATAAGAATAGTATTAATATTATTGCTATTCTTATTAGCATCGGAGCAAAGCGGGCGCGGCTGACGATTTTGGCATGTGAGGTCGGCGGTGCATTAGTGGGGGCAGCCGTGCCGGTCGAGCGCTGGAAGGGCGGCGCGCAGCATGGAACGGACCCACGTCGCCGACTAGACTCACGTGAGCAAAGCTACCGTGAAATATACCGTCAAAAATCAAAGTGACTGCGATTCAGTGGGAGACGAACAGAGCCATAAAAAAACCCGCCGTCATAGAAGATGGGCGGGTTTTTGACTGTTACTGATGCGCTTGCTTACGACCTAATGGTGCCTCGGGCCGGAATCGAACCGGCACGCCTTTCGGCGGCGGATTTTGAGTCCGCTGCGTCTACCAGTTCCACCACCAAGGCAGATCTGCATGCAATGCGAGCTATATTATCACTGATTT
>Ga0308164_10000961_pt1 | contig 37923 bp, 29 predicted proteins | sample PhyTR2_FD_201031 | JGI IMG/M metagenome (GOLD analysis project Ga0308164, IMG submission 201031) | Phyllosphere microbial communities from UC Gill Tract Community Farm, Albany, California, United States - DLSLT.R2 | ecosystem: Host-associated > Plants > Phyllosphere > Unclassified | place: USA... | reverse complement strand
ATGGTAGTGTGGGGTTTCCCCATGTGAGAGTAGGTCATCGTCAAGATTAAATTCCGAAACCCCAATTGCGAAAGCAGTTGGGGTTTTGTTTTGCGCGCTCGAAAACATTAGAAGCTCGATTAGGTTTACCTTCTACTCAGTCCAAGAGCACCGCCAAATCGCCGACAAATTTGAACAGTTATTTCTGAACCAGACCACTAGAATAGGCACCTAACCATTTTTAGAGTCAGAGCCCTACTATGCCCGATCCGGTTGATGCCACAGAGGTGTCGGATTTACCGCTGGACGACCTGGTGGCCTGCCATGAGTGCGACCTGCTGATGCGCAAACCCGTGCTCGCTGTTGGCGAAAAAGCCCAGTGCCCACGTTGCGGTTACGAGCTGTACGCTCACCGACATAACGTGGTTGAGCGAAGCCTTGCCTTGGTGCTTGCCGCACTGTTGTTGTACATCCCCGCGAACTTTCTGCCGATCATGCAGCTCAATCTACTGGGTCAGTCTTCAGAGGACACCGTGTGGAGCGGCGTTGTCGGTCTCTTCGACACGGGCATGCAGGGTGTGGCCATCGTGGTGTTCCTGTGCAGCATGGGCATTCCCTTGCTCAAGTTGCTATGTCAGTTAGCCGTGCTGCTGAGCATACGGTGGAACATCGGCCGCAGTTATGGCCTGCTGCTCTATCGTATTTACCACCACTTGAGAGATTGGGGGATGCTGGAGGTCTACTTGATGGGCGTACTGGTGGCGATCGTCAAGCTCGCTGACATGGCGTCCATCACGATTGGCCTGGGCCTTGGTTGCTTTGTCAGTTTGTTGATGGTTCAGGTCCTGCTTGAGGTGGTGATGTCGCCCCACCAGATCTGGCAAGCGCTGTCAGGGGAGGATGATCATGCGGGCGATTGATGCGGGCATTCTGATTTGCACCGAATGCCATGAGTTGAATAAGCAAGAGCCAGATGTCGATGAGCAAGTGTGCAGCCGCTGTGGCGCGCTGGTTCATGCTCGCCGCCCTGATAGCCTTACGCGTACTTGGGCGTTGTTGATCACCGCCGCTTTGCTCTACATCCCTGCCAATATGCTGCCCATCATGACGGTCAACTCCTTGGGGCAGGGCGATCCCAGTACCATTATGGCCGGTGTTATCCAGCTGGTGCAGCATGGTATGTACCCGATTGCCGCAGTGGTATTCATCGCGAGTATTCTTGTGCCGACATTCAAGCTGGTGGGTATCGGTCTGTTACTGTTCTCGGTGCAGCGCCATCAACCGCTCTCGGCGCAACAACGTATCGTGATGTACCGTTTTATTGAATTCATTGGCCGCTGGTCCATGTTGGATATCTTCGTGATCGCCATCCTCGTGGCGGTCGTAAACTTTGGACGACTTGCCAGCGTCGAGGCCAACCTCGGCGCTGCGGCGTTCGCCAGTGTGGTGATCTTGACGATGCTTGCCGCTGTAACTTTCGATCCCCGACTGATTTGGGATAACACGGAGTCGGACGACGACCATGAGTGACTTGCCTAAAGCTAAAACCCGCCCTGCTTCCAACTGGTCAGCCATATGGGTGTTGCCTCTGATTGCCCTGATTATCGGCGGGTGGCTGGGGTGGCGTGCTTACTCCCAGCAGGGCATCGAAATCCAGGTGCGCTTTGAAAGCGGCGAGGGCATCCAGGTCAACAAAACCGAAGTGGTTTATAAAGGCATGCCCGTGGGCAAGGTCAAAGCCTTGGCACTTGATGACGAAGGCAACAATCGCGGGGTGATCGCCACCATCGAGATGGGTAAGGACGTCGAGCAATACCTCAAAACCAACACGCGCTTCTGGTTGGTCAAGCCCAGCGTCAGCCTCGCGGGCATCACCGGTCTGGAAACCCTGGTATCAGGCAACTACATCGCTGCCAGCCCTGGTGATGGCGAACCCACTCGCAAATTCAAGGCGCTTTCCGAAGAGCCGCCTCTGTCCGACGCCAAGCCCGGCCTGCACCTGACCGTCAAAGCCGACCGCCTCGGCTCACTCAACCGTGGCAGCCCGGTGTTCTACAAGCAGATCCAGGTGGGTCAGGTCAAAAGCTATCTGCTGTCCGAAGACCAAAGCACCGTTGAGATCAAACTCTACATCGAGCCGACTTACGCGCACCTGGTGCGCAAACACACGCGTTTTTGGAATGCCAGCGGTATCAGCATCGACGCTAACCTCTCCGGCGTCAAAGTGCGCAGCGAGTCGCTTTCCAGCATCGTAGCCGGTGGTATCGCCTTCGCCACGCCAGAAAATCGCAAAGACAGTCCGCCCACCGATCCAAGCTTGCCGTTCCGCTTGTACGAAGATTTCGACGCGGCCGCCGCCGGTATTCGTGTGAAGGTCAAGCTGGCTGACTTCGAAGGCCTGCAAGCGGGGCGCACGCCGGTCATGTACAAGGGCATCCAGGTCGGTAGCCTGAAAACTCTGAAGATCGATCCGGATCTGTCCAGCGCCAATGCGGAATTGACCCTAGACCCCTTGGCCGAAGATTACCTGGTGCAGGACACCCAGTTCTGGGTGGTGAAACCTTCCATCTCCCTTGCCGGCATCACCGGTCTGGAAGCCTTGGTCAAAGGTAACTACATTGCCATCCGCCCTGGTGACAAAGGCAGTGCCCCGCAACGTGAGTTTGTCGCGCGGGCCAAAGCGCCGCCGTTGGACCTGCGTTCTCCGGGCCTGCATATGGTGTTGTTCACCGACAACCTGGGCTCCCTGGATGTCGGCAGCCCGATCCTCTACAAGCAGGTCAAAGTCGGTTCGGTGCAGAGCTACCAATTCTCGCGCAAGAGCAAGCAACTGGTGATTGGCGTTCACATCGAGAAGGAATACGAAAACCTCGTCAACGGTTCGACGCGGTTCTGGAATGCCAGCGGCGTGACCCTGACCGGCGGCCTGACCGGCGGCATCCAAGTAAAAAGTGAGTCCCTGGCGAGCCTGATGGCCGGCGGTATCGCTTTCGAAACCCCGCAGGCAAACGTTCCGCTGAAAAAACGTATCCCTCGTTTCCGTCTGTTTGCCGACCGTGAGGCCGCCAATCAACATGGGACCCTCGTCACCATCAAGGTCGACCGCGCCGATGGCCTGCGCCCAGGAACCCCGGTGCGCTTCAAGGGGTTGGATGTGGGCAAGATCGAAAGTGTCGACCTGAGTGCCGATATGCAGTCGGTCATGCTCAGTGCGCGTATCACCCAAGTGGCCGATCGCGTTGCGCGCGTCGGCAGTCAGTTCTGGGTGGTCAAGCCTGAGTTGGGCCTGATGAAAACGTCCAACCTCGCAACCTTGGTCACCGGTCAGTACATCGAGGTGCAACCGGCGGCGAAAAATGCCGGCCCGCAGAAAAATTTCGTCGCGCTAAATCAACCGCCGGAAGTCGTGAACCAAGAAGCTGGTTTGAGACTGGTCCTGAGCGCAGCGCGTCGCGGTTCTCTCAAGGAAGGCGTGCCGGTTACCTATCGTGAAGTCACCGTGGGCAAAGTCACCGGTTACGAGCTGGGCCAGACTGCCGACCGTGTGTTGATCCATATCCTGATCGAACCCAAGTACGCGCCGTTGGTGCGCAGTGGCAGCCGTTTCTGGAACACCAGTGGGTTCGGGCTCGACTTCGGCCTGTTCAAAGGCGCAACGGTACGCACCGAGTCCCTGGAGACTCTGGTGGCGGGTGGTATTGCATTCGCCACGCCGGAGGGTGAGCGCATGGGTAACGCCGCGCGTGCCCAACAAACCTTTCCGCTGTTCGACAAGTTCGAAGATGAATGGCTGACCTGGGCGCCCAAGATTCCACTGGGCAAATAAACCGAGGCGCGGCAATCGGGGGCAAGCCCCCTCCCACATAAATCGGGATGTGGGAGGGCTTGCTCCCGACAAGAGCCTCAACATCACCACAAAAAAAGGCCGCGATCCATAAGATCGCGGCCTTTTTGCATTTCAGTGCAACCGGTCAGACTTCATCCAGCTCCGGTTCATCCGCCTCCACGTTTACCGTGGCCTTCACCACATCACGACGACGGATGTACTTCCAGTCCGCCTCGTCGATGTAGATACCATTCGGTCCGCTACCGCCTTCCAAGTCGATAGCCACCTGGGCGGAAACCTGGGGTTTCACACTCGCCAGGATCGGCACGAAGCCCAGCTGCAAACTGGTTTCCAGCAGCGCGGCCTGGTTCTTCTCATCAATATCCGCCGCCTCATCCAGGTAATACGGCAAACGCACGCGACCGGCCTGGTCGCGGTCCATCAAGTGCAGCAACAAATACATGTTGGTCAGCGCCTTGATGGTCATGGTAGTGCCGTTGGACGCCGCGCCATCGATATCGGTGTGGATCACCGGCTGGCCGTTGACCTTAGTGATTTCGAAGGCCAGCTCGAACAGATCCTTGAGGCCCAACTGGTTATGGTTGGCGGCCACCAGGCGAGCCAGGTATTCCTTGGCTTCTTCGTTCTTGTTGTCCTGCTCGGCGCTCTGGCTGAGATCGAACACCGACAGGGTTTCGCCTTCTTCGTATTGACCGGCGCTGTGGATGATCTGGTCGATATGCTTGAGCGCTTCCTTGTTCGGTGCCAGTACGATGCGGAAGCTCTGCAGGTTGGACACCTGACGCTTGTTGATCTCGCGGTTGAACAGCGCCAGTTGGTGTTCAAGGCTGTCGTAATCGCTGCGGATATTGCGCAAGGTGCGCGCGATATCAGTGACCGCCGCACGGCGTGCCTTGCCCAGGGTCAGGGCTTCATCGGTGCGGTGGGCATAAGCGTTGATCAGCAGTTGCAGGCGACGTTCCACATCATCCTCGCTGTCGAACTTGGCCACACCCTTGAGGCGCACCTGAGCGTACAGCGCTTCGATCTGGCCGTCGGCGCGCAGCAGGCCCTGCCAACTGTCCTGATAGTCATTGAGCAGCGGCAGCAGGTTGTCCATGGAATCGTCGATAGGGTCCATGAACGGCGTGCCGAACGGCAAGTCCGCAGGCAGTAATTGACGACGGCGCAACGCGTCATCCAATGTGCGCTGCTTGGCTTCCATGTCGCCGATTTGACGCCCGACCAGTTGCAGCTTGGCCGACAGTTGCTGGACTCGTTCGGTAAACGCGTCGCTGGAGCGCTTCAACTCGTCCTGGGCCGCTTCCATCTGCGCCAGGCTTTCCAGCTTCTCACCTTCTTCGGCGCTCAAGGTCTGCGCGCGACGGAAATCCTCCAAGGCTTTCTGTGCGTCCAGCACCTGCTGGTACAGCGCTTCGGTCTGGGTTTTGCTCGCGGCGCGGTCAGCCGCCACGGCTTGCTGAGTTTTGAGCTGCTTGAGTTCTTTTTCCAGGCGCTCTTTCTGGTCGCGCAACGCCGCACGATCCGCGAGGGCCTGCAATGCCGGCGGTTCGATGTGGGAAATGTCGATAGACAACCCCGGCACTTCAAAGCGCTCGCCCTTGAAGCCATCAAGGATCTGCTCCAGGGATTTAACCCACAGGCCATCCTCATCCAGCGTGATGCCATGCTCGCCCAACGGCAGGCTGAACAGCGCACTGTTGAACAGTCGCATCAGACGCTCGACATCCTGCTGTGAGAATTCTTCCCGCAGCTTGGCGTAGCTGTTGTTGTCCGCATGGTCTAGCTGCTGCTTGACCGACTTCAAGCGCTTTTCCAGGTCACGCAAGCGCTCGTCCAAGTCTTCGGCGCTGAACTGTCGCGACTGCGCCAGCGCGCCCGCGAGTTCGTCGTGAGCGTCCTTGGCCGCGAGCAATTGCTGCTCCAGCACTTTCACATCGTCCACCAACGCGAAGCGATGTTTGAGCACCGACAATTCACCCAGCCAACGCTGGATGCCGCTGATTTCCCGCTCCAGGCGCATCAGCTCTTGAGTGCCGCCGCGCTGGTCGTTCTGCAGCGCGTCCTGTTCGTTGCGGTAATGCTCGGCCTGGATGGTCAGCTCTTCCTTGCGTGCACTGGCGTAGTCCGACCAGGTGCCCAGCAGCGAATCCAACAGTGGCGACAGGCGATGCAGTTTGCCGCGCAGGATGTCGCGGTGCTTCACGCCATTGGCCAGGGCTTCGACCAGCGGCCCGGCGGCCACCAGGGAGTTGTAGTCCTGTTCCATGCGTCGCACATCGCGGAAGGCTTCTTCGCACGCGGCGATGTAATCCACACTGCCGGAACGCAGGCTGTGTTCAAACGCATCGAGGAACAGCTGCTTGAGCTTGGCCGCGGTGATTTCGCGCATGTGCAGCAGGTTGATAAACAGCGCGCGGAAGGTCTTCAGGCTCTGCTCGCTGGTGGAGCGCAGCGGGATCAATGTCAGGTCCAGCGGGATCGACGTGTGGCCGCCGACCAGCAAACGCCGCAGTTCATCCGGCTTGAGTTCGTAAGCCTTGAGGCCCTCGCGCTCAAGGTTGGTGAACAGTTCTTTCTGACGCAGGCAGGTGTCGTTTTTCTGGTAGTGGGCCAGGTCGAGCTTGCCGGCATAGGCAAAGAATTGGTGGCCGAAACCACCGCCCGGCCCGCGGCCGACCACACCGATCACATGCGGGCCGTGGGGCAGGGAGACTTCCACGAGGATGTAGCTGGTGTCGCTGGCAAAGTAGAAGCGCCGCGATTGTTCCAGGGTGTACTTGCCGAAACTCATGTCCGACATGCGTGCCAGGATCGGGAACTGCAGGGCGTTGATCGAGGCGGACTTACCCAGGTTGTTCGCGCCGTACACCGACAGCGGCTCTTCCAGCGGAAACAAGCCCAGGCTGTAACCGGCGGTGTTCAATAGGGCGAAGCGGCGGATGCCGTAGCGTTCCTTACTCATGCGTCGGTCTCCTGTTCTTCGGCAATGGCGCGGGCCAGGGCGTCTTCTTCGCTCTCGTTGTCAAACTCGCTGAGGTCCAGCGGGTCATCGGTCTGCAGCAGTTTCTCATCGCTGTCTTCGTCGATGATCACCGGCGCCGGCAGTGGCAAGACGCTGTGCACACTGGCTGCCAGGTCGCGGTCCTGCTGCACCGACAGGCACACGTCGAGGAACCGGTGCATTGGCGGCAGGAAGCGGTACACGCCGTTGTCTTCGCTGGCGAATCCGAGCTGGGTCATGCGGCGCATGATTTTTTCTTCGAGTTCTTCCTGGGTCTGCACTTCGGCCTGGATAAACAGGTCGCGGTACTTTTCCAGCAGCGACGGCAGTTCGTCGCGGCCCAGGCTGCCACCGTCCAGCACGGCGATTGGGTCGCGGCCCTGGTCGGCCAGGTGCTCGACGATGATGAAGGTGAACAGCGCCAGGCGCTGCGCGGTCTTGTTGACCTGCGCGGCAGCCACGGCGGTGTCGGGCACGAAGTAGTAGAAGCCCCGAGTGTCGCAAACCAGCTCAAAGCCCAGGGCCTTGAACAACGTGCGGTACTGGTCCTGGAAGTTCGACAGTTGGGCGTACAGCTCCGGGTCGCGGCGGCTGACATGGTAACCCTTGAACAGCTCGCGGAAGATCGGCGCCAGCTGGGACAGTTCGGATAGATCAAGATGCATGAGGAGTGCTCGCAGAATGCTCGGCCGCGTCAGGCGTGGCCGGGAGCAGGGCGAAGGAGCGCAGGCTGACCTGGTGCTCGTGGGTGTGATAGTCGCGACGTTCCAGGCGTTCGCGCTTGAAGCGTTTTTCGCGGGACAGGCGCGAGAACCAGTACAGCAATTCGTCGGTGGCGCCGTCCGGTTCCTGCTCCAGCAGCCAGGACATCAAGTCCGGCATCGGCAACGCGTCTTCGCAGCGTTCGAGCATCTCTTTGACCGTGCGCGGCGCGCGCTGGGCTTCGCCCTTGTGGGACTTGTGAGCCTTGGGGAACCGCGCAGGCTTGGGCTCGAAATTCGCCAGGGCATACACATAGGCTTCGACCTGGCTCGCACTGCCCAGGAACGTGCTTTGCGGTCGGGTAAACAACGGCATTGCCGCTTGCGGCACCGCGTCCAGGCCCTTGCGTCGAATGGCCGACAAGGCCAGCGCCGCGCCACGGGTCACGGCGTTGTGCCGGCGCGCTTCTTCACGCAGCGGCAGCAACAGTTCCCGCGCATGGCGCAAGGTCAGTTGGGCGCTGGTCTGCATTTCGAGGATGCGCGCGTGGGTACGCAGCAGCATGTCATCGTCCACCAGATGGCCGAGGCGCTGCTGTTCGGTGAGCAGGCGCAACAGCACGTTTTCCACTTTGCGCACGCCTTGTTCGAAGGCGCCGTCGGCGTTCACCAGTTGGATCATCGGTTCGACGTATTCGTCCCAGGTCGCCAAGACCTCGGCGTAACGCTGGCGCAACGGGATCTGCCGGTCACTGGTCTTGGCGCGGTCGGCCACGGCGGCCAGGGCCTGTTCGTCGTTGGCGAGTTTTTTCAGCACGTCGCGCACGCGCATGTCGAGCAAGCGCAGTTGGCGGGCCAGGTCGTGGCCGTCGCGGATGTCGAAGGCGTCCTGGATATAACCGGCCAGGCGCTCAAGGTGGCGCAGGTAGGCTTCGATCTCCAGGCACAGGCCCAGCCGGTGCTCCTTGCGAAGATAGGCCAGGAAATCGTGGATCTGCGCGTTAAGCTCGAAGCGATTCGGGCTCTTGGCCACAGGCACGAGGATGTCGAGGCGAATCCACACGTCCAACAGGCTGGTGATGTCCTGGGGCGTGCTGTCCAGTTGTTGGGCGGCCAGTTGCGCGCGCAGCTCGCCGAGGCTCAGGGTGCCTTGGTCGAAGTGTTCGCACAGTGGCTCAAGTAAGGCCCAGTGTTCGGCGAGGGCGCGCAGGACGCGCTTGGGTTCGATCATGGGAATGGCCGCTGGTTGGCGATTAAAAGTCGCGATTGTACTGCATCGGACGGGGGATTTATCCACAGCCGGTCAGTGTGCAGTGGGCGATTGTGAGCGAACAGCGGTAGAATCCCCGCTCTTTACTTATCCACAAGTGGCCGAGCTGTGCTTATCGAGTCCCGACGTCGCGCTTACTTGACCGCCATGCAGGTGGTCAATTGGCTGCCCCGTACCGAACTGCCGTTTGCCGCACCGTCGCGGCCCGAGCTGCTGCAAGCGCTTGAGCCCGACGCGGTGTTCGAGTCTTCGGGGGAGGAAGCGGCCCCGCCGGTCGCGGTGATCAAGTCTGCGCCCGAGACACGCCCAACGGTGGAGCGGGCCAAGATCGAAGTCCCGCGGCCCTCGCCAGTGGCCAAGCCGGCCGTGGTCGAAGAGGCTGCGCCGGTGGTCAAGGCGCCGGTGGTGCCGCCGCCGCGTTTTGCCCTGCAATTGCTGCGCGCCGGGCGTTGCCTGCTGCTGGTGGAGCTGCCCACCGGCGAGCGCTTCCAGACCCGCGACCCGGCCTATCTATTGCTCAAGGACATGCTGCGCGCCGCCGGCCTGCCCGACAGCCCGCAGATCGTCGGCGACCCGGTGCGCTGGCCGCTGCTGACGCGCGGCACCATGGATCAAGGCCCCGAGGCTGCGCGCGACTTTGTGCAAGGCTTTGTGGCGGCGCGCCTCGAAGACGAGCCCAGCGTGTGTGTGTGGTTGATCGGCCTGCCCGCTGTGCGTTTTGCCGGTGAAGCCAACGCCGAGGCGTGGTATCGCGAGCTGCAGGTCGACAGCCTGGGCTCGGTATGGGCCCTGCCGGGCCTGGAAATATTAATGGAAGAGCCACAGCGTAAGGCTGATGTCTGGCAAGCCATGCGCCGGCTGATGGCGCGCTGGAAAACAACCGATGAGTGAGGCTTTATCCTTCCGCCCGATGACCGAGGCCGACCTCGACGCCGTGCTGAAAATCGAATATGCGGCGTTCAGTCACCCCTGGACCCGTGGGATTTTTCTCGATGGGCTGGGCAAGTACCAGATCTGGTTGATGTTCGAAGGCGAGCAGCAAGTGGGGCACGGTGTGGTGCAGATCATTCTCGACGAGGCGCATCTGCTCAATATCACGGTAAAGCCGGAAAACCAGGGCCGCGGTCTGGGCCTGGCATTGCTCGAACACCTGATGTCCCGCGCACATGCCGCGAACGCGCGGGAGTGCTTCTTGGAAGTGCGGGACAGCAACACCGCAGCGTTCCGGTTGTACGAACGCTACGGTTTCAACGAAATCGGCCGTCGCCGGGATTACTACCCGGCCGTGGGTGGCCGGGAAGATGCGGTCGTCATGGCCTGTACTCTGGTCGACTGACCACCCGAGCCAATGTGGGAGGGGTTAAGCCGCCTCCCACAGGTGAACCGCGCTAGTCAGCGTTTGCCACCTATAGGGTCGATATCCGCCAGTTCTGCCTCATCCAGTCCATTCCCACCGCCGATATCGTCCTCGTCTACAACACTTAGATCGAAATCGGCAGGGCTGTCTTCCCCGGCCTCTCGCGCATCCCGCGCGCCGTCTTCGTGGATCAGGGTTTCGGGGCTCATGTCGTCGTCGGTGGCTTCATGATCGTCGGTGGAGGCTCCGGTCATCCCGGCTTCACGCACGCGCTCGTCAGGCATCAGGTGTTCGCGCTCGCCACGGGGGATTTCGTCGCCGATTTCTGCGCTAGGAGCCTCGTCGTCGAAATCCAGCTCGCGCATCGAGCCCATGCGGTCTTCGTTGTCATCAATCGGTTCGGGCTGGGTAGCGCCGTAGGGACGTCGTGATTCAGTCATGGCCAATCCTCATACTGTGGGGCATATAGTGTGTGGACAGGCACCACGCCCGAAAGATTCAAGCTAATTGCCGCGCGGCGTGACCTGGACGAGTGGTCGTGTGTCACACAGCTGCGCATCATTCCTGAGGCTTTCCTGATGAACGAACTACAAGACCTGCTTGATAACAACGAACGCTGGGCGGATGCGATCAAACAGGAAGATCCCGAATTCTTCGCCAAGCTCGCCCGCCAGCAAACCCCGGAATACCTATGGATCGGCTGTTCCGATGCACGGGTGCCGGCCAACGAGATCGTCGGCATGTTGCCGGGCGATCTGTTTGTGCACCGCAACGTGGCCAACGTGGTGCTGCACACCGACCTCAATTGCCTGTCGGTGATCCAGTACGCGGTCGATGTGCTCAAGGTTAAACATATCCTCGTCACCGGCCACTATGGCTGCGGTGGCGTGCGGGCTTCGATGCAGGACCGCCAGTTCGGCCTGATCGATGGCTGGCTGCGCACCATTCGCGACCTTTACTACGAAAACCGTGAGCTGCTGGCTCAGTTGCCGACCGAAGAAGAGCGCGTCGACCGCTTGTGCGAGTTGAACGTGATTCAGCAGGTGGCCAACGTGGGTCACACCAGCATTGTGCAGAACGCCTGGCATCGCGGGCAGAGCCTGTCGATCCATGGTTGCATTTACGGCATCAAGGATGGCCGCTGGAAGAGTTTGAACACCACCATCAGTGGCTTCGAGCAACTGCCGCCGCAATACCGCCTGCGGCCGTTGGGCGAAGCCTAAGGCCGCTTGCGTTCGCGCCATCGAGCCATGAACGCCTGCCCTTCGGCGTTCAGTGGCTCATCGCGACCGGTGATCCAACCCCGGCAGTTCAACTCGCCGCACTGGCAGGCGAATTGCCGGAACAGCACGTCTTCGGTGCTGGCGTAGTCGCGGGTCAGTGGGGCGCCGACAGGGATGTCGCGTAAGGTCCAGACTTCCAGGTAATGCAGGTCGAGAAACACATTCGGCGTGCAGGAGTGCGGGAACAGGCCGCTGAACCAGCCATCGTAAAGATGAATGCGCGACGACAGTTGCAGGGTATGCAAGCGCCGCTCACTCAAGGCGTAGCCCGATATCTTGGCGATGCAAACGCGGCTTTCGAACGGGACGCGCGCAGTGATCCGCATGGTCAGCCCATCGGCCGATGGCACGACGTCGAAGTCACGTGTGGAGGGGTAGTCGTTTCCAAGCGCGGGCTTGAACGGGTAAAGACAGTCACTTCTGGCATTTTTAGCCTTAGCCATGGCCTGAGTCTTCATAACTCTCCTTGGTCAGGCTGCATCGACCTGCGGGTGGTGGCTGACGGCCAGTCTTGCAGCAGATGGGCTCCGGGCAAGACTCGCTGATGTTGGATCCGATTTCTACTGTCAAATCTGACAGTAGAAATCAGCTGTTTTTTGTGCGTTTTACAGCGCTGGCGCCGTGATTGTGGGGGGTGGCGCCGGTTCCTTCAGCTGTTTGAGATGGGTTTTGATCGGCGGCGTGGCGCATTTTTCATTGGCTTGTTCCGGCGTCAGCTTGCGTACCGAGGTGTAGAACAGCTCACAGGTCTGCTCCTTGCGCGTGACTTGCCAGGTATTCATGCAGGCTTTGAGCAACACATTCGGGTCGCTGGCCGGTTTCTGCCCCATACCGGCCTGCCAGCAGGCGGCACTCAAATCCTGGCCCATGACTTTCAAACCTGCCTCATCGGCCTTCTGCTCGTTGCCGTCATAGGTCGCCGGGTCGGCGGCATACCAAATGTAGCTGGGGTGGTTGGAGCCCAGCACCGATACGTTCTGGCCGGCGGCCGGGCTGATCTGCGCCAGGCCCAGCACGCCCACGGTTTGCCCATATTGCTGCTTGATCCAGTTACGCACCGGTGCGCCGAACGCCACCATCGGCAGCGCTCCGTTGGGCAACAGGCTCAGCTCCTTGACCATACGCGTCTGGTAGTCGGTGAAGTAGCTGTAGACCGCCTCCAGGTCTTTACCGGCGTTGGACGGCGCGGCGATGGGGGCGATATCGATAATGGTCTGATAGGCCGGGGTCTCGGTGGCGGGGACGCCGTTATCGGTGAGCAGCGTCGCCCAGCGGTCGGTAGTGGCCGACTCCAGGTAGTCCTGGGCCTGAGTCAACGAGTAGTCCGGCGGGAAGTGCAGCAACTCGATGCTCTTACGGTTTTCCAAGGCCATGCCCAGCGGCAGGAACAGGTACCAGTTATAGGCCCACTTGCCGTCGCTATTGAGCTTGCTGGCGCCCTGATACGCCAGGTCGGCGGTGTCGAGCAGGGTGGTCAACGGTTGACCATAGGTGTCCGGCACGCCGCTGAACGTCGCGGTGAGCTGGCCGTCATGGCTTTTCACGCTGACTTTGGCGCGGCTGTAACCGTCGCGTTGCAAGCTCTGGTTCAGGTAATGCTCAGCGGTCTGCTCCAGCGTCCATGGCCGAAAACAGATCACATTGCAGTTATTGGGAAACGCGAATAATTGGGTGACGCGTTGCGTGCTGCCCAAAGGTACTTGGATATCGGCCTGCACGACCGCACTGGCCATCAGTGCGGCCAGGGTCAGGGACAGCCTGGTCGATTTGAACATAATTGATTCCTTGTCAGCGAAAGCCCGTCTGCGCGGGATGAAGGCCCACTTGCACACAGTAGCGGCTGACCAGGAAAACCGCGTGCTAAATCGCCAAGGGTGTCGCTATTGGATAAGAAACTGCAGTGCGTTGCTTAGATCGCCCATCGGTGCCTGACCACGCGCAATCATGGCGTCATCGCGCTGCTTGAGGCCGGGCAGGGTCTCCAATTGGAATACCCGGGTAATCAGGCGCAGGATCGATGCGGTGTCGTATACCGTATGGTCCACGGTGCCCTTGCGCGCAAACGGCGACACCACCAGCGCCGGCACCCGACTGCCCGGCCCCCAGCGGTCGCCCTTAGGCGGCGCGGCGTGGTCCCACCAGCCGCCGTTTTCATCGACGGTCACCACCACCACCATGTTTTTCCATTGGGGGCTTTCCTGCAGCACCTTCAAGACACGCGCGATATGGCGATCGCCGGAAGCCACATCGGCATAACCGGCGTGCATGTTCAGGTTGCCCTGGGGCTTGTAGAACGTCACCGCCGGCAGCTTTCCGGCTTGTGCATCGGCCAGGAACTTGTTGGTACTGGACTCATCGCCCAACCCACCATCACGAAGACGTTTGCTGCGTTCCGCCGGGTTCTGCGGCCCCTGTTGCTTGAAGTAATTGAACGGCTGATGGTGGTACTGGAAATTGGGGATCTTCGGGATACCGCCCGAGTCCTTGAACTGATCCAGCGTCGCCTGCCACGCCCCGGCGTACCAGGCCCAGTCGATATTCTTCTGCGACAGCTTGTCGCCGATGTGTTCGTGGGTCTGCGGCACCAGCACGTTGGGCAGGTCGGGCTTGGAGTAATCCGGGTTTTGCGGGTCGCGTATCCAGGTCGGCCAATAGGGCGGGGCCAGGGTATTGACCGCGTAACCGTCCGGGGTCAGGGCGCTGGGGCCGAACTGCGGCGGGCCGCTCATCGCGCTGGCCGGGGAGTTGTCCAGCGGCTTGAGGCGCGTGTCGGTGGGGTCATCGCTTTGCAACGTGGCGATCTGCGATTTAGCCACCGATTGTGCGGCGTTCGGGTACACCGGCGCGGTGGCGCTGATCAGGTATTGGTGGTTGAGAAACGAACCGCCAAACGCACCCTGAAAGAAGTTGTCGCAGAGCACGAACTCTTTGGCTACATCCCACAGGCGCAGGGAATAACGGCTCTGGGCGTAATGGCCCATCACCAGCCCGCCGGCGTCGGCCCAGGCGACAAAACCGTCGTTCTTGCCACCGTTGATCTGCATCTGGTTCTGGTAAAACACATGCCATAGATCGCGGGTCACAAGGCTCAACGGCAAATCTTCGGCATTCGGGCCCTTGAGGGCGAACGGTGCGTTGGGCAGGTTTTCCTGGAATTGCACTGCGTTGGGGTAGGTAACGCCGTCCACGCTTTGCGGCCCGACCTGCAGCACACCGCCCCAGGCTGGAGGCAGGGTGGCCAATAGGCTGCCGTCGCGGTCGCGTTGCTGGTATTGAGCGGCAGACAGCGCCGACAGCGGTTTCTCCACGCCGGGGAAATCCGCAAACAAATTATTGAAGCTGCGGTTTTCGGCGTAGATCACCACCACGGTTTTAACCTGGTCGCGCAGGGCTTTGTCTAGCTCCTGCGGGCTCAGTGGTCGTGTCTGGGGTGGGTTTGGCCCTTCGCCGGTGTGGCCGCAGCCGCTCAAGGTAGCGCCCACCCCCAGTACCGCCGCGCCTCCCAGGAAGCGCCGACGGCTGGTGTCTACGGGCGGTTGAGTTACGGAATCGGTGGAAGGGCGGTCTTCGTGCTCGTCACTCATTACGGGGGAGTCCTGGCGAGATGTTGCAAGATGTTTCGCAGGACGGTAGCAGGGGGAGATGACGGAACCAAGACAACGGCGCGACCTGCCGGAGCTGCGAGGCCCTGTGGGAGGGGGCTTGCCCCCGATGACGGCCTGACAGCCGACTAGAATTTCGCATCAGACCGAGTACATATACCGGCTGGCACGCCTGATTGACTGCGCCCGTTGCAATAACTGGCGCAGTCCCCATTCGCCTACGGCATCACCGGCGGCAAATACGCCAGCGTGGTCCCCAGTGCCCACAACAAAAACAACACCAGCGGCGTGTGCACCAGCAATTGCACGAACGAGAAACCGATCAAATCCCTCGCTTTAAGCCCCAGCACGCCCAATAGCGGCAGCATATAGAACGGGTTGATCAGGTTCGGCAGCGCTTCGGCGGCGTTGTAGATCTGCACCGACCAGCCCAGGTGGTACTGCAGATCGTTGGCCACTTGCATCACATACGGTGCCTCGATGATCCACTTGCCGCCGCCCGACGGAATAAAGAAGCCCAGCACCGCCGAGTACACCCCCATCAGCAGTGCGTAGGTGTCGTGGGAGGCAATAGAGGTGAAGAACGTTGAGATATGGTGCGCCAGGGTCTGGCCGTCGCCGCCCTTGACCACCGTCATCAGCGCGGCGATCGAACCGTACAGCGGGAATTGGATCAACACCCCGGTGGTGGTCGGCACCGCACGGGCCACGGCATCCAGGAAGCTGCGCGGGCGCCAGTGCAGCAGCGCACCGACCATGATGAACAGGAAGTTATAGGTATTGAGCCCCGAGATGGCACTGATCGCCGGCTTGGTCGAAAACTCATGGAACAGCCAACCGGCGGCCAGCAGCGCCAGCAGGATGGTCAGCAGCGGGCTGTGTTCCAGCCATTCGCCGGGGCGCGTCGGCGCCTGTGGCTTGGGCAGGTTGAAGGCCGGGTCGACTCCACAGGCCTGGGCGTCGCGGGCGCTGTTCGGGCCGGGGGCGGTGGCGTAGGCGATGATCAGCGACACCACGATCAGCGCCAGCAACAGCACACCGGACTGCCACAGGAAGATCGTCTCGGTGAAGGGGATCATCCCGGTGATCGCCAGGATCGATGGCGGCAAACTGCCTGGGTTGGCCTGCAACTGCGCGGCCGACGACGACAACCCCAGGGCCCACACGGCGCCCAGGCCCAGGTAGGCGGCCGCACCCGCCGCGCGGTAATCCATGCGCAGATCGGTACGCCGGGCCAGGGCGCGTACCAGCAACCCGCCGAACACCAGGGACAAGCCCCAGTTCAGCAGCGACGCGACCATGGATATCAGCGCCACCCACGCCACGGCCGAGCGGCCGTTCTTGGGGATGCGCGCCAGGCGGTCAATCAGGCGCACCGCTGGCGGTGAGCTGGCGACCACATAACCGCCGATTACCACAAAGGCCATTTGCATGGTGAACGGGATCAGGCTCCAGAAACCATCGCCAAAGGCTTTGGCGGCGTCGGTCGGAGCGGCGCCCATGCCCAGGGTCGCCACGGCCACGATGATCACCGCCAGTGCGGCGAACACCCAGGAGTCCGGGAACCAGCGTTCGGCAAAGTTGGAGCAGCGCAGGGCAAATCGGGCATAGCGGCTTTCTTCGATAGCGTCGGCCACGAGTCATTCCTCTTGTCGTTATTATGGGTTTGGCAGTTTTCCGGCATGTTCCGCTACGGCCATTGATATGGGAATGCGGTTATCTTCATTGATCGATGAGGAAAACAAATATATCTGCCGCGATTGCCATGATCCGGTTCAGCTCATAACCTGCACGCCATTTTGTTTGTCTGCCGAGCCATTCCATGACTGCCACCTCTGTCGCACAGGCGCAGCGCTTTTCCCGCTCCGACTACAAAACCCTGGGCCTGGCCGCCTTAGGCGGTGCCTTGGAAATCTACGACTTCATCATCTTTGTGTTTTTCGCGCTGACCCTCAGCCAACTGTTCTTCCCGCCGGAAATGCCCGAATGGCTGCGCTTGCTGCAAAGCTTCGGCATCTTTGTCACCGGCTATCTCGCGCGCCCGCTGGGCGGCATCCTGATGGCGCATTTTGCCGATCACCTGGGGCGCAAACGGGTATTCAGCCTGAGCATCTTGATGATGGCCTTGCCTTGCCTGCTCATCGGGATCATGCCCACCTATGCCCAGATCGGCTATTTCGCACCGCTGATCCTGCTGGCGCTGCGAGTGCTGCAAGGTGCGGCGGTGGGCGGTGAAGTGCCCAGTGCCTGGACCTTCGTCGCCGAGCACGCGCCGCGTAACCATCGCGGGTATGCCCTCGGTTTCCTACAGGCGGGGCTGACCTTCGGCTACCTGCTCGGCGCCCTAACCGCAACGCTGTTAGCGCAAGTTTTTACAGCTGCTGAGATCCTTGACTACGCCTGGCGTTTCCCCTTCCTGCTCGGCGGCGTATTCGGAGTAATCGGCGTTTGGCTGCGCCGTTGGCTCAGTGAAACGCCAGTCTTCCTGGAGATGCAGGCGCGTCGCCAGGCCGCCGCCGAACTGCCGCTGCGCACCGTATTGCGTGACCACCGCGCGGTGCTGCTGCCGGCGATGATCCTCACCTGTGTTCTCACCTCGGCAGTGGTGGTGCTGGTGGTTATCACCCCGACCATGATGCAAAAAACCTTCGGCATGAGCCCCAGTCACACCTTTGCGTTAAGCGCGCTGGGCATCGTGTTCCTCAATATCGGTTGCGTGCTCGCCGGCCTGCTGGTGGACCGCATTGGGGCCTGGCGCGCGGTGCTGGTCTACAGCCTCTTGCTGCCGGTGGGAATTGCGCTGTTGTACGCCAGCCTCATCGCCGGCGGTGTGTGGCTTGGTGCGGCGTACGCCGTGGCGGGCTTGAGCTGTGGCGTGGTGGGCGCTGTGCCGTCGGTGATGGTTGGTCTGTTTCCGGCGCCGGTGCGGGTATCGGGGATTTCCTTTACCTACAACATCGCCTACGCGCTGTGGGCCAGTACCACCCCGCTGATGCTGATCGCATTGATGCCCACCAGCCCTTGGATTTGCGTGGGCTACTGCGTGGTGATGGGTGCGGTGGGAGTGGGCAGTGTGGCGCTGTTTGGCAAGCGCCACACCTTGATGGCCTGAGGGTCAGGTCAAGAAGTGCCAGAGCAGCAAGGTGCCGACCAGGCCGACCACGGAAACGATGGTCTGCAGCACTGACCAGACCCAGATAGTCTGCTTGAGCTGCAGCCCGAAGTATTCGCGTACCATCCAGAACCCGGCATCGTTGACGTGGCAGAAGAACACCGAGCCGGCACCGATCGCCAGGGCCACCAGTGAGCTTTGCGTCGCCGCCAGGCCCGCCATCATCGGTGCCAGGATGCCCGCGGTTGTGGTGGTGGCGACGGTGGCCGAACCCGTGGCTTGGCGCAACGCCACGGCGATCAGCCAGGCCAGCAGCAGATAGGGCATGTGTGCGCCTTCGGCAACTTTGCTGATGGTCTGGCTAACGCCTGCGTCGAGCAGGGTTTGCTTGAGGCCGCCACCGGCACCGATGGTCAACAGCAACACCGCAATCGGCGCGAGGGCCTTGCGCAAGGTATTGCCGACCTCGGCCCGCGGCATGCCGGCGGCCCAGCCCAGGCAGATCACCGCGCCAATCACCGCCAGGCCGAGTGCGATCAGCGGTTCGCCTAGGAATTTGAGCGTCAGGCCGGCGCTGCTGTCGGCGGGCAACGCAACCTTGGCCAAGGTGCTACCGAGCATCAGAATCACCGGCAACAGGATGATCAGCAACGACACGCCAAAGCCCGGCTGGCGCGGGGCCTTGGGCGGTGCACTGAACAGCGCGCCGATGTCGGCAGGTTCATCCACATGCAGGCGCTTGGACAACCAGTTGCCATAGATCGGCCCGGCCAGCATCACCGCCGGCACCGCCAGGCAAAAGCCCTGCAACATGGTCAGGCCCAGGTCGGCGTGCAACGCGCCCACCGCTATCAACGGCCCCGGATGGGGCGGCATCAGGGCGTGCAACGTGGTCATACCCGCCAGCGCCGGGATGGCGATTTTCAGCAAAGGCTGGTTTGAACGTTTGGCCATGACAAAGATGATCGGCACCATCATCACCAAGCCCACTTCGAAGAACAGTGGCAAGCCGATCACCATCGCTACCAAGGCCATGACCCACGGTAATGACTTGCCCTTACCCAGCCCCAATAGCGTGGTGGCGATACGGTCGGCCGCGCCGGACTCGGCCATCAGTGCACCGAGCATCGAGCCCAGGGCGATGATAATTCCAGCCTCCCCAAGGATCGCCCCGGCGCCTTTACTGAAGGCTTTAGCCACCTCTTCCGGCGGCAGGCCGGCGCCGACCCCAGCGATAAAGGTGCCGATCAAAATCGATAGGAACGGCGGTAACTTGGTCGCGCTGATCAGCACGATGATGCTGGCGATAGCCAGTAAGACGCAAAACATAAGGCGAGTGTCGTGAACCATCCACGCAGCAGTCGATAACTCCAAAACGGAACTCCTTATCGAACAGGTTGGGGAATTGTTTCTTTTTGTTTCCTGCGTGCAAAAGCATACCTGATCGCCCGATGGCGCCACAGGAAGCTGCGCTGGATCAACGATGTTTCATCTTTCCAATATTTAGGGTTCTACTTGCTTCGTTAGGGCTTCAGAAAACCCCGGCAGCGCCGATGCAGCTCAGATCTATTTCCCTAATCGCCATCGGTGAACCATGTTCAACACCCGTTTGAAGCAAGAGCTAGCAGCTCTTCGCGAAGAGTTGTCCAGCTTGAATCAGGTCAAGGAGAGCCTCGAAAGCGAAATGCTGTGTTTGACTCTGGATGCCGAGGGCCGGGTGGAATGGGCCAATACCAATTTTCTGCAGGAGTTGGCTTACCAGGCGAGCGCGATTCTGGGACGCCCGATTGAAGAGTTGGTACCGGCTCACGTACGTCAGGACTCGTTCCAACTGCGCTTCAAGAATGCGCTGACACGCGGTGAGCATTTCGCCGGCACCGTGCGCCTGATGCGCGGCAATGGCAAGGAAGCGTGGCTGCGCTCGATTGTGCAGCCTGTGCGCGACTCAAGCGGGCGGATCAAGCGCTTTTCGATCTTCTCCAGCGACCTCACCCGCACCATCGAAGCCTCGCGCGAGCATGAAAACCTGATCGGCGCGCTGGTGCGTTCCACGGCCGTGATCGAATTCGACCTGGGCGGGCATGTGCTCACCGCCAATGACCGCTTCCTCAATGGCATGGGTTACACCCTGGCGCAGATCCAGGGCAAGCATCACCGGATGTTTTGTGAACCACAGGAATACAACAGCGAGGCCTACGCGCAGTTCTGGCAGCGTCTGAACGCCGGTGAGTTCGTCGCGGCGCGCTTCAAGCGAGTGGATAGCCATGGCCGCGCGGTGTGGCTGGAAGCCACCTACAACCCGGTGCTCGACGCTAACGATCGGCTGTACAAAGTGGTTAAGTTCGCCACGGTGATCACCGATCAGGTCACCCGCGAACAGGCGGTATCCGACGCCGCGAATATTGCCTACAGCACCTCTGTGCAAACCGACAACAGCGCACAGCGCGGCACCGCAGTGGTGACTCAGGCGGTGGGTGTGATGCGCGACCTGGCCCAGCATATGCAACAGGCCGGAGAGGGCATCGAGGCGCTGAACGCTCAGTCCCAAGTGATCGGCAGTATCGTCAAGACCATCAGCGGTATCGCCGAGCAGACCAACTTGTTGGCACTCAACGCGGCGATTGAAGCGGCGCGCGCCGGAGAGCAGGGCCGGGGCTTCGCGGTGGTGGCCGATGAGGTGCGCCAGTTAGCTTCACGCACCAGTAAAGCCACCGAGGAAATCGTCGGCGTGGTGCGCCAGAACCAAGACATGGCGCGCGATGCGGTCAGCTTGATGACCGATGGTCGACTGCAAGCCGAGCAAGGCCTGGCCCTGGCGGCGGAAGCGGGCACAGTGATTGTGGAAATCCAGGACGGCGCGCAGAAAGTGGTCAGCGCTGTAGGACAATTCGCCAATCAACTGTCGAGCTGACCCTTGGAGCTTGTGCTTGAGGTATCGTAGGTTTTTTCGCTTAAAGAGCCGACCTGCATGAGCCCTGAACACTGCCGTCCTGTCCCCCTACCCAAGGCCTACCGCTTGCTCAATCACGGCCCAACCGTGCTGGTGAGCGCCGCCCATGACGGCCAGCGCACCATCATGGCGGCCGCCTGGGCCATGCCGCTGGATTTCGAACCGCCGAAAGTCGCGGTGGTGTTGGACAAAGCCACCTGGACCCGCCAACTGCTGGAAGGCGCCGGCACCTTCGCAGTGCAGGTGCCGTGTGCGGCCCAGGCCGACCTGGTGCAAACCGTCGGCACGACCAGCGGCCGTGACCTCGACAAGTTCGCCGCCTATGACCTGCGCACCTTCACAGGTGAACACACCGACGCTCCGTTGCTGGAGGGTTGCGTGGCATGGCTGGAGTGCCGCCTGCTCCCCGAGCCGCATAACCAGCAGACCTATGACCTGTTCCTCGGTGAAGTGGTGGCCGCCTATGCCGATGAGCGCGTGTTCAGTGACGGCCACTGGCACTTCGATGGGCATGACGAGCTGCGCACTCTGCACCATGTGGCGGGCGGGCATTTCCTGACCATCGGCCAGCCGATCGATGGGCGCCTGTTGTAAACCTGACCAGCGCGTTCAACGTCCCAGCATCTTTACCCAGCGCGACGGCGGCATGCCGTAGGTGCTGCGAAATTGCCGGGTCATATGGCTCTGGTCGGTGAAGCCGGCGGTCAGCGCAGCGTCCACCAGGGGTTGGCCTTGGGCCAGCAAGCTGCGCACCAAGTCCAACCTGCGCATGGTCAGGTAACGGTAGGGGCTGGTGCCGAACAGCAGGCGAAAATCCCGCGACAACGCCCAGCGGTCGCGTCCGGCGTGTTCGGCCATTTCTTCCAATGTGATGTTGCGTCCCAGAGCGCTGTGAATAAATTCCCGCGCCCGCTCGGCAGCCACGTAGTCGAAGGTTTTGCGGCTGACGATTGCCCCCGCCGCAGCGCTCAGGGCCTGGGCCAGGTCGAACAGTGCATCCTGTTCCTGCAACGGGTCGACCGGGTATTCCAGGTTTTGCAGCAGCACGTCGCTGGCGCGGAACAGCCGCGGGTCGGTGGACACACCGCCAGGCACAAACGGCAAAGGCTTGCCGCCGAGAATCTGCTGGATCAGCGCAGGCTCGACATAAATCATGCGGTACTTGAAACCTTCCTCGCTGCCGGCGCGGCCGTCGTGGACCTCGTCTGGATGAATCACCATGGTCGTACCCGGAAGGCCATGGATCATGCCGCCGCGGTAATGAAAACTCTGCACGCCCAGCAACGTACGCCCGATGGCGTAGGTGTCATGGCGATGCGGGTCGAAGGCGAAGCCGGCGAAGTACGCCTCGATACGGTCCAGGCCGCTGGCGTGCGGCGCACGGTGGAGCCAGTCGAGCGTGGAGGTCGGGTTACCCATGGTGACTTGTCACAAAAAAGAGGTGGAAACACGTTAACCCAGTGTGGGCGTGCTGTCTGCTGGGGTCTTGTACGATTGTGCAGACAGCGCTTACAGCACGTTTGGCAATCGCTTAGCGCCCATGGTAAGAAGCCTTACGTTCAACACTGAGGTCGGGTCATGGGTAAGGTGCGGGTAGGTATTATTTTTGGCGGCCGCTCGGCTGAGCATGAAGTGTCGTTGCAGTCGGCCCGCAACATCGTGGATGCCCTCGACCGTACGCGCTTCGAACCGATCCTGATCGGCATCGACAAAGCCGGTCACTGGCACCTCAACGACACCTCGAACTTCCTGCTCAATCAGGAAAACCCGGCCTTGATCGCCCTCAACCAATCCAATCGCGAACTGGCGGTGGTGCCCGGTAAAGCCAATCGCCAAGTGGTGGAAACCTCCTGCCAGGGCGTGCTGGAACATATTGACGTGATCTTCCCCATCGTCCACGGCACCCTGGGTGAGGATGGTTGCCTGCAAGGTTTGTTGCGCATGGCCGATCTGCCGTTTGTCGGCTCGGATGTGCTGGGTTCGGCGATCTGCATGGACAAGGACATCAGCAAGCGCCTGCTGCGTGACGCCGGAATTGCCGTCACACCGTTTATAACGCTCACCCGTGGCAATGCGGCGCGCACCTCGTATGAAAAGGCGGTGAAGACGCTGGGCTTGCCGCTGTTCGTCAAACCGGCCAATCAGGGCTCCTCGGTGGGCGTAAGCAAAGTCAGCAGCGAAGCCGAGTACCGTGCCGCCGTCGAACTGGCGCTGGGTTTCGATGAGAAGGTGTTGGTGGAGTCAGCCGTTCAAGGCCGTGAAATCGAATGCGCGGTATTGGGCAACGACAACCCCATCGCCAGCGGTTGCGGCGAGATCGTGGTGAGCAATGGGTTCTATTCCTACGACAGCAAATACATCGACGAACAGGCCGCTCAGGTGGTGGTGCCGGCCGCGATCAGCCATGACGCCAGCGAACGCATTCGCCAGTTGGCAGTGCAGGCGTTTGAAGTGCTGGGCTGCTCGGGGCTGGCGCGGGTCGATGTGTTTCTCACCGACAAGGGCGATGTGGTGATCAACGAAATCAACTCACTGCCCGGCTTCACCCGCATCAGCATGTACCCCAAGTTGTGGCAGGCCACGGGGATGAGCTACAGCGAGCTGATCACCCACCTGATCGAACTGGCGATGGAGCGGCATGCGGCGCGCAAGGGGCTGAAGATCAGCCGCTGAGTAAGCCTGTTGCAGTGAGCGGGCTTGCCCCTTCCAGTCAGTCGCCCAGCGCTTGGCCTTCGCGCCGAGGATCGGCGCCGCCGTTGAGCAAGACCTTGCCTTGCGCGCCCCGCGTGCGAACGATGGCCTGTACGCCGCTGGTCATCTCGATCTCGCTCAGCGTGTGGCCCTTGTCTTTCAGCGCTTGCTTGAGCGTCGGGCTGAACAGGCCGGCCTCCAGTTCGGTCGCGCCATTGCGACTGCCGAAATTGGGCAGGTTGATGGCGGCCTGCGGATCGAGTTTCCAGTCGAGCATGGCCACCAGCGACTTGCTCACGTATTCGATGATTTGCGAGCCGCCGGGAGAACCTACGGTGGCCAGCAGCTCCCCGCTCTGGCGGTCGAACACCAAGGTCGGCGCCATGGACGAGCGCGGCCGTTTGCCGGGTTGCACGCGGTTGGCCACAGGCTGGCCATTCTCCTCGGGGATAAATGAGAAGTCAGTCATCTGATTGTTGAGCAAAAAGCCCTGGACCATCAGGTGGGATCCAAACGCGGCTTCCACGGTGGTGGTCATCGACACCGCACCGCCCAGGTCATCCACGGCCACCACTTGCGAGGTGGAGATGCGCAGGGGCGAACGATCCGGCGCATACGCCACCTTCAGGCCGGCCGGTTGACCGGGCTTGGCTACACCCATGCTGCGCTCGCCGATCAACGTGGCGCGCTGGGCCAGGTAGTCCGGGGCGACCAGGCCGGCGACCGGAACCGGTGTGAAGTCGGTATCGGCCACATACAGGGCGCGATCGGCAAACGCCAGGCGCCCGGCTTCGGCGAGCAGATGCACGGCCTCGGGCGTCGGTTCCAGCCCGGCGGGCGACGGGCTCTTGAGCGGCGTCATCGATGCGATGGCCCAGCGTGGGTCACGGGCTTCCAATGCCTGCAAGGTGCCCAGGATCTGCGCCACGGCAATCCCGCCGGAGGACGGCGGCGGCATGCCGCACACCCGCCATTTTTTGTAATCGCTGCACAGTGGTGCGCGCTCTTTGGCGACGTAGCGTTGCAGGTCGGCCTGAGACAGGCTGCCTGAGTTGCGATGGCCCTGGACCTTGCGCACGATTTCATCGGCGATCGGGCCGGTGTAGAGCGCGTCCGGCCCTTCCTTGGCGATGCGCTTGAACACCTGGGCCAGCGCCGGGTTTTGCAGCAGGGTACCGGTGGCTTTGGGGCTACCGTCGGCGTTCAGAAAGTACGCCGCCATGTCCGGCGATTGGGCGATATACGGGTCGGCGGCAATCAGGCTGTGCAAGCGGGGTGAGATCGCGAAGCCTTGTTCCGCCAGACGGATCGCCGGCTCGAACAGTTTGGCCCACTGCAAGTGGCCGGTCTTTTTGTGCGCCATATCCAGTGCGCGTAAAACCCCCGGCGTACCCACCGAGCGTCCGCCGATCTGCGCGTCGGGAAACGCCATCGGCTTGCCGTCGGCGTTTAGGAACAGTTGACCCGTCGCCCCGGCCGGTGCGGTTTCGCGGCCGTCGTACGCGTGCACCGTTTCGCCATCCCACAGCATGATGAATGCGCCGCCACCGATGCCCGATGACTGCGGCTCTACCAAGGTCAACACCGCCTGCATCGCAATCGCGGCGTCAATCGCCGAGCCGCCCTGGCGCAACATCTCGCGTCCGGCTTGCGCAGCCAGCGGGTTGGCGGCGGCAGCCATATGGCGTTCGGCGTGACGGGTAGTCAGGTCGGTGCGATAACCCGAGCCCAGCTCCGGCGCCGGTGGTTGTTCGTTGACCGAGGTATGGCAGGCCGTCAGGGCCAGGGTTGCGGCGATGACCGTCAGTTGACGGCGAGAAATCGAAAACACGCGCTGAACTCCGTTCGTGGTGAGCAAGATCCGTGGTCCTTTAGGTACGGCTTTTTTACAGGTAAATCGTGCCTTGCATGTACAGCGCGGCCTTGCCGGAGATAATCACGCGGTCGCCTTTGCACTGGCAGTGCAACTGGCCTTTGCGCAGGCCGCCTTGCTCGGCCGTCAGGTGGGATTTGCCCAGGCGCTCGGCCCAGAACGGGGCCAGCGAAGTGTGTGCCGACCCGGTGACCGGATCTTCGTTGACCCCCACATTCGGCCCGAACCAGCGGGAGATGAAGTCAAACCGCGTGCTGCGCGCGGTCACGGCGATCCCGCGTTTGGGTAGGCCCTTGAGGCGTGCAAAGTCCGGAGTCAGCGCGGCCACTTGAGCCTCATCCTGCACCAGCACAATGAAGTCATCGGTGTTGAATACTTCGGCATGCTCAATGCCCAGCGCGGCCAACATACCGGCGGGTGGCTCGCACGGGTGGGGCACTTTGGCCGGGAAATCCATCGCCAGTTCGTCACCGTTGCGTGTCACCCGAAGCTCGCCGCTGCGGGTGGCAAAACGCAGCACGTCAGAGGTGTCCGCCAGTCGATGAATCAACACCCAAGCCGCCGCGAGCGTGGCGTGACCACACAGGTCCACTTCGACTTCGGGGGTAAACCAGCGCAACTCATAGCCATCGCCACGGCGCACGAAGTAGGCGGTTTCCGAGAGATTGTTCTCGGCGGCGATCGCTTGCAACTGCTCATCGGGCAACCACTCGGTGAGCGGGCAGACTGCGGCCGGGTTGCCGCCGAAAGGCTGTTCGCTGAAGGCGTCGACTTGATAGATGTCCAGTTTCACCGCAGGGCACTCCGTGTGGGGGGAGGCTGGACACTAACAGTGGGTCAAGGGAGCGTCAAAATACAGTTGGGGAGTTTTTTTGTGCGCATGCAGACCGTGTTGCTTATCGTCATCTGCGGCACGGAGCGGGCCTGCGGCCGGCGGGGCTTTTCGGCAGGCATAAAAAAACGGCCTACCTTTCGGTAAGCCGTTTTTAGTACTTGGTGGTACACAGTCATTTGAACCTGGTCTCTAATTTCATGTTTTATAAGGTTTTATTTATCTTTATAGTCTTGAGGCATACATGTAGGCATACAGGGTGGATGCTTCTGTGGTCGTCCTCCTCTGCACCTTGGATATACTTCAAGAATTGCTTCGACATAATTTCACTCCATGTCGGAACTCTTCCGATCACTGACTGGGGACTTCGCTTTGACGGTGGATGAAAAAGACGCTGATGCTAAACGGTCACTGCATGTGATGACACCCGTCACGTCTGGGGCCTTATCCGGAACCATGCCTTTGCTTGATTATCTGTCGGCGTCGGAAAGGATTTTGGCACCTATGCGAGAATTTCAGGAGAGGTTCGACCGGATAATGGCTCCGTCCCGGAAGTATCAGGAAGCGATGGAGGCCATGCTCGCACCGTCGCGCAAGTTCCAGGCGACGATAGACGCTATGGGCAAAATGCTAGCCCCCACGCATGAATATCAAGCCTCAATGGCAGCGATGGAGAAGTTGCTGGCTCCTTCGCGTAAGTTTCAGGCGACAATGGAGGCGATGGGCAAGCTGTTTATCCCTATGCGTAAGTACCAAACGACGATGGATTCGATTGGTAAAGCCTTGGCACCAACGCGTGAGTATCAGGCCGCGATGGAGGCCCTGCAGAAAAGGTTAACAACTGCAAGAAGCCACGAAGTATGGAATGGGGTTTTGGGCGCAAGCCTAGTTCCGTCAGATACCTTTAAGGCACTATCGTCCGTTGCAAATTTTACCCATTCGTCTCAGTCCTTAAAGTCAATGTTGACGGGGTATGAGTCGCTTCAGTCCTCTCCGATTTTCAAGTTGCTGGTGTCGACAGAGCCTGAAAAGGTTGAGTCGTTGATCGGTACTATCGAGCGTACGCCCCTCGATCCTGAGTTGAGTGTTACAGATGCTCACCCAAGCACTCAGGCCGTTGAGGATGAAATTGTCCAATCATTGCAGAGTGGCAGTCGTGAGCAAACTCTCAGCCTGCCTGCTATTGCCTTCCTCATATTCTTCTTTGGCGCGATACAAGCGTTCTATACCGAAGTGGCAAAGTGGAACGATTTTCGTGATTCAGTTTGTGACATCCAGCAACGTCTCCAGGGGTTTGATTCACTCGCCCAGGCGCGGAAGGTGGTGCGTGTCGCTTTATGTGACGTGCCTACAGATGTGAAGAAAAGCTATCGCCTGACTAAGTCTGAAGGTGTGAACATTCGCGTTGGGCCAGGAATCAAATCCGAGGTCATCCTTACGCTTCCAAAATTTGCCGTTCTTGAAGTGATCGACTCGGAAGACCGAGATTGGTTACTGGTTACATACAAACATCAAGGGATAGAAATCGAAGGTTGGGTTTCCAGAAAATTCGTCGGCCCCATATCTAGATCCTGATGCGCCCAGTCAATAAAGCGCCGGGGCCCCTGGAGCGTTGCCCTTAACACGGGGCATGAAACCCGCGGGATCGAGTTAGTGGGAGTCGTTGGAAGTTACTGAAATTTCAATCGTTGAAATTGAAAGGATCTTGAAGAAAAAGGGCCATCGTTACAGCATCGGTAAAGGTGGCTATATCTGTTGCTGATAGTGAACACCTGCGCGGCGTCAACCATGGTGATGGGTGTCAACCACTCAACCTGTCAACCGCCGTAGGAAAGACTGCCGCTAGCACTATCCCACTGGTTCTATGCCCCGTACCTTCAAGAATGCTCCAGGGTCCCCACTATCGAACCAATGCCAAGAGAATGACCCACCCAGCTTCGCTGGAGGAGCAATACTAATGGGGCTGGGGGATACCCTATTAAAACCGTGTTACGGGTGTTACGCGTGTTGCGTTTGATCATAACTATTTGATTTTAATGGATTTATATGGCGTTACATAGTGGTGCTTCGCTTGCCGATCGACGTGTTACATAGCGCGCAGGTGTTACATCAATCACTGCTCTGCGAGGATCGGTTGTTGATGATCAAGGCGGCTATAGCAGCCCATCAACTAAGGCACAAAACTCCCAATTGCAATCTATCGTTGAGTATCGATGGCACAAATACGCCACCCGTGTTAAATAGCGAGCGAGTAGGTGGCTTGTCGCCATCAAGCAAGTGGTGGTGCAGGGATGCAATTTGTAACGAACGGTCCGGATATCCCAGACGAATTGCTCCAGGCCCATGAAGAGGGCAGGGTAGTTTTCTTTTGCGGAGCAGGCATCTCATATCCCGCTGGGCTGCTGGATTTCAAAGGCTTGGTCGAGCTCATCTATAAAGAAGCGCTGACCACGTTCGATAGCGCAGAGCAGAAAGCCTTTGATAACTATCAATACGATGCCACGTTGGATCTTCTTGAACGGCGCTTGCCGAACGGACGGGGAGCTGTTCGAGAGGCTTTAGCGCGGGCTCTCAAACCCAATCTTCGGCTCAAAGGGGCAACGGATACGCACGCAGCATTGCTGAGTTTGGGGAGGAGTCGGAGCGGGGCACTACGTCTCGTCACAACCAATTTCGACCGCGTCTTCGATACAGCAGGTCGACGCACAAAACAGCGTTTCAATTCTTACTCCGCCCCGATGCTTCCGCTTCCTAAAAATAGTCGCTGGGATGGGATAGTTTACCTGCACGGATTGCTGCCGACTAAGCCCACCATTTACGAACTCAACCGACTCGTCATTACAAGCGGTGATTTCGGGCTTGCATACCTGACTGAGCGTTGGGCTGCCCGATTCGTGAGTGAGTTATTCCGCAACTACGTGGTTTGCTTCGTCGGATACAGTGTTAGCGACCCGGTTCTGCGCTACATGATGGACGCGTTGGCTGCTGACAGAATGCTTGGAGAGATCACTCCGCAGGCATGGGCATTTGGATCCTGTAAACCAGAAGAGGAAAGCCAGAAAACCTCTGAATGGAAAGCGAAGGGAGTAGCTCCCATCCTTTACCACACTCAGTCCGGGGCTAACTCGCATCGTGGGTTGCATCAGACCCTGAAAGCTTGGTCTGAGACATACAGGGATGGAACTACTGGAAAGGAGCGGATCGTGACTACCCACGCTCTCTCCAAGCCCTCGGCCAGCACCCGGCAAGATGATTTCGTGGGACGTATGCTGTGGGCGCTTTCGGATAGGTCAGGGCTACCGGCGCGTAGGTTTGCGGATTTCAGTCCTGCCCCGTCCTTAGAGTGGCTGTTGGGCGCCTTTAGTGACCCGCGCTACTGCCACTCAGATCTCGGCCGCTTCGGGATTTCTGCTCACGCTGAAGCCGATCCCAAGCTCAACTTCAGTCTGGTTCAGAGGCCCACCCCTTATCATTTGGCAGCGCCGATGACACTTGTCGGAGGGCGCACGGGTTACTGGGATGATGTCATGTTCCAGATAGCTCGATGGCTAGTGCGACATCTCGATGATCCGGACCTTCTGCTTTGGCTCTCGGCGCGGGGCGGAACCGTCCACGAGCGCCTTGCATTTCTCATCCAAGACCAGCTCGGACTCACTACCAAGCTTCAAAATGAAGGAAAAACCGCCGAACTGGATGCTCTACGCAAAAGCTCACCTAAGGCGATACCAGGGCCTCTTATGCGCAAGCTTTGGGGGCTGTTCCTAGCTGAGCGGATCAAGTCTCGCTGGAGAGAGCTGGATCTTTACAGCTGGGCCGAGCGGTTGAAGCGAGATGGTCTAACTGCGAGTCTTCGACTACAGCTACGGATGCTGCTTTCACCTGTAGTTTCCATTTCTAAACCATTTCGATTGTCGGACGATGTGGATGCATCACCAACGAATCTGCGCCATCTGGTAAATTGGGAGTTGGTGTTAAACTCCGACCACGTGAGATCTACACTCTCCGAATCGTCTCATGAAGAGTGGGCGTCGGCCTTGCCGTTGCTCCTTGAGGACTTCCAGGCATTGCTTCGTGATGCTTTGGACCTTTTGCAAGAATTAGGAAGTGCCGACTCCTTTGAGGATCGTTCATTCTGGGATCTGCCGTCGGTTAGCCATCACTGGCAGAATCGTGGCTTCCGCGAGTGGGTCGTGCTCATTGAGCTGCTCCGTGATTCGTGGCTGGCTAATTTCGGAGAGCATCCTTATGTAGCTGCGAAGATTGCGCGCAGCTGGTTTGAGATTCCGTATCCTACCTTCAAACGTTTGGCATTCTTTGCAGCGAGTCAAGATGGCGCTATTCCGGCGGATGAGTGGGCTGAATGGCTAGTGGCGGAAAATGGCCGATGGTTGTGGTCAATCTCCACTAAACGAGAAGTTTATCGCCTGCTTGTGTTGCAAGGGCAAAGGCTGTCTCTCACGGCTCAAGAAATGCTGGAGGCGGTAATTTTGGTCGGGCCTCCGAGAGAAAATTTCGTAGATGACATCGAGGATGATCGCTATCAACAACGAGTAGATCAGGCCGTTTGGAGGGGCTTGGCGAAGCTTCAGTTAGGTGGGCTTATCCTCGGTGATCAAGCTCAGCAAAGGCTTAATGAGCTATCCGCGGCCTACCCCCATCTCCGCTTGGCGGTAAACGAGAGCGATGAATTTTCTCACTGGATGAGTGGGACCGGAGACCCTGACTATCAAGATCAGCGTGTCATCAGGCTGGCACCTTACAAACGTGAAGCACTCCTTAAATGGCTTCGAAATCCCCCGGCTGATCATGAGTACTTCGATGAAGACACTTGGAGGGATGTGTGTAGAAGGCATCTTCTCAACAGTTTGTATGCTTTGGGAGATCTAGCGCGGGAAGGACAATGGCTTGTGAGGCGTTGGCAGGAGGCGCTCCAGGTATGGAGCGAACCATGTGTGGCTCGGCGATCATGGCGTTACGTTGTTCCATGGATCGAAGCCATGCCAGACGAGGTTCTTTCTCAAGTAATCCATGATGTCACACGCTGGCTTGATGAAGTGTCTAAATCGAGCTTTGAAGGCCTTGCTGTCTTCTTGGGGATTTGCCGTAGGGTGATGGGCCTGCCTCTTGATGCGGATACGGGCATGACTAGTAACGGCGAACCGATTAATCAACCAGTTACTGAGGCTATCAATCATCCCATTGGGCATGTAACGCAAGCACTGCTAAACATTTGGCAGAAAGCTGACCTTAGCGATAATGATCGTCTTCCAAAGGAGCTAGGTCAGCTCTTCACCAAGCTTTGCGACTCGCAAGTGGAAAGATACCGTCATGGCAGGGTTCTGCTTGCGTCCAGACTTATCGCTTTGTTCAGGGTTGATGAGGCTTGGACTAGAGCTAACCTTCTTCCTCATTTCAGCTGGGCTATCAGTCCTGCTGAAGCTAGTAGAGCTTGGGAGGGTTTCTTGTGGTCACCGCGTCTGTATCGTCCGCTACTTTTAGCTTTCAAAGCTGATTTCCTCGATACTGCTGGTCATTATGAGGATTTGGGGGAGCATGCAGAGCAGTTCGCCGTGATATTCACGTACGCTGCATTAGGTCCTCTTGATGGATATAGCTCTGAGGAGTTTCGTCTGGCTTTTGCCACGTTTCCTTTGAAGGCGCTACAAGAGTCTGCTCGGTCTCTGTCGCAAGCTCTTGAGGGTGCAGGGAAACAGCGGGAGGAATATTGGCAGAATCGGATTCTGCCCTTCTGGAAGCATATCTGGCCAAAATCTCAAGATCTAGTGACGCCCTCCATCGCTGAATCACTGATCCGCATGTCCATCGCGGCCGGGGCTGAGTTCCCCGCTGCCTTGGATACAGTCTATGACTGGCTGGTACCCATGGAGCATATGCACTATGCGATCCACCAGCTTCGTCAGTCAGGTTTATGCACAACTTTCCCTGGAGCGGCATTGCGCCTGTTAGCGGCGGTAGTGGACGACCAGGATTGGCTGTCCCCTGATCTACGCCCGTGTTTGGAAGCAATTGCTGAGGCGCAGGCGAGCCTTGTTGAACGTCTTGAGTATCGCAGGCTGGCTGACTATTCGCGTCGCCGTGGATAGTCATGATGCAAGAAAGCGTCTGTGCAGCGGCCTAGTAGATTTAATACAAGGAAGCCGGATATGGAGTAGTTAAATCTTTGCTTTTGGCGGTTAGCTATCGTTCACTAACGGGGCAGCCGTGCCAAACCAAACGGTTCATGCTCGCTTGAAATTAGACTGACGACAGTCTGGAGCGATAGTGGAATTTAGATAGTATGATGGCGTTTTGTTCCTAGAGTTGCTTAAAGTTTGGCGATAAGGAATCGCACCATGACGAAATTGGTGGCTGCCTCGGTTGGTCATTTAAATGGGAAAGCGGTCTACAGAAGGAAGGCCTTGGGTGAAAGCCTCACGGTTCTGTTCGAGTTTCCTACTAGGAAAAATGAGTACGAAAACACCTTTGAGGAATACATCACCCGTAGGATACGTGGGCGGCTTGGTATTAAGCCCATGGCCGGCCAGAACTGCCACGCTACTACAAACACTTCCCTTCGCGGAAAAACAGAACTGCTCTCCATAGCATTAAGCTGCATTCTTTCAAGCTTCCTTGTCAGGCTCACGCCTAGTTTGGATAGATTTAGTCTCAAACCACAACAACACGAGCTGACCAATGCCAACGTTCCAACTGCAGAGGAAAGCATCCGTGAATATTGCTGGCTTCACTGCGCGGTCGATGGTTACGTATTATCCAACAAAATTAAAGTGTCTATATGAAAATTGATAAACTTAGAGTTTTTTATGATGAGCTGCTATTCGAATTTCGTGATGACTGTGAATGCGAGCTGCACTTTAGAAAAAACAAAAATTGGATAAATATACTTACTTCAAAGCCCGCTGAGACGAGTGAGGTCTCATACTTGGAGAAATCTAAGTCGGAGTCAGTTTCCTATCATGCCCCTAACAGTTTGACAGCATGGTTTCATGTGGTCGACACTGATGTGACCGTGTCTTTAACATTTGCAAAATCGCCACAAATAGAAAAAAGACGAAAGTATCGTGCACGAATTGAAAGAATTCATGAGAGTGCTTCTAATGCGTACAAGGTGTCACACCATCCGCTCACACACCTGCTTGCCAAAGATGCTTTTAGAAAAACATTGATGGCTGAGATGCAAAAGATTTCGGAGTTGCCTTTATCCTATGTAGAGGCACAAGAAAGCAAACATCCCAGAAAGCTTGCGGTAATGGCTTTGGATATTGACTACTTTAAGCAGGTTAATGACACCTGGGGGCATTTGTATGGAGATCAAGTGCTTAAAACATTTGGAAAAAGACTTGAGGAAACTGCTCTCAGAATCGAAGGCGAAGCCTCATGTGATCCAAGCATATATGTAGGGCATCCATCCGGAGAGGAGTTTTTGATTTTAGTTAGTGCTGATGCAACGAAAGAGCAATTCAAGATTTGGGCGGATGAATTTAGAACTTCTATTTCCGAAGACGTTCTTCCGACTCAAAAAGAGTGGGACTGGTTGTCTGAAAGCAGCGATACTACGGCACTTAATCTTCCTCAAACTCAAGATAGAACTATTACAACTAGTATTGGGGTGGCACTACACAGCCACACCCCCTCATCAGACTCTACATTAGATCCCTCTGCAGCGCTTCTTGATAAAGCTGATACTGCACTATACCGGGCTAAAGCCGCAGGTCGAAACCAAGCGATATTTTATGATGAGATACTTTCTTCCTGCGGTCGAGTAATAGAACAAGATTTAAATACTGGCGTAATTGCTATTGATATAGGTTCTAATGTAGGGGTTTCGACCGGGCAAGAGTTTAAAGTTTTTAACCCTAAATTCTCTGGTTATAAAAAATTTTCAGTTAATGATGGTCGCACCACTCGAACCTTAGGTACATATCCCCGAGTTGAGAGCGCTAGGATTGTCGTGTTTGACTGCCAGCCTGAAGTTTCATTTGCCTCTATCGATTCAATTGATGATTTAAATATTAGTCTTGAGGTTGGATCAATTTTGGAGGCTATTCCGGCGGGAAGCATAGGTCATCTACTTCCCAACTCTTCCAGATACTTTCCCGCCATTAATGATAATTTGCGTGCAGGCGGCGCAGAGGCAATTCAAGAGTTCTTGAAAGTCAATCCAGAAACTAACAAGCCTTATGCTCTTGTTGTTCGTTTTACACGGGAGCCAGAATATTTAAGGAAGTATGGCACGGCCGCACTAAATAATGCTTTGGCTCGACTCTACCGTTCTGCACAAACAGAATTTCAAAGCTCTCGTTGTATAGAGGTTCTGGATAGAGCGTCTGTCTGTGTAGTAGGTACAGAAAAAAGCTACAACGAAAATTCTGTATGCGGTTTTGTTGATAAACTTGCAGATGAACTCCCGGAGCTGGGAGTGCTAGGTGGAGTTTTTTGCGACGAAGATCTAAATCTTTTCGCAAAAAAAGATGTGATATTAGATTCGGCTCACGCTATAGAATTCGCTCGTTTCGCATCATCCGAGCTGGGTAGAGATCTGAAATCAAAAGTTAGGCATTTCAATCCGCAAACTCCTGGTCAGGTTTTCAGTGCGTTGAGAGAAGCGCGTTCTTATGAAATAGCTTACGCTGATTTTGAAAGGCTAATTAGTCTTGGGGTGAAACTTGCAGATGTTTATAATCATGGCGGATTAATTCTGAGCGGTTTAGGGGAGCGACAAAAGGCGTTGAAAAACTATCTAGCGGCAGCGAAGATGGCGCCGGAGTTTTATATATATAAAACTAATGTTGGTACTGTTGCTTACTCTCTTAATGAAGTTGAGCTTGGTCTTGAGGTGCTTAATACTCTTACGGATGAAGAGGTTGAAAAAGCTAGAACTGTTCACCCTTATGGCTATATGGCGTATGCATCGCTTTTGGCGACAGCTAAAATAAACGGCCTTCACTCATATAATCATAATCGATTTATATCTATGGCTCCTATCACACTCAAAATGCCAGAAGTGATTGAATATGTGTCTAACAATGTCAACAATGCACTTTTAATGATTTAATTCTGGGTCTTCTGTCCGCCCTTCTCTCTGAGAGGGGCGTGCTCCGGCTCGAAAGTCTATCCATATGACAACCATTTACTCCTCTTCCATTTTTATCCTGACGCACACCTGAACCTGACCACTCTTGGTCGTAAGAAATAATAAGATCGGGGGCGCCATGGAATAGGAGATTGAAAAAGTCTGAAGCTTTGTTTGAGAGGGTAGGAACTAGTGAAGCGGAAGCTGGTATGGCTTCCGCCTCTTCATCAACCGCTCTTTCTTTTGAGCTGGAGGTCTATGAAATCAACCTCTGCCTTGATTGCATCAATCGTGAGCGTCTCAACCTGGGTTTTTTTGTTTGCTCTTGCGTTGAGCTTTTTCACGCCAGCCATGCCGGCAATTATCCCGTTTAGATGCAGCTTTCGGGCCTTTAGCTCATCAGGCATCTGAGCGCTGTTCTGTGGTGGTGGGTTCATGGTTCTACCGATGGTAGGCCCGAAGCAACCGGCCCTCGCCGGTTGTTTCGGGGAGGGTTTAGGTTAGGCCGCCAACAGGTCAAGCAGGCTGTGTTGGTGTGATCGCTCTGCAAGTTCTCGGAAGGTCCAGCTTCCGAAGTTTTCACCTTGCTCAGGGATTTCCAGCTTCAGCAGCGCAACCGGATCTTGACTAATCAGTCTTCGCGCAGCCCACAACTTGCCGCCGGTCTCCAGCAGTGCTTTCGCAGCCTCGTTCCACTGTTCTTCCAGTACAGTGTTCGCCAGGTGAGCCGCGTTGTTTTCGATCTTGGCACGTTCTTTTTGTGCCTCTGTGATGTGCAGATCAATCGTCACCAGCTCTTGCTCCAGCGCGTTGATGATCAGTTGTTGGCGACGGTGATGCTCAGCCGCAACCGTGAGGTTTTTTGCTGCCTTTTGAGCTTCCGCGTTAGCGGCTTTCTCGCCCTCCACATCGCCCCAAGCGACAGCCTGCGCATAAGCGGTGGCTGCATCCGTTTCAGCTTGTCGAGCCTTCGCCATGTCTTCCTGATCGCTCTGGCGGACTTGCTGTAACCTGGTCTCGATGCTGTTGCGCTTTTCGTTAAGCTCCATCTCGTCGGCTTTCCAGTTCGCAATGCCGCTGAGGTAACCTGCAGCCAAGCTCTCACGGTTCGCCAGAGCCTCGAGGCGGTCGATTTTTTGATTCAGGCGATAGATCTCATGATCTCGTGAGTCGATGCGTCTTTTGTGATCATTGATTTCATCTTGCACTGCCCGTTGACGGCCTTGCTGGATAACCTCCGGGCTTTCCAGCGCTTCTTCGAAGGGCGCCAGGTCGCGCTGAATGCTCTCCATTTCGAGGGTCAGTGTGTCGCGGCGGTTTTTCAGTTCTTGGATAGTGTTCATCTGTATTGTCTCTGGATACTGCGGTTGATAAAGATGGTTGTCGAACGGCTGGCGAGGCCGGAAATGAGCCGGCGCTACCTCGATCAGCAGGCATGCCGTCAGGCGGCCTTAGCCTCGCCTTCGTCCGTTCCTGGTACGGTCTTCACCACGTAGCAGCGCTGGGGCCCTAACCCGGGCAAACGGATCAAGCTGTACGCCTTGCCGTCATTTCCCGGCTCAAGTACGCCCCGTTGTAACAACTCCTTGTTCACCGCACTGATGTTCATGCCCTTGAAGATCTCGGCCCTCCAGGCTTCCGGCAGCACGTAGTAGGTGTTGGTGGTATGCAGGGCATCGCCCATGCCGTGTTCCATCGTCTTGCGAAAGCCCAGTCGATCAATCGTGCGTGGGCCGTGCTCATCGATTTTGGCGGCGGCAGATTCCCAGCGGGTGAAGCGGCTTTCTCCAAAGCGTTCGATGACCTGGTGCAGTCGAGCCACAATCGCATCCCCCTCGAAGTTACCGGCGCCGCCACGCTCTGCCAGCCATGCATGCAGGCAAACCCGTGCGGCGGTCGTGGCCGTACCATCAGGCCAACCGGTGACGCCGAAGGCGGTGGCTAACTCTCCGGCCGCTGCTGCGAGGCCAAAGCGAAGGGCGGCACGTTGGGCTTGCCCACTGGCCGAAGTGGGTAGGTTTTGGGTGATGAACTGTTCCACCGTGCGGCGAACGATCACCGACCACCTGAGCATTTCCCCAGGCGCACACAGCGCGTGCAGGAAGGCAGTGAGGGGCGTTCCGTAGTATTTGGCGACGCGGGCCTTGAGCGCATCGGAGAGGGCGGCAGCATCCTCAAAACCATTCAGCACATCGAACATGCCGAGGCCTTTGCTGGCATCCGCAGGCACGGCGAGCATGCGCACCTCCATGCCGGCTTTCAGCTCCTTGTTGGCATCCGCCATGTGCTGCTCCAACGTCTTCTCACCGGTCGAGAGAAACAGCAAGCGCC
>Ga0308164_10000960_pt1 | contig 37941 bp, 30 predicted proteins | sample PhyTR2_FD_201031 | JGI IMG/M metagenome (GOLD analysis project Ga0308164, IMG submission 201031) | Phyllosphere microbial communities from UC Gill Tract Community Farm, Albany, California, United States - DLSLT.R2 | ecosystem: Host-associated > Plants > Phyllosphere > Unclassified | place: USA... | reverse complement strand
AATGAGCGGCGCCACAACCACGACATCGCCCACGCGGCCAGGCCCGCCAGCATCGTGATGTGCAGGCCGGAGATCGAGACCAGATGGCTGATCCCGGTGCGGTTGAATACATCCCACGACCCCTGGTGTACTTTTACATTTGAGTCGGTAACACTTACATTAACTCGGTAACCAACTCAATCTCACTCCCAAGTCGGTAACTGAGTTGGGAAGTCAATCTTATTAAAGTCGGTAACTGAAACTCCAACTTACTGATTTTAAAGAAAAATCGTCCACTGTGTAAATTTGAAAACAGCACATCTGATGCGCCACCAGCGTCTATCGCAAGACACAATCACTACACAATACTTCAATTATTTCAATGCACCCCACTTTTACCGGTCTTCTCCCATTATCTCGGTAACTAAAAATCTAACTTACATTAGGTCGGTCACCAATGTATTGAAATCCAACGCCGTCCGTTTCACCTCGCCTTTAAGCCAGCGCAGTACCCCCAACCCAACCATTAGCGATGGCCTAGAGGTCGTCGACGCTTCCCCTCAGCAAATAGTCATTGTCGCGGCAAGTAAGGGCCAGTGAGAGCCGTATGCAAACATAGGTAGCTGACCCTGTTGCCAGTGCGCCCACCCGCTTGGACAACCCTGCAGCTATCGCGCACACAGTCGGACTACTGGAACCGTCCCAACGACGTGAGCTGCAGCCGTCGTAGGTACTTCTTAACGGTCTACACTCATGTGTAGGCGCCCACTTTCGACGATACCCTAAGGCAACTTAAATCCTTCGGACCAACATGAGAGTTTCGGGATTCATCGGAAGGTAAGCTATGGGCAGCGGATTTTCAACATATTGAACGCCAGAATTGAAAATTCCAAATAAATTAAACACTCTTGGATTGCCAAGTTACTTATCAAGCGCCTTGACAATTTCTTACCGCAAACTAGCCGCCAAATATTTGTTTAAAAGTCGCCCTATTATAAAACTCATCGTCCTCAGAAACCTCATGGTCTTTATTGTGGCTAGCATATCCAACAAACGTCCCAAAAGTCGCATCATTGGCTAGTTTCACCGGAGAAAATGTATCAGAGCGATAGAAGATTGCAGCACTTGGCGTGATGAATCCAACCGCTATAAAGCAAGCGACTACCAACTCAGAGCAAAAATACTTTTTCTTCAGTGTCGGCAGCGGAACACTCTTTCCTGCGAAAAAAAGTTCAAGTTCGCGCATAACAGCAGTCCGGTGCTTCGCCTCGACCCGAACGTACTTCATTATGCCTGATAAATTATAGTACGCGTCCGAACTCAACACTTTCTTAGCAAATTCATTAAGTAACTCTAAATTTTCTTTAGTCCAGGCGTCTGGCTGTCTAAACACAGCTACGTGTTCATATCTTTGCAACAAGTCCTGAACTTTTAGTTTAGCCACCCCTTCCACAACAGTTGACTCTAAGACCAGTCCCTTGCCTAAGTATATCGCCGCATGACCATAGCGGCTGCCGGTTACCCTATCAATCGCGTCTCCGATGATATCCCACTTCCCGTCACTGTAACAAAGTAATATATCGCCTGCGCACAGAGACTTCACCGGAAGCAATTCCAACATTCGCCCATCCAATATTTTTGAAAACTTACCGGCCAACTTTAAATCGCCTTTGAATAACTCAGCGGAAATTGACATTTTGTAGATTTTCGATTGACCATCAACTCCACTATTTTTTAGATTACCCATTACTGCTGCAATCTTTGCCAAATTCTTATCACCTGTCATTGCAATATAATTTGCGTTCGGAGCCATGTCGTGGTGATTAAGCAGAAGTTCTATTAGCATTATGTCACAGGCAGCGTTATACGCATCTTCCATAGTGTATTGCTTGTGCGACTTCAAAACTCCTGAGCCAGGCCAGCCAGATTGGCCCGACGAAGTAGTAAGTAAGACAAGCATTACGGCAAAATCGTTTGACGCCAACCCTAGCGAATTAGCCAACTTGGCAATTCCCATCCAATTTAAGACCACCTTTTCACTTGACGAATTTGGCGGAAATGTGTGGGCGAATTCATAGAAAAATTTCTGTCGTTTTTCCATCGAAGGGCGAAGGTGCCTGAGTAATTTTTCGGCGTAATCGCCTAGAGTGATTCCGCTATATTGGCCTATTTCTATTCTTGGGAGCGCCTTTCGCAATTTCTTTATAACTTCGTCCAGCTGCTCATTTATTAATTGACGCGTGGGGAAATTATTACTATTAGCCTCTAAGACAAATGGTAATACATCCACAACAAAAGGAACTTTTTCAAAATCAGTGATTGCTGAAGATGTAGCTGACGAATCGATAAGCTTACCGTTCTCATAAGAAGCCACGAGGTTACTAACGAAATTTCTATCCGCAAGCACTCGCGAGTTGGTTAAAGCTAAACTTGGAGGCAGCCATCCACCTTTTACAATTGCTACAGAATCCGCAAATTTTGATAGCGAAACTGTCGCAGATACCTTTGCTATTAAATCATTATTCACTGTGACGCAATTAATGAGCGCAATTGCACAAGGCTTTCCTTCGTAGAAATCGAGCAAACTAGCTATATGCCCAGGAACCACACTCCATTTCTTTAAATAAATTCTCTCACCATCGGGCACTTCCACCATTAAAATCTTCTCACCCAATGAAATCATATTTCACCCTCGTTATATATTCTCAAAATCTTCAACTGGCTTTTCAAGTTACCACTATATCGACTGACTTCGCGCGTGGATAAATCGATTATTCTTCAGCCACCGGAACATGTTGCTCCAATGAATGTTGGCATAGCAACGCGTCTAATTCATCTTTTGAAACGATTTTTGACCGTACGATGCTTGTCAGAAGTCCCGGAAATCCAAAGCTATAAGATACTTCTCCGTTTTTTGCAGCTCCCTCGACGATTTTTTCAATCAACTCCCGATTGAGGAGCGGCGTACACCCTCGCAGTTCTTTCGCCAAAAAATTAGCCCGGTCAAAATTCTTAGATTTAACGTAAGCGTCAACGTACTTTGGCATAACTTGTGAAGGAGGAGCAATAGTCCAAGGAGCCTTTATTAGGTCATCAACCGATATTACTGACAAACGGCCCTCCGCAGTTTCTCTAAGCGGAGCGAAACCAAGTAAAGTGTCTATTACATCTATTTCTGAAACCGGAATATCTTGGGTATAGAGCTTAAAGCGCTGCTGTATATCATCCTCTAGCACGGTCCAAAGATATGGAACGTCGGCAATTAATTCAACAGCGTAACGCAAACAATCATCCTTTAATCCACGAGCTAACTTAGGTAGTTTTTCTTCTACAGCACTCTCAAACGCATTCTTATTAAGACTTTGTACCGCCTTTAACGCAGCCGTCAGCCGCAAGCGCCTTTGCCAGACTGTTCCTGGGTCTACTATTCTCTTAAACAGAACTACGACAAAGTTTGAAACCAGAGACTGACGTGGACGTTTTAGCGGACCATTAGCAAACGCAACAGCCGCTTTTTTAGATTCAACAGGGAAATATTCAGACTCTACTTCCTCTATTAATCTGTCCAGCGCCGCTTTGCCCTGTACAGGTGGATGTCGGAGAAAATGCGTGATAGAAGTACGTATATGAAGGCGAGCCAATTCTGCTGAGGGAGAAAATGGCTCGCCATCTGCCGCCATTGACGGATGGGCACATCTATTTCTGTCTTCCTGCAGTCGCTCTAAATCCGTGAATTCGATTGGCGATATTAATTCAAACTTATCCCTAGCATATACCAATATACTTTTTTCGAATTTCAATGACCAAGATAAATCTTGTTTGATGCGAGCTTCATTGATATCACCTGAAAGTTGTTCAGCTTCTTTATCGCCGGTCAATGCGAGTTCATGAACTTTTGCAATGAAATCATAACAAACCGCCACCCATGTAGCCACGATTGAAGCGCGATACGCAGATGCCTTAAAACTAGCAATTGCTTCAAACATATAGTCTTTAGCGTGCTGGTCGCGGCAGCCTAACAAAAGTTCGTCGAGGTCCGCTAATGAGCTATGTATCCGTGTCATATTTAAATTCCGGGAATAAAATGTTGCGTAATTTAGAGCCATTTCAAAGCTTGCCTGACGCTAGTATGGCCTCTACTTCTGCTATCCATCTTTCTTTTCGTAAACATCCCGCTTTTCAAGTCTTTCTCTCCCGCGAAAATGGTCTGTTGTGGATAACTTATGCAAAGTAGCGACGGAAAACTGTAAACAAGCTGCATGCGAAAAAAGTTGCTTACGAAGTTCCCCAAGGCAATCCATCTGGGCTAGGGTTGCCCAAGCGCGATGCGTTGCCTTGGACGCGATGCTTTGACGCCAGCGTGGTCAAAATAATGATATAGCGCTAGATTCCATACCTTCGTGCAACGACCTTGGTGCCACTGCGGACTGCTATACTCCTAGACGACGGCTCTAACGCAGGCAAGATAAGGACGCCTTACTATTTAGAAATCCACGCGATAAGTCGCACTTTTCTTCGACAGCATACTAGAGAGTCGATTAGCTAAAATATACTCCCGACCGATTTTGCTCCGGGTCAGGTGGTTCCAAAACCTAGAAAATTGGCTGAATAGATTTTGCGCCCAGCTCAACCAGTTCAAACTCAATTCCTCTTGTGACTTCCTTGAAAACCTCAGGGGACTCATCAAAAGAAGCAGCTACAATTCCTTGAAGCGATGGAGCACCAACAATCTGCAACAACAGTGCTCGCTGACTAGATTGCGCCATTGAATGCTGTCCCGGCTCATCAAACAACAGAATACCAGGATGGCGCCCACCACCGCCTGGCAAGACCGACGCCTGATGTAATGCTAGCAAATAGCTAAGTATTAGCCGCACGAAATCACTTGCGCTGGAGTCTGCCTTAATATCTGTCTTAATTTCGCGCAGTTCGATATTCTGTAAAAAAGGAACCAAAGTTTCGTCGTTCACATGGATGTCTTTGACCTCAGCACTCTCATACTCAAATGAGCTTGCATTAGCACGAAATAGTTTTTCGAATACCCGAATCTTTCGTTTATCTTCGTCGGAATAATACTCCTTTGGAACCACCTTTCGTCGGCTCTGATTGGCTTGGAGCTGTTCAGCGAGCATTTGAAACTTATCAATCAACTTGGCAAGCTCCGTTTGTGCGGTTTGCAGTCGCTCAATCTCCGTCTCGATTTGAACCTGCCTGCGGATTAGCGCTCGCGATTCAACAGCATCTGTAGCCACGTCAGAACGAAGCGCAGCAAGCCATTCACGGGTCTCACTCATTTTTCTGCTCAAATCGTGGATAAGCGCGTCGCTCTCCGCTGCTGCACTTCTGCCGCCCGCAATCTGCCGCTCAAGCATTCGCGCCTGTTTTTCCAAGTACAGGACGTTTGTTTCGAGGTCCATTTGGGGCCCCTCAATTAACCCAGTGAGCAGTGAATCTTCCACCGTCTGATGACAGGTCGGGCATCGGTCACTCGCTAGCGCTACTTCGAACTCTTCAGCACCAAGCTTTCTTAATTTAAGAGCTGTCCTGTTGCGAGCAAGGTCATCCGCAGCCTCTTTGTAGAGTAACTCATACTCTTTCACAGATGCCCTTTGGTAGGCCTGCGTACTCAAAGCCGTATCATACAAATTTGCTAGCCGGAAAAGCTCCTTCTTGCCGAGGTCCAACGCAGATTCAGCTTCGCTCGATTTCGGTTCCGGGCCAATGGTAGTTCGCTGTTCAATTCTCTCGTGCTCAGACTTTAGTTTCGCTATATACGCGTGCAATGGGAACAGCTCGTCGCCATCTCTCTTTTGCACTACAATTTCGCTCGTGAGAAAGAGTGCAGAGACTTTCGAGGGAACATTCGCAACATCAAAGCTGTTATCTTGGCTAATGCTCTGCAAGGCTTGGAAGGCGGAGTCCCACGCCGTTGCAATCACCACTGATTCGGCGTTTAGACGGTTGCGCTCAGCATTAGTCGAAAATACATCAAGGTCAAGTAAAAATTCAACGACACGAGTGCGCGCGTCTCTTATACCGAAGAAAGGGATGTTTGCAATATAGTCAGTCCATCCCCGCTTCTGCTCAACAGCGATAGCAGCGAAGATTGCCTGTAAATAAAGCTTTGTACTACCGCCGCTAGTAGTCGGAACACTAGGAAGTTCATAACCCAAGAATTTCTCGAGTAGATTATGAAATCCTTCAGCCTTTTGTGCGCCGCCGGCATCATGCAAATAGGTCGGGCGTATGCGTGAGGTGTGCGGCCGGTCAGTAAGCCAAGTCCCGTCTAAGACCTCAATCAGCTTTGAACTCTTCTGCGGGTCACGAATTGCGCGGCGAAAAGTAAGTACCTCACCTGAGCCATTCGTAACCTCCAAGTAAACCTCGGAAGCAAGCACCTCAATACGGCGTCCCTCATACATGAAGTGGTCCTTGGTCGCATATGGGAGGATAGCTTCGTTTTTTCCGCCAGCGATTTCTTCCATCCCAAGAGCATACAGAAGACAAAGAAAAAGCGTACTCTTGCCTGATGAGTTGTTACCTCTAACAATAGTTAATTTTTTTCCGAACTGTACGAAGAATCCGAAATCGCCTTCGCTAGATGCTATCCGCAACTTAACCGCGTTAATGCGCATTTTAGTTCCAATCTTTAACGACTTTATCGACCATTGCTTCTGTAATACCCCTACCGATGACAGCCAAATCCGTGCGCTCTTTGGAAAATATTTCAGCGTCTTTCAAGCCTTCTTTAATGAAACTCGAGCCGTGGTCAGTCAACTGATATCCGTTTGAAATCGATTCTATGAATCGCTCAGCAATAGCGTAACGCAATGCGATTGCCAAAGCGGGGTCAAACCCCCACGCTGGAACCAACAACGTACGGCGAACTGCCGCATCACGCAACGCAACAATTCGTCGCTCCGATTTAAGTGCCCAGTTAAAAAGATGCAGTCGGAGTACACTTGACTTCTTCCCGCGCGAGAAGTGCAAGACAAGAAGTATTTGGGCAATTTTGTAGAGTGGCCTGTGCTCAGGCAATACGGGTGTCGGGCGGCGTATGAATTTTAGTTTGGCCATGCAACTCAGTCGAAATCTAGTTCACAAACTGCAAGCCATCGAGCTACGATGTGCCGTGAGACTCGTTCTGCTTCCGTTAAATCGACCTGCGGACTTAACTGTGTCGTAATCCTGTGCGTCAGGCCATCTCTTACCCTGGCAACTAATTCTTCCGCCGGCCCAGACCAAGTGTCAGTGAGTTCAGTCACCGCCAACTCATATTCGCTTACAATACGCATTAATTTGATGTACACCGCTGGAGCTAAGCTATTTATTCGACCTAATACTGCGCCGTGCTCCAAGAAAGCCGATTGAGTCTGGTCAAACAGTGAATCTAGTCTTCGCTGAAATTGAGGATGAGCGGATTTTGGAGCGAGTCGGACTTCGGTTTTGCGTCGCAAATTTGCTTCATATTCCCCCGGGGGGCCACTGAGACTCGGCAACAGCCGAGGACCGACGTCAAAATTTAACGCCTCTCCGTTCAATGAGCGAATAGCATTAATTTCTGTATGGTAGTAGTCTGCATCACGCAAATAAATCGTGAACGCTGGGTCGAGTATCGGTAGATTCCAAGAACGTACCTCCAACTCTTTCGTTCTCGCGTGCGATATAAGCTTATGTCGGTCAATCTCAGGAGTTACGAAGTGCCACTCACGGATTTTTAGTGAACCAATCCGCTGAGCAATTTCGCTCGAATAGGTACGAAGTTTCGCAAGGTCGGCCGTAATTTTATCCCGCTGTTTTTCGTATAATTCAGTAGGGTTATAATTGTGGTCCGGGCAGTAACACTGAAAGCCTATTCCACTTTGAAGTGTAAAACCCTCGAGACCAAAGTCACCTGGAGAAGCTGGGATTTCGTGGTATCCTGCGCTTTCATATTTTCTTTTGAAAACGAGCTGGCACAGACTTTCCCAGGATTTGCCATCGAATAGCCCGATTTTGGTTACTAGCATGCTGCTCCATTTCGATTGAGCGACGACCTGTCGAACTCACAATAGGCTTTAGAAGACAATCTACTAACGAAGTCTAGCGACAGACCACTGGAATGTCCACAAGTAACATTGGCTTGACGGCAAGTCCAGTGTTATATCCATGCATACTGATTGCTCTGCGCCTCAGCACCTGCTGGCGGCAAACCATGAAAAGTGACATCAGCACGTCGTTAAGTGACACGAGGGAGCCGGTCTTTTTTGTTTGCTCAGGCAAGAGAATTGGCTCGGGGTCATGTCGTTCGGGCCAGAAGAGGTAGTACAAGCGTCGCTTAACGAATCCTCTTGTATTGATGACACAAACTCGCCAGTTCTCTCTTGAGGTTCGGAGCTGCTCATTTTGACGCAGGCGGCCTCGGCAGATTAGTCGAGGGAGCTGTCAATACTTGCCATCTGTTAGACCGGCCGTGGGCGCGCTCCCCCGCTGCCTGGTAGGTCGTAACAAAGACGACCTACTCATCAAGTAATGGCAGCTTGGTGTAGAGAAACTAGCTAGCGTTGAAGTCGCTCGATAAACATTTCCCAGAAGTACTCTGAGGCCCCCTGTTCTGACAGCTGAGAATTTTGGTCGCCACGATGGAACTGCATACCCATGGGTTTGAAGTGCATAGCTTGGCTGTCGGACTCAATAGTGAGCATTTCGTTGAACGAGTTAGCCCCTGCGTCTGCGCTATATGAAAATGCTAGCGATGAAGAGCCCCTGCCAAGACCACCAATGCGTATCGAGCACTCAGCGACGGTTTTCCCCTCACGATAGACAACCGCAGAGAACGCTTGACCGCCCAGCGGCTGGAAGCGTACTTGGATGCCTGTGTTGCGAGCGGCAAGCTCTTCTAGCGAGGCGCTGAAAAATTTGGCCATGAATTCAAACGTGTCGTGCAAGAACTTATCACGGTCAAAGTCCGTAAAGTCCTTCTTGAGTCGCAGATTACTAGACCTTGGCCTTTCCTGCACAGACTGCTCCAACGCCTGCTTGGTACCAAATGCGGCCGGTTGGCCGACATCTGCCGCAGGCCGCGCAATGCTCCACGCTGACTCGCCCCCTTCTTTCGGCGTTGTAGCTGTTGGGGATGCACGGGCCATTTCCTCGATTGCTTTGCGAATCTGCCGTGTTACGTCCGTCCACGCCTCTGCCTGATTCGGCCATGTGGTTACAGCTTTACCATCCTTCGGAACTGCAAGCAGCTTGCCAAACGGTGCAGGATGCCAGTCACATGCCTCCAAAATCACAGGAATAACGCGGGCGCTACCCTCAGCGTGCCTCTCAAGAGCTCGCTTCATTTCGACGGAAAAACAATACCAAGACGCAATGAAATCTGCACTTACCAGCAACAAGATAACGTCAGCGGTTTCGAGATTTTCCTTAATGGTTGAGTCTAAATCCGAGCCGGCCGTAATGCCTCGGTCGTGCCATGTTTCAATCAGCCCTTGATGCTTCATCATCGAGAGATGTACTTCGAGCCGGTCGCGTAGCGCTTCGTCAGCGTGGCAATAAGAAAAGAAAAGTTTGGCCATCGATTATTTCCTTGATTAGACGAATTCGTTATTTTTGGTCGGCGCGGTCAATACTCGGGGCGGCATGGTTTAAGTTCCGCAACATGTCGCAGTTCTTCACGAGAAGATATGTACAAGTATCAGACCGATGACAACATTCACGATGCCATAAAAGGACATCTGTTAGCCGTCTTAGGTCCAAGCTTCCCCTAATGCCTCAGCCTGTTGCAGCACTAACTCCACCGCCCGCTCCTGCAGGTCCGGCGGGTATCTGTACTTCCGTAGAATCCGCTTCACCATCAAGCGCAACGTCGCCCTGACACTCTCCCTCGCGGACCAATCAACAGTGATGCTTCGCTTCAAGTTTTCGGTCAATTCGTGCGCAATTTTCTTGAGCGTTTCATCGGTCAATTCCCGTACAGCGGATTCATTAGTCGCAAGGGCGTCATAGAACTTGACCTCATCATCGGTCAGGCCCAGCTGCAGGCCCCGGTTGGCTGCGTCTCGGAATTTTTTGGCCATCTCGACCAGCTCTTGCATTACCTGCGCCGTCTCGATTGAACGATTTTGGTAGCGCGTGACCACATTCGATAACAGTTCGGAAAACTTCTTCTCCTGCACCAGGTTGCTGGCAAATCGGCTCTTTATTTCACCTTCAAGCAGGCGCTCTAATAGTTCTACGGCCAGATTTTTCTCTGGAAGGTTCTTGACCTGGGCAAGGAATTCGTCGGACAGTAGACCAATGTTTGGCTTCTCGAGGCCCACCGCATCGAAAATGTCCACCACGCTTTCTGACACGACAGCGGAGTTGATGATTTGCCGAATCGCGAGCTCACGCTGCTCGTCCGTTTTCTTCTGAGCCGTGATGTCTTTCTTCGTAAGGATGACCTTGACACCTTGCAAGAACGCCACCTCTTCACGCACTCCCTTTGCTTCATCCAAGGTGCAGCACAAGGTGAACGCTTTGCTCATGGCCAGTGCGATGTCGGCGAAGCGCTTCTTCCCGTCCTCGATACCGAGCACATGGTTGGCGGCACCCGCCAAGGCCTTGTGGCCGGCGGTGAGAAAGTTGTTGTAATCAAAGCCGTGCAGCATTGACCGCAACACATCCATCTTTTCCATCAATAGGCTGTAGGCCTCGCGCGCATCGACGGTCGGCTTCTCGCGACCGCCGGACTGCGTATACTCCTTCATTGCGGCCTTAAGCTCATTGCCGATGCCGATGTAATCTACGACCAGGCCACCTTGCTTGTCCTTGAAGACCCTATTGACGCGAGCGATTGCCTGCATCAAGTTGTGTCCCTTCATGGGCTTATCGACATACAGCGTATGGACGCAAGGAGCATCAAAGCCGGTGAGCCACATGTCTCGCACGATAACCAGACGCAGGGGGTCTAAAGGGTCTTTAAAGCGCTTCTCCAAACGCTTCTTAACTTGGCCGTTGTAGATGTGGGGACGTAGCAAAGCCTTGTCGCTCGCTGAGCCGGTCATGACGACCTTAATGGCGCCCTTCTCCGCGTCCGTATCGTGCCATGCTGGGCGCAGCTTCACAATTTCATCGTACAGATGCACGCAAATATCACGACTCATAGCTACGACCATGGCCTTTCCGGTCTGAGCTTTGCTGCGCTCTTCGAAATGCGCCACCAGGTCGGCGGCTACACTGGCAACGCGCGGTCCGGCGCCGACAATCTTTTCCAGAGCGGCCCACCGGCTCTTGAGCTTGGCTTGAGCACCCTCTTCTTCATCCTCGGCCAGTTCATCGACCTCATCATCAATGTGTGGGAGGTCCTCGTCTTTGAGCTTCAGCTTGGCAAGGCGCGACTCGTAGTAGATGGCGACTGTTGCGCCATCCTCTTTGGCCTGCTGCATATCGTAGACGGAGATGTAGTCACCGAACACTGCGCGTGTATCACGGTCTTCGCTGCTGACCGGCGTGCCAGTGAAGGCCACAAATGTGGCATTGGGGAGTGCATCACGTAGATGCTGGGCATATCCAACCTGGTACGTCTCACTGCCGGGCTTACCCTTCAACTTGGCTTCAAAACCGTACTGAGTGCGGTGCGCTTCATCGGCAATCACGACAATGTTGGTACGTTCGGAAAGTATTGGAAATACGTCTTCATCTTCTCCAGGCATGAACTTCTGGATGGTCGCAAACACGATGCCGCCAGACGGCCGATTGGCTAGTTTGGCGCGCAGGTCTTGCCTGCTACTGACTTGAACTGGCTGCTCGCGCAATAGGTCCTGGGCCAAGCTGAAGACGCCAAAGAGCTGGCCGTCAAGGTCATTGCGGTCGGTGATGACAACGATAGTTGGATTCTCTAGCTGGGGCTCTTGCATAACGCGGGCAGCGAAGCACGTCATGGTAATGCTCTTGCCGCTGCCCTGCGTATGCCAAACAACACCCCCTTTGTGGGAGCCCCCGGGTCGAGAGGCTGTGACCGCCTGGCCGATAGCCGCGCGCACCGCGTGGAACTGATGGTAGCCGGCAATCTTCTTGACCAGATGGCCGTCATCCTCAAACAGCACAAAGTAGCGCAGGTAGTCCAACAAGTACTCGGGCGCAAGCACACCGCGCACTAGGGTCTGCAGCTCGTTGAATTCGCCTAGAGGGTCAAGTGTGACGCCGTCGATGGTCCGCCAGGCCATAAAACGCTCAGCACTGGCGGACAGCGAGCCCAGCAGGGCCTCAGTCCCGTCCGAGATGACCAGCACCTCGTTGTACTGGAAGACATCCTGGACTTGCTCTTTATAGGTCTGAATCTGGTCGTATGCTTTCCACACATCTGCATTCTGGTCAGCAGGGTTTTTCAGCTCGATGAGTATAAGTGGCAGTCCATTGATGAACAGAATGATGTCAGGGCGTCGCGTATGGTGTTCACCCTTGATGGAGAATTGATTGACCGCCCAGAATTCGTTTTGCGACCAGTCAGACCAATCGACCAGGCGAACTAAGTCGCCGCGGGTCTCCCCATCTCTCTGATACTGGACGGGTACGCCGCTCACCAGAATTTTGTGGAAGTGCCGGTTAGCCGCCAGTAGCGACGGGATGCCCATCTCTAACACCTGCTGCAGGGCGTCTTCACGGGCAGCTGTTGGGACGTCTGGATTAAGTTTAAAAATCGCCTCGCGCAGACGGAACGCCAACAGCACTTGCCGGTAATGTGCGCGCTCGGGCTTACTCCCGTCATGCGCAATACTCGGACCGTAAACTGGAGTGTATCCAACGTCTTGCAGCCACGCGATAGCTTCTTTTTCGAGTTGGTCTTCGGTCATCAGCGCATACTCCGTATCTTCAACAGAAGAGCAGAGATGGACTCATCGTGCAATCCCATCGGATACCAAATTGGGTAGATATGATAGTCCACAAGTTGCTGCTGCCTGGCGATACGAACTTGTTCCGACTCAGGTGCTGCCAAAAATGCGTAATGTCTTGGTAGATTATCGTGTCCTACTTCCTCCACATGCTCTCGCAGTGCGGCCAAAGTGCGGTCGACAGTCAAGCCACATCCCATAAAAAGGAAGCTGAACCGGTCTGATAACAGGCCGAGGGTCTTTCCTAACGTGTTATCTCCCGTGTAATGACGGTCATATTCTGACTTCGTCAATATTCGACCGTTTGGCGTGTCAGCACGGCCATGCAGCTTCAATAATATCTTTTGCTCCTTAAGCAACAACCGCCTTAGCTCGGCGGTATCATTGCCGCGGATGACTTCGGAAAACTCAGTTCCATCCGCTCGATAACTGCGTTCAAGTACGTTGTCAAAGTTAGTTGTTACCACATGATTCTCGAAAACCTGTGGTATGAGCAGAACTGGGCCAGCTAGAGACTTTTCAATGCTGTATGAGCACTCCACCGCCTCTGAAAACGCGGGCCCTCTCATGTGCTTCGCAATCTCTTCGGCAGCTTCTTCGTATTCACCAGCCTGTAGCATTTCATCAAAATCAACTGGAGAAATATTGGTTTGACGTAGTTGATTCTTTAGGAAGCTGCTCCACATCGGATACCCACTTGTACTTGACATTCCCGCGCCAACAAAAGGAATGACTCCGCCTGACTTGCAGAGTTTGGCAAGACTATTGAATCGGTCAGTAGTGCCAAATTGTTCAAGAAAATCATCTGCCTCTTCAATTTTCCTTTCGATGAAACTAGCGCTCCAGTCCGAGAAGACGCGATTGCAAACCGAATCAACCTGGCCCTCCTTTGTTGCCAACTTCAAAATCTCAAAAGCAGTGAATTTCTCGCCCCGAATGTCAATCAAGCCACCTATAATTTGTACTGCATCTTCTTGATTCAGTTCTTCTTTGAAAGCCTTGTATAGAAAGCGCATGGTTACTCTTTCGGAGAAACAGGCACGTCAAGCTGTCCGGACATCAATCGTGGCAACAAAGTGTCGCGAAGCGCGTTAATATGCTTGGATTGAATCTCGTTCTTGAAAATCTTTTCAATCATTGGCTGCGCGACGTCGACGAACGCCTTGACGATTTCGGGTCTCGGCACTAGAGCAGGAATCGAGCGGAAAGCCTTTTTGCTGATTTCCATAAATGTTGACCCGTTGGCCCGACTCTTGATTAATTCCATGTTCTGTTTGCACCAATAGAGCATGTACAAGGGAGGCAAAACTCCGCCTGGCAGCAGGGCGATGTAACCTTGGTTAATTGCCATGGGGACTTGGGTCAAAGCGAGATAGCCAATGGGCGCCCGTGAGGACAGGAGCAGTGTCCCGACTGGCAGTAGGCCCGAACTAACCTTGGCGAGTCCCTCATCACTTAGTTTCCGCTCTGTATTGAAAAGAACTGGCGAAGTAATGCCCGAAAGGTCTTTGGGGGTCGACCAGCAGTGGGAAGGTGGATTCCAATAGCTAAGATTCTTTGTATCGGGAGTCCCACCTCCAACGGATTCAATCACATCGCCCACAGGCAAGACCTGCCATCCTTTCGGCACATCACCCAGCTCCGATTCTTCCAACGCTTCCGGAAACAACTTAGAAAATTCTTCACCCATACCGTCAGAAATTCGCCCCCCCAATTTGGCATGCAATGGGTCGAAATCAATAAACCATGACTTGAACAACGCTTCAATAATGGCTTCAAGTGTGTAATTGGTTTTGCGTAGAACTATGATACGGTCGTCAAGTGCAGCGAGAATGCTCCCAATTTCAGCCTGTTCCTGTTTCGAATATGGAAAGGGAACACGATGGGGATAGACAAGATTCCGGTTTAACGATGCTTGAGCACTTCCGGTATCGAACTGCTTAAAATTAATTGTCCGGAGCAAGTAATATATAAATTTAACATCGTTTCCTTTGAAATCTGTGACGTAAAGCGTGGTGTTCAGTGCCCAATAGTCTTGGTCAATATAACTGACCACTCCCATCGAGCCAACGCCGCTGCGTCCGATTACGACTCCTGGCCCTTTAGTCGTAGATTTGTTATGGTATCCCGTAATCCCTGCAGACCCCATCACTGGTACTGTCCCTACAATCCTTGAATCGGACGGGAGGTCATGACCTCGCTGAAGCGAGAGTAACTCTCCAAGTGACTTTTGCCCCCACTTAGAATTCATACCCGAGTCCTCCCAGCTTTTGACGAATCACTTGGTCCAACTCGGCTCCCTTTGCCATCTGCTCCCCGAGCTGCTCAGTAAGTATCTGCATCTTGGTAGCAAAGTCTTCGTCATAGTCCTCGACCGCCTCCACGCCGACATAACGTCCAGGCGTGAGCACATGACCGTGTTCAGCAATTTCGGTCAGCTTAACGCTCCGGCAGAAGCCTGCAACATCCTCATACACGCCTGCATCAGGTTCAGCGCGCCAAGCTGCGACAACTTTCGAAATGCGCTCAATTACCTTGTCAGTCAGCTCGGACTGCACGCGGCTAATCATTGTGGCGAGCTTGCGAGCGTCAATGAACAACACTTCGCCCTTACGGTGTGTCTTTTGCTTGACCAAGAACCACAGACAAGCAGGAATCTGCGTGTTGAAGAACAGTTGGCCCGGCAGTGCGACCATCACCTCCACCACGTCGGCATCGACCATCGCGGCGCGAATGACACCTTCATTGTTCTGACTGGAGCTCATGGAGCCGTTTGCCAACACAATGCCTGCCCGACCTGTCTGTTTGAGGTGATACAGCATGTGCTGTAACCAAGCGTAGTTGGCGTTGCCTTGTGGAGGGTCACCGTACACCCATCGCTGGTCACCGGTCAGACTGCCATGCCACCAGTCGCTGATGTTGAAGGGAGGGTTCGCGAGAATGAAATCGGCCCGCAGGTCAGGATGCTGGTTTCGTGTGAACGTGTCACCAGGCTCACGGCCTAGATTAAAGTCAATGCCTCGGATGGCCAGGTTCATTGCGGCCAGGCGCCACGTGGTGGGGTTGGCCTCTTGCCCGTAGATGGACACGTCACCAAGTTTGCCGCCGTGTGCTTCTATGAACTTCTCAGACTGAACGAACATCCCGCCAGAGCCGCAGCATGGGTCATAGACCTGCCCGTGATGTGGGCTGAGGATGGCAACCAGCGTCTTAACTATGCTGACTGGAGTGTAGAACTGCCCGCCGCGCTTACCCTCAGCGCTTGCAAACATGCCTAAGAAGTACTCGTAGACCTGGCCCAGAATATCCCGGGCGACGCTGGGGTTGTCGCCAAATCCGATAGTGGAAACCAAATCGACCAACTCGCCGAGCTTCCCATCTGGCAGTTGTGCGCGTGCATAGCGCTTGTCCAAGATGCCCTTGAGCTTTGGATTCTCGAGCTCAATATGCGTCAGCGCGTCGTCGATGCGCTTGCCAATATCAGCCTGCTTTGCAGCGCTACGGAGAGCCTCCCAACGGGCGCCTTCCGGCACCCAGAATACGTTGGTCGCCGTATAGTAGTCGCGGTCCTCCAGCTCTTCTGCAATTAGTTCTGCATCGGAGTCGTGCAGGAAGTACTCGTCGGCCTCGTCGGAAAATCGCTTGGTCAGTTCAGCCCGTCGGGCGTCGAACGTGTCAGAGATGTACTTGAGAAAAATGAGACCAAGGACCAAGTGCTTGTACTCAGCCGCGTCCATGTTGGTGCGCAGCTTGTCAGCAGTCGCCCATAGTGTTTTCTTAATGTCGTCGAGCATTTGGTAAGTTGCAATTCATGGTGGTAAGGTTCCTATTATGACTATTTTTCCTATGCCGCAGGGAAATAGAAAGCGTGCTTGTGGACGAAAAACTTGGGCACCCGCTTAGCGCGGAACGTCGGAAGATAACCACCAATAATCACGCTAATTGTCGGGTAGTCTCATCGAAAAATGGAAATTTTTACACCGCCGTAGCCCGCTTAGGTGTGCATTTTCGACGAACTTGATGCCAACAAGGGAAATCATGACTTGGAAAACGACGCGCTTTGAGCGAGAAAAACTCTTTGCCGAAGTCTGGTCCACACCAGTGACAAAGTTGGCCAAGGTCTACGAATTGTCCGATGTAGGCCTCCGTAAAATCTGCGTGGCGCTTGACGTTCCACTGCCACCAAGAGGGTACTGGGCGAAGCTCGCAGCCGGCAAGACGATTCCAAAGCCGGCGCTACACGGGACAAAACTCTCCACAACGTACGAGCGGCTGGTGAATGTAATCGAGGTTGACCAGGTGCTGGAAGACCGCCTCTCGAAGGCTCAAAGTTTCGTACCTGCCGCAAAAAAATCGGAGGCGCCGGACTACACTCCGCCGCTCGACCCGACCGTGTTCGTTCCGCAAGCGAAGCTGGTCATACGTGCCATGAAGAGCGTAAAGCTTGAGGAAGGTGCCGTCAGCTTGTCGGGCGTGACCTGGGCCGATATTTCGGTCTCTCCAGACTTGAAGGAGCGTGCGCTGCTCCTAGTTGATAGATTTGCTCATGAGCTTAATGTTCTGGGCGCAAAATTTGAGAATGCCCACCCGCCACTGCCTACACTCCGCCGCGGAATGCGCCGCGAAGCCGGCAGTAAGCGGAACTGTTTTACTTTGCATGGGCAACGTTACTTCGTCCGCATCCAAGAACGAATCACGCAAGAGCTGGTGCCGCCACCGCCTCCAAAGCCCCTGCGCGCCGGGGCGCGCCAACCAGCTTGGGAGTATCGTGCGCCGGAGTACCGCTATATCCCAACAGGTAAGCTATTTGCGTCTATAGTATCCGCCTCAAGCTACTACGACAGCTGCAAGGTCGAGGATACCGCACGCGGGACCATCGAGTTCAAAGTACATAAGGCGGTGCGCTCGGTTGCGGACATAGCACTTCGTCGTAATGTCGAAAACGAGGTACGCGCTGAGCGCGAACTTCTTCGTCGTCAGAAAGCGCAGGAATGGGATACTGCGAAGGCAAATAAGGAAGCTTTGCTAGCCAAGCTGACATCATTCGAGCAAATGGCAAAGGACCTGGACCGTGCACGGTCGCTTCGCCGTTTGATGGTTGAGATTGCTGCGAGCAAAGCGGCGCCGGAGGAACTCGCCGGTAGCCTGGAGTTAATGGCACTGATGGCCAACTGGCTGGACCCCCTTGTCAAGGCGCCATGGCCTGAGGTCGACGGCGTTGGGGACATGAATCCGCATGGCAGTCTCTGGTAAAGCGCGAGAGCTGCCTTAAAAAGGAATCGAAGGCACGGTTGGGGCGCGAGCAGATAGCATTGTTAAATCGATTTATATCGTTTATATCCTTATAACTCACGTCGCCCCCGCCTCGGAAGCGTCGTTAACTACCCTGACTTGCCCCCTTCGTTTCACCTTGAGGCTTGACGCCATGCGCCGATTGCTGGTTCTCAGAGAGCTGCTTGCCTCGATTTCCTTGGACTTGGTCGTACTGTCGATTGGTGCCAGACGTGCCCTTGTTGACATTTGGCATATTGGCGCTGTTGTTCTTTGGTGTAATTTTCTTGTTCATTTCGACCTCCGCTAGAAGTTGGGGATTCCGTATCCGGACGCTTATCTACGCAGTTAAGTCACGATAACCCAACTGACTCCTGGTCCAAGCTCCGACCAGACTCCATCGCACGTACGCAGTGCTGGTGCACGATTGCCTCCTCTGACGAGTTCGACCTCTTGCTCCAGTGACAGATTAGTGAGACTGCCACGTACCAAGTTTAAAGGTACCGCGCCAGAGTGACCTGCTGCTAAGCCTACGGTCTGCGGTAGAACGCCGACCTACCGAAAAATTAGAGCGATAGCTGTGACAATCAGGCTTATCAGCAATGCGCCCATCCCCACGCTGACCAGGAATAAGGGCGCTCGCTTTTCGTCTTGCAATATCGCTCGTATCTTTTTAAGCATTCGTAACCTTAATTAAGAGCCGTTGCCACTCGTCCGCAAGACTTCAATCTTGACTCGCGACCGATGACTGGCTTCGAGTGCGACATCTGCCTAACATTCTGCAGCGCACTCCGGGCGCGCCAAAACCTTCGCAAACTGAACGTTTAAGCTCTCTTTTCGGAGGTCGTACTCGACCAATCTTGATACCAGTTCGTCGCGCGCGTGGACGTACAGCTCTTCACACAGACCAGGGATTAGTTCGTTCTCGTTCTCGTCAAAATACGCCAGCCATTCTGCATCTTGCATTTTTATCAACTCCCTGATGTAGCCCCGAAGAACGGGCGCTAACTCGGCAATTTCCTCATTCGTCGTCCCACTATCTACTAGCAGTGCTAACTCGCGAATCAATGCGATTAGCAGGTCAACAGGAAAAAAGCTGGGCAGTAAATTGCGACCCGTCCGGCGCGAAAGCTCCAGTTTTACAGTAGCTACTGACATAAAAAGTCCAGTCTATTGATGAAGTTTTTAGGACCGAAGGCAACAGTTTCCATCGCCTCAGAGGGAGCCCCCCTAGAGCGGCCACTTGCATGCCGTATCGTGAAATATTGTATACTATACTTTATAGACGTACTTTGGGGATTCGCACATGCTGCTGGCACATGAGCGCTCCCTTCAAATTTTTAACCGCACGAGAGCGGCTTGCCCGCAATTTACGCGAGTGGCGTTCGAAACGCGGTCTCAGCCAAGAAGCGCTTGCGGCAGAATCGGGGCTCTCAAGAGTGTTTTTGTCCAGAGTCGAAACCGCCGCCGCCACAGTTTCATTGGATAACGTGGAAAAGCTGGCCCACGTTCTAGGCATCGACATCGTAGACTTGCTGCTGCCCTAGAGACCTCGAGGCCTGCTGCGCTCGTCACTTTGCTACCGAGACAGTTGATAAGAGGGGGCGCTATGCCTAGGAAGTTGCCGGACTATTTGCCAGCGGATTGGCCAGACCATGCGGAGATTCCCACGAGGGACGAGTGGAACCGCGCACAGGAAGAAGACCACATCGCGAACGTAGCGCTCGCTCGGATGAGGAGGCGTCGGCCCTCTACGGTACCAACGCCAGAATCAATCGCCGCTGGCGATGCCGCGATGGCACAAGCTTATGCGCGTGCTGCAGAGGTGGTGGTGCGACGGATTGAGAGCAGAGAATTGCTCAGCATTGATGAATTTTGCGAGGCAGTCGGTGTAACTCGAGACTGGCTGAGTGACGCACTGACGGAAGGTAGGGTATTTGCAATTGCTGGGCCTCACGGGCGTAGTTTTTTCCCCTCTTTTTATGCGGACGCCCGTATCGAGCGAGCCGCCATCGAACAGGTTGCCCGAATTCTGTCACCACGTGACCCAAGTTCTCAATACTGGTTTTTCTTCAGCGTGAGGACATCACTTCAGTCTACGCCGCTCGAAGCACTTCGCGCGGGCCGACTCGATGCTGTAATTAGAGCGGCGGAAATGCATGCGGAAGGTGCCCCACCCCGGGTACTTTCAGTTGTCGAGGAACTGGCAGTGCATTCGGGACCGCTGACGGTGCCCATGCAACATGACCCGTCGGAGTCGTTTGCAGACGTGCTGAACGGTGTTAAAGGTTGCTTAGGAAAACCCTCGCGTGCCTAAAATCAACAATCTGTAATGCCGGCAATAGGAGCTTGGTCGTACTGTCTAGCAAGCAATTAGGTGAGCTCGAAGAAGGTATGCGCCAAGCACTGTTTTCAAGAGCCGGTGGCGATTTGATGTCGACAGATGTCTGTGAAAAGCTATATTCGGTACGGTGTCCAGCCTATCGCGACATTGATACGGTCTTCAATTCGCCCGATGCTAAGGCATAGTTACGGAATTTTCCGCCTAGCCACGATGGACACACGTAGTTACTATCTCGCAACTGACGTGGGATAGATTCGCTAGCACGCCCGCACGCAAACCTATCTCTGCTGAGCAGCAGCGCACCCAAAGTTGTCGACCTGGTCGAAAGTGGCAAAGCTGACTTGGGCTTTGTCTACAAAGTAGCCGTCGATATCGGAACCTTAACCACTGGGTGTCTTTTCGACATTCTACTGCGCAAAGCTATCCAAGTGGCAATAGCATTTTCTCCTTGCAACGCATCGCATCGCAAGGGGCCCGCAAAGCCGTCCTACTTTAAGCAAATGCCATCTCGTTAGGCTTGGAGGTGAATTTTCGAGTATTATGATGACACATGCGAAGTGGCAGCAGCCTCCCGTTCAAACCAGAAGTTCTGGCACGGCAAAAAAGCTAGTAATTTTATTCGCGTGTTCACCGTCCCTACCGAGCTTCTCGCAACTGAACCCGAGCAGCTAGCAGTCGAAACCGGGCGAATCAACCCTCATAGAGGAGGTTCGTCTTGTCACGCCGGCAATCAAAGTCCACGCATAACCCTAATCACGTCGACGTCTTTACGCCGCGTTGCGGCATAGCTTCGCCATCGAAGTCTGCCAGTAAGTTGTGCTTTCCCGCCAACACTTCCCTCGCCGCCTCGGAAGCCGACGCAATCGCTTGCAACGCTCCAGCAAACTCAACTCACCCATGCACGTCTCGGCAGTTGGTACGTCGAGCAAAAGAGTTCAGCCCAGAAAGCAGCTTTCGATTGCGCCGAAAGTGCCTGTCCCTGAGGGGCGAGCGCTGGCACGCCCACTTAGCGGTCTACATCGTGACTATCCTGTTAGCAACGGTCGTCCGATACGCTCCGCGCCGTCGAGGTTCGAGAGTGAAATTTTACGGCTTAGGCTCAACGAAGCATATCCGACTTCATGGGCGCCTCGAAGAGGCAGAAGTCCGACCGCAAGTCCCCCCTAGCGGTTGGGTAGGTCGCGCGGGCTAGGCTGCAGCGCTTTTAAGACTAGATGAAACTTAGCGGGTACTAGGGAGATGCGTTGAGATGGCAGCACGTATTAAATGGACAGAAGCGAAAGTACAAGAATTTAAGGATGCCAAACGTGGCGAAGGACACGGGAAGAACTACATACCCTGGCTCAACAGGCAGAGCTTCAGTAGCAGTGGGCGGTGTCGCAGCACTGGAATCAGCCCGAAAACTGGTCGCGTCCATGAGTTCTTCTCCGACATCGAGTACCACTTTTTCTTGTGCCTTGAACGCGACAAATCCGTGCTCGACATTCGGGAACAATTCCCGCTGGACCGCGAACTTACTCAAGAAGTGGCAAGAATGCTGAGTATCACGCACCCAACCTATCCGGTCACCCAGGTCCCGGCTGTGATGACCGTGGACTTCATGGTCACTAAGCTCGTTAATGGCGAAAAACGATACATCGGCTTTGATACCAAGTCCGCATCGGACCTGGAAGAAAATGCAAGGACGCTCGCTAAACTTGAGATTCATCGCGAAACCTTAGCATTAATGGGCAGCCCTCATCACATTGTTTTGGACACTACGATGCCGCGAGCTTTGATTAATAAGTTGGAATGGATACGACGTGCAAGCGTCGATACCGCCGAAGTCACACCGTATGAGGGCTACCGGAAAGAAACCGAAAAACAATTCTTACGGGAGTTCTTGAGGGCCGAACCCACTATGACTTTCTCGAAATTCTGCGCGCAACTCGATGCGTCTGGAGGACTAGAGCCCGGCACCGCCATGACCGCGGGCCGTCAGCTCATCTTCGACAGAATAATTGAACCGGACTTCAGCGCCCGCACCATTCAGGACTCGAAAGTGTCCCAATTCGCCCTACCCTCATCAACTGCTTCCAACGCTATCGTAGGAGGTGCCTAATGCTGTTTCGCAACGACATTTTTGTGCACGATGACCGGCGTTATCGTTTGCTCTACTCAGACGCAGTGGCGAAAGTAGCCTGGGCGATTGCCATGGATTGTGAGAAAGGGTTCCCCGAGTCGGTAAGCCACAAAATGCTAGCGGAACTCGAGCCGGCGCCCCCAACTAAGGCACCGCAAATCGCGCGGCCACCAACAGAAGCAATGCTCCTTTCACAGGGCAGAGCGATGGCTATAATCGGAGACCTTCCGAACAAGGTTCCAGACATCTTCGATGCGTCGGTTCGAAGCAAGTTGATTGCAGCTCGCTCGGCCTCGACAGGATACTCACGTAAAGCAATCTACAAAAATCTCAGACGCTTCTGGGTCGGTGGACAAGTTCCGAGCGGACTACTCGCAAAATTTCACAAATGCGGCAAAAGAAGCGCGCTCACCGACGGTCGTGGACGAAAAACTTCCTACAGCATTTACCAACTGACAGAGCGAGACCATGGACATTTCAGGGAAGCGATAGACGCGTACTTTAAAGACAGAAGGTCGACCATCGAATCTGCGTATATCAAATTGATTGAGAAGCATTTTAATCACGCAGAAAGCACAGATAGTTCGACTCTGTTTCCATTCGGCGAACGCCCCACTATCAGACAATTCAGGCACTTTCTCCACAAGAATTATTCGTTGGAGACTCAGCTTCGAAACCGTCAAGGCAGTGCGAACTTCGACCGCAACCACCGAGCCATTCTGGGGACAGTGATGGACGACTGCGTCGGTGTGGCCCATTACTACGAATGTGATGCAACTGTCGGCGACGTCCTGTTAGTCTCGGAATCGGACCCGTCCCTTATCGTCGGAAAACCGACCATCTACTTTATTGTAGACAGACGGTCTCGCTTGATTGTGGGTTTCTACGCGGGTTTTGAGAACGCCAGCTGGGTTTGCGCTATGCAGGCCGCGTTCTCAATCGCGCAAGACAAGCAGGAGCTCTGCACCCGCTGTGGGGTCAAGTACGACCCGTCAGATTGGCCCGCGCACGAAGTATTCCCGAGCCAAATGCTATTCGACCACGGCGAAGGATTCACATATGCCAGCAATCGCCTGGCAGAAAATATGGCTGTCACCGTTGCCAACCCTCCAGCGTTGCGTGCCGACTGGAAGCCAATCGTCGAGTCGCGTTTTAAGCTCCTTCGTCAAAAGCTACAGGGCGGGGTCTATGGTTTCGTAGTCCCCGAAGATGCGAAACAAAGACGGAACAACAACGGAGTTTCGGAGCGCGAGGCTTGTTTGACTCTGAAGGACTTCACCGCTATCTTCCTCAACCTCATCATCGCGCACAACCGTACACCCATGAAAAATTATGCGTGGGGACCTGCCGAGATGGCCACTAGAATGATGCCCACTCCAATCAACATATGGAACCACGATATAGCAAATCGGTCAGGCGTCGCTTGCAGGTATTCCGAAGAATTCGTCCGCATGTCGTTGATGCCGACCCAGCCTGGAACCATCACTCAAACAGGACTATTGTTCAACGGATGCTACTACGCAAGCAGAGACGCCATCGCACTTGGCTTGTTCATCAAAGCCGGAAGTAAGGGTGCTATATCCGTGAAGGTGATTTTCGACTCGCGATTAGTCGACACTATCTACATGCGCCATCCAGATAACGAAACGCAGGTTTACGAATGCAATCTCACTAGCGCGAGCGAGCGCTTTAGGGGCCTTTCACTGGCGGAAGTACTCACGCTCCAAGCGGTCGAAAAGTCAATGAAGCACGATATCCAGCACCTACGCGACCAAGTACAGGTCGAGTTCAACGTAACTGTCAAAGAAATCCAGAAGAATGCAAAAAAGCGTCTGACAGACGCTGGAGTCAAGAAATCTCGTACGTCTCGCAAAGCCGACATCAACGAGGTACGCGCAAAAGAGTTGACCGCGGAGCGTAATGTACTCGTTCCGTCGCGCTCAGTGAGGACTGAAGACATGCTGAGCGCTAAGGTCGTTGCATTTCCATCTAAAGCCCCGACCGCCCCCGCCAAGGCTACCGAAGCTGAGGCATCAACTCCAGCGCAAAAGCCGCGCTCGAGCATTGAAGAAATGGTCCGCAGAGCTCAGGAAAGCATGATGAAAGGGTGATATGTACAAACTCGAAGACATCAATCTGGCTGAGGTACAGTACACACCTCAGCGCCTTCCACACTTCCAAGGAAACCCGCTCATCGAAGCCCTGCCTCAGTCGTTCTCTGATGACGAGCTGAGGGACACGCTAATGCTACGCCCTGCGTTTGACGTGGGCCAGCGCGAATGGAACACGCAAGAGAGGATTCAAATGCTGGGCACCTTAAGCAATTTCATGGTGCCCTTCGCTCGCCATGTCGAACTCGCCCGGTCCATTGATTCAATGCTCCGTAACGGTTATGTTGGCCGTGCTCCGTTCACGCCGGCCCACGCGAGCAAATTTCGAGCCGACTACCCTTTAGTCGACTTAGCTGCCTCGTGCCTTCCAACAGCGGCACGGGCAACGCCACAGCTGTCATCACTGCTGATGGGCGTGTCTGGAATGGGTAAAACCTCAGTCGTGAAAAGGTTCTTCTCGAAGATTCCGAAAGTTATCTATCACGAGAAATTCCATCTCTATCAAGTGACTCGTTTGCACGTCGAGATGCCAAGCGACGGGTCGAGTATAAAAGGACTAGCTGCAGGCATCCTGCACCAACTCGACCAACTTATTCCAGGCGCAAATTACTACGACACGTACACCCAGCGCGGCAGGGCTGGCGCCGACACACTAATGCGTAGCGTGTCGCGAGTGCTAAATGCGCACTGCGTCGGATTCTTGATAGCTGACGAGATACAAAATTTGACCAATTCGAAGAAGTCGTCCCAGACGGTGATGACCGAACTGGTCTCCGCCTGCAATGACCTTGGAGTCCCTTTACTTTTTATCGGCACCAACAAAGCCGCGCAGATTTTCAGCCTAGACTTCCGTAAGTCAAGGCGAGCCAGCGGCCATGGCATTTCTGAATGGAACAGGTTGCCTGAAACCGTCGCTAAGGGTGAGGCCGGCGAGTGGAGCCAGTTCCTAAAAGTCCTTTGGACTTTTCAATGGACTAAAAAGCCCGTCGAACTGGATGCGCAACTAGCCGCAACGATGTATCACTGCAGCCAAGGCATCATCGACTTGGCCATTAAACTGTTCTCCTCAGCCCAAGCCAGGGCGATTCTTGATGGCAGCGAGACTATCAGTACACGCCTGCTTGCGAGTGTCTACGAGAAGGAGATGCTACTCCTGCATCCGATGATTGACGCCTTACGCACCAATGACATTGGTGCCCTGATGCATTTCGAGGATATTGCGCCATCAAGCGTCAGTGAAATGCTGAATACGTATGCCCGCCAAGCAGACGTAGCACTGGCAAAAGCTTACGCCATCAAGTCGCAAGATAAGGAGTTTGCCCCTCAGCTTGCTACTGCCTTGGTAGCTGCCGGCTTCGGCGAAGAAGAATCTGTGTCCGCAGCCATCGATATCTCCGAAGGCGAAAACACGACTACATTGGCACAAGGTGTTCAAACCGCAATCAAGCGTTTAGCACCAGTGAAAACACTTCGCAAACCGCGGACCGTAGCGCCTAACCCGATAAGCGTAGCGGTCGACTTAGACGACCGCCCGATGGACTATCGAAGAGCAACCGCACTTGCTAGCTTAACCAATACGCCGGTGGTAGCCCAAATGGCAGAACTGGGCATGCTCTTACCTTTGCATTCACTCGTAGATATCTGACCTCATGCAGCTACCAAAGCCCTATCCAGATGAACTCGCCGGTAGTGTGTGGGCACGAGCAAGCGTGCGTATGGGTATACCACTTGAGAAATTGCTTAAAAATACGCTCGGTGTCCGCAAAAAAAGTATTTCTCTTTTGTTAGGGCAAAACATAACTCGTATCGCGGCTGCGATGGGACTTGACCCGAATGTGTATTTATCTGCACACACGATTTTCCCGTACTCCGTCGCATTTATGCCGTATGAACAGCAAAGAAAGCTGCGCGAAAAATTTTTGTCAACCGAACCAATGCGGCCGAGTATCGGCTCCCTCACAAAAGTAGTAACTTACGGAGTACCAACGCGCCGCTTTTGCCCACTATGTGTCTCGTCAGATTTGCAAGCTTATGGTGAAACCTATTGGCATCGTCTTCATCATCTTCCTGGGGTTCTGACGTGCACCGTGCACCGTTGCCCAATTGCAACTACTGCCATACCGTTAGGTGGGAGGGTGCAGATGAGGGACTGGCTCACACTGCCCTCCCTAGGATTTCATGAGCACTCGCCGCTGGCCGACGCCGTGCTGATGTATGTCGCTAACCTATCTCATGCCGCATTGACTGGACGTGGACACGTCATCAAGTCTGCGACCGACTACAGGGACGAAGCGTGGAAAAAAGGGTATGCCCTAACAACGACAGATTTAGCGACAGCCGTGTTCTCCAAGGAGCTCTCGAGATTTTTTGGCGAACAGTACCTGCGAACTGCCGGCTGCGGCGTTCGAGGATTGCCAAGGAGCCAATGGCCCGCGCTGATGTTACGCCATAACGTGGACCTGCAATTCTCGGCGCCGAAGCACATAATGATGCGCACATTCCTTCACCACGCATCGACGGTGAACATCTGCAAGCTTGAGCTGTACCCAAAGCCAGGTCCATGCCTACCGGAATTTGCCGTCTTAGACCAAGAGATAATCGAAGAGTTGTGCGATATTGTCCTTGGTCTCGACCTGATGGGAGAACGATGTACGGTGAAGGAAATGATGACGAAAGCGGGCGTGTGGCAAAGCTACCGCCATCATCGCAGATTTTTTCCGCTCACCGAGCAATTCCTGAGTGAGTTCAAACGTAGTGAACTGGCCGAGCGACAGCTAGGAGGCCGGGCTAATTGGCGCGAACGCTTCCCGACAAAATTTGGCTTGAAACCCAGAAATGCCGAGACGAAGTAGCTACTTCTTTTCGACCCGAACGAATCGAGCTGGGCGTTCACCCTTTCAACTCACGAACGACCGGACTAACCATATTGTCGGTGCGCGTGGTGCCCGACCAAGGACAACTTAAATTTTCTGACGCTAGCATGAGCTTAGTCAGCACAGAGGCAGCATGGAGTGGGCAACTGGCGTGGATTTATTCGGTGGTACGGCTAGTACTGAGGACGGCAGTGGCCGCCATGCAGTGTTGGACTTAGCACGGCTGCACGACCAGGGATTACCGCGAAATTACAAAGCGCGGCACACAGTGCGCATTCGATTGGACGAAGGCTATTCCACAAGTGAAACTCCCGAAGACATCGGCCGCCTATTATCGATTCCGCATGAGCTTTGGAAAAAGCACGGTCTCTACAAGTGGGTCCTTCAGGGTCGAGAATACTTTATCCCAGCCTTAGCATTGATGCGCACCTTCTGCGGCCCATCCCGACACTTGCTCGCCGAAATGTTCCGCCCGCAGGCCCTGGAGCGAACATGTTACCTAGATTTTGACTGCACGCCTCCCGCACTGCGCCTTGCAATCCGCCGAGCATGGCAGACTGGACAGCGCACTCCAGAGGCCGTCGGCCCACGACTCTCATGGATGCTAGCGTACCCTTCGGCGCACAAGATGGCAGGTAGCATTCATCAATTTGCGTTGCAGGGTCGCTTGGACATTACACTACCCAAAGCTATCGCCTACGTTGAAGTCGTGGGTATGCCACTAGGGGACAGATTTTTCGTAACTAGATGCCGGTTGATGAGTCTGGCTCCCGAGGAAACGCCTATCGCGGGGGTTCCTGCGACAGCAAGGTTCGTTATTCAGAAATTCCGGGGCCATCGATACGAGGTCGCTCGGCACGACAATGACAGTACGAAAATGACCGATGCGGAATGGGAATACATCTACGAATTTTCAGAAACATGTAGTACGCTCCTAGCCAGTCCGGCATCGCGCACTCGTCTGGACACGATTCTCGAAAAACTTGCCCAGGAAACTGCATGGAAAAACGTAGCGTGTGGCACCTTCTCGATAGAGTCGGCCATAGCTTTGCACCGTGACTTAACACAACACGGTCTCCTCGAAAAAATCTTGAGTTTCCTCGACGAGAGCAGAAAAATCTCGACAGCGCCGCGCTGCATCCCCTCTATTTCAACTGTAGGCGGTCAATTAGGCTGGCCAGCAAGTTGACATCATCAGTGTGAATGGGCTGAAGTGGCAACGGTAGCGCTGGCGCCTTGACGATGCCCAGCAACGAAGCCGCAGCGGCGACCACACGGAGACTGCCGCGATACTTCGTGAACAACTCCCATAGCGGCGCAAGTGCCTCAGACATTTGCATTGCGTCGGAGGTGTCTTGTGCCTGGGCCGCAGTTAATAGTGCCCTTGCGGTATGAGGGAAAATGCCCCCTATTACGGAGTACCATGCGTCGCACCCCGCCGCGATGCTAACTGCGGCACAACTGTCACCGCTAATTCCCACTGTCACATGCGACGCAGCTTCTCACGTAGGCGTGTGAGTCTGGCGCGCATTACAGGCAACTCCATAGAAACCGGCGGGATTTTGATTGACCGTATGTTGGGTAAGTTTGCTATGCGAGCGTGAACCTCATCGCTGAATCGAAGCGAGTTGCTCCTGGATTGTCATAGACGCACAATGGAAATGGCGAGTACTGAGCGACTACCTCAAAGTGATGGAAGACCTCTTCAGCGCTTAGCTGGTGATAGGACACTTGGGCTAACAGCAATCCGCTTGCGCCGCGACGCCAAGCATCCTCGGCTAACGTTAGGTTCGTGTACTCACGAATTCGGACGGGAATTCTTGTTCATGATGTTGGCGAGGACATCTGCAAAGAATGTGGGATAGTTTTGCAAGATTTCGGTAATCTCGTCAAAAAAGACAGGAAGCAAACGCTTGACCTCGTCGACTGTAGTGCACATATCCCAGATGGCTTCCCCAACGGCCTGCGCCACAACTCGTTCCGCGAACCCTAGCTCGAAAAGCAAAACAGACTTTCGGTCAGGCAGGCCGTACTTGAGTCTCTTCTGTAGCTCCAGGACCGGTTTTGCAAGCTTTTCTCCTTCCCCAAACGGTGCCAAACTCATCATCGACTCCGATACTGCGGCGAGATAAAGTGGAAATTCGTAAGACAATACACTTTCACAAAGTCCCACAATGATATCAATATTGAATTTGCGTCTTTGCTTGCCATAAGGATAGGTAGCCTCGGCGGCGGTGATGTTCTCTAGGAGAGTCTTGTACGTATCACCGTTTAACCAACCATCAATCAACTCGGAAATCGCGCCATGCGGTTCAGTACCTCTAACAAGACTGTTCGAAGTCAACGAAAACAATAGCGGCGTTAAAACAGCGAAAAGCTGGTCTTCAGAGGTCATGAAAATTAGGTCGAACTGGTTCTCCTTCACCCACTTATCAATTTTCAGCGCCTGGTCGACGCCAAGGAGTGTTTTACCGTACCTAAATTGCAGTTCCTTGTCGGGTACCGCTACTCCAATTCGCAGAGCGACGTTTGCAAAAACCTCCCGCAACTGCAGCTTGGCGTCGTCTGTGGCTAAGAAATGTGCGAGGGTTTCCTCCGCTAGCGCCTCTGCCTCGCTTACGAAGTCCTCACCCGTGGAACTTCCCTGAGTTTCCATGAGAAAGCTCTCGATAGCGGTTACCGCGAGGAATTTGTTCCGGAGCTGTTTTCGCATTTCGTTGGCGCCAAAGCCTTGCTCCGGGTTTGCCTCCACGAACTGGATTAGTTCAACGAGCCCTTCCTCGCCTCTGCTGGAGAGAATGTCGGCCACTGCGCCAGCGCTGAGCGACTGATAGCTCTCCGTTCTGTAATTGTTTTCCAGAGGGGCCACGAGTTCAAGCAGCGAACTGCCGGTGGGCGCACCACTACTAGGGACCAACAGCTTCAATGTCTCGGCCCAAGCATATCTCCCCCGCCCAACTCTCCTATCGTCGTACAGTTTCGGGTCAGTGAAAATCACGGTGCCTTCAGTGTGCATGCCGGCCCTGCCCACACGCCCCATGAGGTTTCGGAAGTCACGGGGCTTAATTGCGTCAGCGCCCTGCGAAGCATTTGTAATGAACAAATATCGAATGGGCAGATTTACTCCCTGGGCGAGCGTGGATGTGCAAACCACTAAGCGAATCCATCCGTTCCTCATCGCATATTCGATTGCCAGGCGCATACCGTGGGGCGTGTTGGCATGGTGCGCAAAAATGCCGAGGGCTGCCCCGAGCGTGAGATACGATTTAGCGCCAAAATTGTCACTGTAGAGACGAACAAACCGAGCGATTTCGCCCTTGTCTGAGTGCACACTAGGTGCCGCCAGCGCCACGTCTCGCGAAAAAATCTCTTCGACTGCATCTCGTACGACTTTGGCCGCGGAGAGCTTGGTACTGCAATAAATTGCCGCTGCGCCGTTCACTAACTGTTTGAGGGCTAGATAGAGCGCTATTGACGTGCTCTTGTCCTTCGGAAAAAAACGCTTGGCCGATTCAGATTTCTTGATTGTTAGCTGCTGTCGACTGATGACTCGCGGGACGAAGAAATCCTGTTCGCCTTCCCCTGCGACATTGAATACAAGCTGGCCGCCTCGCCCCGGCGGGAAGCTCGCGAAAGCGACAAGCCGCCTGCTCTGCAGTCGCTGGTCGGAGACAACGAGTCCATTTTCGCTAAATAGCCAATCGGCCATAGCTGGAGCGTTCTCAATCACAGCTGAGATTAAGAGGGTTTGTACGTGCTGAGATAAGACTTTCTTAAGAGACGTCAGCAAAAGCTCGTACGTGATACCACGAGGTCCTGTATCGAATTGATGCCCCTCATCGAAGATTACCAAGCCCACATCTTCAGCGAGTTCGGGTTGCTGACGCAGCGCGTACAAGAGCTTTTCGGGCGTCAAAACTATCACTCGAGGTACCGGCCGCACATCTTCGGAATCCCCAAACATTTGTGCTACGTAATCGGTCTGCAGGCTATCGGAAAGCTGATTTATCAGATACGCATCGCCTTGAAAAACCTTCTCCAAGTCGGCTGAAATTTCCTGGCAGAGGGCCCTAAAGGGCGCGACGATAATCGCAAAATTGGTTCGCCCGGACATGAAAGCCGACCGAATAACAATTTCAATCGCCCGCGTCTTACCGGCGCTCGTCGGCATTTGGATTATCCCCGACTGCCCGCTGTACAGTCCGGCTTCGCCTAACACACGTTGGGATGGCCATAGGTCTCTGATTGCGCCATCGCGCTTCAGGTACGATTCCCAAGCCTCCGGAGAAATCCCCGAGTAGTTAGGAAGAAGCTTCCAAGCCGAATGTGCTACCCTCGTGACCGAAATAGCGCTCAACACATCAGAAAAAAGTAGCTCATGAGGTGTCCCATCACTGTAAGCGGCCGTCACTAACTCTCGCGAATAGCGAATGACGGCACTCGAAGTGGTCCCAAATTGGAAATGGTCGTAGAGGGCGTCGAGAACCCTTCTGGCGAGTTCGTCTGCAACGCGCACGTCCTCATGCCGTTGCCATGGACTAGCTATCGAAATCCAAACTGCTCTACCCAAGGCGTCATCCTCGGGCAAACCGCTTTGTACGAGCTTGCGGGCCTGCACAAGCGCTCGGCCGGGCATATCGGCTAAAAAATACGCCGCGGCCGCTAAAATCCCAAGCTCAAACGAGTATTTTTTGTCGATTTGCGATTCGTCGAATGCTTGAAGCACTTGTGCCGCGAAAACTAAATCATCAATGCTTTGAGAATCGGCGGACGCCTCGCCGTTGCTGAGATTAATCGTCCTGGCGAAGTCCCCGATGGTCCCAACTGCCAACGGAAACTGCAACTCCAAGTCAAGATTTTCAGGCATGGCGACATGGTGCTCGACAGGCACACCGTACTCGAACATTTTTCCTTTAGACAAAGTGATGGCTGCTGCATACCGCGCTCTCGTACTAGGCCTCACTGGCAGCCCTTTCGTACAGGAGGTGCACCAGTTTCATCATATGAGCGCCATGTATGACGACCAAGGATAAGTTCGCGGCGTTGTCGTGGTCGCTCGCGTCAGTTGTCAACTCGACGTCATCAGGGTTGAAGACGGTTTTACAAAAAAGCGCGGCTGCGCCAGTTTTAAGCTTGTAGGGGCGCCCCAGAGGGTCCTGAAAGCGCTCAACTTTGAGAACCTCATCTTCCTTACCTTGGTCATCCAACCGTTGCTTAATTGCGTTCAATGACTCGGCAATCCGATATTTGTCCTTCTTCGAGTCGATTACCGCGTCTTGGAGCCGGGGCTTTGCGCTTTTGCCCGAGAACTGTGCTTTGGACTCGAAAGAAATCAAAATGTCTTTCTTCGACGGGGCGTCGAGGTCATCGGAGACTATCTTGAATCCGATTACATCGGTTCCTTTGGGCGACTCATTACGCACCATCTTTGAAATGTAGCGAGTCCTGGGGACCCAGTAGTTCAACAGACCCTCTAACAAATCAGAAACTAAGATTTCGGCGAAGTCACCAGAGCGCGTCGCGGGACCGAAATCATGTGTAGCGTCGGGAAAGACTAGCTGCGTCAGGTATTCTGCCCGGGAGAGATTGGTACCCTTTTTCATTTTGTCGATTTTGCTATCTAGGCAATAGTGCTCCCGGAAATGCTGCGCCCAGGCGGTAAGCGTAGATGTATCGGCTCCGTCAAATTTTAGTTCGTAGACTGTTATCTCCTGGCCACATTGACTCGCTAGCCTTTTGACCTTCTTTTTTAGCCAGCTGACGTGCGGTAACTGCGTGGGCATGGTCTCACTTTGGTCGTAGTTTCGGATGTGTCAAAGGAACATGGTCAAAGCGGCACACTCAAAATATGACTAATCGTTGCTTTGGACCAACTGACTTTATCACATTGAACGACCAACTTCACGAATATATTGGAATGGTTAAGACGGACCAACCAACCAACCGGAGGGGTACGCCCGCTCTAATCCGCAAGAGGAAATTGAAACCGCCTCCTGAACGCCGCCACGGCCCGGATGTTGGCAAGCCACAAGCAGACGGCGCCACGGCTGGCGCGTCACGTCTTACTCCGGCGCCGGCAGTCATGCATTCGCCTCGTCCGCAATCGACGCGGAGCGATGGCATCCAAAATTTTTTCCTGTGCGACTAAGGTCGTAAAAGTCTTCCTCGACTACTGCTTTGGTTGGCATTCCCCTAGCAGTCTGGACACTCCCGCTAGGCGCGTTTTAGATTTCCGGGCCCGCCGCTGCGTACGACCGCAAGCATGAGTGCATCCATAAGCAGCTGCGCCGTCATCGTCGGCTGCACGGGCCACCCAACGAGTCGCCTGGAATATAGGTCCAGTACCACAGCAACGAGCAACTTGCCCTGACCAGTCCAGACATAAGTAAAGACAGCAGCCTATTCTTGATTGGGACCGTCGCGTCAAATTGACGGTCTAGCAGGTTCGGCGCGATGGCATGAACTGGCTCGTCAGATTGGCACGGAGCGCGGCGACGCTTATGGCCGCTCGCCTGCATCAGGCAGCCTACGCGGTTTTCACGTCTCTGCACCAGCGGCCCCGTCGATTGGCACCGACGCACAGGTCACGGGAGCTTGCCGCCTTGGTTGCGCCATGCTGATTGACCAGCTTGAAGAGAGTGAAAAGCAGTTCTGGCTAAACAACCTAGCTACACCTCACATGCAGGGCAACGTTGCCTTGCTGCGAACAGATGAGGAAGCAATGTCGATGTATCTTGATGTCCACGATTTAACCACGCTGCTGGGCCAAAGCACGCGCTCGATTCGGAACAATCTAGCTGAGCGTCCTCACCTGGTTCCGCCAAAGATGCATATCCCGTACTCACGCATGCTGCGCTGGCGTGCGCACGAGGTCGAGAGCTGGATGTTCGAAACGGGTTTCAAAGGACGCTCCACCAGCAAATACGCTGGGCCTGCTAGTCGCTTGAGCACCAAGATGAAGGCACCAAATTGACGAAGAAGCCTCATTGAAGTCGTTCAAGCATAACGAACGAAATGGGCCGTATGCCGTAAGAAAAATTACTGCACTCGTCAGCATGTACTAGGTAGCTAAAGGGTTAAGGTAACCACTACCCCATTGAACTCCTCGTAGTACGCCAACACTTTGCCGGATAGCTCAACCTCACCCGTTTCGCTAATCATTAATAGTCCGCGGTCATATAAATTATGAAGGTCACGGCGAAGCAAAACCCCGTCAGCGGCCCGGTTGTGGCCCTGGCGCCAATCACGACCCAGTAGATGAGCCGCTTCCAGCGCTTCTGGAACCATGCATCCACTCACTGCACACCGCCCATCGAATGCACGAAACACCGCATCTCGAAACGCGCCTTGCTCCGGCCGAGTTTGTACCTGGGTGAAGCGCGCAGCACGTTCCTCGAGGTCTTCAGGTGACGTGGCGGAATCGTCAACAGAAATGACCTTATTTACTTCCGCCGACGTAACGGCAGTCGCCTTGTCGTCTCGCGCCCAATGTGCGTAGCACCGCTCACGCTCCATTTCGTCATCAACGATTTGGAACTCATCGAAAAACCCTTGTGAACAGCGAAGGGTGTCTTTGTCGACGATGAGCGCAGTAATGATGGGCTCTCCATTCCTCTTGCAGTCACGGCCGAGTCGGCTCATCGCGTTACGCAACGGGTAGAACGTCAACCCAAACCGGTCCATGACGTCCTTATACTTCACAGTGCCGCGAGTTCCGCACATCTCAATCAGCCAAGTTCGAATTGCGGGAATTTTTTCGCTGTATGAATCCGTGGACAAACCTGAACGTTGAGCATCGTCTATTGGGAACGCGCCCTCCCCGCGCGCAGTACGGTGGGTCTTTGCGTGTTCTACAAGTGCAGATGCATCCACCCACTCACCAACAATTGCGGTAATCGAACCGTCGGGTTGAGCTTCTATACTATTGAGCGCAAACACGCCTTCAGGCCGATAGTCCCCAATCGCACGCGGGTTTGCGCGCTTGTCCTTAACCTCAGCAATGACGGTGTAACCGGCCATGCCGCCTTCCCAAAGTGCCTGGAGATGGACAATACGCTCATCCAAGCCATACGATTCGGATGGCCGGTGCAGGTCTGGCTGGTCGAGGACGACTAGCTTGCGCATGGGATAGTTGAACTCATCACTCCACGTTCGCAACAATATTGAATCTACGTTACGGGCGCCCCATGACCACCGTAGGTTCCGAAGTGGGTAGCCTAAATCCGCGAAAAACCGACTGATTGCCTTCTTCATGAGGATTTTTCACCCTTAGCAGCGACTCGCGCACTGTCCAGTACGGTTGACTCACCTTGAGCTTTGGGGTCCAGCTCTCTAGCTATCGCATCTTTAAGTAGGACTTCCGTCTCATACCTATGGCCAACAACCACTTCGAAGTAGTGTCCCCAGATAACCTCATAGCTGCCTGAGATTTCGATGACGGCAGTCTGGCCTACACCCGCGTGTAGAATCCGCAGATAGTGGTCGCTGTCTTCATATACGCGGCGCATGTAGAGAACTGCCAGCGTCTTCGAGTCATCAGCCGCGAAGCCAGATGAGTAATCGTCGAGGGCCTGCCCTAGCGTGCCCTTCGCGTCTGCGGCCTCGAGCTCCAACGCGTTCGCCAACCTAGCGGCAATGTCATTCAGCATCGCCTGGTAACGCCCGTCGCCATATCTTTCGCGTACAAATACGAGCACTCCGACCAATCGCAGAACCGAGTGCTCTTTAACCAGACGTTCCCGTTGCAGAAACGTGATGTTCAAGTCGCGCTGAATTTCCTCGTCAGGCAAAACGTCGAAGTCGCTGCGCCAAGGCATAGCCCTGATGAGATATTCGTCCACCCACTCTGTGAACAATTCAGCGTCCGCAAAAGCTTGTTGCATTGTCGGCGGGCGAGCCGGCGCGAGTGTTTGCTCGTCGGGTGCTGCAGTTCCCCTACCGAGATTCTTAAGCCAATTGAACACGCCACCCCCGAATAAACATTACCCGAATGCTACAAGATATAGCGCCTACGGTGGCCATGTTCTCAGCCATGACCTATACGGGGCGTACCCATAAGAATTTCGGGCAAGCCCTGCGCGGCGCGAGAGGCGAGAGGATGAGCAAATGTTGAAGTCGTGAGTGCCAGTTACCGACTTAAATGTGAAACGGCGATACGCGAAGACATAGCTATTTACCGACTTGAATGTAAATGCAACAGCGTGAAAATGCCTTCTTCATAGGAGAACCGAGTTACCGACTTAAATGTCACAGTACACTGGTCGATGCCGCGCTGGTCACCGATCACCAGCGCGACGATGACGCCCGCATACGGCTTGCCTTCCAGAACTGCCAGGATGCGGCCACGCAGCCAGCCGCGCGCCCGCTCTACCGCATAACCGGCGCCCGGTGTCCATGCCGCCAGGCGGGCATTGCGCGTGCCGGCCGGGCGGACGTAGCCCGTCGCGCGTACGCCCTGTTCCAGCAACCACGCCTCGTAATCGAAGCCATCCGGGTTGGCGTTGCCGTGCGGGCGCTGCAGGCGCACGACAAGGCGCCAGCGTTCACCCGGTTGCACAAAGGCCGGATCGGCGGCGCTGGCGCTGTACCAAGACAGGATGATGTTGGCCGGCACGGTGGCGCCGGGCGTGTCGACGTGCGCGACGTCGAACTGGAAGCGCACGCCGCCGTCGAAGCGGTGCGGCAGGCTGGCGACGACGCCAGTCACGGCGATTTCGCGGCCTTCGTCCGCAAGCGGCAATGCGTCGTTCAGCGCAGTGTGGGCAAGGAGCGCTGCCCAGCAGGCGCCCAGCAGGACGCCGGCAATCAGCTTGCGGGGCAAGCCGCGCAGGATCATGCAAACGACGATGGCCACGGCTACGCACGCTGCGAGGCTGGTTAATTCCGGCAATACGGGCCGGGTCTGGAGCCAGGCAGCGCCTGCGGTGAAAGCAAGGATGGCGCTGCGCATGGGTTGGTGAATCAACGTCGGTCAGGCGGCCGGGCGGCTGACGCCCAATTTGTGGCAGATCGGCATTGCAGCGACGACGAACCTGTCCGTCGCCACTGCTGTCGGGCGGACCCTCCAGTCTTTCTGGCGCGTCACCGCTCCGTCCATGACATCTCCTTCGTGTTTTCGCGTCAAGTGGCTGTTCGAATCGGATCGATGCAATCAAGGCTGGCTTGCAAGCCGCACCAGTGTCCAGCTGCTGTGCCGGCGGACGCGTTGTGCGAACGATGCACGTGGCAGCTGGCTGCCGGCAGCAAACCAGCGCGTGCCATCGAGCGCCTCGCTGTCGTCACAGCGCCACCATCCGCTGGCCGGACAGGCTGCACTGCTCTGCGCGACGCTGCCGATCAGGGCGTCGCCGTGGGGCATAGGGTCCGGGTCTGGCGCAAGACCGGA
>Ga0308164_10000959_pt1 | contig 37942 bp, 32 predicted proteins | sample PhyTR2_FD_201031 | JGI IMG/M metagenome (GOLD analysis project Ga0308164, IMG submission 201031) | Phyllosphere microbial communities from UC Gill Tract Community Farm, Albany, California, United States - DLSLT.R2 | ecosystem: Host-associated > Plants > Phyllosphere > Unclassified | place: USA... | reverse complement strand
CCTGGCTGACGAAGCGCGCGCCCATGTCGGTCAGGCCACCGGGCGGGTAGCCGACCACCAGGGAGATCGGCTTCTGGGCCGGCCAGGCCGCGTCGGCCCGGGCGAGGAGGGGGGCCAGGGTGGCCAGGGCGGCGCCGCCGGCGGCGGTGCGAAGGAAGTGGCGTCGGGTATCGCTCATGCGGGTTCTCGGGGGACGGATCGAGGGATCGAGGGATCAGGGGATCGGAGCGGGACGGCCGGCTTCAGCGGGCCCAGCGCAGCACCAGCGGATCGAGTCGCCGCGCCGTCTCCAGCAGGCCGGCGCGGACCTGGGGGCGCAGCCGGGGCCAGGGCGAGCGCGGGTGCTCGCAGGCGATCACCCCGCCCTCCTTCATCAAGGCCTTGGCGGCCAGGAAGCCGGCCTGCCGGTTCTCGTAGTTGATCAAGGGCAGCCAGCGCATGTAGAGCTCGACGGCCTCCTCGCGACGCCCGGCGACATGGGCATCCATGATCCGGCGGATGCCGTCCGGGAAGCCGCCGCCGGTCATGGCGCCGGTCGCGCCGGCATCGAGGTCGGCCAGCAGCGTGATCGCCTCCTCGCCGTCCCAGGGGCCCTCGATGGCGTCGCCACCCAGCTCGATCAGGTCGCGCAGCTTGGAGGCCGCGCCGGCGGTCTCGATCTTGAAGTAGCTCACCTGCTCGATCTCGCGCGCCATCCGGGCCAGGAACGCCGCCGACAGCGGCGTGCCGCTGGCCGGCGCGTCCTGCACCATCACCGGGATGTCGATGGCATCCGACACGCCGGCGTAGAACTCGAAGACCTTGGATTCGGGCACCCGGAAGGTGGCGCCGTGGTAGGGCGGCATCACCATCACCATGGCCGCGCCCAGGTCCTGCGCCTGGCGGCTGCGCGCGGCGCAGACCTGGGTGCTGAAGTGCGTGGTCGTGACGATCACCGGCACGCGCCCGGCCACGTGCTCGAGCGTCGTGCGCGTCAGGATCTCGCGGTCCTCGTCGGACAGCAGGAACTGCTCGGAGAAGTTCGCCAGGATGCACAGGCCGGTCGAGCCGGCATCGATCATGAAGTCGAGGCAGCGCCTCTGGCTCGCCAGGTCGAGCGCGCCGGCTTCGTCGAAGGTCGTGGGCACGACCGGGAAGACGCCGCGATGGCGGGGCTGCGCGCGCGTGGGCGCCGGATGGGGGGACGGCATGGGAACGTTCCTTCTTTCTCTTTCCGTGGGAATCAATGCGAATGGCGCGGCACGGCGTTGCCGCGGCAGCCGACCAGGAAGTCGAGGTCGCAGCCCTCGTCGGCCTGCAGCACGTGATCGACATAGAGGCGCCGGTAGCCGCCATCGGCCGGCGCCGGCTCGAGGGTGATCGCGGCCAGGCGGTCGGCCAGCTCGGCCTCCGGGATGTCCAGGTGCAGGCGCCCGCCGGCGCAGTCGAGCTCGATCCAGTCGCCATCGCGCACCGCCGCCAGCGGGCCGCCGGCGGCCGCCTCGGGCGCGACGTGCAGCACCACCGTGCCATAGGCCGTGCCGCTCATGCGGGCATCGGAGATGCGCACCATGTCCTTGACGCCGGCGCGCAGCAGCTTGGGCGGCAGGCCCATGTTGCCGACCTCGGCCATGCCGGGATAGCCGCGCGGCCCGCAGTTCTTCAGCACCAGCACCGAATCGGCATCGACCTCGAGCGACTCGTCGACGATGCGTTCCTTGTAGTGCTCCAGGTTCTCGAACACCACCGCCCGGCCGCGATGCTGCAGCAGCGCCGGCGTGGCGGCCGATGGCTTGAGCACCGCCCCGCGCGGCGCCAGGTTGCCGCGCAGCACGCAGATGCCGCCATCGGCCAGCAGCGGACGCTCCAGCGGGCGGATCACCTCGTCGTTGGTCTGCGGCGCCTCCCGCACGTTGTCCCAGAGGCTGCGGCCGTTGACCGTGAGGGCCCCGGGATGCGGCAGCAGGCCGGCCTCGCCCATGCGCCGCAGCACCGCCGGCAGGCCGCCGGCGTAGTAGAACTCCTCCATCAGGAAGCGGCCCGAGGGCATCAGGTCGACCAGCGTGGGCATGCCGCGCCCGATGCGCGTCCAGTCCTCCAGCTCCAGCGGCACGCCCATGCGCCCGGCGATCGCCTTCAGGTGGATCACCGCGTTGGTCGAGCCGCCGATGGCGGCATTGACGCGGATCGCGTTCTCGAAGGCCTCGCGCGTCAGGATGCGCGACAGCGTCAGGCCCTCGCGCGCCATCTCGACGATGCGGCTGCCCGACAGGTGCGCCAGCACATAGCGCCGGGCGTCGACCGCCGGGATCGCCGCGTTGTGCGGCAGCGAGGTGCCCAGCGCCTCGGCCATGCAGGCCATGGTGGAGGCCGTGCCCATGGTGTTGCAGGTGCCGGCCGAGCGCGACATGCCGGCCTCGGCTGAGAGGAACCGGTGCAGGTCGATCTCGCCGGCCTTGAGCGACTCGTGCAGCTGCCACACCGCCGTGCCCGAGCCGATGTCGCGGCCGTCGAGCTTGCCGTTGAGCATCGGCCCGCCGGTGACGACGATCGCCGGCACGTCGCAGCTGGCCGCGCCCATCAGCAGCGCGGGGGTGGTCTTGTCGCAGCCGGTGAGCAGCACCACGGCATCGATCGGGTTGCCCCGGATCGCCTCCTCGACGTCCATGCTGGCCAGGTTGCGCGTCAGCATGGCGGTCGGCCGCAGGTTGGATTCGCCGCTGGAGAAGACCGGGAACTCGACCGGGAAGCCGCCGGCCTCGTAGACGCCGCGCCTGACGTGCTCGGCGATCTTGCGGAAGTGGGCATTGCACGGCGTCAGCTCGGACCAGGTGTTGCAGATGCCGATCACCGGGCGGCCGTCGAACTCGTGGTCGGGGATGCCCTGGTTCTTCATCCAGCTGCGATACATGAAGCCGTTCTTGTCGGCCGAGCCGAACCATTCGGTGGAACGCAGTTTCTTGGGGGTGGGACGATCGGACATGGTGCGGATGGAGCCTCGGGGAATGGAATCGGTGCGAAGGAGGACGACGGGAGCGCGGAAACGCGCCCGGCGGCGGCCACGGCGGTTTCAGCGCCGTCGCCGGCCGATGGCGAAGAAGCGCTGCAGCAGGCAGAACACGAACAGCAGCGCGCCGACCACGATGCGCGTCCACCACGAGCTGAGCGAGCCGTCGAAGGCGATCAGGGTCTGGATCACGCCCAGCATCAGCACGCCGAACAGCGTGCCCGCCACATGGCCGACACCGCCGCTGAGCAGCGTGCCGCCGATGACCACGGCGGCGATGGCGTCGAGCTCCAGGCCGACCGCGTGCAGGCCGTAGCCCGACAGCATGTAGAAGGTGAACAGCACGCCGGCCAGCGCCGAGCACAGGCCCGACAGCGCATACACGCCGATGAGGGTGCGCCGCACCGGCAGGCCCATCAGCCGGGCCGAGGTCTCGCTGCCGCCGATGGCGTAGACCGCGCGGCCGAAGGGCGTGCCGTGCGCCACGAACACCGCCAGCAGCAGCACGCCGAGGGCGATCACCGCGCCCAGCGACAGCGCGGCGCCGCCACCGACCGGGATGCGCAGCTGCGCCAGGCCGGCATAGGCCTCGCTGGTGATGCTGATCGAGTCGATGCTGATGAGATAGCACAGCCCGCGCGCCAGGAACATGCCCGCCAGCGTGACGATGAAGGGCTGCAGCCGGAAGCGCTCGATCAGGAAGCCCATCGCCGCGCCGAAGACGCCGCCCATGGCCAGCACCAGCGGGATGGTGGCCAGCGGGCTCCAGCCGTGGCGCTCCACCAGCGCGGCCGAGACCATGGTCGTCAGCGCCACCACCGAGCCGACCGACAGGTCGATGCCGCCGGTCAGGATGACGAAGGTCATGCCCACCGCGACCACCACCAGGAAGGCGTTGTCGATCAGCAGGTTGAGGAACACCTGGGCCGAGAAGAAGCCGTCGTAGCGCAGCGACCCCAGGAGCGCCATGGCGGCGAACAGCGACACGGTGGCGGCCAGCGGCAGGTACTTGGGATCGAGACGGCGCGCGCCGCCACCCTCGGACGCGCGTGCCGGCGCGGTGGCTCCGGCCACCGGCCGGGCGCGCGGGGTGGCGATGCCGCTCATCGCCGCGCTCCGATGGTCGGCCGCACCGCCAGCACGCGCAGCGCGTCGCGGAACTCGGCCGACTGCAGCAGCATCACCGCGAACACCACCGCCGCCTTGACCACCAGGTTGATCTCCGGCGGCACGCCGAGCGAATAGATGGCGTAGGTCAGGGTCTGGATGATGAGGGCGCCGATCAGGCTGCCCACCAGGCTGAAGCGGCCGCCGGTCAGCAGCGTGCCGCCCAGCGTCACCGCCAGGATCGCATCGAGCTCCATCAGCTGGCCGGCGTTGTTGCCATCGGCGCTCTTGACGTTGGAGCTGATCAGCAGGCCGGCCAGGCCCGCGCACAGCCCGCACACCGCGTAGGCGCCGACCACCAGCCGCCGGGCGTCGATGCCGGCGACGCGCGCCGCCGTCGGGTTGATGCCCACGGCCTGCAGGAACAGGCCGAGCGCGCTGCGGGTCGCCGCCAGGTACAGCAGCGCGAACACGCCGGCGACGACGAAGATCGAGAACGGCAGTCCCAGCAGGTGGCCGCCGCCGATGAAGAAGAACGGCGGGTAGTAGATCGTGAGGATCTGGCCGTCGGTCACGAGCTGGGCGATGCCGCGCCCGGCCACCATCAGGATCAGCGTGGCGATGATCGGCTGCATGCCGGCGCCGGCCACCAGCACGCCGTTCCACAGGCCGCACAGCAGCGCCACGCCGAGCGCCGCGCCCAGCGCCAGCGGCAGGCCGAAGCGGCTGGTCGCGCCATCGGTCGCGCCGCCGATCATCCAGGCCGCCACGGCCGCCGAGATCGCCACCACCGCGCCGACCGAGATGTCGATGCCGCGCGTGGCCACCACCAGCGTCATGCCCAGCGACACCAGCGCCAAGGGCGCGGCGCGGTTGAGGATGTCGATCAGGCTGCCGTAGGCATGCCCGTCGCGCCATTCGACGTGCAGGAAGCTCGGGTTGAAGGCGGCGTTGACGGCCAGCAGCAGCAGCAGCGTGACCAGCGGCCAGGCCAGCCGGTGGCGCAGCGCGCGCGCGACGAGCGAAGGCGACGACGACGAAGAAGAAGAGGAGGAGGATGGATCGGACATGGGTGCGACGGGTTCAGGCCGCTGGGGCTGCGATGAGGGCATAGACCTCGTCCTCGGTGCAGCCGCCGGGCAGCTCGCCGACCTTGGCGCGGTCGCGCAGCACCACCACGCGATGCGCCACGCGCACCACCTCGGCGATCTCGGAGGAGATGAAGAGCACCGCCATGCCGGCCTCGGCCAGCCGCAGGATCTGCTCCATGATGTCCTGCTTGGCGGCGACGTCGATGCCGCGCGTGGGCTCGTCGAGGATCAGCAGGCGCGGCCCGGTGGCCAGCCAGCGCGCGATCACGGCCTTCTGCTGGTTGCCGCCCGACAGCAGGCCGATCGGCGTCTCGATGCTGGCGGTCCTGATGCCCAGCGCGGCGACGAAATGCTCGGCCAGCCGGGCCTGCTCGGCCGGCGGCAGGAAGCGCCCGACGCCCATGCGCGCCTGCAGCGCCAGTGCGATGTTCTCGCGCACCGACAGCTCGGCCACGATGCCATCGGTCTTGCGCTCCTCCGGGCACAGCGCCAGCCCGTGCGCGATGGCATCGGCCGGACTCGCGAAGCGGACCTCGCGGCCGTCGATGCACAGCGCGCCGGCATCGGGCGACGCCAGGCCGAACAGCAGCCGCGCGAGCTCGGTGCGCCCGGCGCCCAGCAGGCCCGCCAGCCCGACCACCTCGCCGGCGCGCAGCCGCAGGTCGATCGGCTGGAGCTGGCCGGCCTGGGCCAGGGCGCGCGCCTCCAGCAAGGGGGCAGCGGCATCGTCCGATGTCTCGGGCGACGGTGGCCGGGCCTGCTGCTGCGCCAGTTCGCGCCCCAGCATGGCGGCGATCAGCGCCGGAGCCGGCAGTTCGGCCACCGGCCACTCGCCGACCCAGGCGCCATTGCGCAGCACCGTGATGCGATCGGACACCGCGTACACCTGGTTCATGAAATGCGTGACGAAGACGATCGCCAGGCCGTCGTCGCGCAGCCGCCGCAGCACCTCGAACAGCTTGCGCACCTCGTCGTCGTCGAGGCTGGAGGTCGGCTCGTCCAGGATCAGGACCTTCGAGCGCAGGCCCAGCGCACGCGCGATGGCCACCATCTGCTGCACCGCCACCGGATGGCTCGACAGCGGTCGCGTGACGTCGATGTCCAGCCCGATCCGCGCGAGCAGCTGGCGCGCGCGCTGCTCGACCACCGGCCAGTCGATGCGCCGGCCCTGCGCCCAGCCGCGCCGCGGATAGCGGCCGGCGGCGATGTTCTCGGCCACCGACAGGTTGGGGCACAGGTTGACCTCCTGGTAGACCGTGCTGATGCCCAGATGCTGCGCATCGACCGGCGTGGCCGGACGGATCGGCCGACCCTCGAGCCGGATCTCGCCGGCGCTGGCCGGGAACACGCCCGTGAGCACCTTGATCAGGGTCGACTTGCCGGCGCCGTTCTGCCCCATCAGCGCATGGATCTCGCCCGGGAAGAGGCGCAGGCGCACGTCGCGCAGCACCTCGACCGGACCGAAGCGCTTGCCGATGCCGGCGAGCTCGAGCACCGGCGCGGCCGAGGCGGACGAGGCGGCCGACATGGCGGGACCGGAAGCGGGCAGGACGTTCGCGCGTGCCATGGCTTCAGCGGTTCTTGTGATAGACGTCGATGAACACGGCCGCCAGCAGCACCAGGCCCTTGATGACCTGCTGGTAGTCGATGCCGATGCCCATGATCGACATGCCGTTGTTCATCACGCCCATGACGAAGGCGCCGATCACCGCGCCCATCACCTTGCCGACGCCGCCGGAGGCCGAGGCGCCGCCGATGAAGCAGGCCGCGATGACGTCGAGCTCGAAGCCCAGGCCGGCCTTGGGCGTGGCGGTGTTGAGCCGGGCGGCGAACACCAGCCCGGCCAGCGCCGCCAGCACGCCCATGTTGACGAAGGCATAGAAGCTCAGGCGCCGGGTGTCGATGCCCGACAGGCGCGCCGCCTTCTCGTTGCCGCCCAGCGCGTAGATGCGGCGGCCGATGGTGGTGCGGCGCGTGACGAAGTCGAACAGCACGATCAGCAGCGCCATCACCACCAGCACGTTGGGCAGGCCGCGATAGGAGGCCAGCATCCAGGCGAAGCCGATCAGCAGGGCCGAGAAGACCAGCGTCTTGGCGGCGAAGAAGCCGGCCGGCTCGCCGGCGATGCCATGCGCGCGCTGGCGCCGGCGGGTGCGCCAGCCGGCGCCGGCCAGCACCGCCGCCACCGCCAGGCCCAGCAGCAGCGAGGTCAGCCGCATGCCCTCGACATCGAAGGCGTCGGGGATGAAGCCCGAGCTCAGGCGCTGGAACACGTCCGGGAACGGCCCGATCGACTGGCCCGCCAGCAGCGCCAGCGCCAGGCCCTTGAACACCAGCATGCCCGCCAGCGTGACGATGAACGAGGGGATGCGGAAGTACGCGACGAACCAGCCCTGCGCGGCGCCGATCAGTCCGCCGCACGCCAGGCAGGCGAGCGTCGCGGGCAGCACCGGCCAGTCGTGGTTGACCATCAGCACCGCCGCCAGCGCGCCGACGAAGCCGCTGACCGAACCCACCGAGAGGTCGATGTGGCCGGCCACGATGACCAGCAGCATGCCCAGCGCCATGATGACGATGTAGCTGTTCTGCAGCACCAGGTTGGTCAGGTTGAGCGGCTGCATCAGCGTGCCGTCGGTCATGACCTGGAAGAACACCATGATGGCGATCAGGCACAGCAGCATCCCGTAGTCGCGGACGTTGCGCCGCAGGAAGGCCGCCGTCGAGGACGCATCGCCGGCAGGGGCGCTGGCGGCGGTGCCGGCGCGCGCCGGACGGGTCAGGGGAAGGGTGTCGTCCGTCATGCCATCGGCTCCGTTGCGGCCGCCTCCGGCCGGGGCGCGTGCCCCCGCAGGATGGCGCCCATGATCTTTTCCTGCGAGGCCTGCGCCGTCGGCATCTCGGCGACGAAACGGCCCTCGTTCATCACGTAGATGCGGTCGGAGATGCCCAGCAGCTCCGGCATCTCGGAGGAGATGACGACGACGCAGCGGCCCTGCGCCGCCAGCTCGGCGATCAGCGCGTAGATCTCGTACTTGGCGCCGACGTCGATGCCGCGCGTCGGCTCGTCGAGGATCAGCACCTTCGGGCTGGTGAACAGCCACTTGCCCAGCACCACCTTCTGCTGGTTGCCGCCCGACAGGTGCAGGGTCTTCTGCGCCACGTCGGGCGTGCGGATGCGCATGGCGCGCCGGTAGCGCTCGGCGACCTCGTGGTCGCGCAGGTCGTCGATGACGCCGGCGCGCGCGACACCCGCCAGGTGGGCCAGCGAGACATTGAAGCGGATGCTCTCCTCCAGCACCAGGCCGGCGCCCTTGCGGTCCTCGGTGACATAGGCCAGGCCGTGCGCGATCGCCCGGCCGACCGTGCCGACGTCGACCTCGCGCCCGTCCACCAGCACCCGGCCCCGGATCTGGCGGCCCCAGCTGCGCCCGAACACGCTCATGGCGAATTCGGTGCGCCCGGAGCCCATCAGGCCGGCGATGCCCACCACCTCGCCATGCCGCACGCTGAGGTCGAGGTCCCGCAGGAACGGCCGGTCGCGCCGCTGCGGATGGTGCGCCGACCAGCCCCGGACCTCGAAGCCGACCGCGCCGATGACCGGCGCGCGCGGCGGATAGCGCTCGGCCATCGCGCGCCCGACCATGCCGCGGATCACGCGGTCCTCGCCGACCGGGCCGGCCGCGCAGTCGAGGGTCTCCACCGTGCTGCCATCGCGCAGGATGGTGATGGCATCGGCCACGCGCGCGATCTCGTTCAACTTGTGCGAGATCAGGATGCAGGTGATGCCCTCGGCGCGCAGCCCGATCAGCAGGTCCAGGAGCGCCTGGCTGTCGTTCTCGTTGAGGCTGGCCGTGGGCTCGTCGAGGATCAGCAGGCGCACCCGCTTGGACAGCGCCTTGGCGATCTCCACCAGCTGCTGCTGGCCGACGCCGAGATCGCCCACCGGCGTCTCGGGCGACAGGCGCAGGCCGACCCGCTCGAGCAGGGCGCGCGTGCGGCGCTGGGTCTCGATGCCGTCGATCACGCCATGCCGGGCGATCTCGTTGCCCAGGAACAGGTTCTCGGCGATGGAGAGCATCGGCACCAGGGCCAGCTCCTGGTGGATGATGATGATGCCGGCGCGCTCGCTGTCGTGGATGCCGGCGAAACGCCGCACCTGGCCGTCGTAGACGATGTCGCCGTCGTAGTCGCCATGCGGATGGACGCCGCTCAGCACCTTCATCAGGGTCGACTTGCCGGCGCCGTTCTCGCCCACCAGGGCATGGATCTCGCCGGCGCCGATGCGCAGGTCGACGCGGTCGAGCGCGACCACGCCGGGAAAGGTCTTGCGGATGTTCCGCATCTCCAGCAGGACTGTCATCGGGAGGGCTCCGTGCGCCGGGCGATGGCGCACCGGGTTCACTTGAGCTGCGAGGCCTTGTAGTAGCCGCTGCCCACCAGCACCGGCTCCCAGTTGCCCTTGTCCACGCTGACCGGCTTGAGCAGGTAGGCGGGCACCACCTTGACGCCGTTGTTGTAGGTCTTGGTGTCGTTGACCTCGGGCGTCCGGCCCGAGACCACGGCATCCACCATGTTGGCCGTCACGCGGGCCAGCTCGCGGGTGTCCTTGAACACGGTCGAGGACTGCTCGCCGCGGATGATCGACTTGATCGAGGGCACCTCGGCGTCCTGGCCGCTGACCACCGGACACGGCTGCTGCGCGGTGCAGTAGCCCACGCCCTTGAGCGAGGACAGGATGCCGATCGACAGGCCGTCGTAGGGCGCCAGCACGGCGTCGACGCGGGCCTTGCCATAGTGGGCCGACAGCAGGTTGTCCATGCGCGCCTGCGCCACGGCGCCGTCCCAGCGCAGCGTGCCGACCTTGTCCATGCCCATCTGCTTGCTGCGCACCACCAGCCTGCCGCTGTCGAGGTAGGGCTTGAGCACGCTCATGGCGCCGTCGTAGAAGAAGAAGGCGTTGTTGTCGTCCGGCGAGCCGCCGAACAGCTCGATGTTGAACGGGCCCTTGCCCTCCTTCAGCCCGAGCTTGTCGACGATCGAGGCGGCCTGCAGCACGCCGACCTGGAAGTTGTCGAAGGTGGCGTAGTAGTCGACGTTCTTGGTGCCCTTGATCAGACGGTCGTAGGCGATCACCTTGATGCCGCGATCGGCCGCGTTCTGCAGCACCTTCGACAGCGTGGTGCCATCGATGGAAGCCACCACCAGCACCTTGGCGCCGCGCGTGACCATGTTCTCGATCTGCGCCAGCTGGTTGGGGATGTCGTCGTCGGCGTACTGCAGGTCGGTCCGGTAGCCGCGCTCCTTGAGCACCCGCGCCATGTTGTCGCCATCGCCGATCCAGCGCGCCGACGACTTGGTCGGCATGGCGATGCCCACCAGCCCCTTGTCCTGCGCCCGCGCCAGCGGCACGAGCGCCACGCAGGCGGTGAGAGCGGCGACGCCGAGCGTCCTGAGGAACATGCGTTTCATGTGACGACGATCTTTTTTTGGGTGAATCAGAAAAGGAAGCAACTCCGCACCTACGGTGCCGCGCCGCACGGCACCGTGCCCATCAGGGCAGCAGCGCCCAGTCCAGGGACACCGCGGATCCGGCTCCGCCGGTCCGCCGGTGTCGCCCCCTGCAAGGGGGTTGGCGAAGCGACACGCAGTGCGCGAAGACTGGGGGTGAACCCAGCTAGTACTTTCTCTTGGGAAATTCGGCGGCCGCCGTCTCCATCGGGAAGATGCCCTCCTCGGTCAGGATGCGCTTGGGCACCGGCTTGCCCGCCAGGATGTCCTTGACCGCCGCCATCAGCTGCGGCCCCAGCAGCGGGCTGCACTCCACCGAGACATTGAGCTTGCCGGCCATCATGGCCTGGAAGGCGCCCTTGACGCCGTCGATGGAGACGATGGTGATGTCCTGGGCCGGCTTCAGGCCGGCCTCCTCGATCGCCTGGATGGCGCCGATGGCCATGTCGTCGTTGTGCGCGTAGAGCACGTTGATGTTGCGGCCTTCGGCCTTGAGGAAGGCCTCCATCACCTCCTTGCCCTTGGCGCGGGTGAAATCACCGGTCTGCGATCGCACGATCTTGAAGCGCGGATCGGCCTTGATGATCTCCTCGAAGCCCTTCTTGCGGTCGATCGCCGGCGCCGAACCGACGGTGCCCTGCAGCTCGACGATGCGCACCTCGCCGGTCCTGCCCTTCATGCGCTCGACCAGCCAGCGCCCGGCCTTGCGGCCCTCCTCGACGAAGTCGGAGCCCATGAAGGTGACATAGAGCGAGGTGTCCTTGGCGTTCACCGCGCGGTCGGTCAGCACGACCGGGATCCTGGCCGCCTGGGCCTCGCGCAGCACGTTGTCCCAGCCCGACTCGACCACCGGGGAAAAGGCGATGACATCGACCTTCTGGGCGATGAAGGCGCGCAAGGCCTTGATCTGGTTCTCCTGCTTCTGCTGCGCGTCGGAGAACTTGAGCTCGATGCCGGCATCGCGGGCGGCGGACTTGATCGATTCGGTGTTGGCGGTGCGCCATTCGCTCTCGGCGCCGACCTGGCTGAAGCCCAGCACGATCTTCTTCTGCGCCAGGACCAGGCCCGGCAGCAGGGCGGTGGCGCACAGCGTGGTCGCCGTGGCGGCGATGAGTCGCCTGCGATGGATCGTCGTCATGTTTCGTCTCCTGTGGCCGTGCGAGCGGCGCTGTTGTTGTCGGATCGGCTGGCAAAGTGTAAGAATCGAATTTGTATTGATCAAATACTTTTTTGATGAAAATTGATATCGATAACCGCATTCAGACAAACCCGATGTCCCCCTCGCCCGACCCCATCCACTGGTTCCTCCGCGCCCGCCTGAAGACCCGCCAGCTGCTGCTGCTGTCGGCCCTCGCGGACGAGGGCAACATCCACGGCGCCGCCCGCGTGCTGCACATGACGCAGCCGGCCGCCTCCAAGCTGCTGAAGGACCTGGAGGACGCGCTGGAGGTGCCACTGTTCGAGCGCCTGCCGCGCGGCATGCGCCCGACCTGGTATGGCGAGACCATGATCCGGCACGCGCGCGAGGCGCTCGCCAGCCTCAACATGGCGCACGAGGAGCTGACGGCGCTCAAGGCCGGGCGCTTCGGCCAGGTCGGGGTGGGCGCCATCACCTCGCCGGCGCTGGCCCTGCTGCCGCCGGCCATCGCCATGGTCAAGCGCGAGCAGCCCAGCCTGCGGGTGGTGCTGGAGATCGAGACCAGTCCGGTGCTGATCGAGCGGCTGCGCCAGGGTCGGCTCGACATCCTGGTCGGGCGCCTGCTGGCCGAGCAGGACAAGAGCAACCTGCGCTACGAACCGCTCACCGGCGAGCCGGTCTGCGCCGTGGCGCGCCCCGGCCACCCGCTGGCCGGCCACGCCAGCCTGACGCTGCGCGACGTCGGCGACGCCAGCTGGATCGTGCCGCCGGCCGGCAGCGTGCTGCGCCACCGCTTCGACCTGATGTTCCAGGAGGCCGGCCTGGCGCCGCCGTTCAATGTCATCGAGACCGCGGCGGTGCTCTTCATCACCCGCATGCTGCAGCAGAGCGACATGCTGTGCGTGATGGCCAGCGCGGTGGCGCGCTACTACGCGTCGCACGGCATCCTGGAGGTGCTGCCGCTGGAGATGCCCTGCCACATGGACGACTTCGGCTTCATCACCCGCACCGACCGCATGCTCTCGCCCGGCGCCACGCTGCTGCTGCAGTCGCTCAAGACGGCCAGCCGCTCGGTCTACGGCCGCCGCCCCGAGCCCGCCGGCCAGGCCCCCGGCGACGCCGGCCGCTAGACCCAGCCGGCGTCGACCGTGAACTCCTGCGCCGTGCACATCGCGGCATCGTCGGAGGCCAGGAACAGCACCATGCGCGCGATGTCCTCGGGCTGCAGCCGGTCGGGCAGGCACTGGTTGCGCTGCAGCTCGCGCTCGCCCTCCTCGTCGAGCCACAGCGCGATCTGCCGCTCGGTCATGACCCAGCCGGGCGAGACGGTGTTGATGCGGATGCGGTCGCGCCCCAGGGTGCGCGCCAGCCCACGCGTCAGGCCGTTGACCGACGATTTGGCGATGGCGTAGCACGGATAGCCCTCGCCCTTGCCCTGCCAGCCGGTCGAGCCCAGGTTGATCACCGAGCCCGCGCCCAGCCGCCGCATGCCCGGCACCACCGACTGGATGGCGAAGAAGGCGGGCCGCTCGTTGATCGCCATGCGGTCGTCGTAGTAGGCGGGGGTCACCGATTCGAGCGTGTGGCGGTCGTCGCTCGCCACGTTGTTGACCAGCACCGAGAAGTCGCCGAGCGCCGTGGCGGCCTCGGCGATGGCGGCCTGCAGCGCCGGGATGTCGCGCACGTCGCAGACGCGCCACCACGGCACCGGATCGCCGGCGGCCTCGATCGACCGCGCCAACGCCTGGCTGGCCGCCTCGGCGATGTCGACGAAGGCGACCCGCGCGCCCTGCGCCGCCAGCGCGCGCACGATGGCCGCGCCGATGCCGCTGCCGCCACCGGTGACGAAGACCCGGCGCCCGCGCAGGCCGGGATGGATGGCGCCGGAAGCCACCGGGATGTCCCGGGTCCCGTCGTGGCTGGAAAGGGTCTCTTTTGTCATTGCAATCTTTGTATTGATAAATAACACTGCAGGTTCTTTTCATTATCAATATGCCTTGATACGATCCGGCGCGTCAAGCGACTTCCCCCACGACCGCCGCCGGCCACCCGCCTTGAACTCCACCCACCTCCCACTCCCCTGCGCCATCCCTCCCGTCGTCCTCGGTCCGCCGCGCCGCGTGTGGGACGCCGGGGCCCTGCTGGGCGAGGGCGCCCTGTGGTCGCCCCGGCTCCAGGCGCTGTGGTGGGTCGACATCCTGGGGCGGCGGCTGCATCGCCTGCGGCCGGCCGATGGCGCGCAAACGAGCTGGACCTTCGAGGAGGAGATCTCGGCCGTGGCCGAGATCGCCGAGGGCGCGGAGATCTCCGATTCCGACGACATCACGGCCGCGCCCGGGCTGCTGCTGGTCGCCTTGCGGCGCGGCTTCGCGGTCTTCGATCCGGCCGGTGGCGAGCTGCGCTACCGGCACCGGCCCGACGAGCCGGCCACCAACCGCTTCAACGACGGCAAGTGCGATTCACGGGGCCGCTTCTGGGGTGGCAGCATGGACTTCGACTGCATGGCGCCCACCGGCGCCCTCTATCGCCACGACCCCGATGGCGGGACCTCGCGCCACGACACCGGCTTCGCCGTCACCAATGGTCCGACCTGGTCGGCCGATGGCGCCACGATGTACTTCAACGACACCGTGCGCGCCAGCGTGCTGGCCTACGACGTCGACATCGACACGGGCACGCTGTCGAACCGCCGCCCGTGGCTGCGCCTGGCGAGCGGCGACGGCCTGCCCGATGGCATGACCACCGACGCCGCCGGCCGCGTCTGGATCGCGCGCTGGGGCGCCGGCTGCGTCACCTGCCACGATCCGGTCTCGGCCGCCGAGCTGTGCCGCATCGCGCTGCCGGCGCGCCAGATCACCAGCTGCGCCTTCGGCGGCCCGGACCTGCGCACGCTCTACGTCACCAGCGCCGCCACCGGGCTGGACGAGGCCGCGCGGGCCGAGCAGCCGCTGGCCGGCGCGTTGTTCGCCGTCGAGCTCGACAGCCCCGGTCGGCCGGCCCATCGCTTCGGACGCGGCGCGCCATGACGGCCCCGACCGCCCATCCCATCGTCTGGCTGCGCCATGCCGGCCAGCGACTCGGCCTGGTGCCGACCCTCGGCGGCGCCGTCGCGGCCTGGCGCCTCGACCCGCCCAACGGCGGCGGCGATGGCACCGACGACACCGACACCGACGCCGACCCGTCGCTCGACCTCTGGCGGCCCTGGGATGGCATCACGCCCGATCTCTACCGGCTGGCCTCGTTCGCCATGGTGCCGTGGTCCAACCGCATCAGCGGCGGCGGCTTCGAGCAGGACGGCCGCTTCCATCCGATGCGTCCGAACCGCGCCGGCGAGCCCTATCCGATCCACGGCGACGGCTGGCTGCAGGCCTGGACGCTCTCGCGCCCGGCCGAGGACACGGCGGTGCTGACGCTGGCGTCGCGCCATGTCGACGGCGCCCCCTACGACTACGAGGCCGTGCAGACCTTCCGCCTGGTCGAAGGCGGGCTCGACCAGGCGATCGAGGTCACGCATCGCGGCGCCGATCCCCTGCCCTACGGCCTGGGCCTGCATCCATGGTTCCCGCGCGCCGGAGGGACCCGCGTCTGGGCGACGGTCGACGGCGTCTGGACGAGCGGCGCCGATCCGATCCCGACCGGCCACACCACAGAACTCCCCGCCGGCTGGGACCTGAACGCCGGCCTGGACGTCGCCCTCGATGCCCGCGCTCCGCTGATCGACAACGGCTTCAGCGGCTGGGACGGCCAGGCCCGCATCGAATGGCCCGAGCGCAACCTGCGCCTGACCCTGACCCAGCGCGAACCGCGCCTCGACGGCACCGCGCCGCGCGGCTGCTGCCTGGTCTACCGGCCGCCAGAGGGTCCGGCGTTCTGCTTCGAGCCGATCTCGCATCCGATCGATGCCTTCCACATGCCCGGCCGGCCCGGCCTGCGCGTGCTGGCCACGGGCGAGTCGATGCGGCTCGCGGTCGCCTGGCGCTTCGGATCGATCGGCTGAAGCGCCCGCCTCAATCCTCCAGGTCGTAGCGCATCTGCAGCTGCCGGATGATGCGGGCGATGTCGTGGCGGTGCCGCTCGCGGTCGGTCATGACGCGCACGGTCCAGTTCGGCCCGCCCTCCTCCGACGCGATGCCGACCACGCCGCCGGTGTGCACGTCGGTGAGCTGGCCGCGCAGCTCGGGGATGGCCTCGATGCGTTCGAGCAGCAGGGCCTGGAGTTCGGCGGCGGTGCGGGTGGGTCGGGTCATCGTGGGCGGTGTCCGGAGCGCTGGCGCGCGGGGCGATCACGGCACCAGGCGATAGCCGACGGCGGTCTCGGTCAGCAGGTGGCGCGGCTGCGCCGGATCGGATTCCAGTTTCTGCCGCAGGTGGCCCATGTAGACGCGCAGGTAATGGCCCTGGTCGACGTGGGACGGCCCCCACACCTCGCGCAACAGCTGGCGCTGCGTCAGCACGCGCCCGGCGCCGGCGGCCAGCACGGTCAGCAGGCGGTACTCGGTCGGCGTCAGGTGCACCTCCGCGCCCTGGCGCCGCACCAGCCGGGCCACGCGGTCGATCTCGACCTCGCCGAAGCGGAACACGGCGGCGCCATCGGCACCGCCCGCGCCCTCGCCGCCGGCCGCCGCGGCGCGCCGGCGCCGCAGGTGGGCCCGCACGCGCGCCAGCAGCTCGCCGGTGCCGAAGGGCTTGGTCAGGTAGTCATCGGCGCCGGCATCCAGCGCGGCGATCTTGTCGCTCTCGTCGACGCGCGCCGACAGCACGATGATCGGCACCGTCGACCAGCCGCGCACGTCGCGGATGAGGGCGATGCCATCGCCATCGGGCAGGCCGAGGTCGAGCACCAGCAGGTCGGGCGCCCGGGTGCCGGCCGCCGCCGTGCCATCGCGCAGCGAGCCGGCCTCGTGCACCGTCCAGCCCTCGGCCTCCAGGGCGGCGCGCACGAAGCGGCGGATCTGCGGTTCGTCCTCGATGACGATGGCGACGGGAGGTGTCATGGGCTGGGCGGGAGGTCGGGCATCGCGGGGGGGTCGCGACGCGGCAGGGTGAGGGTGAATTCTGCGCCGCCGCCGCCGGCGCGCTGCGCGGCCACGATGGTGCCGCCGTGCGCATCGACGATCGCCCGGCAGATGGCCAGGCCCAGACCGACGCCGGGTGTCGTCGCCTCGGCCTGGCCGCGCGTGAACTTGTCGAACAGCGTGTGCTCGCGGCCCCGCGTCGACGCTGGCAGGCCGGGCCCGTGATCGCGCACCGCGACGACCAGCGCGTCCCCGGTCGCGTGGGCCGCGACCACGATCGGCGGCGCGCCGTACTTGGCCGCGTTCTCCAGCAGGTTGACCAGCACGCGCTCGATCAGCACGGCGTCGAACTCGACCAGGGGCAGGTCGGCGGCGAGCTCGGTGCCGACGGCGACCGGGCCCAGCGCCCCGCGCGCCGCGCGGATCGCCGCGCCGACGACCTCCTCCACCGATTGCCAGTCGCGCCGCAGGTGGACCGCGCCGCCGGCGCCGCCGCGCTCGAGCCGCGCCATCTCGAGCAGGTTGCTCACCAGCGCGTGCAGGGAGCGCGCCTGCGCGACGATGGCGCGCGCCGTCTCGTCGCGGGCCGCGGCGGCATCGGCCGCCGGGACCGCATCACCCACCCGATCCACCTGATCCGCCTCGACCACCGGCACCTGCAGCGACTCGGCCAGTCCGATCAGCGCCGTCAGCGGCGTGCGCACGTCGTGCGAGAGCGCCGCCAACAGCGTGTTGCGCAGCGACTCCGAAGCCATCTCCACCACCGCCTGCTGCGCCACCTCGACATAGTGGACGCGCTCGAGCGCGATGGCGATCTGGCGCGCCAGGGTCTCGAGCTGGCGCGCCTGTTCGGGGATCAGCAGCCAGCGCGGCCGCGCCGGGCGCAGGGCCAGCACGCCGCGCACGCGCATCGGCGCCGCCAGGGGCGCGTAGTGCCATGGCTGCGCGGCCAGCGTGGCGGTCGCCAGGCCGGCGCTGCGGCCCTGCCGGAAGGCCCAGTCGGCCACGCTGGCATCGAAGCCCTCGGGCGCCGGCTCGGGCGGCAGCAGGCGGTCGGCGGCGTCGGTCACCAGCACCCGCGCCTCGCCGCCGAAATGCCGCTGCGCCGCCGCCGCGCCCAGCGCCACCACCTGCGTGCGCTCGAGCGCGCCGGAGAGTTCGCGCGCCAGTTCGAACAGCGACTGCGCGCGCCGCTCGCGGCTGGCCGACACGCCCGCCGTGAAGCGCAGCCCGGCGGTGAGCTGGCCCACCAGCAGGCCGACGGCGAGCATGACGGCGAAGGTCAGCAGGTACTGGGCATCGCCGATGGCGAACGACAGGCGCGGCTCGACGAAGAAGAAGTCGAAGGCCACGACATTGAACAGCGCCGCCAGCGCCGCCGGTCCGCGCCCGAAGCGCAGCGCGATGCCGACCACGCCGAGCAGGAACAGCATGACGATGTTGACCTCCTCCAGCACGCCCGACAGCGGTGTCGCCAGCAGCGTGACGGCGCTGCCGGCGGTCAGGGCCCAGGCATAGCCCGGCCAGCGCGCGCGCGGGCGCCCGCCGGCCTCGGTCGGGTCGTCGCCGGGGAGATCGGCCTCGATGGCGCCCCCGGGAGCGACGGCGTCGCGCGCCAGGGCCGGCCACGGACGGGCCAGGCGCCGCGCATCCGGCGCGGCGGCGGCCTCGACGATCTCCAGCGCCGGCGCGCGCCGTGCCAGCGCGCGCGCCAGCGAGCGGCCGGGCCACGCGCGGCGCCAGCCGGTCGCGGCCTCGGCGCGGCCGATCACCAGCGTGGCGCAGTTCAGGCGCCGGGCCTCGGCCGCCAGGGTCGGCGCCACCTCGGCGCCGGTCAGCACCGAGGTCGCCGCGCCCAGTTCCTCGGCCAGCTTGAGCACCGCCAGGATGCGGTCGCGCCGCGCCGCCGGCAGGCGCTGCAGCGCGGGTGTCTCGACATAGGCCGCGTGCCAGCGCACGCTCAGGCGGGCGGCCAGGCGCGCGGCCGTGCGCACCGTCTGCGCCGCGCCCTCGTGCGGGCCGATGCACGCCAGGATCGCGCCCGAGGTGTTCCAGGCCTGCGGGCCGTCCGCCCCGGCGCCGGCCTTCGCCGCCGCCACGTCGCCGGACTGCTCGATGCGCCAGTCGCGCACGTCGTCCTCCACGTGCTCGGCGGTGCGGCGCAGGGCGATCTCGCGCAAGGCGATCAGGTTGCCCGGGCGGAAGAAGTTGCGCGCCGCCTGCTCGGCCTGGCGCGGCTGATAGACCTTGCCGGCCGCCAGCCGGGCGGTCAGCTCGTCGAGCGTGACATCCACCAGCACCACCTCGTCGGCCTGGTCGAGCACGCCGTCGGGCACGGTCTCGTGGACCCGCACGCCGGTGATGGCGCCGATGGTGCCGTTCAGGCCCTCCAGGTGCTGCACGTTGAGCGCCGTCCAGACCTCGATGCCGGCATCCAGCAGCTCGTGCACGTCCTGCCAGCGCTTGGCATGGCGCGAACCGGGCGCGTTGGTGTGCGCCAGCTCGTCCACCAGCAGCACGGCGGGCCGGCGCGCCAGGGCGGCGTCGAGGTCGAGCTCGCTGAGCACGCGGCCCCGGTGGGCCAGCTCGCGCAAGGGCAGCCGGGGCAGGCCGTCGAGCAGCGCGGCGGTCTCGGCGCGGCCATGCGTCTCGACCACGCCGATCAGCACGTCGCGACCCGCGGCCCGTTCGCGCCGGGCGGCGCTGAGCATGGCCCAGGTCTTGCCCACGCCGGCGCTGGCGCCGAAGTAGACGCGCAGCCGGCCGCGCGCGGCGCGCGCCGCCTCGCCGCGCAGCTGGGCGAGCAATGCGTCGGGATCGGGACGCGGGGGTTCGGCGATGGCGGACATGGCGGAGCGCGGTGGATGGCGGAGTCGGTCGATCCAGGGAATCAGGGACCGGGCGGACGCCGGGCGTGCGGGGAGCGTACCGCGCCGCGCGCGTGCCGCCGTGCCGTGCGCCGCAGCACCAGCCACATCGCGCCCAGCGGCAGCACGGGCGCCACCCAGGCGCCCAGCAGGCGCAGCAGGTCGAGGACCGGGTCCATGCGGCAGCGTCCTCAGCGCGTGGCGTCGAGCGCCAGGTTCAGCGCCAGCACGTCGACGCGCGGCGTGCCCAGGAAGCCGGCCCAGGGCGCTTCGGTGTGGCGCTCGACCAGCGCCGCCACCCGCTCCGGCGGCAGTCCGCGCGCGCGGGCGACGCGCCCGATCTGGTAGCGCGCGGCGGCCGGGCTGATGTGCGGGTCCAGCCCGCTGGCCGAGGCCGTCACCAGGTCGACCGGCACCGCCGCCATCGGATCGGCGCCGGCCGCGCGCAGCGCCGCGATGCGGCCGCGCACCGCCTCGACCAGCGCCGGATTCGACGGCCCGAGGTTGGAGCCGCCCGAGGCGGCCGCGTTGTAGGGCGTCGGCGCCGTGGCCGACGGCCGGCCCCAGAAGTGGCCGGGATCGGTGAAGTTCTGGCCGATCAGGCGCGAGCCGACGACGCGGCCGTCGCGCTCGACCAGGCTGCCGGCGGCCTGGTCCGGGAAGGCGGCGCGCGCGGCGCCCGTGACGGCCAGCGGATAGAGCAGGCCGGTGAGCGCGGCGAGCAGCGCGAAGAGCACCAGCGCGGGACGAAGCAGGGATGTCATTGGGAGGGTTCCTTCCGGATCGGAGGCGGGGAATGCGGGGAGCGCGGGGGGCGCGGATGCGTCGGCCGCGGCCTAGGCCAGGCCGAGCGCCACCAGCAGCAGGTCGATGAGCTTGATGCCGGCGAAGGGCACCACCAGGCCGCCGAGGCCGTAGAGCGCCAGGTTGCGGCGCAGCAGCGCGGCGGCGCCCACCGGCCGGTAGCGCACGCCCTGGAGCGCCAGCGGGATCAGGAAGACGATCACCAGCGCGTTGAAGATCACCGCGCTCAGGATCGCCGACGACGGGCTGCCCAGATGCATGACGTCGAGCGCGCCGAGCTGCGGATAGGTGCCCACGAAGATCGCCGGGATGATGGCGAAGTACTTCGCCACGTCGTTGGCGATGGAGAAGGTGGTGAGCGAGCCGCGCGTCATCAGCAGCGCCTTGCCGGTCTCCACCACCTCCAGCAGCTTGGTCGGGTTGGAATCCAGGTCGACCATGTTGCCGGCCTCCTTGGCGGCCTGCGTGCCGCTGCCCATCGCCACCGCGACATCGGCCTGGGCCAGCGCCGGGGCGTCGTTGGTGCCGTCGCCGGTCATGGCGACCAGCCGGCCATCGGCCTGGTAGCGGCGGATCAGGGCCAGCTTGTCCTCGGGCGTGGCCTCGGCCAGGAAGTCGTCGACGCCGGCCTCGGCCGCGATGGCCGCCGCCGTCAGCGGGTTGTCGCCGGTGATCATCACCGTGCGGATGCCCATGGCGCGCAGTTCGGCGAAGCGCTCGCGGATGCCGGTCTTGACGATGTCCTTGAGCTCGACCACGCCCAGCACCCGCTCGCCCTCGGCCACCGCCAGGGGCGTGCCGCCGCGCCGCGCGACCTCATCGGCCGCGCGCAGCACCTCGGGCTCGACCTGGCCGCCCAGGGCCTCGACATGGCGCCGCACCGCCGCCATCGCGCCCTTGCGCAGCGCCAGCGGCGCGGCCTCCGGGGCCGGGGCGACGGCGGGCAGGTCGACGCCGCTCATGCGCGTCTGCGCCGTGAAGGGCACGAAGCAGGCGCGATCGACCGCGCGGTCGTCGGCGCCGCCGCGTCGCGCCAGCTCGACGATGCTGCGGCCCTCGGGCGTCTCGTCGGCCAGCGACGCCAGCAGCGCCGCGCGCGCCAGCCGCTCCGGTGTCACGCCCGGGGCCGGCAGGAAGGCGCTGGCCTGGCGGTTGCCGTGCGTGATGGTGCCCGTCTTGTCCAGCAGCAGCACGTCGACGTCGCCGGCCGCTTCCACCGCCCGGCCGGAGGTGGCGATCACGTTGGCCTGCAGCATGCGGCTCATGCCGGCCACGCCCACCGCCGACAGCAGCCCGCCGATGGTGGTCGGGATCAGGCAGATCAGCAGCGCGACCAGCGCCGTCAGCGACACCACGCGGCCGGCGCCCATGGCGTCGACGCTGAAGATCGAGAACGGCAGCAGCGTCACGGTGACCATCAGGAACACCAGCGTCAAGGCCACCAGCAGGATGGTCAGGGCGATCTCGTTGGGCGTGCGGCGGCGCTTGGCGGCCTCGACCATGCCGATCATGCGGTCGAGGAACGACTCGCCGGGGTTCACGCCGACGCGCACCACCAGCCAGTCCGACAGCACGCGGGTGCCGCCGGTGACGCTGGAGAAGTCGCCGCCGGACTCGCGCACCACCGGTGCCGATTCGCCCGTGATGGCGCTCTCGTCGACCGCCGCCACGCCCTCGATCACCTCGCCATCGAGCGGGACGACGTCGCCGGCCTCGACCAGCACGACATCGCCGCGGCGCAGGTTGGCCGCCTGCTCGGGCAGGAAGCCGCTGCCGTGGTGGGGCTGCTTGAGCTTCTTGGCCCAGGTGTCCTGGCGCAGGCCACGCAGCGATGCCGCCTGGGCCTTGCTGCGCCCCTCGGCCAGCGCCTCGGCGAAATTGGCGAACAGCACCGTGAACCACAGCCACACCGCGATCGCGAGCGCCTGGCCCGGCGCCATGCCGCCGTCCTCGGGGTGGCGCAGCGCGTGCAGCCACAGACACGTGGTGAGGATGCTGCCGACATAGACGATGAACATCACCGGGTTGCGCCACTGCACGCGCGGGCTGAGCTTGGCGAAGGCGCCGCGCACGGCCGGCGCGACCAGCGCCATGTCCATCAGGGATGGAGACGATTTGCTTGACATGAATGACCTTCGAAGGAAGACGGGGGCCGTCTCACCGGATGAGGTGTTCGACGACCGGCCCCAGGGCCAGCGCGGGCACGTAATTGAGCAGGCCGACCAGCAGCACCGTGCCCACCAGCAGCGCCACGAACAGCGGACCGTGCGTGGGCAGCGTGCCGGCAGTTGCCGGCAGGCGCTGCTTGGCCGCCAGCGCGCCGGCGATGGCCAGCACCGGCACGATCATCCCGAAGCGGCCCAGCCACATCGCCACGCCCAGCAGCGCGTTGTAGAACGGCGTGTTGGCCGAGAGCCCGGCGAAGGCGCTGCCGTTGTTGTTGCCCGCCGAGGTCAGCGCGTAGAGCACCTCGGAGAAGCCGTGCGGCCCCGGATTGGCGATGCCGGCGCGGCCCGCGCCCAGGCTCACGGCCAGCGCCGTGCCGGCCAGCACCACCAGCGGCGTCACCAGGATGGCGATGGCGGTGAGCTTCATCTCGGGCACCTCGATCTTCTTGCCGAGGTACTCGGGCGTGCGGCCGATCATCAGGCCGGCGATGAAGACCGCCAGGATGGCGAAGATCAGCATGCCGTAGAGCCCGCTGCCGACGCCGCCGAACACCACCTCGCCCAGCTGCATCAGCACCATCGGCACCATGCCGCCGAGCGGCGTGAAGGAGTCGTGCATGGCATTGACCGCGCCGCACGAGGCCGCCGTGGTGACGGCGGCGAACAATGCCGAGGCGGCGATGCCGAAGCGCGTCTCCTTGCCCTCCATGTTGCCGCCGGACTGCAGCGGACCTGCGACGGCATCGACGCCCAGCGGCGCCAGCAGCGGATTGCCGGCCTGCTCCGCGGGCACGATGACGGCCACGGCGGCGACGAACAGCACCATCATGGCGGCCAGCACGGCCCAGCCCTGGCGCACGTCGCCCACCACCCGGCCGAAGGCGAAGCACAGCGCCACCGGGATCAGCAGCATCGCCAGCATCTGGGCGAAGTTGCTCAGCGGCGTCGGGTTCTCGTAGGGATGCGCCGAGTTGGCATTGAAGAAGCCGCCGCCGTTGGTGCCCAGCATCTTGATGGCCTCCTGCGAGGCCACCGGGCCCATGGCGATGGTCTGCGCCGGCGCGCCGGCCTCCAGCGTCGTCACGACCCGGGGCGCGTCGAGGTTCTGGATCACGCCCTGCCCGGCCAGGAACAGCGCCAGCACGAAGGACAGCGGCAGCAGCAGCCACAGCGTGAGGCGCGTGACGTCGACCCAGAAGTTGCCCACCGCGCCGCGCACCACCGGCTCGGTCGCGGCGGTGGCGCTGGTGGTGGCAACAGCGGTTTCAGGGACCTCGGTGCCCGCGGGGCCGGTGGCGACGGCGTCGCGCCGCTGCGCGCCGGTGCCGCGCGCGGCGAAGCCCCGGGCCAGCGCGAAGGCGACGGCGATGCCGGTGGCGGCGGACAGGAAGTTCTGCACCGTCAGGCCCAGCATCTGCGTCAGGTGGCTCATCGTCGACTCGCCCGCGTAGCCCTGCCAGTTGGTGTTGGCGACGAAGCTGATCGCGGTGTCGAAGGAGGAATCGGGCGACACCGCCGCCTGGCCGGCCGGATCGAGCGGCAGGTGCGCCTGCAGGCGCTGCAGCCCATACAGGAAGAGCACGCCGATGGTGTTGAAGGCCAGCAGCGCGAGGGCATAGGCGCGCCAGTGCATCGAGCGCTCCGGCGCGACGCCGGCGAGGCGGTAGAGCGGCGCCTCGACGCGCGCCATCCAGCGCGGCAGGCGACCGTCGCACAGCGCCGCCAGGAAGCGCCCGAGCGGCCAGCCCAGGACCACCAGGCCGGCCAGCAGCGCGGTCACGAGGATCACGGCGGAGGTGTCCATCTCAGAACTCCTCGGCGCGGATCAGCGCATGGACGAGGTAGGCGAACAGCAGCAGCGCGACCAGGCCGCCGAAGCCATAGAGCGTCGCCAGGCTGATCACGGCCGGCCTCCCGTCGGGCCGTCGGCGCGGGGCGCGGGAGCGCCCAGGCGATCGAGCCCGACCACCATGCCGGCGGCCAGGGCCCACAACGCGGCCAATGCCGCGATCCATGCGATGTCCATCTTCTTTCCTTCGTCTGACTCGAAGCCGGAAGTCTCGTCAGCGGCCCGTAAAAACGGGGAAGAGAAGAAGGGTGGCGCCGTAAAAAAGGCGTAAAGGACGGGCGTCGGTCCCCTACACGCCCCACAGGCGGCCGACCCAGTCGCACAGCGCGCTGCCCGGCTCCTCGAAGCCGTGGATCGCCGTGAAGTGGTCGGCATCGGGCTGGGCCAGCAGTTCGACCCGGTTGCCGGCGGCCCGCCAGGCATCGCGCCAGGTCAGCGACTGACGAGCGAACTCGGCCTGCTCGCGGCCGCCCCAGGTCATCAGCACCGGCGTGGCGCAGGGCCGCATGGCCAGGCGGGCCGGCGAGCAGCGCCGCACCAGCTCCTCGGTCAGCTGGATCTTCGGCTGCAGGTAGCTGAAGCGCAGCGGCGCGAGGTCGTAGAGCCCGCTGGCCAGCACGGCGCCGCCGAAGGGATCCGGCGGCAGCCCGTAGTCGCGCTCCCATTCGGTCTGCAGGCACATCGCCGCCAGGTGGCCGCCGGCGGAGCTGCCGCCCACCGCCACCCGCGCCGGGTCGCCGCCATGGGCGTCGATGTGGCGCAGCACCCAGGCGCAGGCCGCGCGCAGCTGGCGCACGATCTCGTCGAGCGTGACGCTCGGGCACAGCGCGTAGTCGGGCACCACCACCGTGATGCCGCGCCGCTGCAGGCCCAGCGCCACGCAGCTGAAATCGGCCGCCGACAGCGCCCGCCAGTAGCCGCCGTGGATGAAGACGAACACCGGGGCGCCGGGTTCATCGGCCCGGAAGATGTCGAGCGTCTCGGCGCGCGTCGGGCCATAGGGCACGCCGAGCTCGCAGGGCAGCGTGGCGCGGGCCTGCGCGCTGCGCCCGGCGTAGTGGCGCAGCGCCGCCGCGCGGTCGAGCGCCGGGATCGCCGGGTCGTACTGGGCGTCGATCTGTTCCTGGGTCTCGAAATCACGATAGAGGGCGGGCATTGGGAGGACTCCTGGAAGCGAGGTTGCGAGGGACGTCGCGGAGTGACGCCGGGAGGGGCGCGGCGCGTGGCCGCGCGTCAGACGCCGATGTAGCGCTGCCAGAGTTCCGGCTGCGCCGCCAGCGCGGCCGAGTCGCCCTGCCAGACGACCTGGCCGCGCTGCACGATGGTGTGGGTGTCGGCCAGCGCGACCAGGCGCTGCACGTACTTGTCGATCACCAGGATGCTCTGGCCACGCGCGCGCAATTGCGCCAGGCAGCGCCAGATCTCCTCGCGCACCAGCGGCGCCAGGCCCTCGGTGGCCTCGTCGAGCACCAGCAGGTGCGGGTTGGTCATCAGGGCCCGGCCGATCGCCAGCATCTGCTGCTCGCCGCCGGAGAGCTGGTTGCCCATGTGGCGCGAGCGCTCGGCCAGCCGGGGGAACAGGTCGTACACGCGCTCCAGCGTCCAGGGCTCGGCCGAGCGGTTGCGTTGGGCGGCGAAGGCCCGCAGGTTCTCCGAGACCGAGAGGTTGGGGAAGATCTGCCGGCCCTCGGGCACCAGCGCCAGCCCCATGCGGGCGATGCGGTCGGGCGCCAGGCCGTCGATGCGCTCGCCCAGGAAGCGCACCGTGCCGGCGCTCGGCGGCAGCAGGCCGAGCAGCGCGCGCACCGTGGTGGTCTTGCCCATGCCGTTGCGCCCCAGCAGCGTGGCGACGTCGCCGCTGCCGATGCGCAGGCCGATGCCGAACAGCACCTGGCTGCCGCCATAGGCGGCGCGCAGATCGTCGATCTCCAGCAGCGCTGGACGTGCCGCGACCTGGGGGGGCATGGTGGCCGCGCTCATGCGCCGGCCTCCATCGCCGGCAGCTCGTCGCCCAGGTAGGCGCGCCGCACCTCCGGATGGTGGCGGATCTCCAGCGGCGTGCCCTGCGCGATCACCCGGCCCGACACCAGCACCGAGATGCGGTCGGCCAGCCGGAACACCGCATCCATGTCGTGCTCGATCAGCAGCATCGTGGTCGCGCCGCGCAGCGACTGCAGCAGCGCCACCATGCGCTCCGATTCGTCCGGTCCCATGCCGGCCATCGGCTCGTCCAGCAGCAGCAGGCGCGGCGACGTCGCCAGCGCCAGGCCGACCTCCAGCTGGCGCTGCTCGCCATGCGCCAGGGCGCCGGCGGGCGCGTGCAGCCGCGCCGCCAGGCCGACGCGCTCGGCCACGGCATCGGCCTGGGCATGGCGCGCGGTCTCGGCCCGCGCGGGGCGCCAGAAGCGCAGGCTCGATCCCTGGCGCGCCAGCACCGCCAGCGCCAGGTTGTCGCGCACCGACAGGCGATCGAAGATGCTGGTGATCTGGTAGGAGCGCGCCAGCCCGCGTCGCACGCGGCGCGGCATCGGCCAGCGCGTGACGTCGTCGCCGTCGAAGCGGATGCGGCCGGCGTCGGATGCCAGCGCGCCGGAGATCTGGTGCACCAGGGTCGTCTTGCCGGCGCCGTTGGGGCCGATCAATGCATGCAGCTCGCCCGGGGCGACGCGCAGGTCGGCATGGTCGGTGGCGAGCAGGCCGCCGAAGCGCTTGACCAGGCCGTCGACGTGCAGCAGCGGCGCCGGCGCCCCGGCGGCGGCCGTGGCGCCGCTCATGCCGACCTCCCGCGCCGCCAGCCGGCCAGCCCGCGCGGCGCGGCCAGCACCACCGCCAGCAGCACCGCGCCGAGCGCGAACTGCCAGTGCAGCGTGTGGGCCGACAGGACCTCCTCCAGCAGCAGGAACACCACCGCGCCGACCACGCCGCCCCACAGGTGGCCGACGCCGCCCAGGATCACCATCACCAGCAGCAGGCCCGACTGGTTCCATTGCAGCAATGCCGGACTGACGAAGCCGGACTGGTTGGCCAGCAGCGCGCCCGCCAGCCCGGCCAGGCCGCCGGCCAGGGTGAAGGCGACCAGCTGGTGGCGATAGGCCGGGAAGCCGATCGCGCCCATGCGCGTCTCGTTCTCGCGCAGGGCCTGCAGCACGTGGCCGAAGCGGGCATTGAGCAGGCGCTGGATGCCCAGGAAGGCCAGCACGCACAGCGCCAGCACCACGTAGTAGAAGCGGGTGTCGCTGGCCAGGTCGAAGCCGGCGGCCACGCTCGAGCGGCCCGGAAGCGCGAGGCCGTCGTCGCCGCCCCAGGTCTTGAGCGAGACCATCAGGTAGTACAGCATCTGCGCGAAGGCCAGCGTGATCATGATGAAGTAGACGCCCCGGGTGCGCAGGCTGATGGCGCCGACCAGCAGCGCGAACAGCGCGCTGGCCGCCATCGCCGCCGGCCAGGCGATCCAGGCCGAGGTCACGCCCTGCTGCATCAGGATGCCGACGGCATAGGCGCCCAGGCCGACGAAGGCCGCGTGGCCGAAGCTCACCATGCCGCCGAAGCCCAGCACCAGGTTGAGGCTGGTGGCGGCCAATGCGAACACCAGCACGCGGGTCGCCAGGCCGATGTAGAACTCCTCGCGCAGCAGCAGCGCCACGGGCGGCAGCGCGATCAGCAGCAGCAGCATCGGCAGCGCGGTGCGCCAGCGCAATGGATGGTCGAGCAGGCTGGCGGGCGGCCGCGCGGACGGGGACGGGGACGGGGACGGAGCGGCGGTCGTCATGCGGTCGGCTGGATCGGCGGGCGCGGGGGGGACGGAGGGCACGGGACGTTCAGCCATGCGCCGGGAACAGCCCGCGCGGCTTCCAGAACAGCACGGCGGCCATCAGCAGGTAGATCAGGATGGAGGCCAGGGCCGGCCCGGCGCCGGCCGCCGCCTCCGGCCCCAGCCAGTGATCGAAGGCCAGCGGGATCAGGGCGCGGCCGGCGGTGTCGACCACGCCGACGAGCAGCGCGCCGAAGAAGGCGCCGCGGATCGAGCCGATGCCACCGATCACGATCACCACGAAGGCCAGGATCAGGATGCTCTCGCCCATGCCGACCTGCACCGCCAGCAGCGGCCCCAGCAGGCCGCCGGCCAGCGCGCACAGCGCCGCGCCGAAGCCGAACACGGCGGTGAACAGTCGCCGCACGTCGACGCCCATGGCGCGAGCCATCTCGCGGTTGGAGGCGCCGGCGCGCACCCGCATGCCGATCCGCGTCCGCGTCACCAGCACGTAGAGCAGCGCCGCCACCGCCAGGCCGACGCCGATGATCAGCAGCCGGTAGGCCGGATACAGGAAGCCCGGCAGCAGCTCGACCGGACCGGCCAGGCCGGCCGGCGGGTTCAGCGCCACCGGCTGCGAGCCCCAGAGCATGCGCACGCCCTCGTTGGCCATCAGCAGGATCGCGAAGGTGCCCAGCACCTGCGAGAGGTGGTCGCGCTGGTAGAGCCGGCGCAGCACCGCGACCTCCAGCAGCATGCCGAGCACGGCCGTGCCGGCGATCCCGGCCGCCAGGCCGAGCCAGAACGAATCGCTGGCCACCGCCGCCGTGGCGACCAGGTAGGCCCCCACCATGTAGAGCGAGCCATGCGCCAGGTTGATCATGTCCATGATGCCGAACACCAGTGTCAGGCCGGCGGCCAGCAGGAACAGCATCAGGCCGAACTGCAGGCCGTTGAGCGACTGCTCCAGGACCAGCACCCCCGCGCCCGTCATGCGGCCGGCATCTTGCAGGCGCCGACGTAGGCATCGGCGTGGTTCCTGAACACCGTGCCCAGGGTGCGATTGGTGACGCGCCCCTGGGCGTCCTGGGTGACCACGCGCAGGTAGTAGTCCTGGATCGGGAAATGGTTGGTGTTGAACCTGAACGGGCCGCGCACCGACTCGAAGCGCGCCGCCTCCAGCGCCTTGCGCACGGCGGCCTTGTCGTCGAGCCGGCCCTTGACGTCGCGCACCGCGCCGTCGATCAGGCGGGCGGCGTCGTAGCCCTGCGCCGCGTAGAGCGTGGGCAGGCGGCCGTATTCCTTCTGGAAGTCGGCCACGAAGCGCTTGTTGGCCGCGTTGTCGAGGTCGTGCGCCCACAGCGAGCTGTTGAACATGCCCAGCATCGGCGCGCCGACCGCCCGGATCACGTCCTCGTCGGCCGAGAAGCCGGGACCGAAGAGCGTCATGTCCTTGGACAGACCCGAGCCGACGAACTGCTTGATGAAGTTGATGCCCAGGCCGCCGGGCAGGAAGATGTAGACCGCGTCGGGCTTGGCGGCGCGCATCTTGGCGATCTCGGCGCCATAGTCGAGCTGGTTGAGCGGGGTGTAGCTCTCCAGCGCGATCTCGCCCTTGTAGAAGCGCTTGAAGCCGGCCAGCGCATCCTTGCCGGCCGGGTAGTTGGGCGCCAGCAGGGCGACGCGCTTGAAGCCCTTGTCGGCCACCGTCTTGCCCACCGCCTCGTGCAGGTTGTCGTTCTGGTAGCTGGCGCTGAAGAAGTACGGGTTGCACTGCTCGCCGGCGTATTGCGACGGGCCGGCGTTGGCGCTGACGTAGAAGGTCTTCGACTGGAAGGTCGGCGCGCCCACGGCCAGCATCACGTTGGAGAACACGATGCCGGTCATGAAGTCGACCTTGTCGCGCTTGATCAGGCGGTCGGCGGTCTGGCGCGCCACGTCGGGGCTCTGCTGGTCGTCGGCCACCACCACCTCGGCCGGCAGGCCGCCGAGCTTGCCGCCGCCCTGCTTCACCGCCAGCTGGAAGCCGTCGCGGATGTCCACCCCCAGGCCGGCGCCCGGGCCCGACAGCGTGCTCAGCAGCCCCACCTTGACCGCGTCGGCGGCCTGGGCGAGGGGCGCGGCGCAGGCCAGCGCGGCGAAGGCGGCGAGCGTGGCCAGCATCGGCGGACGGGACGGGGAAGCGGCGACGGTCTGCATGGGAAGACAACCTTTCGATGAGTCGATGGAGCCGGAACGGGCGGCGCAGCGTAGCAGTTCTTGCTACAGCATTCGACCCGTGACCCGCGCGAAGCGGCGGAAAGGAGACGGGCCCAGGCATCAATTGAAAACGATTCTCATCTGGGTCCTAGAATCGCGGACTTTCCCGGCCGCCCGGTCCGCGCTTTTCCGCTCTTCCGCTCCTTCGCTCTTCCGCTCCTTCCGCTCCTCCGCTCCTTCCGCTCCGTCCATGTCGCCCTCGCCCGCCTCCGCTCCCTCCCCGTCCCGCGCCCTTCCCCTCCGCTCCCGGCCTTGCCGCCCCGTCGTCCGGTCGACCGCGCTGCATTGCGCGATCCTGACGCTGTGCGCCGGCGCCGCGCAGGCGCAGGCGCAGGCGCAGGCGCCCGCCACGCTCGACGAGGTCGAGGTGCGCGAGCGCAATGGCGCCACCGGCTACGAGGGCGTCGGGCGCAACACGGCGGCGACCCGCACCGACACGCCGCTGATCGAGACGCCGCAATCGGTGCGCGTCGTGCCGCGCCAGCTGATCGACGACCTCGGCGCCACGCGCCTGTCCGACACGGTCGACTTCGTCAGCGGCATCGCCCGGCTCAACGACTTCGGCGGCACCTGGGACAACTACGCCATCCGCGGCTTCAGCAACACCGATGGCGGCGCGCTGCTCAACGGCTTCGCCTCCGGGCGCGGCTATGGACCGCAGCGCGACGTCGCCAGCGTCGAGCGCATCGAGTTCCTCAAGGGCCCGGCGGCGGCGCTCTACGGCAGCAGCGAGCCCGGCGGCACGCTCAACGTCGTCACCAAGAAGCCGCAGTTCACGCCCTCGCACAGCGCCGGCCTGCAGATCGGCGGCCTGGGCTTCCGGCGCGCCACGCTCGACACCACCGGCGCGCTGGGTGCCGGCGTGGCCTACCGCCTGAACGTGGCGGCCGAGGACGGCGCCAGCCGCACCTCGCTGCTGGACAACCGCAAGTACGTGATCGCGCCGGCGCTGACCTGGGTGATCGATGCCAATACCGTGCTGCAGTACGAGGCCGAGTTCATCCGCATCCGCACGCCGCTCGATCGCGGCCTGGTGCAGATCAACGGCGACGCCCTGGCGCTGCCGCGCGACCGCTACCTGGGCGAAGCCTCGCGCGGCAACCTGCGCGTGACCGGCGACACGCACCAGCTGGCGCTGGATCGCGAGCTGGGCGCCGGCTGGCGCGCGCGCGTGGGCGCCTCCTATCGCGAGACCGAGCTCGAGGGCGACGCGGTCGACCTCACCGGCGCCCTGCGCGCCGACGGCCGCACCCTGACGCGGCGCGACAGCTGGCGCAGCCTGCCCGCGCGCGATGTCTCCGTGCAGGCCGAGGTCGAGGGCAGATTCCGTGCGGCGGGCGTCGGCCACACCCTGCTGGCCGGGCTGGAGTCGTGGCGCCTGGCGATGGGGCAGGACATCCTCTATTCGAACCTGGCGACGCAGCCCTTCGCCATCGACGTCCAGGCTCCCGCCTATGGCCAGCCCCGGGGCATCCTGCGGCCCGGCTTCGCGACCGACGACCGCCAGCGCGCCACCGGTGTCTTCGTGCAGGACCAGGTCGACCTGACGACGCGCTGGAAGTTGCTGGCCGGCGTGCGCTTCGACCGCTTCCACCAGGACTTCCAGGACTTCCTGGCCGGCACGCGGCAGACCCAGAGCCATTCGGCGGCCACGCCGCGCGTCGGCCTGACCTACCTGCCCACGCCGGACAGCTCGCTCTATGTCTCGGCCGGCCGGTCGTTCCGCCCCAACGCCGGGGCCGACGAGTCCGGCACCGCCTTCGCGCCGCAGAAGGGCCAGGCGCTGGAGGCCGGCGCCAAGTGGCAGTCGCCGGACCAGCGCCTGAACGGCGCGCTGGCGGTGTTCGACATCCAGAAGACCAACGTGCTCACGCGCAGCCCGACCAATGTCAACTTCAACATCGCCGCCGGCGAGGTGCGCAGCCGCGGCCTCGAGGCCGACGTCGCCGGCCGGCTCGACGCCCACTGGCGCCTGACCGCCAACTTCGCCTACACCGACGCCGAGGTCACGCGCGACAACAATCCCGCGCTGGTGGGCAAGCGCCCGGCCAACATCCCGCGCGTCAGCGCCGGCCTGTTCGCCATCCGCGAGGACCGCCTGGCCGATGGCGGCCGCTGGGGCGTCGGCGGCGGCCTGGTGCACGTGGGCGAACGCACCGGCACGGCCACCGACACCTATCGCCTGCCGGCCTACACCACCGTGCGCCTGACCGCGTACTGGCAGCTCGACCCCCGCACGCGGCTCGGCCTGGACCTGCACAACGCCTTCGACAAGCACTACGCCCTGGCATCGTGGGGCGCGCTGACGGTGATCCCGGGCCTGGGCCGCCAGCTGGTGGCGAGCGTGCAGGTCAGGTTCTAGGGCCCCCGGGCCGGGCCGCGCGCGCGGCGACGGGTGGCACCCGGTTTTCGACATCGGATGACATGGCGGGAACCGGCGCCTGGGGGAAGATCGAGCGGTCGACGACGCGACGACAACAACAGCAACAACGACGCAGACACCCCACGCTCGCTCCGCCCGGGAGCCCGGCCGGAGCGGGGCAGCGTCGCGCGATCCCGTCCCCTCCCTCCTTCCATGCCGTCGGCGAGCGCGCGCACCGCCACGGCCCCGCGAAAGCCGACTCGATGAAGACACCACTGCCCGCCCCGCCCCCCCTCGCGCTCCGGTCATCCGGCGCCTGGCATGTCTGGGAACTGGTCGCGCAGACGCTGGCCGGGCTGCTGGGCCTGGCGATGCTCGGCCTGGGAGGCTGGCTGCTGGCACTGGGTGGCAGCGGCTACTACGCGCTGTGCGGCGCGTTGCTGGTGGCCGGCGCGCTGGCGGCCTGGCGCCGCCGGCCGGCGGCCGGGCTGTGGCTGCTGGGCGCCGCGCTGGCATCGAGCCTGGGCTGGGCCGGCTGGGAGATCGCCGGCAAGGGCTGGCAGCCGGTCTGGGCGATCGACCTGGCGGCGCGCGTCGGCCTGATCGCGCTGCTGTTCGTTCTGGCGCTGATGGCGCGGCTCCTGGGCGGGCCGATGGCGCGCGGCCGGCGCCGCCGGGTGCACCTGGGCCTGTGGAGCGGCGTGGCGATGCTGGCCGGCGCCGTGGCGCTGGCGTGGGAGCGCCCGGTTGCGCCTGCCGCCATGGCGCTGGCGGGAGCCTCGGCCGCCCCCGGTGCCGGCGCCGCGCCCGCCGACACCGACTGGACCGCCTTCGGCGGCACGCCCGCCGGCCAGCGCTTCTCGCCCGCCGCGCAGATCACGCCGGCCAACGTCGCCGGGCTGGTCGAGGCCTGGCGCTTCGACACCGGCGACAGCGCGCCCAGCGACCGCGTCTCCTACGCGGCGCAGAACACGCCGCTGAAGATCGGCGACACGCTGTTCATGTGCTCGCCGGGCAACCAGGTCTTCGCGCTCGACCCGGCCACCGGCGCGCGACGCTGGCATTTCGATCCCCGGGTGGCGCCGCGTGCCATGGAGTCGATGTTCAGCGCCGCCTGTCGCGCGGTCGCCTACCACGCCCGCGCCGATGCCGCCGCCCTGTCGCCGCCCCTGGCCTGCGCGCGGCGCGTCTTCGTCGCCGCCGCCGATGGCCGGCTGATCGCGCTGGATGCCGAGCGCGGCGCGCCCTGCGCGGGCTTCGGCCGCGACGGCACGGTCGACCTCACCGCCGGCATGGGCCTGGCCGAGCCCGGCCACGCCTCGAGCAACTCGGGCCCGGCGGTGGTGGGCGACCTGGTGCTGGTCGGCCAGCAGGTCAGCGACAACCAGCGCCGCGACGCCCCCTCCGGCGTGGTGCGCGCCTACGACGCCACCAGCGGCGCCCTGCGCTGGGCCTGGGACGCCAAGCGCACCGACCGTCCGGGCGCGCCGCTGGCCCCGGGCGAGACCTGGCCGGCCGGCACGCCCAACGTCTGGAACGTGATCTCCGCCGACGAAGGACTGGGCCTGGTGTTCCTGGGCACCGGCAACGCCGGCAACGACCACTATGGCGGCACGCGCGATCCGGCCGACGACCGCTTCAGCGCCGCCGTGGTGGCCGTCGAGCTGGCCAGCGGCGCCACGCGCTGGGTCTTCCGCACCGTCGAGCACGACCGCTTCGACTACGACATCGGCGCGCAGCCGGTGGTCACCGACCTGGTCATCGACGGCCGCACGCGGCGGGTGGTGATCCAGGGCACCAAGACCGGCTCGCTGTTCGTGCTCGACGCCGCCACCGGAGCGCCGCTGCGGCCGGTGGCGCGCGTCGCCGCGCCGCAGGGCGGCATGCAGGGCGAGACGCTGTCGCCGACGCAGCCGCAGTCGGTCTTCTATCCCAACTTCGCCGGCCTGCCGGGGCGCGATCCGGAGCGCATCGACGCCCGCCATGCCTTCGGCCTGACGCCGATCGACGCCGCGCTGTGCCGCATCCAGTTCCACCGCATGCGCTACGAGGGCATCTTCACGCCACCGACCTACCAGGGCCTGGGCACCCTGCTCTATCCGGGCACGATCGGCGGACTTAACTGGGGCGGCCTGGCGATCGATCCGCAGCGCGGTCTGGTCGTGACCAACCACAGCCGGCTGGCCAACCGGGTGCGACTGGTGCCGCGCGACGAGGTGGTGGACCCGGCGATCGGCGATGGCGGCCGGCGGCCCGACCAGGCGGTGGCGCCGCAGAAGGGCGCGCCCTGGGGCGTCGACCGGCCGATCTGGCTGTCGGTGCTGGGCGTGCCATGCAACACGCCGCCCTGGGGCTTCCTGGCGGCGACCGATCTCGCGACCGGCCGACTGGCCTGGAGCCAGCCACTGGGCACCGGCTTCGACACCGGGCCGCTGGGCATCCCGATGCGCCTGCGCATCCCGCTGGGCACGCCCAACCTGGGCGGCGCGGTGACCACGGCCAGCGGCCTGAGCTTCATCGCCGCGGCGCAGGACGACTACCTGCGCGCCTTCGAGACCGCCACCGGACGCCTGCTGTGGGCGGGCCGCCTGCCGGCGGGCGGCCAGGCCTCGGCCATGACCTACATGCACCAGGGCCGGCAGTACGTGGCGATCGGCGCCACCGGCCACAAGCAGCTCGAGACCCGCGCCGGCGATGCGCTGGTGGTCTACGCGCTGCCGCGCTGAGGCCGCGTCGGCGCCGGCGCCGGCACGGGTGCCGGCGCGGATCGCGCTCAGTCGAGCGTGGCGCCGGTCAGCTTGACCAGGCCGGCATAGCGGTCGAGTTCCGACTTCCAGAAGGTCGCGAAGCTCGCCGCGTCGCCGGGGCGCACCTCGGCGCCGAGGTCGGTCAGGCGCTGCTTCAGGTCGCCGGTCTCGAAGGACGCGCGCACCGCCGCGTTCAGGCGCTCGACGATCGCCGGTGGCGTGTTCGCCGGCGCCGCCAGGCCATACCAGGCATTCATGGTCATGCCCGCGAGGCCCAGCTCCTTGAAGGTCGGCACGGCCGGCAGCAGCGGGTGGCGCCGGTCGGAGGCCACGGCGATGGCGCGGATCTTGCCGCCCTTGAGCTGACCATAGGCGCCGGTGTCGAGCATGTAGTCGAGCTGGCCGGCCATGACATCGGTGAGGGCCGGCGCGCTGCCCTTGTAGGGCACGTGGATGACATCGATGCCGGCGACCGACTTGAACAGCTCGCCCGCCAGATGCGCGGAGTTGCCGACGCCACCGGAGCCATAGGACAGCCTGCCCGGCGCGGCCCTGGCGGCGCGGATCACGTCGGCCGGCGCCCGGTAGGGCGAGCCGGCCGCGACGATCATCACGCTGGGGATCACGGCCAGCGAGGCCACCGGCGTGAAGTCCTTGACCGGGTCGAAGCCGGTCTTCTTGTAGAGATACGGATTGGCCGAATTGGTCGAGCTGGTGGCCAGCAGCAGCGTGTAGCCATCGGCCGGCTGGCGCACGAACTGCTGGGTGCCGATGTTGCCGCCGGCGCCGGCGACGTTGTCGACCACCACGCTCTGGCCGAGCTGCGCGCGCAGGGCCTCGGCCAGGGCGCGGCCGACGGCGTCGGTGGCGCCGCCGGCGGGCCACGGCACGACCAGGCGGATGGTCTTCTGCGGATAGGCCTGCGCCAGCGCGGCGGAGGCGGCCACGGCCAGCGTGGCGGCGAGCGCGGCGCGGAGCGCGCGGCGGATCGGATGGGGCATCGTCATGGGGTGGGTCTCCGGGTGGGGGCTGGAAGGCGTGCCGCTGTCACTCGACCTTGGCGCCGGAGGTGCGCACCAGCTCGGCGGCCTCGGGCATCTGCTGCCTGACGAAGGTCCAGAACGCGCCGGTCGTCATCGGCGCGGCCGGCAACGCGCCCAGCTCGGCCAGCTGCGTGCGGACCTCGGGCTGCTGCAGGGCCTTCTGCAGGGCGGTGTTGAGCTGGTCCAGGATCGGCTGCGGCGTGCCCGCCGGCGCCACCAGGCCATACCAGGAATCGGTGTGGAAGCCCTTCAGGCCGGCCTCGTCGAAGGTCGGGACCTCCGGCAGCGCGGGCAGGCGCTGCTTCGAGGCCACCGCCACGGCGCGCACCTTGCCCGAGCGCACGAAGGACACCGCGCCGGTGGTCAGGATCATGTCGACCCGGCCGGCCATGACATCGGTCATGGCCGGGGCGGTGCCCTTGTACGGAATGTGCGGGATGTCGACGCTGGCGAGCTTGACGAAGCGCGCGCCGGCCAGGTGCTGGCTGGAGCCGACGCCGGCCGAGGCGTAGTTCAGCTGGCCGGGATTCGCCCGCGCCCGCGCGAGCACGTCGGCGACGGTCCTGAAGGGCGAGGCCGCCGGCACCAGCAGCACGCTCGGCGAACTGGCGATCATGCCGACCGGCGCGAAATCCTTGATCGGGTCGTGATTGAGCTTGGCGTAGAGCGCCGAGTTGAGGCCATGCGAGGTGGCCGTCGCCAGCATGATCGTGTAGCCGTCGGGCCGGGCCTTGGCGGCGATGTCGCTGCCGATGTTGCCGCCGGCGCCGGCGCGGTTGTCGATCACCACGCTCTGCCCGAGCGTGCGGCCCATGGCGTTGGCGATCAGCCGGGCGACGTTGTCGGAGGGCCCGCCCGCCGGCCAGCCGACCACCATGGTGACCGGCGTCGCGGCGGGATAGGCCGGCTGCGCGAAGGCACCGCCGCCGGCGAGCAGCGCGGTGGCGGCGAGCAGCGGTGCCAGTGCCAGGGCGCGGCGCCGCGGGCCACCGGCATCGGGGCGATCGGCGGCGGCGCCGCCGTGGGGGCAGCGGAGGATTCGGGTCGTGCGGATGTCCATGGGATGTCTCTCGTTCGTTCGTGATGGCGGGCGCGCGGCCCGGGGTCGTCGGCTCAGGTCTCGATGAAGCAGTTCAGGCGCTTCAGCGTGGCATCGACCCAGGAGCGGTCGTAGCTGCCGTCCTTGATGCCCGCGACCATCACCGTCTCGGCCTCCTGCTTCCTGTGGGCCGCCTCCAGCAGCCATT